>Ga0179593_1322985_pt1 | contig 29762 bp, 26 predicted proteins | sample CZODoug2_1_08_16_FD_185931 | JGI IMG/M metagenome (GOLD analysis project Ga0179593, IMG submission 185931) | Vadose zone soil fungal communities from Angelo Coast Range Reserve, California, USA - CZODoug2_1_08_16fungal (PacBio error correction) | ecosystem: Environmental > Terrestrial > Soil >... | reverse complement strand
GAACTTTGGCTTGGCCCCAACCGTGGTGCCACGGCACGTCCTCTTAGACTTTTAAATTAGCGACAGTAAGGGTGGTCTTTCCCATCAGCGTCCTTTCTTTTTTACTTTTGTCCACCTCTGACAAATTCCCGCCCCTCTTCCCTCCGGCATCCCTTGATGCCGACTCTAGTTGATCGCGGGTCCCCATTATAGTCTGAGCGACGTTTTATTCAAACGACCCGTTGAATGTCCCGACCCTTGCCTGACACCTTTTTTAGGCCTGGTCATCCTGCCCCCCTCACCCACTCCTGATTAACCAATGGGCGAAGGCCCCCTCTTGTAATTTTTTTTTTTCTTCGTTTTTTAACATTTCAGGTTTGAGTTAGGAACACAAACACATTTTAATCCCATTTATGCGCAGTCCTCTTTAGTAATTGACCTTGAGCAGGGACCTCCTCCCTTCTATAGTGCTTCGGACCAGCCCGTTTTTGCTGCGTGTAACCTCCATTTACTTTTTTTCCATAACTGACCGCCCCCGCGCGCCTCCTTTACTTGTCCAAGAACGATAGTAAAATTTCCCCTTTTTTCCCCCCAAACCCTCAATAAAGGGTTTGCCTTTTAGGACGAGGACACCCTGCCTTATGCAGATTTTCCTTTGAAAATTAGCCTCCCCTTGCGCGACTCACGGAAAATTAGTTTCTACGCTGCGTCCCCGTCCCGCCTGTCATAACTTCTCGTTGCAGACGAATGAGTGGTTTTTCCTCTCTTCCGGGCCCCAGAGGGAGTCCCTCGTCCCAATCCAGTCCCCCTCAGTGTTATCCTTTGGTTTTTGATTTGACTCTGTTCCCCCCAGATCAAGTTCCAAGTATTGTTTTGACCCCCGCGGACGCGCATTTTTTTCGATCACAGTTCTTTTTTTTTTGTTTTCCTCGTTGCCCCTTTTTGTTTTCCTTTGTCTTAGAGAAACTTGGCGCTTTTTCCTCCCTAGGGGTTCAACCGGGAGTACAAGTTTTTGCTATACCCCTTTTCTTCTAGGCCCGACTCCAAACATCGCCCCATACAAACAGAATATTCATTGCCCTTTCCGTTCCCCTCATTCCGATTTATCAACTTTCTACTCTTTTAAGTACCGTTCGAACCAAGTTTTTTCCCCCCAGTTAGACCTCCTCGACCTCGGTTTTTTAGCGCCGGGAGGTGTTCCTTGTTTTTTTCTTGATCCCGCCAGCTTCATTAACCTCTCCCCCCCCCCAAACCTCCTCTTCAACCCTTGTTGATGAGGGCACCTTCGTCAAATTTCTGTTGGGCAAAAGGCTTAATCTTGCCGCTTCCTTTTCTTTTCCTATTGCTCAACCCGCAGTTTAAACCTCCCTCCTCTTTTTCCCTCCCTCAGAGTTTTTGTGGTTTTAGTGTCTTTTTGTTAGACCCACCTCATTTTTTTCGTAAGAATCTTCTCTTCCCTTCCCGCGTTTCTCCCCTTTCCAGTGAACCGGATCCGTTTTTCATTAAGGACTCCCCATCGGTTGCGTATCTTGTTAGATTACCCTATCGATGCTTCCTAACATAACCTATCACCACCCAAAATCTTCCTCTCCCCTCAATCCATTTGGTTTGTCAGCATTTATTTCTTTGTCCCACTGGCTTCCATTTTTGGACTTCCCCAACCCCTTCGTGCTTTTCCCCTCCGGTATTACTGACTCAACCCCCCCACGGACCGCGCTTCGGAATCTAGTTTTGTTTATCGTCTGGCAGGTTTTCTTTCCCCTTTCTCCTCCCTGGGAGAGTTTGGCTTGAGAGCTCTGAGATAGTTCTTTTACCGTTTTTCACCCTCCTCTCGTCCTCCAAGTGTTCTTCAAGTACACCTACAGACCGCTTTTCCCAACCAAGCGTGTCTTCCACAGCTAGCAAAACCTCCCTTTGGGGCTAGATGCGTATTCTTGTTTGCGGCGTTTTACGGGCTTATCTCTTTGCCCCCATACTGTTGCATCACAATCTATTCGACCAAACGGTTTTTTTGAAATTGGAGCTGTTAATCTTTTTTTCCGTTCCTTTTTTACCTAGTTGGTTGGATTCCCCCATTTGCAAGATCCTTCGGCAGCGCGGCCGCCTCAGACCTGTCTCCGTTTCCCGTGACGTCGTTGCCCTTGTACGTGACGTCTTTCTGCACGATGTCCACCCTTGTGCCTCCGTGGTGGTCTCTCTTAACGTGTCGTTTTAGTTGTCGTTTGTTGGCCCTTAGGACTTACCAGCCCCTCTGCTCTCTTTCTCTGTTCTTTCCTCTTCTGGTCCAACTTTCAGTTTTTGGGGCTTTCCCGCACCCAAACTTCGGTTTAACGTCGCCTTTCTCGATTCACGGCGCAATGACACCACTGTTTGTTTACGACAATGTTTGGCCTGTACTTCGTGCTTGGTTTCCTAGCAAGGTGTTGTGTTTGCTTGGCTGGCCCCCCCCCCACGGGGGTTTCACTTTCGACCCGTCCGTTTTTGACACCTTCCCCATGAGCACTTGTAGAGGGCCCTTTTTTTTCTTTTTTTTTTTTTCTCCCATACTAAGCTCCCTTCGAAAGCTTTGAAGTTATTCTCCGGTTTTTGTGGTTATTGTCCGTTAGACGATCCCCCCTGTTAACCCGGGCGCCTGTCTCATATTTTCTTAGGTTTTCCATGTCGACTGTTCCATTTCCGATCTGGCAAGCGTGTTTATTGGCCATGTCGCCTTGGATCTGTCCCGGCCGCTGGTGTTACAAGCAAACAGCCTCAAGTAATTCGACTGCTCCTCCATCCCTTTCTCCCCCCCCTTTTTTCCTTGGTTTTGATTTCCAATGTGTCGTCCATGCCTTTTTTGTTGACCCGCGGCAATTTTCACCATGACTTTACAGTGTTCATCCCCCACTCCCCTTTCTTGGCCCCCCCCACCTAATATTGCGTAAGGCGCGGTCGGGCATACCCCGGACTCTTGCCCTGTGAGTTCGTTTTTTTTGATGGCTGACCCCTTCCCCGTGCATTGGCGTCTTTACTTTGGAGCGTTTTTTTGGGTTTTGTGATAGTCTGTTGACTACTGACCCCCACACCATCATCGTTCAGCACCCTTTCACGAGGGATAGGGGTTCCCCTAGTCACAGAATCCTGCTGACTGTTTTCCCATGATTTTCCCTTTTAGTCAACGGTTTTGTCCACACTAGGTCAGGAGGATAGTTCCCTCCCCTCCCTTTACCCCTGCCGCCATTGTGCTATGATCTTCTTTCTCTCCTCCTTGTTTGGTTTTTTTATTTCTTTGATCAATAGTGACCACTTTAGGCGCTTTTTCTGATCAGCATCTTCTTTGCCAGTCCCTCTCCCCCAGTTTTCCCCCCGCAACACGTCCGGTCTCTTGAAAGACCGTTCGGGGCACTTTTTCTACTGTTTTTTTTCATTCAACTGCATCCTTCCCCCACACGCCGTCGCGCGGTCCCCTGGTTCCCTATCTTGTCTTTGCTTTTCGGTTTGTCGGAAAAAAAATTCCCCCCACCCGACCTTCGTCATTGTGCCTTTCTAACTTGGCCGCTTTTTTTCTCTGAAATGGGCTCCCACGCGTTGTTGTAATAACACGTCTTCCGGTGTGTCCCTGCTTCCACCTGCTTTTTCCCACCCAGTTGCTCAAACCCCGACCCGTGTTGGCCCGGAAGGGTATGGCTCTTGCGATTTAAGTAGATCTCTGCAGACCTCCGGTCTGGTTTTTGCTTTCCGGTACCCCCCGACACCTTGAAAGCCTTTTTCCCCTACCTTGCATCATCCTCCTCCCGTCTATGTTAACGATTTTCGCTTCGGCCTGGTTTACTGAAGCCTTCGGCTGCTATTCCGCCAGTGGTTGCGTCCAGGCGAACTTCTGCATCGTAGTCTCTCCCCCCCCTGAACGGGCTCCCCAATTTCGTCAAAGTGTTTCCGGCGTTCTCGTTCCCAACGGTTCCTTTTTGTCCTCACCACCAACACCTTGGCATACAGCGTTTCCGGCCTGCCGCCTTTGGGCGTTCATGTTGACCTGGGGACTTCCAGTAGATCTCGTGAGCCGTCCCGTGGAAAGCAGTTTTTTCTTCTGGTCCCTTCCCCTTTTTCTTTTGTCCATCCGAGGCTTCACGCGCGAAAGTCTACTTGCCCCCCCGCCAGAGTTGTCCCTTTCCTAGGTCAACATGACCTACCGTTAACCGTTAGCGGCCGGGGCCAACACCCGAGAGTGCACCAAGGGAATCAGTGCAGCCATTCTCTGATCCCTGTTCCCCAGACTGGCTCCCCCCAAACTTCTCCTTAGTCCGACTTTCAATGCCCCCCGAGTGATGACCCGACCAGCCGGTTCCCCGTAGGAGTTAACCAGAGGAATTCCATCGGCCCAGCGTCAGACATTTTTCTTTCTAAGTTTTGGGTGCTAGATTTCTCTGTAACTCTCCTGACCTCCCTCTGTACCACCCACGTAGAGGCGAGCTCACCGGATTTTTTGTGTTCATTTCATATGTCGTTTGAGCCAATTCGTTTAGGAGGTTTTTTCTTATCTCCCCACCCTTTGTTTTGGTTTTTGTTTGTTGTGGGTTCCTTTCTGTTCCTTTTGTAGACTCTGGTTGGGAACTGGGACAACAGCGTGCTCCAAACATCCTTTCGAGAGTTAGTCCTAAATCCTCCCCGCGACACCATCAGCGGACTTCCAGCTTTTTTGAGTTTCAACTCATGCCCCCCTGATTTCGTCCCAGGCCCTGCGAATTTGGTCATTCATTGACATTTCTTTCGCTAAACTTGCGAGTTTCCTTTGTTTTTGCTGCGACGGCTATGTTCTGATGATTTTTAGGGGTTTTACTCGACCTCTCCATCTTCCTGAGGACCGAGTCCGATTTGCTGATGCGAGTACAACCCCTTTTAGTCCAGCCCCCTTGGCGCCCGTTTCACCCGCGGATTATGTGGCCAGCTGATAGGTAGGCTCTTACCCCCAACTTATTGTCGCCCCTTCCCTTCTCGGATTTTTCGTTTTTGTGGCTCTCGTGGGATCAAACTCGTGTGCAGATCCGGCCTCTCTCTTTGCCCACATAGCAGGTTGTGCCCCTCTAACTGACGACCCTTGTTTCCCATTTTTCCAGCAAGATAAGGTTTCTTCTCAGCTTTTGGTGTGTTACAATTGGGTGGCCCCACAACCTCCATACCCCCCCCCCATCTGGCCTTATTCTTCGAAAACAACGAATCCCGTTCAAGAAGAGCGCCGGTTTTTCCTTTCGACCTGTATGAACATCTGTCCCTGGTGGAAATTGTATGATTCCCACTAAATTCCTCTCTGGCAGTCCTGTTCTTGTTGTATTCGTTCTCTTTGGACACGCTCCTAACTTGGATGTTTCAAGCCTTGAGGTATGTCCGTTTACCAGTATCCCCTAGAACCCAAGTGTACGACATCTTCACCTGAATCAACAGTCGAATGAAAAGGCTTCCGCCAGCGCATCAGTTCGATTTCTAGGCTCGAGCGAATCTTTCACTCGAGGACTTTGATGTCCTCTCTTCCCAGCTGATTCCGCCAACCACTTCGAGCCCAACCTCCGGCCGGTGGGGGTTGTCCTAATCAAGTCCTCTTGAAGCCAGGTATGCCCTGTTTTCTTCTGTAGAGTCATGCACCTGATCTTTTCTCCCGCCAAAACCCCACGCCCCCCTCAGACTTCCCAGCTTTCCGACTGCCACACCACAAGCAGAGTCTGATATCCCTTAGAAGCTAAGAGACTCTTTCTCCCAGATAGTGGAAGAGGAGGGAGAGACCTTTGTACAAGCGAGTCCATTTCTGCAATGATTCCCCCCCCCCCCCTTTTTTTCCGACCCTGTTGACTTCAGGAACTGTTTTCTTTTCCTTGTGTTTCAACTGTCACTTTTACCCCCAGCTTAGTTTAGCTCCTTCGCGCAGTGGGTCTTGCTTGTCGGCACCCCACACCACGAACCTGACAGCAGTAGTGACAAGCAGGTTACCAAATTTGCATGTAGTTACGTCGCACTAAGTCGATCATGAGTCCCCTTCCCATCTGTTTAAACACTTGTCCAGACACAATAGCGGTCCACCCCCCCTTGCGTGTCTTTCCAGCTGCTGCAATTTGTGCCGGGTGTCTATTACCACCCGTAATCCTCCCTACTTGACCCCTGTCAAACGGCCTGCGCCACATAACATTGTAAGGGGCTTGTTGTGTTTCTCAGACACTAGGTTGTGGGTTCCAAAAGGGCCCGACCCAAATTCCGTGTTCCGATTTTGTATTTACCACTTCGGACATCGTCGATGACGCCCAATGGCACCTTCTCAAACACGAATGCTCATATTTTTAAATCTCGGTTGGTATCTTAGCGTCAGTTGATGTTTCCGATAGTTCCTTGTCTCTGTCCTTTCTTTCGTTCAACGGGCCCGTCTTTTGCCAGCAACCGTCTGCGACGTAAAGGGAGCAAAGCCCCATTTCCCCTTTTGCACCACCGTTTTCTGGGTGTTAACCGCACTTTTTTCCTTGTTTTTTGGAAGCTGCCCCAAGCCCCAATCATATAAGTGACTAAACGCGGTCGGTCCCTTATAGCGTCCTCGGTCTTTTGGGTCCGTTTTTTCCATTACACGTGACGATGACATTGCGGTTGTGGATTTCTGGGTTCTTTTCATTTTCCAAGACATCTACCATCCCTGGGCGGAACCTCCGAGGCTTAGTTTTTGGACCGATTTCGGTTTTCGGCCTCTGAGGTCCAACCCAAATTTTCCATCCCTCTTGAGCATTTTACATTGCCGATGGCGGCGTCCCTACTCATCCTTTCTGAATGACCCGATTCCTGTTGAGTTTTCACCCCCCCCCCCGGTTGATTTTTTTCCCGTTACCAAATTTAAGGTGGTATCCCGACTACTTCTTTGGTACGCAGCCATTGTCCTCTTCTCTTCTCTCTTTTTCATCAAGTTTTTTTGTTGAGATCATAGCAAAACTTTGCGTCCCTTGAGTTCTTCCTCAGTTTCGTGAAGTTTCCCCTACCCGCGAAAGTTTCGCAACAGTCCTTCAGGTATTCCTCCCTCTTGATCTCTCCCCCTCATCCTCTTATGTTCTGAATCCTCCTGAATTTTGTTTCTACTTTCACCGAATTTTCCCCCTGAAATCTCTTCGTCGGTGTCTCCCATTTTTGAAATACGGAGTGTTTCTTCGGGTACACCTACCTCCCAAGAAATCCCCCCTGCAGCGTCACCTTTTGAGCCGACCGGTACTCCCCGGTCGTAGATGCATGTCCGAAAGCGTGTGCTCCTAATCTGGTGTTTTTTGCTTCCAACCCCCGTTCATTTCTCTTCCACCAAACCCGTGTCCACCGCCCCGGGGGAACTCCGTTTCCTCATCTGCGAACAATTCCCGTACGGTTTCCTGCCATCCGGCCTTTTGGTGCTTGATCCTGTTCCCACTCCCTACAAAGTCACTCAGACTTCCCCTTCTTCCCTTGCCCGAAGTCCCGTAGAATAGTCCTTCCCGACGGTGACCCTATTGGAGACCGATAAACCCCAATCCCGTGGCAGGTACCGGAAAACTTTGCGGGACATGGGTCGGCTTCCGGACCCCGCGCAACCCCGGGCGTTTGATTACAATGGTTTGGGGCCGTTTGGCAGTATGCTTCGCAACCGTTCCTGGTGAAGAATCTAACCCAACAACCAAATTTGACATCCCAATGTTGTCCGCCCCCGCCGAATTGGCGTCCATTGAGCCCTTTCATGATTCGGCGACTTCCGTCATTAAGGTTTTTGTTGTTCCGCTCCTTGTGACCTCCCCCCCTCCTCAATTGCGCGCATTGGTGCACTGGCCCCAACCAGCCCTCCCGTTCCCAGACCGCTGTCCACTTGCCTCACCCGGGTACGTTAGCTCCGCGGAACACCTTGGGTCGGACCAGCTGTCGGTCAATTTTAGCCCGTCCCTGCTCGTCGACAGTCAATAACTTCCCAGCCATCTTTTCCGCACCACTCGTTGAAGACTACGTTGTCCCCTCTCGGTGGACCTCATTACGGAACCAGCCCCTTACAAGTTTGGTTCTAAGTGGTGGTTTAATCCCTGGCGTCGCGGGCCATAGATCAGAACGTCGCGGTCCATCCTCCGACCACACGTGTCATGTTTCATCTTTTTCTTTCCGCGGGTTTGAATTACGGTATTTATTTTCTTATTTTTTTTTTCTCACTTGACCAGCTTTCTCTCTTTTTTCGTTAACAGGAATATCTACCCATGCTTGATCACCCTAGTTCGACCCGCGTCCCTCAACTCCACCCGCCTTCGACCACCCTGAAGCGGCCTTAAATGCTCTTAAGTTCTTTCAGTAGTTCTTTTTTTCTGACCGCCCACCCGCATTTTCATTCCCCCCCTTTCGAACCCCATGGCCCCTTCTACTAAATTTCTTCCATATTACTGTTGGAGCAGGTTAAGGTTTTGATCCTGGTTATGTGGATCGCAGTCCCATTCCCCATCCCTCAACGTGAAGGCCGCGCCCCTTTTGGCTGCGGTTCCCCACGTTAATGTCGGTAGTTCCCCCCTCCGGCTGCTTGGTTTTCAGTCGTCTCTTTTTTCTTATCTGGCCAAAACCGAGATTGCTCACCAACGATTTTTCACCTTTTTTCTTTCACTAATGTTTTTTTTGTGATGATCGATGTTTATTCCAACCTCTCTTTTTTCAACGTCTACGTATCAGAGTAACTTTCTCCGCCTTAGCCCCCCTGTATGCCCCATTTGACGACGTGTTCCCGAACAAAGATTGCAAGGGAGTCGGTTGTCTGACTTTTCACTCAGGGAGATTTGCCCGTATCCACAGTCCCCAGATCAATAAACCAGATAGTCGACCGTCGCACCCCATACTCGGGTGAAGCTTAGATCGCCCTTGGTCCAATGTTTGAACTTGATTTACACAAATTTCTTTCAGGAGCCAAAACAAATGCTTCAAACTGACCTCCCCTATCCCTGTCCAGTTTCCGATTTGAGGTTGGGCTCTTCGGCTTTTTCCTTTCTGACCCCGCTTCGCCCCGCCCTTTGTGTGCTGAGTCAAGTTGTCGGTGTTTTCCAATGCCCCGCGCACCCCCTCGTCGAGCGACACGTTGGAGGAAAAAAGTCCCGAAGGGCACACCCTCCCCCGCTTCTTCTGAATCAAGCGATCCACCAACATCACGGTTACGGGGGATGCGCGAGATAATCGTAGGATCTTTACTGCGACTTGACCCCCCCCTCATTTTCATCTTCACCGACTTGGGCTGAGTAACAACTGAGAAACAAAGCGGCGGGAAAGGGTAAACGCACGGGCAGCCGTATGACCAAGTCGAGGTGAGTACCTTTCAATTTGATGCGGCAGGCGGGCTGGGCGTTGCAGGTGGAGGACCTCCTTGCGTACTTTTTGACAGGCGCGCTAAGTGGTCTTGCAACAGTAAGCTTTTGTCCTCCTTTGGTACTCTTCCGCTACGGTCTAGTCGATGGGGAAGTCGGCATGTGCCCCCTGTGCTTTGGAGTACGCTTTAATTCGGGTTGGCTGGCTAGGACGGAAAATACCATTTTTGTGTTTTTCCAAGTGGGGGCAACACCTTTTGGCAGGGAGTGGAACAGTTCGCCACACGGGAACTTACGGAACCGAGCTTAAGAGAGGCAAGGTAGACAAAAGGTTCCCATACTGTGAATCCAAAAGGAATGGATCACGGTGTTCTGCAACGATTTGGTGGATGGCAAGGGGTGTTGGGGGGACGAGCACCGCGTGTAAGTTGCAGCCGCGGTCTAACTTCTGCCACAATCCAAGGGCACCCGAAGGTCCGCGTTTTGCGCCGATGAGACCGCTGACCGGCCGCCAGTTTAGACCAGTTACTCGTCTGCAAAAGTGGCTGGTTCCGTTCGTCCTCGATGTCCCTGGTACCGCGCCGAGGCTGTCCCCTAGGGGGAGTCTCTGCCGGCTGAACCGTTTTCGTGCATTGTTCGAAGTGGACCAAGGTTCTGTGTCCCCGGACTTGGGCTGCCGCACATACTTTTAGCTTTAGTAATTTCGCCAGTTTTCAGGTTTCCTTTTTTTAAGTGTACACGTTTCTGGTTGGCAACCCGGTTAGAATCATGCTTTGGAAGAGCCCACTCTCACCAAACTACGTAGTACAATCACAACTCAGGTGGGGCCCCCCCACCTCTTCGGAACCGTGTTCCTTCTGGTTTACCATCCTTTGAACAACACACCCAACCACCCGGGTCTTTCACGTGGAGTTTTTGGCTGGATTTTTTTCCGCACAACAGCCACCTCTCCCCCTTCTTAATTTTCGGACCTGGTACAGAGGCTGAGAGTTTGGTCGACGATTCGGTGAGAATGCTCGTCCCCCCCCCTTTTTTTTTTTTTTTATCGAGTCCACGCAACATTGCGCGGGCACAGCGTTCAATCCATCACGAGAGCTCTTTTCACCGATTTCCATGTGCGAAAAGTGTCGCTGAGTGAACCTAGGGATTCTCGGGAAGACATCCCGTTTTTCCCCGGCCCTGAAGTGAGGGGTGCTCTAACTCTTTTCCTCGATTTTTTGTTTGTTTCCTCTCTCAGATCCCACTTCGGCTTAAAGCGTCGTTCCTATCCGCCTTGGAATCGCGCCACCGTTTGTCAAACATTCCTAGTCGGTCCTTCCGAATCCGGATGCTTGAGCTGTTGTTCTTCGTTCTGCCCCCCTGGTTCGCACTCCTCTTGACACTTCTTGGGGGTAATATCTCCTTTCCACAGAATCAAGATCTCCCCCTCGTCGGTCCAATGTAAGCGTCTTTTGCCTAGGTGTTTCCCTCCATCCCCACCAAGAACTCACCCTTGCAAGCGTCACTCTTTTCTTTGAAAAAAGGGGGTGAAGATGCATGGGCCGACCGCTGTTTTGATCCCCTTAACGTAGCTTGTCTGGTACCCGGAGGACTTCAACAGGGCGGGCCCCACCATCACCACCTTTTACGAAGGGGTGGCTCTCTGCGGGAACTTTTCCTTCAGAAACGTTTTGCTCCTCAAGGTCCGTTGGTCCGGTTGGGGAAGTCTTCATACCCCTTCTACAATTAAGAAGAGTCATCTCCCTGGCAAGCGCCGAGCGGATTTGGCAGAGGAGTTGATGTAATTTTATGATCCGAAGCAGATTCCACCCCAACCGACTTAAACTGGCTGAAGCCCCCCGGCCGTTTAATCGTAGATAGAGAAACCCCGGTATGGTTTCCGCAGACCTGTGTCCGTTTTCGTTAAACGGCGTCTTGTCCACCCCACCAAATGCACGCCAGCGCCGCCGGCATTGTGGATTTTTCCCTGTCCGGGCCTAGTCTGTCTGTAGGGACGTAAAGGCGAACTGGTTTTATTATTTTTCACCGATTCAGGTATTGGCCTTCCTGCGCCGCCCCCACTGCCTCCGTGGGCTCCCTGGGCAAACAGATCCCTGGAAAGTCTAGGTCAACCCGGGGAATACACCGACCACGTGAGGCCGTTAGTTTAAACAGGTCCGGAGGCAAAAAGGCTGTGGGATCCAGGGAAGAAGAGGCAAGTCGGGCGCCGGTCCCCATCGCCGCGCGTACTAAACTTCCTTGCAGGTCAAAGACCTCCTCCTGAAACGCCTGCCAAGACGAAGCTGCTGAGTCGGGAGCCTGCACCATCTGCCCAGCTTCCGTTGTTTTTTCTCGACGGCAGGTGATTTCGCGCAAAATTAATCAGCAACTTAGTTAACCGCTATCGCGCCGACCCCCCCCTCACGGTGATTTTTTTGGGCAAGGGGTCATAAGCGTTAATTCTTTTGGCGGGGTTCTCTAAAACTTGGACGCGTGTGGTGTAAAGTGACTCTTCTCCGCCTGATATCCAATTGCTGCGCTCTTAAAAAAAACCTCCGCCAGATTCACCCCCCGCCGCTTCTTCAGCTCTGTATTTTAGTTAGTCAAGGGCCGGTACAATGTCCGCGATTTTGACATTTTTCCTTCGCAAGACCCCTTCCTCCGACTTTTTCTGTCTTCTCTTTTGGGGCCCGCCCCCGACGGTTGAGTTTGGTGTCTTTTCTGGTAGTGGGGGGAAATCCATATAATGCTCACAGCTAGCTGCCCCCTTCTCTTGGTTAAGTGATTCGGGACACACTGTCGTCCCCTGGTTTCTCCCCCCCCATGAACAAACGCCTTAGATTTGGGAAGCGAGTTCTGAAGAGACACGCGCTGGCTCAACGATCTCCTTCACCCTCACGTTGTTTTGGGGTGATGTCGGACTGGACGACCCTATAGGTCTTTGCGAAGATCTAGCTTACCCACTTCCGGGCACATTAGCAACTTTCCTAAGTTTTTTTCCCCCGAAATCCCTGACAGAGAGGGGCAGGCCTTTTTGGTACCCGCATTTCCTAATGGATGCGACCTCCCCCCCCAGACACAACTTTCACAAACTAGCCGTTCACCAAAACTAGCTGGGAGATTATTAGGCCGGGTCAAAGTGCCCGCAATGCAGTGCCCAAATCACTCTGCCAAGAGGGGACTCTTAACTACCCCAATTCAGTAATGCTTCTTTTCATTCGGAGGCGGTTTTCTTTATCGACTCCTGCCAATTGTTGAGTTTTTTTCTCCCAATGCTTGGATATTCCTGTTAACGTCAACCTACGATACTCGGCAGCAGCTGCCAATGGCTTTCAGAATCGGTACCCGACTTGACACCCGCTGACGTCTGAGCAACAAAAATCCCGTTCGGCGACGCGCGCGAGAGTTGCGTGCTCTATTGCCGCTTTTCAGCACTGCACTCCCCCCCCACGAGGCCCAAAAGAGTGTCCGGCTGGGGGCCCTATGGACCTTCCTTGTGCGGTTTTCCGACACTCGCGGCATCGTTTCTGTTTGAGTCAAGGAGGGCGCTGTACTGATATTTCCTTGTAACGATTCCCGCATGGGTGGCGAGATAACGTCAGAGTCCACGCTTTGTGCAGGCTCCGTTGTTCCTCGAGCATACCCGGTCCCGTTAGGTCCGTTTTGACATAGGAGAATTCACAGGGTGGGGCCAGTACTGTGAGCGTTGCGTCGCTTTGATTGCATTCCCCCCCCAAGTACCATTGAGGTGAACCTCATCAAAACCTGGGGCGTTTCGTTCGCAGAAATACGATCTCTGACCCAAGGTGCCCTCCCCAAGGCAAATGGGATCCCCAGGAGGGGAGGCCAAACCCCTTTTTTCTGCAAGCTATTGGTGGGTGTGTTGCTCCGGACTTTTTTTTCGAAGCCCGGTAAATTTGCCTGGCAAAGTGTAGCCCCGGTCTGGTTTGCGTCACTAAGATGCCTGCCGACGCCTGACGTATGCAGGGGTTTGTCGGAAATGGCTGGACTCGGAGCGAGTGACTATCAATGGGACCCGGGCGCCCGGGCGGAATCTCGGTGCTCGTGGGAAGGTCCCGGGCCGCGGCGGAGTCGACGTGGACAGGGCGGCACGGACGCTGGCTGCCCCCCAACCCGTACTTCCCCCCCTCAGAATTTAGAAGAGCTCGCCCCTGAAATTCGTGTGCTACCGGTTCGGGTTGAGCACGGGTTCTTTCCTCATGCGGTGGAAGGGCCCCTGAAACCTGAATCCTTTCTTACAACCCCTCGGTGGGACCACTTATCTGCGACAGTAGGTCGGGTCCCCCTAAGAGACTCCTCAAGGTGAGTTTAGTTTCTGTAGGTGGAAGAAACCGAAGATTTATCCGAGCAATGGCGCCGTCGGGTCTTTTTTCCGAGGAGTTGAGTGAGATTGTTGGACCACAAATCATCGGGCAGCACATCCCTCTTCTGGTCGTTTTCAAGACCGATGGGGATGTGCCTCTTACTGAGGCCGTCAACATTTGCTCTCAGGCTTCTTCTGACAGACTGAGGGTAGCGCAAGTTGGTATCGCCCCGCTCTTATATTTTCTACGTTTTTGTCTTTTGTTGCGAGGATCATCTCCCCCACTAGCGTCGACTTTTCTTCCGTCTAAGTCACCTCGCGCCCGTTGCAAACATTAATCGGTACGCGAGAATAAGTTATTGCTTGCAAGCGGCCTCCCCTCTGAGAGGTGTTTTCTCAACTTCTTTGGGGGGCCTTTCCCTTCAAGCCGTCACCCCCCTCTCCGCCTCAGGACGGGACCGCAAATCCGGAGAGCAGGCCTTCTTTTGGTTTCCCCAAATAAAGAAAACGACCTCCAAAGTGCCAGATTCACTTGGTATGCCCTACCCCGGACGTTTGCAGAGGCAATTGCCCTCAAACCTCATTTGTGATAATAACGTACGGGTTCTTTTTAACTTGCCCCCTCATTGTTGGCTCCCCCCGTGATTTTGCAACCAGACAGTTGTACGGAAGGTCCTTGAGAGCTTCCCTAATAGAAACGTACGTTCCCTCCATCTGCCGTGTGGATCGACCCCACTTCGACACATGACCCCGCGCAGAGCGTCTCTCCCGGCAACACTGGATGACCTCTATTAATAGTATTTTTCCCTGAGGGGTCATGATCGTCTGCCTAAGAAGGACACCAAGCCACGTGCAATCAGAACCTGCCGAAACTCTCGGCACAGGTTTTTTTCGATTTCCCCCGTACACCGACCTCACCCTTGTGGAGGAAGTGTCCGGCGGCTTCGGGCACGGTGCGCATAACACCCCCCCTTGCCAGCCAATAGTGCCGCCCCGCCTCGCAGAGGAAAGCAGTGTACTTGGGAAGGGTCCTTTCCAGCTTTTTTGGTCTTCGTGCGGAAACGACCTGACAATTTGATGTGCGGTCACGCTCATGGGGTCCCCTCATACGAACCCCTCTGCAGGAAGGTAGCCTGGCAAAACGAGCGACACATGTCACGAGGGAAACACCTCCCGAAAAAAGGAAAGGAGAGTCGCTTATACTGAGGCACAAAGAGGTGTTACCCACGGGAAGCCAAGTCGGCAGCCCCATGCGCGCGTCACGACCCCAGCGGCAAAGGCAGTGCCCGCCATCGTCGTTTCCCCGAAGCCGGGCTCCGGATGTCGGTACCCCCGGGACGATCGTACCAAGCGTTGGGTCTAGTGGTTGGGCTGTCCAGCGGTGATATCGGGCAACTATATCAGAAGAAGGCACCCGCCGTGAGTATTTTAAGCTCGACTCAAAGGGTTTGCTCAGCTGCCGCCGGTGGCCAATTTCTGGAGGGTGGTTTTTTCTCTAACTTGGATAGAGCGGGCGGGTAACTGTGGGGCCTATCTCAAGTTGCTCTCCAATTGGGCGAGCGGCAGCACGAGCCAAAAAGATCAAAGAAGGCGAAGGTAGCCTCTCGTGAGTTTCAAGGGTCGCGTTCGACATTCAAGGTTTGACGTCAATCCTTTCAGTGACACCCCGGTATATCACTTTCTTTCCCGATGGTTTGTCCCGACTGTTTTTTTTCTATTGTGCTTTTTTCTCAAGTCTCCATTTCTTGCTCCAACCCTTCATAATCCCCCCTCAAGTGCGGCGACACCCACGTAGTCAGGTGCTGACTTTCCAGAGGTGAGTTGAACTCTTTTTTCCCCTTTTTTTCTGATATGGGGCAGAACGGATTGGCTAACAAGCTCTTCCTCATCCAGGTGGTGCGAGCGGCGGAGATGAGGTTTTTGAGTCCCACTCTCGGTTCAGCCTCCGCAGTATAGTTTTCCCCCCCCCCCGCTTTGAAACTACCAGGCCCTTGGCGATTGTTTCAGAATTTTTCGGCCAAGATCGGCTCGTTTTTTCCTTTTGGAGCCTTTGTCCTCCGGGAGCTGCGATCCCCCCCCCCCTCACCCTCACACCCAAACATTTCGCGCGCGAACTCCTCCTTTGCCCAGTTAGTCGCGGTTTGTGGACTGCGAACCTGTATGACAAATGTTGCCTGTCGGTCAATCGGCTCTCGAAAAACGCACGGCAGAGGGACAGTCCGCTTCTGTGGAGTTTGGGGTGCTGCCACGGCTTAACCGCCCATTTTGGAGAGCAAGAGTTCATCCGTCCTGTTTTTTAAAACGCCCCCAGGCAGAGAGCGCCACTATCAATAACACCTTCATCAAAGCACAACCAAAAGACGGCTCACCGGCCCCAAGATGAGTAACAAATTCAGAGGCGAATATGCGGTAGTTGAGACGAGGTTCCGCCGGACTGGTTCTGCCGAATCACACCCGCCGAAGACCAGGCCGACAACCACGGCTCCGCAGGTAATATGGGCTACGTGCGTCCCGAAAGGTGCTTCGGGTGCACGCAGATTCCATAGGGCAGGCGCTAGCACGCGGCAGGTTCTTGACAGAAAGTTTTCTCAAGGGAAGTTTACGGCGACCGCGCCGACATGGGCTAGGAGCGATAATGCCCAGGGTCCGAGTTGTCTGCTACAGCAGTTTTTTTGTTCATCGGCCTAACCTTCGTGAGGAACTCTCATCAGCGAGTGTCTTTACGCCATAGCACTTATCTAGTTGGAGGATCCGGTTGTGTCCCTCCCCTGCGTTGCCCGCCTCCACCCTCTTTATTCTTTACGCGCCACGCTACGGTTTTCACGGCGTCCCGTTCACCCGGAGCCACTTCTTACCGGTCCCGATGGGTTGTGTGTGGTCGAGACCCCCGCCTTTCTGGAGGAGCCGGAAACTTCCTTCGCCACACTTGTGCCGCGCCCGGGAGGGGGTTTGCGACTCCCTGGGTGGATAGGAAGTACACGAGGGGCACAGCGTTTCCCACTTGGAGGTGGTGACCACTATTTTTTTTTTTGTCGGGGACCATCATGGTTGACCCGGCGAAATCTCAATTGCGGCTCGCGGGTTGGTCTCGGTCTGGGGTGAAGGCTGGGGCAGGCCGTTCATTGTGATCAGCGTTTTTCACGTCCCGTTGTGCGGCAAGCGAAAAGCCTTCTCAGGTATTTACGTAGCACGGTCCCTAAGTTCGCCATTCCTTCCTTTTCCCCCCACGTTAGGGTTGTCAAAGTAAAGGTGGGTCGTTCATCGCCCGCGGGGACGCGGTCACCATGAAGACGTAGTTTCTCCCAACGAGTTTTCTTGTTGACATTTAGTTACTATCCCCTGTTCTGTAATACCTTTCCCCCACATTGTTCGGACCCCTGCGAATTGCATTTTTGTGGTAGGTTTAGTCCCCCTTCAACCTGCACCTCTTTCCGAATGGCTCCATAATTGAGGAGGGGTTTTGTGACGGCGGTGAGGTCCTTAGTATGACCCCCACCCCCTAATTTATACTATAGCCCACCATTGAACTAGGCGGGTCATCTTCCCAAGCTTCTATGGATCATGACCGACTGCTGGGGCCCCCTACAAAAAGTTTTCCAAAGAGATTTTTTTTATACCTTCTTGAAGAGCGGGTTACGTTGTTCTGTTAGATCATAGAACTAAATTCCATACATCCCTTTCTTTGGTTTTTTCTCTAATAGCACCACTCTGGTCCCAAGACAGTTCTGTCCTCTCAGACTCTTAGTTTGGAATAAATCGCTACAGTTTGCCCCGACCCCTTTGAATTTCGTGTCTGCATCGTGCGACCCCTCTTTGACTATGACTCCGGTCAATTGAACTCTATTCCTTTTTTTTTTGTCCTCTTATACCGCACCGTTTAACGCTCCCTCCCCTCTTCGGTAAGAATTATCTTCTCTTTCGGCGGGTGGCACCTCCATTCACCCTCAAATGTCACCTTGCGCGTGTACCCTCTTTTAGCGCTCCCGTGACAGTTTCTCATCACCTATTGGCCCGTCAAAGATTTTGATCATCCCCCCAACGTTTCGGGGATTGGAGCCCAACAGATACCTTCATGGTACGAACCCTTTATAAGACCTTTTTTTTTGTTTTTCCCCCCAGTCCTATGGTTAGCGGAGTACTTAATTAAAGTCCGTTTTGCAGCAAAGCGGCCTGGTCCTCATTCCCCTCTACAAAGGACTACCCCCCTTTTACCCTCTACAGGTCCTAGCTTCGATTTACGATATGAGCCTTTCCTCCAGGGGTACAACTTGATTCTCGTATCTACTAACGGTCCCACCCGCAAGGGTCAGGGCAAGCCCCTTGACTGGCTTCTGCCCTCTAGTATCGAAAACCTGACCCTGTCCTTACATTTACTCAGGCAGGTCCGGAGGATTTTCCCCCTCCAATTAATCCTCGTACCCCCCCAAACACCTTTTTGCACGCAAAGGCCCTTCCACCGATCTTTTGGAGGCCAAGTTTTGCCCTCGTCCTTTCCTAATCTTTCGAACCTTACCCACGGCAACCACGGGATTGCGGCCTTCATTGTATTTTTTGACCATTCCTCCGAACAGGAGCCTAGGCTTTTTTTCACCACCGAACTCTCTTTTTAATAGGTCCACACGCCTCACGACCCTTCTTGACGAGGCAAAGGAGGATTAACCCTGCAGTCCCCTTTTGCAGAAATTTTTCCAGAGCATCCATTCTCTATCTGGTCCCCTTTTGCCTAAAAAAGTCCTCGGGAATAGACTCGACATGGTTCCATCCTCCTTCGGGTCGAGTCGGGAACATTTCCTTAATCCTGCCCAGTACATTTTGTTGTTCCTCCTCTTGTGCTTGACACGTGGTTACTGGAAATAGTCAGCACGTCTCTTACCCTTAGTCGCATCTCGCCCGAACGTGCTGTTTTTTCTTCTACAGATTTTCATTCCAGGTTTTCCATTCGCGGTCTTTTCGGTGTTATCCAACTTGGCGTCGGGGTTTGTTCCCCCTGATACCAGTTGCTATTTACCCATTTGCGTCTGTACTTCCCCGACCCCCTCACCCGCCGCTACACAACTCCCTCCGATGACGCTTCTTTTTTTTTACCCAGTTTCCTCCGATTAGCCTGAGAGATTTTGCGTCACTTCCAAGTCGACCCAGTCTCGACCAATTTTGATGACAGATGGCTTTTTTTTCTCCCCCCTTAATTGTTTTGCTCGGTTATTTGGTGACGCAGTCTCCATTACGTACCTGATAAAACCAGACGACCTAGAAAATTCCCATTTTTCTGATGCTTGTCCTGTCGCCAGGGTGCTTTTGAATGTTCAACTGGAGATGTTTGGCCCCCTGATTCTCTCTTCAACCACGAAAGTGGTGTCCCCCGCTTTCTCTATTTTCCCAATGGTTTTTTTTGACTCTGCGATTTTGATGGCCCAATCTCGTTTGCGTCTTTTTTCTCAAGCCACGTGCCCACATTTCTGCAACTTCAACCTCACGGGACGAAGGTGTTTTCCCAGTGAATATTTTTTCTTAAGGTTGCGGTTGTATTTGTTCACCTAAGGCGCATCTTGTCAATCCACCACCCCCCGAAACAAAATGGAGGCCCCCCCTCCAATGGCATCCCTTTAATTCTTCTCCGTTGTACCCATGGCTGAACTGTAATGCCTCGCTTCTATGCAATGCTTCTGAAAACTGACTTCAGTTACTTTTTTTGATCGGCCGGCCTTTTCCTTCCCCTCTCGCCGCCCGGGGAGTCTTCGATAGTCCTTTTTCTTTTTTTTTTTTCCACGCCGCGTTTTTTAGGCGTCTTGTAATCCTCCCCACCGCATTGCAATTCCTTACAGTTGACCACCAACCCGTTCTGCCGAAGTAGTTTGGGTCCCCGGAGAGAGCCCGTCTCCGTGATTGATTATGCCGCTATCACCGCTGCATCCCACTGACCACTCTGCGGCTGTAGGACTCCTTCTGAATATCGAGCCGGATTAGTGGAGATCTGCCCTTGTATTCTCTGAAGTCGTGACGCATGTTCTGAACGCTAATGTTTTTATAGATCCAGCCCCCTCCATTCCACCTCGTTTCTACCTGTGGTGCTCATTGCCTGTCCCCCACGCGTAGGTCTTTTGAAATAGGATACAACTGCCCCTCTTTTGTTGGCCCCCGTTAGCCTTGCGAATTTTCTTCTCGGATTCCCCCATAAATGCAGCGTGACAATATCCCCCCTTTGATTGCTTTTCACTTTTCGCACGGGGTCACTCTCTTTCCTCGGCCCCCGGCGCCAACCCCCTCCACTGGACGACCCATGCGGGCTGCTGCCCCTCTTGATGCAATGTTGGTTGACCACTTCCAGTTGTATGATTAAGTCCAATGAGAACCTTGTTAAGAAGTTTTTTTGGGCGCGATCTACGCTGCAGGAAGACAGATTCCCCCCGTCCAAGTTGGTCGATCCTTTTTGAAACTTGGCGTTGCGCCTCTCCGAAGACACTCCGGCGACTTATCATATCCCTTTTCCCCATATCAGGTCTATTTTATTTTTTTGTAAGTTTTCTTGGGTCTTGTCGACGTCCCGATCGTCCCACCCCCCCCCGTGCCGCTTTCTTTGCAAGAACACGTGAATTAATTTCATCCTAAGCTCTCCCCTTCATTCCGTGTCCATTGGGTGTGGTACCGCCCGGGTTTCCGTCCAATCATCCGTGTTTAATTTCCCCATCAAAATGATCCCTTTGTGCTCACCAGCGTCGGGACCATGCCCCCCTTACGACCCTTGTTGGTAGGGACCCCTTTTGGTGACGATTCAATTTTGCTTCTTGTTTTTGTTTTTTACTACCCCCCCTAATCATCTCTTCTCCGGACCCTTCTTTCCCGGCCCCCCCCCTTTCCGTTTGTTGGTCTGATGCCAGGTGAGTTTAGATTACCCAACCCCCCCCCCAAAGACTCACTCTCCCTGCACCTTGCCCTTCCTTGAGGCCCTTTTAGTTCAAGCACAGATGATTCCGAAAGAATTATGTTGTCGCCGAACTTTCTTTTTTTCCCTTTCTAAGGTGGATTGTGAAGACTTGGTATAATCCTTTTTTTGTTTGATTGATATGATCTTTATACATACTTTTTTTGTCTCTTTCCCTCTCAACAGGCTCCACATTTTCTTCCCTTCCCTTTTAGGTGACCGAAACCTCTGACAGTTTGCCGAACTGGTCCCTTTCATGAAGCATCTGCTGCTCTTTTCCTCATCCCTCTTGCCCCTGTTCTTCCTCGACTTATTTGGGGGTCATCACCCCTCTTTCCGTCGCCTCTTCGGTTCCGCATGGCATCGGAGTCAGTTGTTTTTTTTTGTTACCCCCCAAAACCCCCCTCAACCTCCACCTTGCTGCGTCGATTCTTCCCTAAACGTGCCCCGCCGGTTTTTTTTTTCAATGGACGACCAATATTTTGCTACCCCCCCTTCGTTTTTTGCCCCAGTTCACTTCATTCTGACCCTCCCCAGTTTCTGTTCCTTTCCGTGGTTTTCCCCGGACGGTAATTTGATTTTCTCTCACTTCATCGACGTCCTTTGCTTCATTCATCGGTCCCGGTTGCAGAGGGTCCACTACAATTTCCCAGACTTTTTTACTACCGCAGTTAGTTCGTCCGCCCCTCTAAGACATGAGGAATTCTGCCTTTCCCTTTGTCTCTGATCCGGCAAGAGCCCCCAGCAGTGTCCTCTGCCCACTGTGTGGCTGGCCTTGCCGTCGGTCGCGTCACCCAACAAGATGACCCCTTGGTGCGCACGGGTTACCCCGTCTTCTCTGAACGTTATTTTTTTCTCATTTTAGACACATTCCTCACCATAGTTCCCAGAAGCCTGCCCCTTTGTGCGTCCAGTTGTTATTTTTTCCTCCTGTCTCGAGTTCGTCGTGCGACTCCCCCTCAATTGATGTTTACGATATGGCCGTGTCTAGCGCCTGACCGCTCCTCCTGCTACTTGCCCCCCCAACGGCCTAGCGGCCATTACTATTTGACAAAACTCAATCCAGACCGTTAGCCTACCTCTGACCGAGGATTAAACCCCCCAAGCGGGGCCTCTTCGGCCACCTTTAGCAGCAGTAACTTAGCTTTTAAGTTCCCCCCCCTTATTGCCCTGACCGTAAGCGCCGCTATCCCTCTAGTGCATGGTTCACTAAGAGTGAATACCCCCGATGGCGGCCCCCCATTCGACTTATCATCGTACCAAGAAAGTCCGGTTTTTGTATCTGCAGTTTTTGTGTTTTCTTTGTTGGTTTGTTCCCGAGGTTCACGCGGCAACATTCTAATCCCTTCTTTTTTCACACTCCTATTGACATATCCTGAATACCTCTTCTTTTTTGGGTTTTTGAAATTTACTTAAGAGTTTACCCCATTTCGTTATGGCTGTTTCTCTTCAAACTTGGTGACCCATCTTCTGGTTGCGTCACAAGGCTCAGCTGATATCCAACTCTTTCTTCGGCATTCCCCTTCCCCAATCCTCCCTCTCCCGAAGCGTCCCGCCTTTCCTTTAGTCCCTCCCCACAACAGAAAGAAGCCTCTTGGTCATTTCAGGGTTCGGCCATTTGTGTTGCCCCGGTCCGTCCTAAATTCTTTGCCCGATGAGTTTTAGCTCTCCTTCTTGTTTTTATGGTCTTGGTGATTCGCCTCATTAGCATTGCTCCAAGACGTGACCTTGCACCTGTATCTTGGGCTTTTGATTCCCTTTCCAACCAAGGAGTTAACAGGTTGCTCTTCCAACTCTTGATCTGGTTTTTCAGAGATATCTTCTGCACCCCGATATGTTCCATATCCTCTCGTTTCTGTTTGTTTTTGATTGTGAGATTGGGAGCCCCCCCTTTCTTTTTCCACGCTCACCTCACTGCTTACCCCACATCTACATTAGTTGTTTTTCAAGTAAGCCATTTTTTCCCGTTTCCCACATCCATTTTTTCCACCAGTTGCCCCGATCGTATTTTTCGAACAATAATGGAGCTGACTTATCCCCCACTACCCTATCCCCCCCCAAATGCTTTCCACCGCCACCCTAATAGGGAATTTTTACGCCACCGTCGCCGGTTTCCGTTGTCGCCCGACCTTCTCCCCAAAAGATCTGCAGTCGCCACACGTTGCCTGCGTAGAAAGGAATCTTATTTTTCTTCCCCTCTCTGGGATCGTCAGGCGTTTGTCCCGTCTAAGCCCCCCCTTTTTAGGGTGTCTGCCAATTTTCGATAGGCTGTTATATTTCACCGACCCCATCCTCGAGAGACCCCAAGTTTTTGATGCCCTCTCAGCCCCTCAAGAAAATCCTTTTCCAAACTTGGAAAGGTCAATGAAGTTCCGCCAAAAACGTTTTGCATTAATACCTCTCTGCTGCTTGTTCAGCTGTCCGTAGAGTTGCTTCTATTTCACGCCAACAGCGCAATTCCCCCCCCCCTTTGACCCCCCCCACCGAAAAGGCGTTTTCGATATGTCCCAAGTTGATGTTAACGATTGCAGGTCCTTCGTTTAACCTTTCTGGCCCGGCGCTTTCTGTGTTCTGAAGGGTCCTGACGAGTTTATTGGGGTGAAGTGCCTCTTCCCTTATTCTGCCCTATTTTTTCCTTCTTCCCCCCCAGTCTGTCCAAGAGGGTGCTCTGGTTTCCCTCTTCCACTCCATTTTCGTTTATTTTTCTCAGGAATTTCACCTCCCCGCTATTTTTCCCTGAGCCTTTCGCGAGGGCGGATTCTTGCCCCATCCAAATGCGAGCGTGTTTTTTTTTCAAACCTGTTCTTTAAGCTTAAAGTAGAGATTCCAACGGTCTAAATTCTCCCCTGGCCCCCACCATGTTGCCTTTAGGAACGCGTTACTCTGGGGGGGGCCCCGGTGTTGTGGGGGTGACGGAGTCCCCAGGGACTTTTTTACCTCCCTCCGCCAGTACACGTCTTTCTCCACTGGGGACCCTGCCATTTTCGGGGTTGAGATATATCTGCATCTGGAACTGAGGACAAATACAACTTTAACTCCCGTTTTTGCTTTTTACTCCCCCGTTTCTGACAAGTTGTGGCCCATAGCCAGCCGCATCTCAATTTTCCCTCCGACTTAAATAATAAGTCAAGGAGCAGTTTTGATTTTTCTTCTAGCTAAGTCCCGGTACGCGTCTTTCTCGGGGTTCAATTGGAAGGTTCTCCTTTTAACTTGAATTCCCCGGCGAGTTTTCCGAATCCAACAAACCCCCCTTCTCAACCCTTCCAAGCAAGTCATTTTTCTTACGCTTTACCCCCTTTTGGGAACCGACAGTTTTGGGTTTTAAACTCCCCCGGTTTTTTCCTCATATGCCGTTTTGAGTTTTCCCGTTTTGGGTCGGAAGCCCAGAAACCTGATTTGGCGTTTAGTGCCTCACCCATCGTTGTTTTGGCCCTACGTCTGACCCCCCTCTTCGGTTCGGGCTAACCCCATTTCTGCTTCCACGTTTTTTAATTCTTGTGTTTTTCGGCCTCACCCGCCCGTCTCTGGATTGCCCTGGCTTGGACCCTTTTTCTTGCTGGTCGCGGGTTTTGCTATTTTGATTAATTAGCACCCCAAAGATCTTGCTCTCCCCAAATTTGCCTTGCGGGTCCCTTTTTTACCTTTCCCGAGGATAATTTGACCGCTTCCCTCCTTGTTGCGCAACATTCCTTTAGTGTTTCCCAGGCGGAGGACGCTCCCCCTGTTTCCGCCTTTTCAGTGTCCAGAATTCTTTAACATGTGGTTTGGTTTCTTCATGCTCATAAAGTCACACTTCCCTCATCCGTCGTTATTCCTCTCCGAATTCTCTTTTTGAAATCCCCCCCCCTCGTTGCCCCTTTGTCGACAATAATAGGTGTCCTTTCAGAATAGGATGCGTGAACACTCTGGCCCACCACGCCTTACACTTTGATGCTCGATGAACTTTGGGTTTTTTCCACACCCGCAGTACCCCCCGATAATGGTAATCGTTTGTAAGCATATTCGGAGTCTTCTCGGGTGCGTCACCTTCCCTCCCCCACATTTCCCCCCTCCACCCCCTGCCAGAGTATCTGGTCTCCCGGACCGGGGACCGCAGATCACTTTTTTGCCAGCAACTTTTCCTTTGGATCCCCCTCTTCGGGTGTGGACTTATGCCTCACCTAATATCGTGACCCCACCCAGAAAAGTGGTGGTGGCCACGGTCCCTTCTCTTTTTGATAATTACTTCCCGACCAGGTTGTGCTGCTCCGGAAGGGCCCCCCGTAACATTACGAAAACCCCCCTCGTATCTACCGGCACTTCTCTCTTTTCCCTGAGATGAGACCTTTTAGTTCCCTTCGCGGTATGGTCTAGTAGAAGCGATTCCCCCCACCACATCCCGTGGCATCCGTGACAATTTTTTTTTCCCACGTCCCCCGGCGGTCATTCCGTCTCAAACTCCGGGTAACACGGGGCGTCAGGAAGTCGATCGTTTGCTAGTCATTTCCCCCTGTTTCGCACTTTGACCCCAAACCTGGAATCCTTTCCCCCAGACCTCCTCCTTGTTCGTTCATTGAATTGAGTTCTGGTCCCCCCGCATTTTTTTCTAAACAACACGACAGACCCTTTACTGTCTGTCCGATATTTTCTTGGCCCTCCCCTGCTGTCCGCTACATTTTGATAAGTGCCCCACCCCTTTCCCAGTTGTCAATTCTCGGTTTTTTCAACCCTCCCTCTTTTTTTGCCTTGAGTCCCCCGGGTTCACAACGAGGGGCACGGAGACATCTTCTATTGGTTCGCGTTACCCTATGGGTCCCCTCCCAGTCAGAGACCCCTCCTGCCCCCTTTGGGACTCCAAGCTTGCTAGACGTTTGAAAACGGAGGCTCCCTGCTTCCCCGCCCTCTTTTTTTCTCTAAGTTGGTCTTTCTTTTTTGAAGAGTTTTTTACCCTCGGCCTAATGACCCTTCCGCCCTTCCCCTCTTCTCTCTTATTATTTGACCACTTTCTTATCTCATTCAGGGACCCCATTGGGTAGGGTGTGTTTCTTCTTTTTACCCCTTGGGGTCGCCTTTTTCGGTGCCCCTTTAAGGACTACCGCGCACTCGCCAATTGTTGTTGTCCCCCGTCCCTAGTCAAAAAAACCCCGCCTTCCGCTCACCTTTGAACTTTTCCCCATTCTTTGTTCCTTGTTCGGTTCCCTTCCAAGAACGATAGACACTTCCCCAGAGCATTTGGTCCCCTTTACTCAGTTTGACAACGTCGGCCAACATTGTTTTGAGTGTTGAAGACCCGATGTTTTGGCTTGTTAGTGGACTTCAGCTCCCCCAGTAGTACTTCCTTTTCCCCCCCAAGACATCTTATCTTGTTGCTTTTTAAACTGTAACAGGTTGCTGCAGGACCGCGTCGCTTTTCCTGGGTCTTCTTTTTTCTTTTTTTCTCGAACCTTTCGTTGCTTCTCTACGCCCCCCTCATCAGGTGTTGTTGATAGATCTGGTTTCCAATTTCCGTTTTCAGATTTGTCTTTCCTTCCCCACATGGTTTCTTCAGCCTTTGACGGCTTGTCCTCATCAGTTTTCACTCAGACCCGGTTTCCTCTTTTTTTCGTTTTATGGAACATCCCCGGAGCTCGATACCCTGAAAAAGCAACCCAACCCCCGCCGTTTTTTTCCCACCCCTCATTTTTTTCTTTACTTAGTGCCGGGGGCACTGTGCCTAACTTCCTGGACCTTTGCCGGGAGATCGGCCCTTATCCTTTAAGGCATAATGCAGGTCCGTTCTTGTTCTTTTAGTTTGCGTATTTTGATTGAAAGCTCGCCCGCAATCCCCTTGGGTTGTGGCTTTTTTTGCGCTTACAGTTCAGGTTTTTTTTTTTTTTTCTTTACCTTTGTTTAGTTTCAACCTTTTTCAAGCGTCCGAGGAGCCCCAAGGAGACTTTCATACCAACCATACCTTTCCCAACTGAGAAGACCCGATGCTCACCAATTAAGTTCAGGACATATTGACTAGTCCAAGGTTGCCCAGTTGAGCCCGGTCCGATTATTGAGCGATCACCTTGAAGCCAGCAGTCTTTCCCTCCTAAAAAGGAGGGCGTCTGGCGGGGTCCCCAACAAACCAACTTTTTTTCCGACACGGCAATTTCGCCTAAGAGGAACGGAAGGACTACTATCTTTTTACCTCCTCGGGAAGTTCCATGAGACCCCCGCGGGAGTTGCCCAGTTTCCTGCAGGAAGGCGGGAGAACGGTCTTTTTTCAAGTGAAGTCGTTTTTTCCTGGGGAACTTTTTTTTTAGAAAACCGCCGCATGGGGAGGAAGAACAGGCAGGTCTGCAAAAATCAACCGAGCCCTCCCCTGCATACAAGGTTCCTTCAAAGTCGTTAGGCGTTTTTTTCCCAAATTAACTGCCTGGCTTTTTTTGAAAAGAGCCTTCGCGCCGTGAGGATTGGGAGTCCCCACCCCCTTCCCCGTGACTACAAACTTTTTCCTTAGTCCTCACGGACGGCCACTAGCCCTTTAGGAACGGTTGCACGGTTTTTCTTTTCTGAAAAAAGGGAGAAAGGTCATGACCTCCTTTTCGAAGGGGAGGTAAAGTTTTGTTCTGCCCTCGGGGAGACACGGAAACGGGTAGCACACGATGACACGGAAGGCTCCCCCCAGTGTAAGAAGGTGGTGAGTTGGTTTGGTCGCGACATTGACCCCTTCCTATCCCCGGTTTCGCAAGTTTCTGGATTGATGGCTGTTGGACCTTGAGCGCCGAGTGTCCATTTTACCAGGAGAACAGTGCTAGCGTCTAGGGAGATCCCCTTCTAGCGGACTTGATGAGTTACCCTCCGCGTCCTTGAAGTGGTGAAAGGGATCCCCGCCAACCCTCTGTCTTGAATGGATTGCATCCCACTCTCCTTTTCCCCCGTAATTTAGTGGCTCTAAAAATTCCCCCCCAGTTCAACCAACCCCCCCGTTAGGGTTTCAATCATCTTACTTCCTAAGGTGGTTCGGCTAGCCCGCCCAACACCCCACCCCCTTTCCGCCGTTTTTTCAAATCGTGTTTCAGTCAATCCAATCTGCGACCTCGTTTTTCTGGAATAAATATTGAGATGTTGGTGAGTCGTGTGGAGGAGGGTGCCCACTAAGAGATCTCTGTCGGTACCCGCCCGACCCCCGGTCTGGTTTTTTCTTTAGACCTTGAAATGCTACACATACTTAACAGCTAGTCACCTTCCGCTGCATTTTTTTCCTCTCCAGTCAAAGTGTTTACAGAGCAAGATGAAAGTTTAAGGGAGAGCGGTTTTTTTGCCTCCTGAGAAGGCGGATCTGGACGACGAGGGTAAGCAGAAGTGGCAGGATTTTTGATACTCATAATAAGTTGTTTTTTATATACCCCATACTTCTCGTATCCAACGATATCAAGTACTCGTCCTCCCCTGGCCGCACACAGGTCCCAATAAAAATGTTTTGATCCGTGTGCTTTACTTCCGACCCGGTCATGTGTGAGATCTGAATTTTTTTTGTCATCTTCATTCCAAATAGTCCACTTTTTCCTCCTTTTTTTTTCGGCATGTCGGAGAGGGCTTCGGTTTTTCCCATACCCCCTCCGAACGTCACCCCCTCCTCGTTTCAACGCTTTGGGTTTTCCCATGACTGCTCTCTCTGGACATGGTCCCAAGAAACTCGTTTTTGATCCTAACTTGTGGTGATTGGAAGTACCCCTTTAAAACATTGGCTGCCAAGCCGTGTGACGGCCTGTATGGCTGAGTCCAACTAAGGATCTCAGTTTTACCTCAATTAATAGGCCGGGCCGACCTGCCCCCCTTTCAGGACAACCTCCACTCCGTCCCTCCGGCACCGACCGAGACCGTCGAAGTGATCATCGATTTTTTTCCGATATCCCACAACCCCATCCTCCCTCCACCCGCCTCCCTCCATAACCCCACTTCCCCTTCCCCCCCCCCCCCCCTCGACTTACTCCCACCTATACCACTCCACTTCCTTCCTCCTCCTCTAACCCGCCCGTTAAGCGTTCCGCCCTCCCCCTATTCCCCCCCTGTTCACCCCTTCTACACCCTCTCCTCCCAACTCCCCCCCCCCCCCCACCTTTTTCCCGACCCCATTCATTCTACTCTACCCTTACTTTTTAGTCACTCACTATTTCACACTCCGCCTCCCCCCCCCTCTCGCCAGTCGATCGCTGTCCTCTACACTTTGCCGTCTGCACCTAGACACACGGCTTAGGCCGGTGATGCCGTATTAATCCTCCAACCGACCCTACATGGGTTTTAAGGTAGTTTCCTGGCTTTCCCGACAGTACACCCCTGGTAGTTGCGAGACAAGCCAAACCACCAGCCTGTGCCGCCGCGCCTTGGCGGGTTGCTTGGAGGTACTCTATCTTCTGTCGTTCGTTATAATCTGTTTTGATGAGGTTCCACCCGTCCTTGTATTGTGAAGCGCCGCAAGCCCCCCGATACGGAGCCCCTGTAAAAACATACCAAGCGACTTCACATGCCCCCGGTCACAATCCATACAATTTTATTTTTTATGGCTTTTCTGGAACTTCTTTGTCAGGTCCCCAAGGGGTTTTGTTTTCCCCCTCAAACCGACAGATACTTCATTGTCCGCCCCCGTCACCCCTTTCCCTTTTCGATTTGGCCACCCTTATGGCCTTCACTTCCGCCGCTTTTTACTGCCAGCCCCTCAGTCGAAGAACGGGCTCTGATGTTGGGCCCCCTTTTCCGTATCGCCCAGCCCGTCACTCGTTTGTCCTACGTGTTTTGCACTTCTGCACCCGGTGATCTGCCCCGAGACATCTTTCAATTCGCTTTCCCACCCCTCTCTCGCCATTTCCTCGGCCACGTGTTATTTTTTATAGCTTTAACTCCGAGTTTGCCCCCCCCCCTGGTCGTCGGGTCTTATCAAATTGGAGATTGCGGGGGCTTAATTTTCCCTATAACGCTTGTTTATCCCATCTTTTGCGGTACTAGGTCATAGAAAGCGATTCCCTCGCTTACAGACTTCTTCGTGTTTTCCCGTCCCAGCCGTGTTCGACCTGTATTGTCCTTAATTAGTGGCACCCCCCCGGAGCCCTTCCACACCCATGCTGGAAAGGAGTTGTTTTGGGGCTCCTGTATGTTTTTTTTCAGTCGGTATTTTCTCTTCAGAGTGTCCCTTTGTATTTCAACAAGGACGAGGAACCTTATCTTGGACGGTTCCCTGACGTTTTATCAATTTTGAAGTTTCCCCGCTTTGGGCAGGTGGGAAAGCAGTCTCTTTCGAGTCCACCCCTCTTCTTTTATTTCCCCACTT
>Ga0179593_1627098_pt1 | contig 29789 bp, 25 predicted proteins | sample CZODoug2_1_08_16_FD_185931 | JGI IMG/M metagenome (GOLD analysis project Ga0179593, IMG submission 185931) | Vadose zone soil fungal communities from Angelo Coast Range Reserve, California, USA - CZODoug2_1_08_16fungal (PacBio error correction) | ecosystem: Environmental > Terrestrial > Soil >... | reverse complement strand
ACCGAGGAGTGGCGCCTCTGCCGGCCGTCCTGAGCTTTTTTTCTTTTTCCATCTTGAATCTCTTTCCTTTTTTTTGGTTGAAGTCCTCCCCCGTCCTCAGACCAGTAAGCTATCTTGAAGGAGGAAGAAGGCTCAAATCTTTTGGTAGTACTGGTAATCTCCGCTCTCTCTTCTTTTTCTCTTTCTCGAGTATGTCGGGTGCTTCTCTTTTCTCACCCCGAGTATCTGCGTAGAGTCGTCCTCCTCCCCTTCCCAGTCTCTGGAAGTTAGACGTGATACTTTTAAGAGGGTAAGTAGATGTGGCTGAGATCCCCTCTCAGGCGGATACTTCGAGAACACTGCGTCCTCCGGTTTGCTCTCGCCCCTCAGTTTTTTTTCCTTAAGGCCTCTTTTTCCCCCCTTCTCCTCAGTACCCCTAGCTCTTTCATGATACTATAGGTTCCGGATTCGGTGATGTAATACCCGTGATTTAGCCCCTCTTAAATGGACGCCCGTGGTGGGACATGGCTTTCCCTCTCGAACGCGCCTATCCCCCTGTTTTTCTTTTTAACAGCTCCCCCCCCCCCTCCCCCTCCGATACTTAAACCCAGGCGTGTTTTTTCTTTAGACCTAGCCCAGGTAGTAGGGAGAATATCAAGGTGGCTTTTGAAGGATGGTTGGTGGGTGTCCCTTTTCGTTACTTCCCCCTCACTTTTCCTTCTAACTTGGCCCATTTCGAGCCTTCCTCCCCAAACGGATTAAGGGATTTGTTTTATTCTGAGTAGACTTGGCTTTTTGAATGACCAAGGCCTATTCTGCAGACTCTTCTCCCCCCCCCTGTCAGTGACCTCCCCCCCTAACTCCCCTTTCCCTCCTTTTTTCGATGTGACCTGGCCCCCCTCCTTCAGGTCACGGGTCAGAGTCAGTTAGGGTCGTCACGGAAGGAGGAGGTTGATGTTGAAACAGGATAAGCAGGCCGATTTTTTTCCTCCCCGCTTCTCTATTCCTTTTTTTTTTCTTTTGGTTTTCGCAGCCACCTGAGAATGTATAATACTGGACTAGTCTCCGAACCAGCAGGGTCGATCGGTCCCTTGAAGCAGCTCTCGCACCAGCTTGTACCTTTTTCCCCTTTACTTTCCCCCCCCTTCCCCCGAAAACCCCTACCCTTTCCTTAGCTACCCCTCTTGTTCCAGTTATGTCTCCAGATATAAGGACCGCAGAGTTAGTTATTTCAAGTGCGTTTCCTTGTCCGCCCAAAGAGGACCTCTTTCTCCAGGTATAATTTTCGGTAGTTTTCATACCTTTCCCTTAGTTGAGGGCTTTTCATAGAGGGTCCCACGCTTTTCGTTCATTTTTTTTGTTTGGTAAGGTTTCCTCGCCCCCTGGTCATGCAACCTTTCTTCGGTCCACCTTCTTCCCTTCTCCGACCACGACCTGGAGGCCTCTCTTTTCCATTACAGCATCCCCCTTCCGTGCTTTGCATGTGAGAGATGTTTGGTGTTTTTTTGGTTGGTCACACCCTGCCCCCCCCCTTTCCCTCTACTCCCCCTCCCCCCCTTTTCCTCATAGCTCCCCCTTTTCCAGAACAACAAAGGTTTTGGATCCTCCTTTTCGACGTTCACGGACGACCCCAATTAGGGGTCCCTTTTTCGTCCGGCATGGCTCTCTCCGGATCCCCTTTTCTTCCCCCCCCCCCTTTTGTCCTCCCCCTCCCCCTTTTTTTTTGCCCACTTTCTATTGCTCCCTAACCATACCCTCCTCCCCTTGGAGTCTATCGTCGTTTCTAAACAAAGGGACGCCCGAAGTTTCCGACCCTCCTCGACCTTTGGTTTCTTTCCCCTAAGCGATAACGGATTTGCAGCTTTATGGTAGTAACAAGCAGCGAGGTTTCTAGAGTCCCCCTTCCGCCGCAAGGTCAATCCCTTCCTTCCCCCCCCATATCTAATATCCCGGTTTGTGGTGGTATTGGACTTCGATTTTGTTTTATTCCCGGACACCTTCCGCGTGCGGAGTTTCTCGCCGAGCACGATCCTTTCCCCTTTCTATCTTCGAACTTATGATCAATGATGACCCTACCACTTGAACATTTTCCTGCCGTGTAAAAAACTCTCCCCCCCTGGGGATTCCTTGTTTTCATGAATTAGGCTCTTTTTGTAGGCAGAAGCGACAGAGTGGCCTGTCCTGATGTTCTCCTTTCAGACTCTTCGCTTGGGGTCCTCCTTCAAGTTTTTAAGCGTCATTCCCAAACCCTGATGATTAGGTAAAATGTTTCCTTACGGCAATCACGGTTTTCTTTTCTAGAGCTAGTCCCAAATGCCTGTCATTACCACTTTTTTTAAGGAGACCCTGATTTTTTCAGGAGTTAATTTTTCCCGCTAGACTCCTTATGTTGATTTGATGTTAAAAGAGAAACCACCCTCCAAAGGACTTATTTTTCTCCTTGCTTTGCAACGTTTCTCCCCCCTTTCTGGTGAAGTGGACTCCTTCCCTAGTCGTGAACCCTGGACTTTTTGAGAGGCCGGTACCTTACACCACACTTTGTGCAGTAAAGGGATACCCTGGGACCCCCCACTTCCAGCAAAAAATACGGTTATGTCTAATTTTGATTTTTGGTCACCGATGATCGATGGCCTCTATCCTTCCCCTTGGACCCGATTTCCCCCCCTCCGGTTGTGCTCCCCCCTGGAGAGGTACTTATTAGTTGGTTTCGATAGGAGATAGTCGTATGCCCGAACCAGCCTTTATATTGTCCGGTATGAGCTGGTATCCTTCCGCACAGCATCGGGTCTTCGACGGGTTACTTCACCTTTTTCTTTTCCCTTTGTTAGTATTTTCACCAGTCACAGGAGTGATGGAGTTATCCCCGACCTCTTACCTGAGGTAGTTTCTCTACCCTCCTTTAGTCGACACGTGCTCATTTTATCACCTGGTAATCCTTTAGACCACCTTCCCGACCTACTTTTCCCTTTTGATGATCGTCAACACCTGATACTTAAAGATTTTCTTTCATCGAGTATGCCTGCTTTTTTTCACAGGTCCTCTTTTCCGTTTTCCTTGACCGTGCTCCCTTTTCTTCCCCTCAGCAGCTCTACATTCCTCTCCTTGTGTATCTGCCCTCCGGCTGAAAGAGTTTGAGAGTGAATTTCCTTGTTTCCAGTAAGCGCGCTCTCGAGCCCCGGACGCTCGCTCTACTCCTTCCCCTCCCCTCTACTGAGCGTTTTCGTCCCTTCCGCCCGAACTGGGATCCAGTCCTCAGACAATACCTTTTTCAACCTCCACCCACGATTCGCCCCCGGCTTTTCTACTACTGTTTGACTTTGTTCTTCAGACATGCGGTGGTTAATTCGCTGAGTTTTGGCCTATGTAATGAAGGAGGTCCGTGCCAGATTTTCGCCCCGTTTTCCTTTCGATGGACCCCTACTGCCCCTTCCCCAAGGCCTACCCTTTTCTAAGACTCAATCTCTCAAATTGCCGCTCTATTTTTGGGTCTGATAGGGCGTAAAACTTTCCCACGAGCGGACTTCGTCGCAAATCCCCTTTTCCTTTTTTTCTTCGAACTGAGAGTTTTCTTTTCGAATTCCAGGAGAAGAAGAGCTTTATGAAAACAGGGCAAGAGCAATACCAAGTGATTTCTTGACTCAAGTGCTCCTGACGACACACCTTTCTCGAGTGCTTTGGGGCCCCTCTTTCACTTCTTCCATTTCAGTCCCTTCGTCCAGACAGATATATAAGTTGGTGTGTTTTTTTTTGTCTTCTTTTCCTATCTCGTTTTTTTCTGCGTGACTCGTCGTTTGCCTTAGCCTGCGGAGACGCAGTTTTTTCTTTCCCTTCCGTGTTCGTTTCTTCAGTAGACCATTCCCTCTTCACTTTAGATCCGTCTGTCCCACAAGATAGTTCTTTCTTTATGAGTTCTGACTGTTTTCGTTTTTTAAGTTAGCTTCGCCTTTTTTTTCCCCCAAACGTTCTTATTGAATTTATTATTGCCTCTCCTCGAGGGGCATTTCGAGCGAACAGGTTTTTTTTTGTCTAGTAAATATTTTTCCCTTTCCTTTAGAAGTACCAGATCCCCTTTTCTTTCCGGATGTAATATTTTAACTATTCAATTTCCAACCCTCCTTCAGTGTTCTAATCTCCTGGGTTTAGACTAAGCAGACGCCACGTCCCCCTTTTCTTTTGATCTGACCAGCTCCCCCCCCCCTTCTGTAGACTGTGGTCCTTTCTCCCCAAAAGGTTTTATCTTTCCCAGAAAGATGCGTCCCGAGTTGCTTGGCTTGATATTTTTCTTCTATAAGGTTTGGACCTTCCCCTTCCCCGGGTTCGGTCAGGCTAGTACCTTTTGTAGAAGTAGCAAGTCTCGTTCGACATGTTGATTAGCTTTTCCCGGTGCAATCAGCTAGGCGACCTCGGTCGCCCTCCACGCCCTTCCAGGATCATATCTCTCTTTCTCTTGTTTGAGATTGCAGGTCTTCATCAGAAGTAATCTTCGCAGAGGAGTCTACCCCTTTCTGAATTTTAGGACGCGGCTGCGGTATTTTCTCCCCTTGCCTCCGGGGTGCGCTCCTAGGGTTCCACCCCTGTCCTTATGAGGTCTTCTTTTTTGTTTGGCCGGGCATTCTATTAGAGGAAGCTACCTCCCGAGAATTTTCTGGCAATGACTTCTGCTCGCACCCCCCTCCCAGCGTCTTTGACTTTCCCCCCTTTTCCTCGGAAAACTCAGTCCCCCTTTTATCTTCCCCTGGTCAGCTCCTTTCTGAGACCATCCCTCTTACGTGAGAGGGCTGTTCTACAACCCCCAATGATCTATGATGCTGCTTCGTTGAAAGACTCGCTCCTCCCTACACCGTTCATCTCCCTTTCTCCCCCCTCTGGTAATAGTTGGCTTTCCACCTTTTTTCAAGCGACCCCCTCAGGCTTTTCGAGTTGAGTTTCCTGAGACTTTTCCTAGCAGAGACATGGCCCCCCCCTGGTTTGGATCCTTCCCATGAGGAGGTGGCTCCCGTCCAAATTATGAGGAATCGTCCCCTTTCCCCAGTAGTCAGCGCGTTGGACTTTCTCGGGCGTTCTTCGGTGTGTTTCGTCTTTCTTTTTTGTTCCCTTCCTCTTTCATCATCATTTCCCTATATGCCCACCCGCGGCTGCAATGCTCCTTCAACCACTTTAATTTTTTTTTTCTTCGTCATGGGTCCTTCGTGAGCCGGTAAGCCCCCCTTCCTTTTTTGCACGTACCCCGTCCTGTTAGCCGAGCGTCCGTCCTTGGCAGAGAATTACACACCAGGTTCTAGGTTGGCCCCTCCCCCGCCCGCGGATGCCTCGCGAGCTAGTGCCTTCTTCCCCCCCCCACCGAGGTCCCCTATCCCCCCGAGTCCGCCTGGGGTTGAGGACACAACCTAAACCACAGTTCCCAGAGGTCTGTTTCATTCCGTTGCTTCTCATTTCTTGCTGTCGGTTCCTGTCAGTTTTTTTTTTTCTCTGTGTCCCTTTTCCTTCTTACCAAGCATTCTTTCCACTTTTTTGGTGTTCGAGTTTTGAAGCGTATATTTTTTTTCTTCCGAGTTACCTTTGCCGCTGTCTTTCTTTTTGGTCGTACAGTCTTGAAGCGACATCTCTCTCTGTTCTAACCCTCACGGACAGGGATAGCTTCTTTTCATTTGTACACTCTAACCGTTACTTTCCCGTTATTTTGTTATGCCAGACTTTCTGTCGTAATTTTTAGGGTACGTGACGAGCTCTCTTTAGTCTTCTCTCTCTTTTGATTTTGTTCCCCTTTTTAAAAGGGCAGCCCAATAAGGTAGGCAAAGTACCCCCCCCCGTTACTTTTCAGAGGTTGACGTGCTTTTTCCTGGCCAACATGGCTTTCTCGCTCGCGCCTCTCCCACATGCCAGCCCCCTCCCACACAGACCTGTCTGTGATTAGTTTTAAGGATCCCGAAGAGGATATCCCCCGTCTAATGAGGTCTGTATTGTCACCGTTACAGATTTTTCCACCCCCCCCTCTCTCCCCCCCCCTCAGGCTCCTTTTTCTCCCTTTTCTTTTCGACCCCCCCCGACTTTTCTCTCTGTCGGGGGTTCTTCCTCACTTCTGCCTATTGGGTGATCCTAATAAATATGTTCTGCCCCCATTCTAAAGGTTGACTCTGTTCGTTCATCCGCGCCCGCCAGGAGAAGTGGGGTCTCCTTTTTTTTTTACTAGCCTTCAGTCTTTCCCCTATTAAAGCAAAAACCGAGGCTGATTCAGGTGAATGAGACGCGCACGGGGCGGACTTAGCAGAGCTTATGCTGCTAGTTGATCAGGCCTGAGAGCTGTGGCGGTCCTCCAACCGCCCGGTTGAGCTTCCTTGTAATGTCAGTTCTGTGCTGTTAGACAGATCGTAACTTTCTATTGAGGGATGGCTAGCACTCCGCTTGGGCCTTTTTTTGATGTTCCTCCCGTGGTTTATCGCCCTCCAGATGCATCTTCATGCCTCCCTTTTTTTTTCTGAGTTTTTCGACCCAAGGCACCAGTAGAGAAAGGACGATTTGACCCCTTCGAAGAATCCTTCGTCTTTTCTCCCGCCGACCTTCCCCCCCCGCTCCGGCCTACTTCTCCCTTCAAAGTCCAGCTCTTTCTAGTTCCTACTTGAAGTAGTGGACATGCAATTCTCCCCGCGTCAAGCTGCGGTGGCTCTACCTCGTTTCCTTTCCTTTGGCAGTTTTTGCGACGGATTTTCTCATCTTTTCCCCCCTGATCCCCCGCACCCCAGAGCCATTATCCCGTCCTACGCCTATACTTCAAATCTAGCGCCATTTTCCTTTTGGTACGGATCTGCAGTCGCTCTGCCTTACGTTCGACTGCCTTCGTGAGCCCTCTCCTTTCCTAGTCATCAAAAACTTCGGAAAGTGTAGCTTGAAGCCCCCCCTCCTTTCCCTTTTCTTCCTACAGCCGTTGTCTTCCTTCTTTCTCTTTTGAAGACTGATCTTCCAGGAGAAAGGCTTTTCGTGCCAAAGGAACCCCGTTTCCCAGAGACGTTTTTAGCTCCTTTTTATTTGGCAGGTTTCGGACCGGATTTCCTGTTTCCCCATCTCTCGACAATTTACCTTCTTCCTCTTTTATTCTGATTGTTTTGCAGAACCAGATGGAAGGAATTGTCCCCCCCAGGGCTCCTTTTGACTTTTTTTTTTTCCTCGCACGTGTGGCGCAGTCCGTTACCCTTGGCACCCCCGCTCTTCGAAACCTTTTTTGCCTTCTCGTTCGCTGATTTTTGGTCTTTTGACGCAGGCTCCACGAACTTTTTCGCCTGTCGGAGGAGACCAGCCCGCCCCGGACACAGTCGCTCTTGAAATTTCTCCCTCCCCTCCCGTGTTTGTTTCTTTGAGATTTTTCCTTATTTGCATCTTCCCCCTTCTCTGCGGACGGGATGATGAGCGTTCGAAGAGGAGAAGTAGTACGCTTGACGTGACCTTTGCCTCCTAGGAACGGTTCGATGCGCTTGCCTTTGCCAGCTCACCGTTTTTTTTTTTTGAGTCAGGGTCAGTTTGGCCTCCCCTTTTTCGCTGCGGCCGATTTTAAGTCTGACGGTAGAGTAATTTCCTAGCCCAGAAACTTCTTTTCCCCAGGGCTTCTGTTGTTCTAGGACCGATCCCTTCCGGTCTGCGGGACCTTTTTTCTGAAAAGTATTGACTGACTTTAATGACCGACCCGAAGAGTTCGTCGCCTACAAGTAGGGAGCATTCCTTTGTCCACGCCGTGTATCCTGTCCCCCTCTCACAGGGAGGTTTAGTTCTGGACTTTTCCACCTTCCCAACTTCCCCGTGAGTATCTTTCTAATTTAGAGGTGACTCCCCTTTCGGTGCTCATCTCCTCGCCATTCGTATCTCCAAGGGCTCTTTCTTGATCTCCCGCCCTATCTTTAACTTAATTTTGGTTGAAGATGGAACATGAGTAGCCTTTTATTTCTTTTCTATGCTTTTCCCTTTTATTCACACGGTTCCGTGAGTGTCCTCCCCTTTTCTCCAGTTCCAACGCACCAGCAGTCTCTCAAACTCGCTTCTTTGAGAATTCTTCGTCTTTCCCAATTCCTTTTTCCCAGACAAGTCCTCTTCCGAAGGGAGCGGTCCCCGACTTCAGGGAGTGAACCTTTCCCTTTTTGCCTTCTCATATGTGGGCATAGGGTTTCTCCTTTTCTTCCTGGGGGTTTTCTTTCAGATTTAAACCCTTATTAGGACTTCGGTGCCAGTTAGGTCTCAGCAATCCAACTTATGACGACCGCCGTACAACAATTTCCTTGTGACGTGTCCTGTCGACACCCCTCCCCCCCCTTTCTCAGTCTACCTCCCTTGTAAGCTACCCCCCCTTCTTGTTTGTTAACTCTAGGGATTAGAAAACACCAGTTTCTACCGAGTTATCCGATGCGTGGCCGCCCCAGCGTCCTTCCCCTCTCTTCAGGATTACCACCAGCAAGGTAGGAATATCTGATTAGTTTGTCCCATTACTTGAGACCCTTTTCTTTTATCCTACTGATTTGCTTTGTTTCGCTTGTTTTCCCCCACGAGTAGACCGGCTTTATGGTAATTTTCAAAGCCGGTAAGAGTTTTCTGGTTCTGTCCAGCTTTGGATCGCTATTCTTTTCAAGTCGTCCCCCTTCCTCCCTCTTTCAGCGAGTTGATTCTCGGTTTCCTTTTCCTTTGAAGTTTGGTTTCTGGTTGTGTAATTGTAACCTCCCATAAGTATAGAAATCGCGATGAACGTTTTCATCTCCTTAGAGGTTTTTATGTTTCTTTTTTTCCCTACTTTCCCTCGATTCTTTTCCCCCTTTTGTCCCGTCCCGGTCACGCGAAGCGTCCCTCTGACAATTGCTTTGTCCTCTGGCGAATGAACCGCCCCTTCAATGACAAAGCTGATAGCCCCAACCTTTCTCTTTCCTCTCTCCGCCCCCCATCCTCCTACCCGGTGGTTATATTTTTACCAACCACCCTTTCGCCCCAGAAGTAGAGAAAAAGATTAAGGTAGGATATACTTCCTCTTTCCCCCTCCGTCAAGTTCCTTAACCCCTTCCCCCTCTTAATGTCCAACTCATTTTTTTTTAATACCTCGTTTATCGATATGCTTTTAGATGGTTTCTTAAGGAAGAGGCAGCTGGGTAGATTTTTTTTCCCGATTCCTTTCTTATCCTTACCCAGATTAGTCCTATTTGTCGACCCTGGGATTACAACACAGTCTGGTATAGCTGTCAAAAATGAGTCGGCTTCTTTGTTTTCAAGTTCATGGCTCCCTCTGTATTGCAGACGCTCTTCGATGGGCTTTTGGAGGCCAGAGTTTCCCCTGGTTGTTCTCAATCAGTTGCCTGTCCTCTTCCCTTACGTTCAAGGCTCGACGCGTTCTGACCAGTCCTAATGTAAGGCATAGCTTCGAGGAAAATGTACTTTTTATTCAAAGGTTCCCCTTGGTCAGGAGAACGAATCAGACATATGTAGCCTTTCCTTTCTTTTAGGTAACTATTCAGTTTTTACAAACACTCCCCCCCCCAAAGGGCAGGCGTTCTCCTTCGAGATATTTTTTCCCCCGAGGAAGGAGGGGTTGACTTTTTAATAATAGTAGATCAAATTAGACACGAGCTTTTTTCACACTCCCTTTTTCCCACAGGTGTATTAAGGACTCTCATTTCAATCGGTCCCCACGCACTGAATCCCTTCTTTATAATCCGGGTCTGGCTCCCTTCCAGAAAGATAAGAGAGCCATCCTGAGAAAGACATGGTCTCTGGTTTATCCCTTTTCTCTCTGGATGATCATCTCTTTTTTTTCCTTTGCCTCTCGCGATTTCCATGCCCTTTTTTAAGGACCCCTTTTCTCCTTCGAGATTGAGTCTTTTAGCTGCAAGTTGGTCTCTTCCTTTGCCTTCCTGTCCTTTTTTTAGTTCCTCGCGTGCCATTATCTGGTAGTTTGTCCATGAGGCCCGACGGCTGACGTGTTTTGAAACTTTTCTTCCCCTTCAACCAACCCTTCTTTTCCTCACATTCTAAAAGGATGATTTTCTTTGCCCAGCCGAAATAGCCTTACGTCGATCCACTCTCCCCCTCATACACTGTGATTTTTCTCCCTCCTCCCCTGTACATCCCCCTCTCCCCCTTCGGCTCCCGGACGGATCTCGGAGATTAGATGCAAATGTCAAACTCCCCCTTTTCCCTTGTTTTTGATATCTTTCTACTGAAGAGCTTCTTTCGACGCTGCGCAAAGTGTCCAGAATCGTCTTAACCGATCCCTCCAGTTTCAGTCTCCCTCCTCCCCTCGACTTTTTTCCCTTCCCTGATGACAGTCTCTGTTGAAGGGAGCATCTCTCAATGGCGTCTCAGCGGATCCTCCAGAGTCGTCACCTTCCCCCCCTTCCTTCCCTGGACGCACCAATGTCCCGATTGTTTTTCTTCGGCTTCCTCCAGTTCACTGGTTTCTTATCTTGGTTCTTTGTCTCTGATGCCCTTTCGCCACGGCTAGTCGGCGGGGACGAGTTAGTAACAAAAAGATGCACCCCGAGAGATACAGTTTCCGTACCATCCCCCAATTCTTCCAAGAAAGGTCTTTTGTCGCCCCCGCCGTAACTCTTTACCGTTTGAGGTGAGTCGCAAAATCCAACGAGCGATGTCTGACCTAGTTTCTCCTCCTTGCTTACCAGTTCCCCCTACCTCGATTTCTTCCTTCCTTTTCTTTTTCTACCTGTGGCCTCGTCCCTGCCGCTCAGTGCTCCCCCCCCCTTCCTTCGAAGTCATCTTTGTCCGAGCCCTTGTGGTTGAGGCCCCCTATTTTCGTCCTAAGTTTGTTTGTTCGATTTCGATGGCTTTTTCTGTCTCTTTGCCAGAAGCCTTTTTTTTCTCTTTTTACTCGCGGCCTCCATGACTCTCGCGTTACGTATGTCTCCCTTCGAGTCAGACCTGTCCTTTCGAGGACTGCCCTTTTCAAGATAACTCGTCTCGGTAATTACTAGCCACTGATTGAATTCTTGTTCTCCCTCTCTTTTTTTTATGTGCGCTTCTGCCGTCTCCTTTCCGAGTACGACTTGAGGGCAGCCCTCTCCTTGACCCCAAGGCTGTCTTTCAGTTGTCGTCATGAAGTTCCCAACCCCATCGTAGCTCAAGTTCTCTGTTTTGATTTGACCGTTCTTCTTGCCCGAACGCCCTCCCCCAGTTTCTCCGTCGGGAGCGAGAGAACCCCCGCTCACTGAAACCCAGGAGCCCAGTGGTAGAAATGGAATTCTGCTGGTTAGTAGGTTTCCCGGTCATCGACCTCTTTCTTCCTTGGTGTATTAGCGAGTGGTAGTGACTCCGCCTCGCTTCTTTTAAAATGCCAGGCTGAAACGGACTAGTAAGTGAGTCTGAACTGGTAGAGAGCCACAGATGTTTCCTTTTTCTCACTTTTGCTGTTTCTTCTCATCTGGCGACCCCTCGTCACGGCAGGCCTCCGGATCGCTCCTCCCTTTGACGGGATTTTTGAATTTTGTAGGAAGTCACTATCCCCCCGCTCCTCCCTTTCTCTTTTCGGTGTCTTAACAGGACTTTCTATTCGGAGGCCCACTTTTTTTTCCCTTTTCTTGCCGGAGGAGAATCAGTTTCTATCGAGGGAATAGGGGTTCAGGAACGTTATCCTAGAGTTCCCCTCCTGGTTCCCATGTATTCGACCTTCCCCTTAGAGCTCTTTCCCTCTCAAGCGTTCGATGCTCAGCCACGAAAAGCTTCCTGTCTTTAATCCAGGCTCCCAAGACCCAAGCATTTTAGACCCAGGTCTGCCCCTCTGAGTTCCGATTTTTCCCCCTTCTTCCCTGCGCGCTCGGTTGCTTCCACATTCAAGAGAGAGAAGTTCAAAGCTGATAAGACGTCCCGTCACCAAAAGGCTCCCTGGAGGTCCTTTGTCGTGGAGGGACCCCCCCCCAATCTTTCTTTCCTTTTGGATCCCCCTTCCCTTTCTCCAGATTCGGTGGGTGGAAGGGTATCTCTCAATTGACAGGTCCTAAACCTGCGTTTTGGGGGTTTTTTTTTTTGGTTCTTTTTCTTTTTTTTTTTCCCCCTTCCCCTTCCTTTCCCCTTCAGACGGAAGATGAACTTAAACCAGAAGTTGTAAGATGGGATTGGAGGAGGTTTTTTTTTCTGCCCCCCTCCAACCTACCCCTTTAGACTCTCCTCTTCCACCTTTCCTACTCCAGTACCCCCCCTTTTTTCCTTCTCGGGTGCTGCAGGGCCCGATCGAGACGGAAAAACCCCCGTAAAGGTAACTAGAAGGGGCGAGTTGAATAAGTGCTGGTATAACCTTCGTGTCCCAAATCTTTTTATGTGCCTAACCCCCCCCCCCCCTCCCTCTTTCTGAGCCATTTTCCGCCCCTCTCTTTTCTTCCCAAACCAGAGGTTACTCCTCTTGCAGAACTCCGAAGATTTGTTTTAGTAAGACACAGAAGCACGTAAGTGAAGACGTGTTAATTATCCCCCCTTCTCCCTCGTTTTTCCTCTCTATGGCCACCTCCCTCCGTAATTTAAGGAAAATAACAAGCCTATACCCAGTTTTGTTGTTTCTAGCTGGTTCTTTTCCCCGGACCCCTTCTTTCCCCCTTACTTTCGGATTCTCAGATAGACAGAGCGGGTGTGGTCGACCCTTTTTCTTTTCTGAACCCCTTTTCCCCTGATTGTCTACTTTTCCGGTTCCCCCCCCCCCCCCTCTCGGCGCTTGTGACTTAGGAGGATGGGGCCAGAAGACAGGAGTTGGCTTTGGCTCGGGGTTCCTTCTCCTTGAGGACCAATCTTTTTTCCTTCCCCCCTGAAGTTTCACCCCGGACGCATCCGATAGTCGCAGCACGCATAGGGTGTACATGAACCCATGTTTCCCCCCCTCCCCCCTCGAAATGGTAGACTCTCTTAGTGTTTGATTTTGATGGGAGAATGGTCACGTTTGGCCCTAAACCCTTTACTCAAACCCGGAGCAGAGCGTCTCCACTTCCCTCTTCTTTTAAGGTACGTACCTTGGGTCCTCCCCTTTCTTTCCTCCAAGGGCTTGTCCAATCTGGTTCAACAAGTGAATTGTACAGGGGGTTCTCCAGTTTAAAGACGCTCGACTCCGACGTGCTGCGAACCTTTCTTTTTCCTCCATAGGCCCCTTCCTCCCCTCCCCTTCCTAGTCCCCTAGGGATTCCGGTTGTTTGTCGATGATAAGCTTCGTTCGCGTTCTTTCTCTTCTCTTCGTATCCCCGGTGAGCACTCCCCTCGGTTATCACAGGCATTGTCTTCTACCTTGTACTAGCAACTTCTGCTTTGTTAGGGTTTTTCTTGCTGCCGATTTTCGAAGCGTTATTTATGGGGCCTGTGCTCCTCGCCCTATTCGTTTCCAACCTATCGATGACGTGAGTGACCTCTACGAGACAAGTCTGCCCGAGCTTTAACAGTCTCGATCTTTTTTTTTCTATCCCCTCCATAGAGCGAACCAGTCGCCGAGACTGGAGTTGAAGATCAAGACATGATGCTATTCCTCCCCTTCCCTCTTAGACTCCTGTCTCGGGGTATTTCCTTATTTTAAGAACCGAATCCCCTGGCGGAAGGAGCGGTATGTGCTTTCCTTCTCTTCCTTTCCCTTTTCTTGTCTGACCCTTCTTCGATCTGTCTCGGCTCACCTGAATCCCCTTCCCACCTGAGCAAGCGAGCGGGAAGATTGCTAGAACCGTCACACCCCCATTAATCCTCCCCTATCCCCTTTCGGAGGTCTCTAAGAGTTCTCCCCTTCCTTTACTCAGACCCTTCGAAGCTAAGCTTACCTCTGGATACAGCCAGCTGTCGGAAGTAATACTCCCTTTGCTTCTAGGAAAGTAGAGTGACTGGTTTGCGTGGGCTGAATTTCATGTTTACCGAAGGAACGGCGACGAGTTCCCTTGACCTCCCTCCCCCACTCGGCCATTTCCACCTCGTCGTATCGATGGTGTCCCCCCGGCTACCTGCCCCCCCCTTCTTTCCCCAATATTTTACCCTCCCCCCCTCTTCCTTTCCAGGATCCTTGTTGCACCTTCGGTCCAACGTTTTTTGTACCAAACCTTAGTAGAATCTCCAGGGCGCGCAATTCCCTTTTCGTTCGCTCGGACCTTTGGAGTCTTTTTCTCTTTTTTTTCACAACTTCCCCCTTTCCTTCTCCCCCCGTTCCGCAGTCGCTCCGTCTACAGACCACCCTTCCGGGCGCAGCGTATTGATGTAGCAGTGGACGTCGTTTGGAACCGCTCTCTTTCCGTTGTTGTTTTCTTCTCTCCTTTCCCGGTACGATCCTCCTCTTTCCCCCCCCCCCTCCCCTTCCCTTTCCTCTTGCTACGCGTGCGATGCCGCTTCTGACTTGAGTGGAGTAGAGCGGGTTGATCCCCCCCTCGGGGCTATGGCTACACGCCCCTTGCCCTTCTTCCCTTCTTTCTAAACTTTGTCTTTTTTTTCTCCTTGCCGCTCGGTGATCCTGCTCACCAAGAGTTGACCGGTAGGAAGTTTTCGTTCTTCGGGGACTCGAAATTTCGCTCTCATGGCTCTTGGCCCATCTTTCCCCCCCTTTGTTCCCCCCTTTTCCTTCCCCTCCTCCTCTGCTGCCTTTCTCCCCCTTCCTTTCAGAGGACCAATGAAAAGCCACGCTTGTAGAAAAGAGCCCCAGGTATCTGTCCCCCCTCTTTTGGCTTTCCGAGAGTGAGTGGACTCTGTATTAGAGAGTTTCGTTACAGGACTTGACTATCCCACCTTATATACGAGTCGTGGATTTCCCTTTCTTTGCTAATCTTTTTCTTCAATTTCTCGCTTTGGTTGACGGGCATTTATAAGCCTTTAGGATCGGCGACCTTAGACAAGGACATCACAAAGTCTACCTCGACTCCCTTTTTCTTCTCCTTCTTGGTCCTCCTCTCCTCTCACGAGCACGTCAGGGGGTCTTCATTGAAGGGCTGTCCGGATGTTTCTGGGTTCTCCTAGTATCAGCCGATGTTGTCCTCCTTTCTTCCTCTGGGACTTCGGTCCTTTGGGAGAGTCGCTATCTTTTGAATGTCATTTTCAGATGACGAGACGTTCAACGTCCCCCGATTTCAGCGCACCCTCTCATGACTTCTTCTCCCCTTCCCCCTCGAACCCCCCCTTGAACCCCTCTTCTCAGTACCAGTCCCAGATAGAACTAGCGGAACTGCCTCTGTCGAAGGCTCAGGGATGCTACGCGCGAGCGACTTGACTCCGACGGATCCCCCCGGTCATTATCCCCTCCCTTCCTTTTCTCTTTATGGTAATTTCGTAGTCTTTTTCCCCTAGGAGTTTAATCTGGCAGGCAATCAGTAGGCTCCCAGATCAGGGAATTCCCTTCCCTCCCCCTCTCACCGTCCCTCCCCCTTCCCCTTTTCTACCCTAGTATTTGAGGTTCCCTTTGGAAATATTTTGTAGTTCTGAGTCTCGTACATCCTCCATATTGACCTATCTTCCGACGTTCTCTCTTCCCCCGTTTGGTGTGTTCTTTATTTGTTGGTCCTTCCCATCTCCTATAGTACGTGATTTAATCTCGAGGTGTCATGTCATGGAAGTGAGGCCCCCCCGTCCTGATGGAACCCCAGTCCACTTTCCCCATGCGGAGCTCCCCACTCCTCTTTTCTCCCCCCCTTGAATTCCTTGTTCCCCTCTTCCTGCACATTTTGGACCTTGCCCAGAAGAGAACCCTCTGTATGAGTCCTCCCAGAGGTGAAAGTAACTTTCATCACCCCCCCAATTATGCCTTTCTATTTACCCATCCCTCCACCCCTCCCGGAGATACCTTGTTTTCCCTCACTTTTTCAGTAACTTATATAGTTTTTCGTATTCAACACTTTCCCCAGGAACAGTGACTGTTATAAAGTATCCTTTTTTTTTCCCCCTCCCCCCCTCCCCTCTGTTGTTGTCTCTCTCTTTTTCCTTTCTTTTCCAGTATCACGTTCCTCCGGAGCGGTGGCCGAGAGAGACAGGCAGCGTTCTACCTGATGATTTTTACCCTTTTTCACTCCAGGTGCGGGCCTAACCAGGAGACGGCGTCTGTCCCGCGTACCTTGAGGCGTCCCCCTCCAGAGCTCTCCTCTCTTCTCTCTCTTGTCGGTGATGAAACCGCGACTCCCGTCGACGTTATCTCCCCCTTTATCCCTGGTCCAATTCTACCCCTCTCCCTTCTCTTTCCTGAGGACGTGACACATTATGTCGAAAAAACTTGCCCCCTAGAAAGGATGGTGAGGGGAGCTTTCCTCTATCACGCTTTTGTGACTCCCCCTCGTGCTTTTCCCCACCCCCCCCTCCCTCCCCCCCCCGCCCCACTCTCTTTAGCCAAACGAGCTGTGATGACTGAGACTTCCGTCTCCTCCAAGCGGGGCGACAGTGCCTCCCGTGCTTTTCCCTTCCCCTCATTGATTTCCCCCCCCCCTCTTTATCTGTACAGGCTAGGCGACCTCCCAGCTTCTACTTAATCAACCAGCGGAGGAGACTCTTGTTCTTGTTAAGCCGTTTGGATGGAGAGTTTTACCCCGGCCTCTTCCCCCTCCCAGGGATATTACTTTTTTTTTCCTTTCCTCCAGTCTTATTCATCGTGAGAAGCTCGAGTAGATGTGTAAAGGAGAGGGTTTTTTCCAGCTCGAACCCAGCATCGGTCACCTTCTCTTTACAGGTCTGCTGGGTCTTCCCGATTCCTATTCTCCCTCCCCCTTCTTACTCTTTTGGTGAGAAGACCTCTTTCTCAGATACGGTGTTTTTCTACCGGACCAGTGCACTCCTTTACCACCTGTTGTTTCGGCTAAATCACCCCTCCCCTTTCTTCTCCCCCCCCCCCTACCTCTACTCTTTTCACCCTATACCCCATCTTAAAGTGAGGACCTGTGGTCTTCACGGAAGACCGATCTTGCCCTTAGGAGAGCTCCATCGCCTTTCTCCCCTGCAGTATTGCCCTTCTTTTCCCTGCCTTTTAAGCCATTTGAAACTTTTCTTCCTTTGGATAGTTGGCCGAGAGATATTCGGACACCCCCACGTTTCATCCCTAACTCGACCCCCCCTCCCTACTGCAGAGATTCCAAATCTGACTAAGAGTGAGGGTCGGTGAGAGAGCGCTCCCCCCTTTCCCCTTCCTTCAGGACGGTGAAATAGATCTGATAAAATCGCCCCCGTTCAGCTGTACGCTGATGCCATGGTTGGGGCTACCTTTTTTCCCTTGGAATCTTTTTGTTCCCGGCTAGAGTCTTCTTTTCAGGAAGCCCTTTAGGTAGTAGTTCACCTTCCCAAGTCCGGTCCCTCTTCCCCCAACACCACCCTCTCAGTTTTCCTAATAGATAATATTCTAACATCAATTCCAAGAAATCTTTTTCTGACCGTGGCTCCTCCAATTTAACCTTCCTTCCTTCAGTAGAACTCCACCCCTCTTTCCCTCAATGATAAGGCCTAGGAGTAGCGGAAATTCAGTCCCTCCGGAGTGTGGACAACCGGGCCATTTTGATCCTGTAGTGTAGAATCGCTCACGTTTTTTCCCCCCATGACCCGCGTACTCCTCTCTTCAGGAGAAGGGCAGGACCTCCCTTTCTTCTCTTCTTTGAAGTATCACGAGAGAGGTTTACATTTGTCTTGAGGTGCAGGTAATCTTTGAGAATACCGATTCAGGACGCGTCGGAATCTTCGATCTCTTCGAATGGTTAGCGAAGTGATCTCTTCCCCTTCTCCCCCTTCTATTGTAAAGTTTCTTTCCCTCTTTTACTTTTCCCGCCTAAATTGCGTAAGGACAGAAACCTACTCCAGTCTTCCTTGGGGTCTGTGCCAGACCTTCCTTCCTCCCCCCCCCTTTCCGAGTTTAAGTTCCCCCTTCCTCTTTTTTAAGACTATCCAGGTCCTCAACGAGTATATTTTCTTTCTGACCACCTGTTCCACTTTTATGCCCAGGTTTTGGCCCCTGTGTTTCACGTATGCCCCTCCCTCCCTCAGTCAATCAGTTCTGGCTCTCTTTTCTTCCCTTTAATCTCGATAATGACGAAACTTTATTCCCTTTTTCCCGCAGAACAGGTAGTAGGGCGTACACACTTTTTTGATAGTTTGGAGAAGAGGGGGTGAGTAGTAGAGCTTCCTCTTAGTTTTTCCTAAGTTTTCCCTTGACCCCTTCTCTTTTTCCCCGATATGAGATCCTAACCTTTGTAAGAGAGCAGTTTATGCTTTTCTTAAAAGGGCTCGCGGCGATCTGTTTCGACCCAGGAGTGAGCTCTACTTTTCTCCCTTTTGCCCCCCCCCCCCCCATGTTAAGGACACTTTCTTTTTCCTTCCTTTTCTGAGATTTTGTTTTGATCCGCTCACTCACTTTTTTCCCCTGTCTTTTTTCTTTAACACATAAGGAGTCTGGCGCGCACTGGGCGTCTTTAGCTCCACTTTTCCCTTTAAGTAGTTCACTCCCTCGTGTAGGCCTCAGTTCTGAGAGTAGTGTAGCTTTTTTTAGTTCGGAGGAGTTTTTTGCTCAGCGAGCCGCGAGCAGATCCTCTAAGCCCCTCAAGACCCTCCCCCCCAATCCTTCCTTCCCCCCCTTCCTGTAATCCTTCCCTTCTCCCCTCCCAGAATACTGGTAGTGTCCTAGACGATGATGTAATACACTTTTTCAAGTTTCCTGAGGGCCAGTGACCCCCCAAGTAATGATCTCGTTGGCCGTTGTGCCCTGATCCCCCTGATCACCCCCCCACCCCCTTTCCTTTTTCCACCCAGTTCCTGGCCCTTTTTTTGGTTTTCTTTAGTCTTTAGTAGGAGTATCCAGGAAGACTAATCTGTTTGTCGGTGCGTTCTCCCCTTCTCTTTTTTGAAGACTGTATCCTCCCCCTTTTGAGTGGTTTCATAAGAAGTGCCCCTGAGGCGGCTAATCGGCCAATTCTTACAGAAGTTTCGTCACCTTCCGACCTTAGATCCTCCGAGCAGCTGTTTTTTTAGCCCCGTTTAGTGGGTCGGATGAGGGTTTCATAATAGGTGGTTCCCATCCCGCCTTATTTCCTCAGTACCTTCGATCCTGAAACTTTGAGAGAAAGTAGGAGAATGGGTGGTACTCAGTCCCTCGATTTTCTCCCCTCCCCAGGAAAGCGAACGGAAACAACACACAACAAAAAAAACAAACACCAAACCCACCTCCACCCCCCCCCCCCCAAACAGGTTTTGGGGGGGGGGTGGGGGGGGGGTGTTTGGGGGGGGGGCGGTGGGTGGGGGGGGGTTGGGTGTGGGGGGGGGTTGGGGGGGGGGGGGGTTTTGGTGTGGGGTGTGGGGGGTTGGGGGGGGGGTCGGGGGTGTGTGTGGGGGGAAAAAAAAAACACACACCACCACCAACCCCCCAAACAAAAAAAAACCCCCCCACCCCCCCCCCCAAAAAACACAAAAACAAAAAAAAAAAAAAAACAAAAAACAAAAAAAAAAAAAAAACACACCAAAAAAAAAAAAAAAAAAACCAAAAAAAAAAAAAAACAAAAAAAAAAAAAACAAAAAAAAAAAACAAAAAACAAACACAAAAAACCCAAAAAAAAAAAAAACCAAACCACAAAAAAAAAAAAAACCACAAAAAAAAAAAAAAAAAAAGCGGGTTTGGGGGTCGCTGGGGGGGGGGGGCGGTTTTAGGGGGGTTGGCGGGTCGGAGGGGGTTGATTGGGGGGGGGGGGTTTTTTTGGGGGGGGGGGGTCGGGGGGGTGGGGGGGGGGCTTTTGCGGGAGGTTGGGGGGTTGTTTTGTTTTTTTATTGAGGCTAGGGGGGGTTTCAACCCTCCACCTGCCACGCCCCTCCCTTCACAAAACCTCATTCCCGCCTCCTCATCACCCCCCTCGCCCCCCAACCACTACCCAACCAAAATCCCCCCCCCTCTCCCTTCTCTCCCCCCTTCCCTACTTACCCTCTCCCTCCCTCCCCCCCCTGCCTGCCACCCCACACCCACAACAAAAATACATCAAAAAAAACGGGGGGTTGCGTGCGGTTATTTTGGGTGGGTGGGGTGGGGGGGGGGGGGGTGGAGGTTTTTTTTTGGGGGGGGGATGGGGGGTGGGGGTGGGTTTTTTGGGTGGGGGGTGTGTGGGTGGGGTTTTTTTGGGTGGTTTTTGTGTTTTTTTTTTTCTTGGGGGCTTGGGGGTGGGGGTGGCGGGGGGGGGGGGGTGGCGCCACCCCACCACCCAACAAAACACAAAACCCAAAAACCCAACCGGTTTGTTTTTTGGTTGGGAACAAAAAAACCTTTTTTGGTGGTGGGTTGTGGGGTGGGGGGGGTGGTGGGGTTGGTTTCCACCCCCACTCACTAGTCTGTCCAGGGATAAAATCCCTAATCTGTCGCTCCAAACAACTGAGGAGCGCCATTCAGACGCGAGCTGTGCGTCCTTCCCCCCTCTTACGCCAGACCTTTTCTGTCGTCCACCCCCCCCCTTGAAGAATCCTCCTTTTACTTTCAAAAGGCTAAACAGGTATTTTTTGTAATTGCACTCTCTACGATCTCCGTCTGCGTCCGAGCGGGCGTCTCACCCTCTATCTAGTCCTTCCCCTCTCCCCTTGGAACCCCCCAATCTCTATTACTTTTTTGTTGTGTGAGAGAGACATTCTCGTTGGGAACTTTGGGGTTAGGCTCGACTGTTCTGCTTTTCAGCTCGCCCCTACTCTAGAATAATTAGAGATCTGTCCTCTGCTGATTTCCCTGCAAAATCCCCGTTGATTATCCATGATGTTTTTCTTTCCCCCCTTGTCACATGACGGAGTTTCTTTTGTCTAGGTTGTATTCCCCCCCCTTTTTCGTAAATACTTTGGTGCAAGAAGATCTTTCTCTTCTTTGGCCCGCTTGGGAGTGTAGGTCATGCGCCCAGGAACCGGGGTTCCTCACGTGACCCGGGGCCCTTCCTTCCCCTTCCCGGGAACTTTTATAAGAGGCTCTCCTGAGGCGTTCCCTTTTTGCATCCCGGGTTCTGATCGTCCTTCTGTCACACGTCGGCATAAACCCTCGATTACCGGGATTTTTTCCTTCCAGTATCACTTCCTTCCTCCTTTAAGATCGGTCGAGGGGAAGTTGACCCCCCCCATCCAAAAAAAATGGTCGTCAGCCTCGCCGAGGTCGCAACCCGACCCTATCCCCAGGTCGGGTAGGTTTAATATCCCCTTTGATTTTCGAGATCCGCTTTTTTTTGCGTACCAATCTGGTTGCCAACACGTCTTTTGTTGTACAACTTTTTCCCTTTCCTTCCCTCTTTTACTCCCCCTCAAAAAGACTTATAGTTTTTGATCACTGATTTTCCCCTTCCTTTTCTCCTAATTTCTTTACTCTTCGTTACGGCGGGCCCGACGGTTTGTTGGATGTGATCTGAGTTTTCTTTCAAGCTTCGGGGGCTTCTTTTCCGGAATCTCGACCGATGAGTAATTCTCTGGTTACCCCTAGTCACATTCGACTGAGAGACATTATTTGCTTGTTCTTTTTCTCTGAACGTTTTTTCTACTTCTTCCCCCCAGATACTTGCGTTGGAGGACTCAGCATTAGGTTACAGATCCCCTGGGTTTGACCTTTTTTATATTTGACCCAACTTTCTTGCCCATGTCCTCACCCTTGTGATACGCAAAGAACAGTCCCTATTCACCCCCCCTTTTGTTAAACCCATAGGTGAGATCTTCACTGAGGCCGGTGGCTCCAGCCTGCCGACGTCTGCTTCGTAGGTGCCCCTTTCTTGATCCCTACGTTCTGAGCTGATGAGACTCTTTTTTTTTTCATCATATCCCACCGCGGCCCGGAATTGTTCCTGCGGAGCTGGTTGCGACCTCTATTTCCTCCTTTCTGTTCCCCAGTTTCCGTAACAAGAGCTACCGATATAGGTTCCCTCTCTTTTGAAAGAGACCTAAATACATTGGACGCGGACAGCGGTCAGGAGCGCCTGCGCTCCGAGAATTTTTAATTCACGCCTTCTAAGAACTCTTCCAAACCCGACCCTCGGACCCCGAGATCCACGGCGTCGATGCCAGCCCCCGGTGCTTGTCTACACGCCTTTTTGTTGTTTTAGGAGCGAAGTTGTTTGCCTTTTCCCTCTTTCTTTTCCGAAGGAACCCGGCTTAGGGAGATTCTGCCCCCCCCTCTTCTCGGACCCCCCCCCCTTTCGACTTTTAGCGTCAATTTTTCGTCTCGGATCACACCGCGGTATCCACTCTTTTTCTAGAACCCACTAACTATCCCCTTGATTAGGGTTTCAACGTCTGGAGTAATATGCAAAGTATCGGTCCCCCACTCCCCATGAATCTTCCTCTGGTTCAGCGCGAGAGGCACGGGACATGACTCCATATCAGACGTTCCATTTTTCGGTTTCAAATTTCAGGCGACATTTTAACCCCTGAGTCTTTAGACGAGGCTCAGTTGAACACCTTTCCCTCTTCTAACTGCTCCCTCTTTTGGGAGGCCTGACTTTCGAGCCGGGCACGTCTGGCCGCGCGAATCGGCCTCTCTCTTCCTCCTCCTCCTTTTGTTTTTTTTTTTTTGATTTTTTCTCTTCTTCCCCTCCCCCTTCTTCGTGCCCATCTGAGAAGAGAGGAGAGACTAGTCAGTTTCCTCTCCCCCCTTTGTCTGAGCCTTCTTTTTTTAGATTGAGTAGCCCTTTACGCGTTCAGGTCTTTCCTTAAGGTGCTCCACCTGCCGTTCCTTCTTTTTTCGTAAGTGTCCCCTTTTTCCCCGGCAAACTCAATCTTTCCCGGACGTCTTGCTCATTCCTTTTTCCTCAGACGGTCTGTTAGGCAGCCGTTGAAAGTTCTGGTGTCGAGGACTTCTTGCTCCCTTTGTCTCCTTCAGGAACCCCCCTATGCATGATCTCCACCTCGGGTTGGCCCTGGCCGGTACTGCCCTAACGGTCCTTTTTAGTCAGTTATTTCTCCTTCCCTGGTTTCTAATCCTTTCAGGCCACCGTAAACTTGTAACTGGATAAATTTTTTTTTTCCGCAAGATTTTCACTTCCCAGTTTTATGTCGCATCGACGCGTGTCGTCCTGCGATGTTTTCGGGGTGCTCGCTTTAGCCTCCTTCGTAGTGACCTTAAAGGAGATTTTTTCCTCCTTACCCATTTCTCTTCCCCTCTTAGGTTTGTCCGGGTGTACGAGATGCCTTTTTCTTCGAACTTCTATTTTCTTTTTTTCCTTGAGGTACCGACCCGGTTCTGCCTGAGCGCTCGTCCCCCCCATTCAGTTTTTTCCTTTTTTGCATTTCTCCTCCCCTTCCCCTTCCCCTTTTTTTTGAGATGATCGGAAAGAAGGAAAGCCGTTGCTTAGTCTCTTGAACTTTGGTTTCCTGAAGGTCGGGTCATGACGTGCTGGTCCGAGGCTGTTGCTGCCGTGTATCTCTTTTCTTCCTATTTTTCTGAAGTTAGAGTTCTAGGACAGATCTAACTTTCTCTTCTGCAGAATTTGGGTAGAGATCAGTCTCACCCTTAACAGTCAAGCGCCGATCGGCCCTTAAGCGTCGATGCCGACCGGCCCGCACCAGCGTGTCTTCCTTGCAGGGTCTTCTATTTTTTTCCCCCCTTCCAAACGACCACCGGTGACCCGTATCTCCAGACTGATTTTCATCTTCCCCTCTGACGCTTCTTTTGACTTGTATCAAGTTGCCTTACTGTTGAGCGATGCGGAAGCAGAAGCTCTACCATGCTTACAACCCGGCTCCCCTTTCCCTTTTGACCATTTTTAGGGCTGGGATAATAGGGACCCCCCTTCCCAGAATTCTTTTGATCTGTGCTGCGCGCTGGTGAAGAGGGTTCCAGAACATGCGCCTGTTCAAAGCGTTTTGGCTCCCCCTGATTGTCGTTTGTTTATAAACTGAACCCTTTTTATGCATGAGGAACCCTCCCAGACCGTAATCATCTCTTTTGCCCTCCTCTATTTTTGCCCAGTTCTTACCTTCCTTTTTTTGTTTGCTTGGTCTGCCCACTCCCTCTGCCCGAATTTATTCACCTTCAAGGAATCCTCCGAACCCCCTTGGTCTCCTTTCTATGGAATGTCTCGACCGATCCTTCTCCCCTGGCATTTCCATTCCTTCCTCCTTTTTAGAGCCTTAAGCACCCTGTCCTGGAGAAGACGGAATGCCCGGCACCCCCTTCTTGTTCATTCAAACAAAGCCCGTCGGAGTTCTCCATTGATCCGGCGACTCCCGTCTCACCCCATATTCCTTCCGAAGGATTCATCCCCCCCCTTTTCGAACTCCCTGTTACTGTAATACCTCACACTCGGAGATCAATTGCCACCACACGATCCCCGGCTCGCTCTTCGAGCTGACTGAAAGTATCAGAGAGTAAGTTTCCCAGTTAAGTTTATACATCCCATATGATCTAATACGACGTGTTTTTTTTCGTAGCTGTCTTTTGCTTATTCACGGCTCCCCCATTCCTTGCCTCCTTCTTCTCCTTACTCACCCTCAGAGAGAACGTAGCTCTTCTTATAACTTTCCCCTCCCCCGTTCCTTTTCTTAACTTTCGTCGGCGTCTTCTGGTTTAGGGCATTAAAATAGGTTTCTCCTATCCAGATTCTCGGACGGCATGGCGCCTCGGGTTGGAGGGTCATGCCAGAGGTCCCAACCTCCTTTTTGGTATCCCCAACTCAGTTTCCCCGTAGTTTCAGTCAATTGATAATTAGTCTCGTCCCATGAGGACTTTCCCCTTTTCATTTTGACCCTCCGTTCCTTCCTTAGTGATTAAAGACCACCCTCGTCCCTTCTGACCTGAGGATTTTTGTTCGGTCCAGGAGCCACATTTCCTTCTGCACTCGGGCCCGATACTGTGTCTTTTTCATAGACCCCGGGTACCAACTAATCATAACCCCCCTTGGAGCTCCCTGCTTCGACTTTCACTTTCCTCTATCTATTTGGACACTTCATTCGTGCCAAGGCTTGCGGGAGAAGGTTTCCCATTCAAAGTATAAAACCCGAGTTGTCATTCCTGCGTTCCGCTTCACCGCGTTCGCCCTTGCCCCGCCCCCTCTGGATTTCTATGTGGGCACTCGTTCCCTCCCTTTCTTTTTTCCCAGAATATTTTTGCCCTCCGGGCGATTACTGTTGGGATTCTGGATCGCCTCTGACCTGCATCCTTCGGGCTCTCTTTATCCTTTCCATGTTTCTCCCCCCCTTCCCGACTAGTGGGGTAATTGAATTCCGTTTAACGTGATTTGGGTTTTTTTTCCGAGGAGAGGACTTTTGAGTTCGCTTGGTGCAGGCCGCACCGCTTAGGGCCGCTCTCTCTCCCCCCCCCCCGTTGTCTGGACGACAACAAGTAATGACACTTTATTTAGAGCGTCGCCGAAACACGTACACTCCCATTCGAATTTTCCCCTTCCTATGACAACCGAGATAATAGGCCCGGTGCTCTTAAAGGACAGCCCCCCGAGTTTGAATCCGGGACGGCGTACAAGAGGTAGCCCTTTTCCTTCTCGATACTGGAGTCCTTTCCCCCCCTTTCATGCTCCTAGGAGCTGCGGTTATGACTTCTTCGCATTACCAGTGTGTTGGATAAGCGGTCGCCGTTTTCTTTTCGCTTATCCCGTCCCCCCCCATCGCTGCTCCCTCCTCTTCAAGGTTTTTGAGACGCCTTCCCCTAGAAGTACCTTGGCCGATTTAGAGGTCTGGTTTGAGCGCAGAGGTCTCATGGACCCGGCCCGTTCGAGCACGACCCTCTAGTACCCTCATTCCTCTTTTACTTCCCCCACGATTCCCCTAAGAAATGTGGACTTAATGTAGTAACCCCCGCTTGTTCTCCTTTCCTTCAGCGGCTTTTTTTCTGTTCCTGACTTTCCCTCTTTAACCCAGGATTAGGGAGGGACCCACTTCTACCTATATGGCCCCCCCCATTCGTTAGTGACTGTAACCAGAGGTTCGCCGGCGACCGGCTCAATTGCTCACCCTGATTCCTCCCTGACCCAGAATTATTTCAGAGTACTTTTTAGTATCTTTCCCCTTTGTCCCCTCTTCTCGGAATAGACAGCCCCCCGAGGGGCGAGTGCCGTCCTAGCGCGCGAGGCGTGTTTGGCAGCCTTTTATACGTAAACGTCCCTCTTCTTGGGTAGATCCCATCCGAAAGTGACGTACGAGATTTTTAAACTCCTCCCCCCTTTCTTAGCTCGCGTCGAGGGTCCCCCCTTTTTCGACTCCGGTCGGCCCGCCCTATCGTTTTTCTTCCATCATCTCTTCACGTCCTCCGTTTTGAGCTTATCAGAGAGGTGACGACGTCCCTCTAAGGTTCTCTCTCAGATGCTACGCATTTCCAGAGGAGACGTTTGCGCCTGCGTAGACCTGGACTCACCAGGCGTGGTCCCGGTTGCAGATCACCGCCTCGGCTAGTGTGTTTCATTTCCTTTCATGTTCGACTCTCCCTCTGCCCTGGAGATCCGTGGATTGTTGTCCCTCCTTGAAGCTAGTTTCGTTTCCAGCCCGAGAAGAGTCCTGGGAAACCGGTTTTTTGAAGCTGCTTCCAGTCCCCCGGGTGTCGAGTTCCTTTTCTCCAGTTTTTCTCTTTTTTTTTCCCCCAAGCAGCCGGAGAAAGGGGGACAGATGGTTCTCTTCAGAATCACGCCCGCTGTCCGTTCTCCGCTTTTTTTTTTGGATATCCGCGGAGCAACCACGCCGTCTCCTTGATTCCACCGGCGGATGTCGACTTCCTCGACGCCCCGGTCGTAGGGTCTCCCCAGGACGTTTTCGCAGAAAAACCCACATCCTATTTTTCTTCACTGGGGACTTTCCTTCGTCCTACGTACCGGGGCCAGTGAGCGCGCGCTTTCCCCTCCCTTTCGTACCACCTTGTGCGGGCTAGTAGAAGATCGATGGAGTTCTTTGAAGGATTAAAACCCCTTTTTTCTTTCCCGTTAAATAGATTCTACCGTTCGCCCTCCACTTTTCAGGATTCTTCCCCAAGCGCTTTTCTGCCTCGGGTTTATTGCCCTATGTCCCCCCCCCTTTGAACTCAGAACGGGTCTTGAGAAGGATAGTGATTTTCCTCTTGCCTAAGGTCTTGGATGTAAGGATTCCTGATGACCTTCGTTGTGCGCGTCGCCGAGTGGGAATCTTCCGTCTCCTATCTGCTAGAGTTCCGTTTTTCGGGACTAAGGGGAGATATGCCAGGTTGTTCGACCTTTCCCAGAACTGAATCTACCTCCTTCCCCAACTAGAGATTCTTTTTCCACTCCCGCACCTGTTGTTTACGGCCTCGAACTTCCGAAACCAGTTTAGCTTTCTCTCTTTGGGAAGCGACTCTTTTGAAGAAAAGATTGGAGAAGCTTACCCCCTTTCCTTCTCAGATCATTCGCCGAGAGACAGCCTTTTTTTTCCTCAGACGCGCCCACCCGAACCGGCCGGTCAGTTCCTCTTCTTAGGCGTATTTTTTCCACGTGCAAAACAGTCTAATAAGTTTTTCTTTGATTTTAGGCGCGGGAGCTTTCGCCGAGCACTTTTTCCGGTGGCCTCCCAGATTGTCAGGCCGGCGCTTGGAAAGCAATCACTGAGTCCCCCCAGCCCCCAAGTCCTGATACTTTTAGGATATTGCGTTTTTTAGCGTCTGGTTGTGAGGCTGATTTTTTGTCCCTGCCACTTGTCCCTCCCCCCCCCCCCCCCCTTCCTCCCTAGGAGTTCCAGTGAGAACCCACAATAAAGGTTCCTTTCTAGGTTGACTTGGCCTTTTTTTTACTCGGAATCCTCTCCCCCTCCCCCAAATTTGATCCTGGTAATTAAAGGGTTTCCCTGACCGCGTGACGTTGGCTGAAGACGGCCCCTTGTTTTCCCCCAATACCCTTTTTTCCTTTTTTTCCCATGCCCCAAAATCCCTTGAGAAATGAGACTAGTGAGTCCATAAACAATGTCGTCCCCGCCCCCCACAAGAACTGGCCCCCTCGGGGGTTGAGTTTTTTTGAGCCCCAGCAGGCGATCCCGGGGAGTAATGAAGCCCCCTTTTGAGCTCAGTGGGCTCGTCGAGACTCATCCAGTACCTTACCTAATTTGAGAACAAGATACAAGTATCGTTTACCTTCCGTGGGTTGTTGATTGATTATCTGGTAGGATGTGTTTTTTACTGAAGACTTGGAGCTTTCTGATACCTATAGTTATAGACTGATCCCCGACCTAGAGTTATCGTGCCTGATGCCCCTTGCTTTTTTACTCCCTTCCTCATGGTCTTTTCCATGAGTACCTTGTAGGAAGTCCTCGGGGTGTCTCTCTAGAGCCTTTTTTCTTATAAGAACTCTTATCTGGTTGGCCCCGTGGGGTCGTGGAGTTCTTGAGAGTACACAGTTTGGGGTGCCCAATGGAAGTAGAAAAGGCTTCTTCAGTTCCTTAAAGGCTTTTACCTTCCCTCCGGGTTTTTTAATTTCTTTCTATGAACCCCCATCCCTTCAGACCACCCAGCCTGATGTGTTCTTTTGACGTGCAGAGCTATTGCCCTCCTTTCTTCCCTTCGCGGACTTTGGAAGGCACAACACAAAACCACGGTCTCCCTTCGTTTTAGGCCACAGACCCTCTAGACACCCCCCTTTCTTGCCAGTTTTTCTCCCTCATCAGTTCTCCCCGGGCGGGCCGCTCTTCCCGGCATTTCCATAAATTTTTAGACAAGCGGAATGTAAATAGTTCCCGAAACTTTTCCCTCCCATCCGCTAACCCCTCCCCGCCACGACCTCCTCTTCTAGACGGCTGTGCGTCACGCTAGTGGCAGCCTACGACGATTACCCCTCCTTTCTTTTTTCCAGACCAGGGCAGGGTGATATGTATCTCTTTAGGGAGTAGTCCCTCCTTTTCGAGTTCCCTCCCCCTTTGAGTCCAGGATACCCTCGCGCCGCGGATCTTGGCCACAATAGGGTCAGGATTGACCGTTGTACTGTTTCTAACCTGGAGTCTTTTTTTTTTTTTGGTAGATGCATTCCTCAGAAGAGAGCTACGTTGACCCCCTTCTATGCCAGCTCGCTCCCTGGTTCCTGATCTGCGACCCCGTCCTACCGGGATATAGCAGACGACCTCCCCTTATATAGCCCTATTTCCGAGGAAAAATAGGCCAGTCCCCCCCGGCCTCTACCCCTTCCCGGATCATGCCAATTTTTTTCTCCCTTTATCTGCGCTGATTACCCGTTTTCTTTTTCCCTTTGACGCCTATCTCCCCTCGGAAGAGCCCAGTTTCGACTCCCTGCTGGTTACGTCATTTTCGTTTCTTCCAAGGCTTTGCCTGCGCCCCGTGGCTTTCACCTCGCGCAACCTCTCCCCCCTTCCCGAAGTCCCAGCAGTAAAATACTTAGTTACTCATAGTCTCCCCCTTTTTTGAGTCCTCTCGAGCTTATTCCTTTACTCTTTCTATCGTCGGCTAAGTACCTCGTGTCTAACCAGAGATGTCACGAGTCGCTGGAGTGTCAATCCCTTTTCCTTTGGATTCTCCCCCCATCCTCCTAAGAGTTGGGGAGTTTTTTTGTTGGGATCGTGTTGTAGTGAAGCGGAAATCCCTCGGGAGGGTGAAGACCCCCCTTTCTCCTGCGTTGCCCCCAGGCTCTCACCGGCCCACCTTTCAGCCAAGAGCTCCTTAGGGCCGAGGGTGTCCGGCTTGGATCCTTTTCCCCCCTCGTTCCCAAATTCCACCCCTCACTTTTTCACTATTCTTTTTTTCAGCTCGGCTCGCCGTAACGTCCTTTCCTTTAGGACTTCGCACAGCCCCCCGAGAGCTTTAAGAGACCTCTTCTTCCCCCTCCTGATGAAATCCCCCGATCAGCCGGTTTTTTTTTTTTCCCCCTGTCTCTCATTTGCCTGAAGCGTGACGAGGGCGATCACGTCGCCCTGGAAATCGTTTTCTTCGCTTTCGAAGTCGAAGACGCTCCTTGACCCGGGGAAGGACTGCCGACCCGCCATTT
>Ga0179593_1500059_pt1 | contig 29794 bp, 24 predicted proteins | sample CZODoug2_1_08_16_FD_185931 | JGI IMG/M metagenome (GOLD analysis project Ga0179593, IMG submission 185931) | Vadose zone soil fungal communities from Angelo Coast Range Reserve, California, USA - CZODoug2_1_08_16fungal (PacBio error correction) | ecosystem: Environmental > Terrestrial > Soil >... | reverse complement strand
CTGAGCAATGGTAGAGCCGGTTTCCCCCCCCCCCTCATGAGATCTCCCGTTCCCCTCTCCCTTCTCTCTTCCTAGATTATTCGATCTCTGATACACCTCGTTGCTGTTTTCTCGAAGGCCTATTCCGGTTGAACTGCCTGACCTCCCTTCTGTCCCAGGACGAATCTCAGGCCACGAATGAGGCGTTATTGCCCATCTGAAGTCTCTTGTCCACGAGGAGCTCTGAGACCGCGCCCCTCTTTCCTCGTATAAAATTGCTTTGAGCACTGCTGGCCTGCTTTTCCCCTCGGTAACATTAACTCGTAGCCTTTCAGAGCCCGATCGGTTTCTTCTGAGCTTGACGCTGCTTGTGGCGAAGGTTCTTTCACTTTGCAATCCTCGGCGCGCGGTCTCAAGATGAGTCCGAAAGTAACTTCCCCTGGTGCCTCCCGGATGAAGGACCTGACGCCACAGCCCTTTCCGCCAAGACCTGGGAAACACCCATGCTCCTTTTTCCAGGAGTATGAGTTTGGACCCCCAAAAGTGCACAAACGACACATTCAGCTTTTTTGAAAGGAGCGAGTTCCTTTTCTAGAAATCCCCGAGGTTTTGACCATGAATCCTACTTTCACAACGAAGAAGTGCATAACGTTTAAGTTCGTCTCTCCTCCCGGTCGTCCCGGTTAGACCCTCGTCCCGGCTACGGCCTTTGCAGAGTGCAGCCAGGTGTTATTTCGCTTGAAAGTATCGTCCTCCCTCCCCTATCTCGCTAAGTCAGAGGTTGGCAAATTATTGCCTGAGAGTTGATTCCAAGTTCTCGAGATTTCTTCCCTGGCGAATGAAGGACTGTCAGCTTTTCTGATCGCTTTTTCCTTTATGCAATAAGTGATCCCCTATATACTCAGGCATCGCATTGTTAGCTGATTTACCCATTTTTGAGTCCCTTTTTAACTACCTTTCCCCCTTCCACTTGATCAGGTAATAATTAACCACCCAAAAGCGCCTTCCTCTCCGGCTATGTCATCTGCTTTGTCGGATAAACTAGCTGTCTTTCGTAATAGTATATCGCGTCCCAAGCATGGATGTCTTTCTAAAATTGTGAAGTCCCCCACTGGTCTTCCTTCCTCCTGGGAGGCGTATACCCTGAAAGACTATCTTCCCTTATCTGTTACACGGGTGTGCCTAGAATTACATGTCAGGCAAAGCGAATGCAGGACATTCATGATTGAGACGTGACTCCCCGGAAGCCCCCCCCCCAAGCTCTTTGCAACTTTCTAAGAGATAGTTCCCAGGGAGTTTTTCTTTCCCCTCCCCGCCTAAGGTGTTCGTGGATGTCTTCAGCAAATGGAATATGTAGGCGTAACACCTCTCCAGGAGTCCCCCTTCCTTTTTTCTCTTCCCCCTGTAGCATTGATGAAGGAAGTTTCCGGCCCTGTTCCTATGTGACCGATCTGAACGTGGACGTCTCGCTAGGACTACTTTCCCAGTAAGGACTCTGACCCTCCCTCCCCCCCCTTATCTAGACGGATTCCCTATCCCCTCCCCGATCTTGAGATCTTTGAGTAGACGGAAATGCTCCAGGTATATTCTCCTCTGCATGTCCTTCTGGCCAACTGCACTCCTCCACCCTTGCCTCATTAGGAAGTGTTGTTTAGGAACGTTAGGAAAACTTCATAATTCCCCCCTGGCCTATACAGGACCCTTTTCCCTGGTTCTCATGACCCAATAAGCTGAATTCCTTCTCTCCTAGTTTCTTGTACAGAGTCTTGATTAACGGTGGAACCTGACTACAGAAGCGGTATATTTTGCCTCGTCAATCTCTGTTTTCAAGAGAGGCCTTTTCCCGTTCCTTGCTAGACACCTTTGGGGACCTCCCCCGATTTTTTTCTGTACCTCCTCTCCTAGCTGATACCCCAGTGTTAAGCACTTGACAGATGCCACCTGGCATTTCAGTTTTACGCATCGTGGGATACCGGCTTACATTTTATCTCACCCCCCTCCTACGGAGGACTTTTTCGACGATCATTTAAGAGACCCTACATGTGTCGGCTTTCCTCCTTTTCCTCCCCACTCTTCCTAGGTTAAACCATGCCAGATGTGCCTTATTCCATGTCCGAACCCTCTCTCAGCATGAAGCCTAAATTTTCGTTCCGTCAATCAAACCAGCTTTTTAACAACATTAAGTCGGCCATCTCCCCCCCCTCGTCAGACGCTGACTTCGCTCTCTTTTTAGTTCTGTGACAACTTTTGAAACTGATGAATTGGGGAGACCATGCTTAGCAACGCAACTCCCCCTCTTCCGCCAAGGCCACCAAAATCCCCCTTACCCCCTAATTAAAAGGCTGGAATAAGGATTTGACTCCTGCCTTGTAGGTTGTTCTAGCTCCGCCTGTGTATTCCCGAGTTCTAAATCGTCTTTTTTATTTTTTTTCTTTCTTTTGATCCTCATGGGAGAGTGTGTGACCCTGCCGCGACGTTCGCTTCGACATATAGGAAACCCCTATCTTTTCTTTCATAATTTTATACAGGCGGCCCTAACTCACTAATATATTTCCCTAATCGGGCCGATTCTGAACGAGAGATCCATGCTTCTTCCCCCCTTTATGTTCCCTTTTTTATGTCACCCCATCAAGCCCTCTTTGTCCCAGCGAGCGGTTTGAAAGAACCCCCCTTTATTTCAGACCACTGTGTGACGGGCTCAGCCTGACACGCGGCGCGATTTCTCAAAATCCAGAGCCCCCCATCATTTCGTTTGGACCTCTCTTCGAAGCTCGATGGCTCTGGAATCTCCCGCGACTCAGCCTCGTGTATTTTGAGACAGGGGTTTGATCCGGAGCAGTATACTCTAGGATGTCAGGCCAGCCCCTGTTCCGCGCTGCTGATTCCTCTTCCTTTCCTCCCCCTGACTAATAGACGAGAGTTCAGTAAGTAGTCTGTCCTCCATAACCGGCTCGATTGACAGTCTCGAACTTTGAGGAGCGACCGTCGAACATTCACTTCAATCAGCTTTGTGCGTCTTTTCATGCCTAAGCAAGGCAAGCCTCTTAGCTTCTACTCTTTCCCATATGAACGATCTTGAGCTTTTTTCGGTCCGACCGTCGGTACTTCGTGCACTCCATGGTGATGGCAAGAAGCTGACAGTTCTTGGAAATTATGATGGTAGGATTTTAGCTCGTGAGATCTTCCTCTTTTTTTCTCATTTTTTTTGTAGGAGTCTCCAAGCGGCTCCCTATTCAGTGAAAGTGGAAAAAGAGCCCTTGGACATCCCCTTGCGCAGCGAATCCCCTCCCGTTCCTCTCAAGGATTAAAGTCTCTTTGCATCATCCCCCCCTCTCCCCTCCCTCCGTGCGTTATGATTAAAGATTTGTACCTGCGACTTTCAACGTCCCAAAGTCATTGAAGTGTCTTCTCCTCCTGCGTACCCCAGGAGCTAGGTCATATCCGCCTCCTTTTTATGGCGGACCGGTTCCCCAGTTCTGATTCTCCCTGATCCTTTATTATTGAACGGATTGATGACTTCGATGTCGTCTTCCCCCTTCTTCCCTGCCCATCATCTATACGTTCACTGATACGGAGTGTTGGTTTGGGGGGGGTGGTGGGTTTTGGGGTGGGTTTGGGGGTTGGGTGTTTGGGTCTTTTGGTCTCCCCCCTCTTTCTGCGTCTACAGCTGAGAATAAAACTCTTGGCAGTTTTCTTCTTTCCGTAAGAATATCCCCCTTCAAGAGGTAATCTCTATGACACCCGTCTCTCCAGATTGGGAGATAGTTTATCTCAGCGCTTCCTCTTTTTTCTTCGAATGAGGAAGTTACAAACCCTTTCTCCCACCCCGGTGTGCTGCCATGACCTCTTCTCTTATCCCAGAGGTTTGTAGATTTTTGCCAAGGGAAGTAACGGTTCCCCCTTCCTGGCCAGGCTCCCTTGGCCCCTCCAGCCTCCCTCCCAATAGGGAGTATGGCGACGGGAACCCCTTTCTTACTCCCCGCTAGCGGTATCTATTCGCAACAGTCGTCCCAGGACTCCACTCCGCCGCCTTGTCCAAATAAAGCAGTGTAACATTTTATGGCCTTCTCTCTTCTCCTCGCTGACTTTCTAGAGTACAAGCCACTCCTCGTATTCTATCTCTGCGTCCCAGAGTTTCCCTGCCAATCTGGATGATATTTAACTGGTATGGGGTAGACCCTATCGAGTTGCGGGTCTTCGGACGTCCACCAATTTGCTTAGTCCCCCCTCCTTGTCCACTAGAGACTCCCCTCTTTCCTTCCTCTTCTTCTAGTTCTTTTTTTTTACCTTGGATGACTTCAAATGGACTGTTGCATGAATCTTGTCTGTTTAATTCTCGTCCTCCTCTTATAATTGTTGCCCTTTCCACCTCTTCCATCGTGTGGATAAGCACCCTGTCTGTGAATCTTTCAGATGATTCCCCATTGCGCGTCTTCGTCAACAGGCCCTCCGCCTTTTTTTCGATAAACATGACCTCCGTACCCCTCAAGCTCCGCCCTCGCGTTATCTTGAGTTCTAAACATCACCTGCTCCCCCATGAAGTCGTTCTTTCTGTCTCCAATAGCAGAATCTGGATGGTACCTGCCCCATTTCGGATTCGACGTTCTACGATTATGACTTTAGCTCAAATCGAGCTATTATAGCGTCTTTTTCCTCCCCCCCTGAGTTAGTGACTCTCCGGAAGCCATTTTCTCCCCTCAATAGGAAGACGGCCGTTGAAATCGGTGGCTCCGCCAGGAAGAAGTTGTTTATCGTCGACCCAGTTTGCTTTCCCTTTCCCCCGGCTCAATTCCCCCTGGCAGTCTCTCTCCCTCGTTTCCCGTAAAGAGATGAGATCCCCGGTCTTGAGACTCATTGCACTTTTTTCGGCTAGAACGATTCGTTGTTTTTTTTGCCTCTTTCTTTTCCCGTATTTCTGATAGATTAGTGAAGCTACTGCCTCTCTCGAGTCCTGATAGTTCTCCTCCGCGAGAATTCTCAAAGCAACGCTGTCAGGATGGCCAATCGCCCACGGCGACCCCCCCCCCGATGAAAATTTTCTTTCGCTATCCCCCCCCCACCCTTCTGCCTATTTGACTTCTTCGGACTGACTTTTTTTTCCTCCTCCCCTCTTTTCCCTTGCGTTGCCAGCCGCAATCCCCTTAACTTTGAGTCAATCTCATGTTTTATTTGACAGGAACAACGGTCAACTCACCGCTGTCTTCACGGTCTCCCCCAAGCGGGTTTTTTTTGCGCTATCTCCTCCCCTGAACTTCAATGGTAGAGTCCCAACCTCTCCTTTTTCCTTACTGTAGATATGCGTTTCCGTAGTTCCATACGCGTGCCTTCTACCCTTTCGTCGGCCTTTTAACATTTGTGACCCCTCTCCCCCCCCTTCTTGGCCGCGACATACTTCCTCCTGAAGTGGCGACGACCCTTCCCCTTTTTCTTCTTATATTTGATATCAAACCCCAATCCTTGAGGATCGTTCAAAGCGGTGAATTGCCCTCGAAAGGTTTTATCCGTTGTTCCCCCCCATCTCCCCCCCTTCCCCTTTAAGTCCCCTTCGTCGACATCGAAGCCGTCTTTTTACCTAGGATGATAGAGCTGCGCATATGTGTTTTTGCAGCGATACATCCTCTCCACTCGCTCCTCTTTACCCCGCCTCTTTTTCCTCCCCCCCCTCGCGGAAATATGTTCAGTGCCTCCTGCGGCCGCTCTTTCCGTAGACCACAGTTAACCACTTGACATAGTGGTGCCAGACAATGAGAGGCCGATACAGCTGTTTCTTTACCGTGTTTTAGACCTTGTTTCCCTAGTGGGAGCCGACTTTTGCGGTTTTGCCTTTCCCTTCCGGCCAACCCCTCCCTTGATGCGATACCTCCTGACCTCACTCTCTCCCTTTCTCAAAAACTCTGCCCCTAAATTCTTCAAAGACCCGTAAACAATAGGTCTGGCGTTATGGTTTTCCTTTCCGTGCTTGATCGTCCTTTGGAGAGATATTTCTCGGCAGCCCCCCCCTTCTCTGACCCCTGTAATCTTTCTTTTTTTTTTTTCCCCGCTTTTTTGCTTGATTTCAAAGGAGTCCTTAACTTTAATACCTTCTCTGACACGCGATCAAATACCTGCCCCCCTGAGCTCCGTTTGGACCTTTTTTTTTTTCTTCTGCCAGTCCCCCTACAACATTATGGAAAGAGAATGCTCCGCTGTCACCCTTCCGTTTGAAGAGTCCAATCGTGCGCCTCCCCCCCTTTATATAGATTACGCCATCTCGGCGATTCCCGAGAATAGTAGTATTGACCCTCGCTGCTCATTTTCTTTTAAGCGTACAGTAACCCTTCCTTTTTCTTCCAGTTGTGCGAGGCAACCCCGCAGAGCCGGTCTTCCCTATACTCTAAGTCAGGCGAGTCCCCTCCCATAGGAACCCCTTCCGAGTAAGCGTGGGACCTCTAGACACCTGGAAATCTTTTTTTTCCTAGAATAAGGGGGGGGTTTTAGCTCTCTTTCCCCTTTTTCTCTAATTGTAAAACTCCTGACCGATTAAATTTTCCATGTGATTCTTTTCTCCTCATATCGTCGACCTCGCGTTGTAAATGGCCACTCCCTCCTTTTTCCCTCCGATGGAAAGGAATTGAGTCAACCTGAAATGGAAGAGCGAGGTCCCATTTTTTAATAGAGCATCGCTCCGCTTTTCTTCCTCCCTTCTTAAAGCGGACGGCTTTCCTCCTCAGCTACGGCCTCTTGCCGCTACCCTTGTCTTGTATCCTCTTCTTTCTTTCCTCTGTCAAAAGTGTTCCTTTCTTCGGTACCGGCCACCTGTCGCCACCGAGCCTCTTTCCCTTCCTCTGCGTTCCCCCGCGTGTAAATACCTTTGCTTCACGTTGCCCCCCCGGCGGGAGCTTTTGAAATACCCAAAGCTTTCCCCCTCGCGAAATTAAAGGTGTGTATCCATGGATTTTCGCCGCAAAGCCTACCGATCAGCCCGGGAATGACCCCCCCCAGCGCCCAACTCTCCCTTCTCGTTTGGTTAGTAAGACAAAAGTATCCATTCCCCTTCTCTCCTTTTTTGTGAATGTTATTCATTTCTGATCAATTTTTTAGGGTTTGTCCCATTAAAGTATTCCCCCACAGAAGACGTCCTGAACCCCCCCTTGGCTCTCCTTCCCTTTCTCGGTTAAAAGGTCTAGACCGATTGTCTCGGCCTCGTCCTTTTGCGGAGATGCAAAGTTTTTCAGGTCGTGCTGTGGAACCGTGGTCCGAGTCTTGATCCCTCCCCTTCGCGTTCACCTCTTTCCTTCTAGTTTTCCCCTTCCCGTTTCACATCACACAGGACGGAGTCGATTGGCGTATATTGCTTGCCCCCGCGCACAGTCTTTTCTCGCTCTCTCTCAAAACGCCTTATCAGCTTTTTTATCTGCCTGAACCGTTTAGTTTGAGAACTGTACCTATCCTTATCAACATTTTCCTCCTTCTTCCCACAATCGAATTGCGCTTAGGATCTGCGAATTTCTTTTTTTTGTCTACAAGACTTTTCGTCACCCAGGACTGGTTAACTTCCCCCCTGCCCACCGCTATGTACAAGAATTCTAGTTTCTCCCCCTTTCCTCCTTTCGGAATAGACGAGGGTATTACCTTGCCCCGGTCTATGAACAGGCCTTAGCCTTTTGTGGAAGAGCATCCCCTTTTTTCATACGTCCCCCTGGGCATGTATTTCTGAGACAGGTTCGAGCTTCTCCTTTTCCTCTCAACCCCTTTGCAGTGTTGCTTGACTTTACTCCCCGACGCCTGCAGCTCGAATCCGTTGTTTCGATTGCGGCGGGACTCCATGAACATATGTCGGTAAAATTTTCCATCTCCCTCCATCCGTTCAGCTGGCTTTTGGAGGCCTGAAAATTGCCTCTGCTTGTGCGATTTTCCCCCGATCTGCCGGGCCCTCGGCTTTAGGAGGCTGCGCTGTTTTATCCTTCCCTTGTTAAGGAGCGGCAAGAAGCCTTTTATTGAGTATTGCTCATAGGCACCTCTCTATTGTTCGATATCTTCCCGGCCAATGTTCCTCCCAGAACGGCTACCGCCTTTCAGGGAATTATGGGCAGAACCCGGGCCCCCTGGAATTTTCTCGCGTGTTACAGGGCTCCTATCCCCTGTTCCCTACTGAGTCGAAGCGTTATCACCTTGTGCTTATTAGGCCCAATCAAGCCTTTTCCCATACGGCTCTGCCATATGATCCTTTGCCGTATATTCCCTCACCCCCTCCAGGACAACATCATGCCTTGTTTTCTTTTTCTTCTGTTTGCCTTAACGAGAAGTCAAATGTGCGTACCGCCATAGAGCTCTTTCTCCCCATCCCTCTCGTGGCCTCCAGTTGAATCCGTTTTCTTTCAGGAGCGTTTCCTTGACCGGTGTCGAGAGCTTTCTTTTTACGTTTTTCCTCTCCCGACCTTGTGTTTCTGACGCACAATAGAGTCCCTTCCCCCCCTTTCTCTATTAACGTAAAAATGTGACCCTTCGGTCTCTTCTACCTACCACCATGGCACGATTTAACCTCCAGTGTTTCATACAGAATCTCCAGAAAGTCGAGCGGTCATTAAGATTCCACCCCCGGCTATAACCCAAAGCTTGTCACGCCCCATGCACTAGGGCTCCAGCCTTCTCTTTTTCTCTCTGATTTTAAGTTCTGGATTCCCCTCACCTTGATGTGTTTTTCCTCTGTATGCACTTTTTTTTCCTTAGCCGAAACCTACCAAGTCCATAGACGCGGTATTTCCCTCAAGCCGGCTTTGGCTATCGCTCCGGCTGGTAGGGATGTCGCTCGCACGGTGCGGCGATTTTCTCTCCTCTTGATACGTGTTCAAGAGAAGAGCCAGGTTTGGTGATCGCTCTCTTTCGCTTCCGACAATCTCTCCACCGCTAGCGTGGTAATCCAGTGTTTCTATTCCCGGCGCCCCGTACACTCCCCTAATTTTCCTGTTAGTCTTGAACAGCGCGTCCAGCCCACGTTCTCCCTGTTCCTTTCTGCAACCCTTTTAGTCAAGATGTTGCGCGATCGTTTTTTCTTGACGAAAAGGGATTGTGATCCTTTTTGCGTTCCCCCCAAGAGGACTCGAGAGCTTTCCCTCCAGCGACCAATCTCGCGCGGTCGCCTCTGTTCTCCTTTCTCCCCCGATTCTAAGTTTCCGACGCCTCCTACCGTCGTTGTATGCGCATCTGAGTCGTGTTTTTCGGTTGATCCGTTCTTCCGTTATCGAGGGATGGCAGTCCCATTCCGGTTTGATAGATTAGCTCATGTTTCACGAAATCCCTTTGTCATAGGTTAGAAGATCAGGAGTCTTCCCTTTTTCCTTTCGTAACCGGTAGTCCTGTGAAATCAACACAATCTTTCCCCCTGCAGGTCGCGTTTTTCCTTCAGTCGCCGCTCTCTCAATATCTTTCCGTATTCGCCTTGCTTCATCAGCAAAATCTTCCTCTCGCCTTCGCCTCTCTTTGGCCATAGCTTCTTCAGTGGTCCGACGGCGGGAATTCGCTGTTATGGCCGTTCCTGCTCTGTTTCCCCCTTTTTTGCAGGTGGGGTTCCTTATTTCTCCGATAGGTGAATCTATTTTTTCTTCTCCCCCCCCCTTTTTTTGATAGGAGACAACGAGCTCGGAGAACTTTCGCGCCTTTTTTCCTCCCTTCTTTCCCAGGATGAGGCCATCACTCCTGCTAATTCACCGTTCGTCTTCCCTCTTGCCGGCATCATGTTCCCGATCCGTGACGTCCTTGCTACAGATATTTTCCTGAGACGGCACAACTTCTTCCTTTTATCGTAGGCTAGATCGAGAAATGAGCCTTCCCACCTTTTCTTCTGTCCCCTCGTCCCGCATACGTGTAGGGGCTCATTACCTCTATCTTCTCCGAGAAGGATTGATTGATCCCTCTTTCCCTCTCTCTCCCTTCTTCTTGGCCCTATAGATCCGTATAATTTTTTTTTTTTTTTTTAAAGAATCCCCGGTCTTGTGTATCCAATGCGCGGATCTTCCTTGCAGCATCTGATCATTTAACCATGAAGAGCCCAGTCTTTCTTTCTCCTTGCCTTCTTCCGAACTTCTTCCTTCTTCTTCGCTCTTTTATTCCTCAACCCCCAGCTCGAACATCCATTCGCTTAACGACTATGTCGGCTTTCGATTCCCGAGGCCTTTTTCTTTCTTCCTCCGTTTTAATGGACGGCGTCCTTCTTCAGGAGAGAAACGAATGAAGCCCCTACGTCTTTTTTCTTTCCTCTTCAGCCACCTTTCTGACAACCGTTTACGCTTTATGTTTCTAGAGTCCGTCGGCCGATACACCCCGGCCATCCCCCCTCTCCCCTCATATGATAGTGACAACACCTCTCCTTCTCGCTTCTATACACTCGAGTCCCGCGGCTCACAGCACATAGTTCTCTCATAGCCGTCCTTTTTTCTGTTGATGCAGTGATGAAGTTTCGTGTCTTGTAGGGTTTCCGATTAGATTGGGGAGCTCCTTTCACAAATTCATACGGTTTTATGCAGATAACTTGAAATTGCTCCCGTGCAGCGCTGCTGCTCCTCTCGTTAGTGCTGACAATCTGGCTTCGGACGTGACGCCCCCCGGGGATTTCTGCCTTGCTCCGTGGCTGGCTTGAGAAATTCCCCATAGTTGAACACCTCTGGCATCGTGGTAGGCTCCTCTCCCGTTCCAAGGTGGACGTAGAATGACTGAGCTTCTTCTTTTGATTTTCTTTCCCAAGGCCCCCGTCGGGTGTTGCTCAGGTGTCCCCCCCATTTTTTCTCTGCTGATACCACCGAAAGGCTTGCAGTTCTCTGACGTCCATCATTGCTCCCCACTGCGCGCCGTCGCGGTGTACTGAATCTCCTTTCTGGTACTACCGAGTAGTTAAGACGGATTGACTCTTCAACCAAGATATTCTAGCTTTCTTTTGCAGTCCGTCTTTTTAGCTGCCAGCTCAGGTCCATCACATCTGTCCATAATGACATGGGCCCTTTATTGGTGATGAAGAAGCCTGGCGTTATCGGGTTTTTATGATTTCGAGTGATAAGGGAAACACCCGCTGCCGCCCATCCCTCGTTCCTGTCCTTCGTTTCCAGCCTTAATGCAAGCGCGAGAAGATTGAGTTCATTTTTGGGGGTTTGACCAAGGCTATCAGGTCGCATTATAGCCCAGCTAGAGTTTATTGATACACTTGCTCTTTTTTTCGAGCATGATAGTACTCCCTTCCTGATGCTGATGCGCTGCCGGCTCTCTAAACAGCACGACCGGCCTGAGGATCTTTCCCCCATTCCTCCACCACCCTTACTACAACGTCCTGAATGCCGTAGCTACCCCCCCCACATGATTTCTATTGACCTAGTGACTATATTTCGCTTTTCTCCCCCTCCTATGTCCCTTTTCTTTCCAAGACTTAAAGTCCACTTTCCTTATCCCCCCCCCCACCAACACCCCACAAAAACCACCACACCCCCCCTCGGTTTTTGTAAGGAACACTTTCCCCTCCCCAACCGAGCTCTTCTAAAGAGTCAAAGCGGTCGGGTTGCTGACAGACATTTCAATCACGGTATGCGTGAATTTACCCTTCTCCTTGTCGACTGTAACCTCTGACCTTCCCCAATTGGCGTGCGCCCATTGCTCTCGCGTTGCCTTTCATTCGTAATTTCCCGTACTTGGTTAGAACCCAATACCTGCTTTTCCTTTGACCTCGGCTCTCCTTTCGTTTGGGAGGGATTTCCCCCTTTTTCTTCTCCTCCCCCCCTCCCTTCTGATTTCCGCAGGAAGCTAGGCTCCTTTTTTTTGAATGACTAGCCATGTTGATGGCCGTATATTGTCCCATTTCTCAAACTTGGTTAAGCTGCTCCATTCTCCTTCTTCTTTGTAGATCCCTCTCCTTCTACTGAGTCCTTTTGCGACTCTCCTTATCGTTTTACCCCCACGACCCGGTCCTTAATACCTGGTTTTCAAAGATAGACCTGAAGCCAAAATTCTTGTAACGTAGCCTTTCCTCTCTCGTTCCGCCTGCCGAGAACGTCAGCGCCCTCCCAAGCGCTTCAATTCGCCTACGATGTGTAGAGTACCGGACGCGCCCTTGACTTCGACGCGCCCGTTTTCTTAAATTGACCTCCATTCATTTCCCCCCCCCTCCATTGATGGCGATTATATGACTCGCGCTTCGTTTCACTGTCTCCATGTCTAATGTTTGGCTACCCATACGTCTGCTATGCGGGTGTTTAATTGGTTTGTCGCCCTTCGTATCCCCTTCCTGTCTATGCCCCCCTTTTAAATTTTTTTTAGTCTGCGTGGGCAGCTTTGGTTTACTGCCTATGCCCGCCGTGCCGCAGCCCTTCGATGATCTTTTCACTCCATCCGAAGCCCCTGCCATTTGTCCTCACTGTTCCGTCCGAACCGACGAAATGACCGAGTCGTTGCACGCATTCTCCTAAGTCTGTTAGACTCTTTCCATGTCGGAGCTTTTCGCTCGCTCCCGGTTTTCGTTCCACGAGCGGCTATACGCTTCGGCTTAGTCCTCTGTCCCTTCCCTTACTTTGGACTATCGATGATCATCCTTATGTTCAAGATTCAGTTCAAGTGCTTCTTTTCCCGTTTTTATGCTCCTAAGGAAGGTTTTACGAATGCTTGACCGAAAGGCGTCTTCAAGTGAAATAGGAATTGCCGAGATATCGTGCAGTCGGGTTGACCTTGCTCGAAAAGACCAACTCTCTCCTTTCCCTAATTTGGTGTTATAGGTCGAGCCGGGTCCCACTCCTGACCGATATCCTCAGGCCATTCGCTTCCTGCTTCATCAATTCTCCCCTCGCGGCGCTTCCTCTCCGGGAAATCACCCAGCCCTTTTGAACCCTTGCCGCTTGACCCTTTCAGAACTTCATGAGCAGTCCACGCATGATTCCTCGCCTAAAGGCCCGATCTCGCCGTTCGAAAGCGTGACCTCTCGCTATCGACTAAATGCTTGAGCAGCTATCAAAAGCCCCGTTTTTTCCCCTTGCTCTTCGTTTTCGACGGACTTAGAAACTAGCTTCTTCTGCTGGGGTCGCCCTTTTTACCCTTTTGCATCCTGTGGGCGGGTTGAAATTTCCCCCCCCCCCACAAGAAGACCCGCGTATCAAGTACGGCATGTATCATGGATTGTCTCCGCTCCCCCCTACGCCAGAGATCAACCTTTGCCACGGTCGCCAAGAGCATTCTTTCTTTGTTCTTACAATTCCCCCCCCCCAACTCCTCAAATCAGTCAGAGTTTGCTCAGTCGCGAGTCCCCGGTTCATGGCGATCCCTAACATTGCATGTCAACCAGCTTACGTCTACCGCCCAACAGTTCTGGTCCGTCTCGCTGGTCACGGTCCTGGAACAATTTATCGGGCCTCGGTCATTGTTGTGCGCTGCACTCAGAAGGCTTCGGTATTAGTGTGAGGTCGGCAGCTCGGCCCGCGCACCGGGGGACCTCTTTTTCCGGAGTTTGCGTCATCTCCTCAGATTTCACCGGCCGACCGCCGCCCGCCTCGTAGACTTCGCTGAGTTCTCTCTGCAAACCGTCTTCACAGTTCGGGCGTTTATCCTTCAACAACGCCGTGGTCCCAGCATGTCTCGACAGATTAACAGCTCCGGTTAGAAAGGGACCAGTACTTCATGGGCCCCTTTATTCCCACAACCGACGCATTGCGCTTCTTCGATGCGTCAGCCTTTGGTTGAAATCCTGCCCCCCCCTTCCCTTTCGCCCGACTCCATGCGAATATGGCCGGACAAGCATTGTATAGTTGGTCTCCCAGTTACGGCACTGGAATCCTTAGAAGATCGGTATTCCCTCAACGACCCGAGCTCCTGTTAAACAATCCCTTTGTGTTGAAGCGCAGACCAGTCAGAACTGAGCCTGGTCTTTCGCCCCCTTGATTAGAGAGTGTTCCTCTCCCCGCCTGTCAACCAAGTTTTTCCTCCTTGTATACGCTCTCGGGAGTTCATTCCTTTCAAAAGAATCCCATCCTTTTGACTTGCTTCTTACCCCGACCATATGGAGGCGTCCGTAACACTCTCAAGAATAAGAAGAAGAGTGCCCAGCCCCCTTTTTTCTCGTCCCTACACCTGTTTTTTTCAACCTCGGTCCGTGTCGGTCGTGTTTGATCAGTGCCCGTTTCCGGTGTGTCATTTCAGTGGAGCGGCTGCGCTCTTCTCCTATCAGGCCGTTTTTCTTCATGAGGGAAAGACTTCCTTTCCGAACTGGAGTATCATATTCCCTTCTACTCGGGGCGATCAATTGCTCTGAGTCCTTCTCCTCCCTCCCTGCTCTCCGCGCTTCAGGGAATCTCGGGCATTTACCACTCTTCGGAAGTCTTGTTTCCCGGTATCCAACTCTGGATAATAATGTTTTTCCCTTACCTCCCCCGGAGTTGGAAGTCTTCTTCAGGCCCCATACTGCTCCTGAAAATCTGTTGGAAAGAAGGATCATTAACGGTTCCACGCGCCTGCTTCCAACCCCTTCTCCTCTATTGTCGATTTTGCTTCTCGTTTCCAATGACTTTCCAGCCGTACCTGCGCCCCTGTTAGACAGATTGATTACATCGGTGATGTGAAGTTCCACGTGATGTAGTCCCCCCTTCTCTCTGCAAACTTTCAGGTGGCCTCTAGGGCTCTGCTTTTTGGGAAGGCGGCATTTTACGAACGCCACGTCTTTCGGAAGCAATACGTCGCCAAGGAACGATCTCCGGCAAATGTGGCCCCCGTGCTTTTGCTCCTTCTCCGACCTATTTCCGATTTGTACCTTCCCCTTCGTTTTCAGTCCCCAAGCTTACGTCATCCAGCAGATCCACCGGTTGCCTTAAAACCAGTGCTTTTTCCCCCCTGCCCCTTCCCCTATCCTTGAGCTCAGCAGTTCTTCCTGAAGCAATCTTTCTGCAGACTGGTAGTGGTGCTCCTGATCGACCATACCCGATCGACCCCCCATTACATCGACCTTAGCACCTGATTTCCCTCCAGCAGGATTTTTGACGGCCTGCTATAGAATCGTCGGTTCTTTCGGGGGCGAGTCGAGCCGACCCCCTCTGCATGGATTCTTTTCGTGCAGGTCCTTCTTAGTGATAGGACGCGGACGTTTTCTTTTGTCTCTCCCCGTATCCCCTGCCCGTTAGCGTTGCCAACATTACCGCCGAACCCAGAAGCACCGCCGATCTGGTGTTTTATGACTCGCTCGGTCCGGTTCGCCGCTCCAAGTTCCCTGCCTGTCCCCAAAAATGACCTCACCGAAGAGTTGTGTAATGCTTGAGCGTTGTCCCAAGACCCCTTTCTTTTTCTATTTCTTTTTTGAGATACGGCGCTCGAGCGCGGCGCCATTCAAACGAGCCCAAATCTATCTGTAGAACGATGCTTTCCCTACACCCCACGTCGAGCCGAGAGATGAACGTCGCTCCGTGTCTCCCCCCTTTCCTTTTTATTCTAATAGGGAGCTTATTCCCATGGTGTTCTTCTTTTGGATCAGTCTCCTTATAGATTGCTTTTCACTTCTATAGAATATCCGATACCCCGAACGGATCCGGTCTCCCCTCTGATAAGGAGGTACGGTTCATACTCCCCTTCTGCCCCCCTTCTCATTTTAAAAGAACAAGCTTTTCAACAGGTGCGAGCTGAGCCGTCGCCTATATACCCATTAATTCTCTTCAAGGAAATCAGCAAATAGGAGTCTCCTTCGGCTCCCCTCTCTTTCTGTGGGTGTACCTTCTTCCGATAGTTTTTTTCATTGCGTCCTCCTTCGTGTCCATCGCGCAAGCGTAGTCTTTTCCCCTGTGTTGCCTTTCGATTCTCCTCTTTTGAGTAAATCTTCTTTTTTTTTTTTTCTTCTCCTCACCTCGATGAGAAATAGTCCGTTGCCACCCCTGTTTCTTTTCCCCTGAGCTCGCTCCATCACGCAGGCGCACCGCCCCGCCTCCCGGTTATCGTCGAGCCGGCCTTGTTCGCTTTTGATTCTCCGGAAAAAAGAGATTTGACTTTTGACTTTTCCTCCCCTTCCTTCTCTTCGAAATGAGCCCACCCAGTCTTTCCCTTCCCTTTACCCTTTCGATTTGCTGACTCAGTTGTTCGACAGGATTACGTTCTCTGAAGATGATGAAGCTGCCCCGGATCCGTCCCCTTCTTTTTTTCCGGTTCCTTTCAATAATACTATAACTGATATAACGGAATCCCCCCCCCTCAAGGGTTTGGCGTGTTATCCCGATGCCCATCTGGTTCCTAGGTCTTAATCTTATCGCTGAGAAATTCCTTTCTAGCAAAGATACTATGGTTCCCTTTTCTTTTTTCTCGAGTCGGACTAGGTCGCGCTTATGCCCGCCACTCGCAATAGTTTTCCTTTTTTCAAATAGCCAACTCTGTCTTTGTCTCGTCTGGAGGTAACTTCTACCTTCTCTGACTTTCCAGAGCTCTTTCATTCCAGAACGAAGAATAAGGTGACCCGGAAACGATGCGCACTTATCTTGGCCGATCTTCTCTCCGAAGAGTCCTTGTCCCTCTCCCTCAGACGAATGCGGAACACCTCCCTTTCTTTTTGAAAAGACCGATGCGAGTCCTTCCGACTTGGGACTTTTGGTTCGACCTCTAGTATCTCCTAGCCGGCGTCCTCTCTGGCTGAATGAAATGGGGAATCCGATCCTTGGCTTTTTTTTTCGCGTCGAGTTTTCTGGCATTCTCACCAACCCGATCTGGTCTGCCCTAAAACATAGCGCGACGAAGAGGCTGCTGCGCTTGCATCGGGCATTTCGTGCCCCACAGGTGCTTCCTGCCCGGCCCCCCTTTCTTCTTTTCTGAAGCCAGCTTGGTCGATCCGCTTTACTACTTCCACCTCCGGTTGGTTGTCCCCGTTCCCCACTTTGCGGCTTCCGATCCTTCCCGGATTAAAAGTGTCCCTGCCGATCCCGCCCTCTTATTGGAGGATTTTAGCGAACCCTGCCCTTCCCGTGTTCGTCAAATGCAGCCGTCCAATAAATTGGTCAAACCGGAAAGGCCGTTTGGCCGCTCTCCCCTTAAGAACTCATTCTTTCCCATGCTCAGGATTTTCCGGGTTCAAGGTCCCTCTGGCTTTTCACTCAATTGCTTTCCAGGTCCTCTCTTCTTTCCGCTTGTTCCGAGATCCCCAGACCTCTTTCGAGGTCTTTTGCAGAGTTGCGCATAGCCTGGCAGTAATTCCCTATTGCCTCCAGGATGGTTCCAGCGGATGGCCCTGAAGAAGCAGGCAACGTGGGTGCTAGTGTCTCACCTATTCCTTCTTTCCTTTTCTCCCAGGTGAAACAACCGAAAAATTCCAGGCCTTTTGCTCCTACGTTTCAGACCCTTCCAGCTACGAGCGCCTTGCCGATTGCATCATTAGGCTAGAATGATCGCCCCCGTAGAGGTGCCTATTCTCTGTCCGGATAGATAAAGACCCTTTCTTTTTTGTGAGAGAGACTGATAGCTCGAGACCACATGAAGCCCACTGCACGACATGGTCCCTTCGATCTGAACATTCCGCCCCTTTCCCTATCCCCTTTCTTGTCTCTCCACTTTTGCGCACCTTCTCGTGATATCCTGCCATCTTAAGGTTACTTCACTCCGCGTCCCAGAACCCAGTCCAGGCGCACCGGAAGGGCTGTCCGCTTCTTTTTCCCTCCCCCACGTCAAACTCCTCTTATTTTCCCCAGTTCCAAAGTTTTTGGGTTATAGTGCCGTCTCGTCTCTGGTCTGCCCGACAAATGAGAATTCCCCCCCCCCCCCCCCCCCCCACACAATGAATGTCAGACGAGAAACCATTCTTTTATACATATACGGGGCACGGTCCCCCCTCAAGTTCACTTGTGTTAGACAACCTCTTTCCCCCAGCTTGGTGCTACATTTCCTCCTTCCGTTCTCTTTGAAAGTCCGTGGGATCTTTATTTATATTCGACACAGTCCTTCTGACGCATCGCAGGGAACCAATTCGCGTGTGTGTATGTCAGGTGTGGCCAGTATTGTCTTTATAACACTCCCACTGGTAAGCGGCTCTCCCTTCTGAATGCCCCCCTTTCGTGTCCCTCGTCTCTCTCTGCCCCTGGCCTTGAAGTTCGGATTATAATCGAGATCCGGAAGTAATCTTCTTTCCCCTCCCTCCCCTTTTTTCTCCCCAAATAGCCGGCAAATCTTGTTACAGCTTCCTGTTCCATTTCCCCGCTGATTACGTCGCCCGACAGAGGCTGCAATGAGACCCCCGCCCATTGCAGATCCCCTCTTTAGTCTCCCTTTACCAGATCGACCTTGAACGGCGCTCTTGTTTTTGTTTATCACTTCTGCGTTTTCCCCACCTTAATATACCCAACTGGCGATCCTGCCATCTGACAGCCCCTTTCCTTTTCGCACCCTTGTCCTGCTTTTCTGTTTTATGGACAGATTTGCTTCCGTAAACCACTCGAACCAATATTTGGTGGCTATTTGATCGGCTAGTCTTTTGTGTCTTAGTTATCTCCCCTAATTCTATCAAACAGGTTCTATTTTCTTTCCCTCCCCCGTTTCTCAGTTTGAATTTTTTACACCTGGAGCCACGTGTCGCCACTTCGCGACCTTTTGTCTAAATCTAAGCATCATATTTTTGTCTACTGCCGGCGTCAGACACTAATGCCACGCGCATGCCATCTTGCCGAGACCTTCCTTCTCTTCCCCCCTGACTGTAGTACGTCTTCTCGTTCACTCTCGGGTCCTCTTTTCTTGGTCTTCTGATCCTTCCCGTGGAATCTGATGATCATTCCTTTCTAAGGATTGTACCAGCGTGTTTTTTTTACTTTCCCCGCTATTAGTTCCCTTTTTCTGTGACAGGCCCCACTCGTAAGCCAAGACATAGTAGACTGATTTCCCTCGGGGTTCCTGTGCCGTGCTTAAATGATAGACAACTTTCCACCTCTTTCTTCCACTCATTGGTGAGAGGCCTGGAATCGAAGCCTTTCCCCTTCAGACGAATAATTGACCTTTCTGCCGTTAGTACGCATCTCGGTACAATCAGTCCTTGACTCTCAATCAACTTTTGAACTCCATCCTTTTTAACTCGCTTGGCCCTTTATTGAAAAGAAACTATCTTTCCAACTTCTTCCTGACTTTCCACTCAATGATCAGAAGACTTCTCCTTTTCACAGAGGGTGACCTCCCCTCGCTTCCCAGCGGAAGAGGACTTTTTTTCTCCCCCCCCCTTGCTTGGGAGGGTCTTGCATTCGATGGCCCCTTCCCCCAACGAGTTGAGAGAAACATGTCGCCACCGAGCTATTCTTTTCTGCTGTCTAGCGCGTTTTCATCAGATTCTGCGTCCCTCTTTTCCTTTCTTTGTTCGTCTTTCCCATTCCTTGCACCTCGTCCGGACTTTTTCCTCCATGGATTGTTTTTGAGTATAAGCCCCTCTCCGTTTCAACAGAGGAATGCCCCGGTCTCCCCTCCTTCTGCTTTGGTTTCTCCTCCCCCTGAATCCCAATCCCCTTCTTGAAGGCCGACGAGTTAGGTCAGAGGTCGCCATCGTTTTGTCACCCTTCCCTTCTGTCTTTCCAAAAGAAGGAATGTCCCACTCCCCAACTTTCCCCTCCTGCCTGCATTTGCTGTCGATCAGAACGACTCGGCCCCTAGGCATTGGTATTCCTCCAAGTTTCTGGTCCTTTCCTTTGCAAGGTGGTATCTGGAAGATCTAGATTGACGCCCTTTTTTTTTGCTTTTCCAAGGCGATCTTCAGGGCCTCACCTTCCTCCCCCCCTCGTGATGTCTCTGTGCTCTTCCTCTGCCCCCGTGCCCAATTCGCCGAGCTCCCTAAACCACTCCTTTATCTTTCATATTACCCCCCCAGTTTCCCCTTTGAGGAACTTGACAGATACTTTCCCCTTCACCCATGTCTCACCACCACGACATCACGATGCGCTTTGTTCTTAAATTACATAATTGATTTTTGTCGCCCCCTCCCCCCTCCGCGGGCCAAATGGCGGCCCCCCCTCCTTTTTTTCAGTTCCAACCCCAAACACGGTGCGTCATGGAGCGAGAAGAGGGTCTTTTCTCCCTCACTCTTCTCTCCCCGGTCCTTATTTTCACCACTCGTTTGTACCCCGTTCCATCTCTCCCTCTCAGGTCCCCCCTTTTCTAATGGTATTTGCGACCGACTTCGAGACGCTGCCTCTCAGAAACCCCCAGCCAAGGTTTACCCTCAGACTCTTTGAGTTGACTTGTTCTTCAACCCCTCCTTTTTCCCGCCTATTTCCGGGTGCATTGAGATGGGAGGTGCCAGAACCTTTCCTATGTCGGTCACCCAAATCTACCCCTGATCCTCTTCTTCTTGGAGAGAGAAACATGTCGCAGGCTGCAGTACCCTTTTTTTGCCGTGGTCGCCCTTGTGCCGATCCTATTTGTTGTTATTAATTACTGAGCATACTTCCTCTTTCCTTTGGGGTGGGTTTCCGTGATTCCCATCGCTTCCTCTCCCCTGTACGCATAAGAATGGATAATTACGGCTCATCAATGCGAGTGCTTCCAATGATTTCAGACCGGTTACGGCTTGAGTTTCTTGTCCCCGGTATCTTAGTCCCCCTCCCTTGCCCATGGAATTTATGGTCTTCTTTCCCTTTTTGCTCCCCAAACTTCACTTCTGACTTCACCCAAGGCGTTGACTTTCATGATTTCCCATGCGTTCCCCCTATGCCTATTGATTGGAAATTCTCCTTTGACGGTTTATTCCCTCCCCCCCCCGACGCTGCACCCCTTCCTCTAAAGTCGATTCTATCCCACAAGCCGCTTTACCGTGGTTCCATGCTGGTAACCAGCCATCTGTTGCTTTTTAGAAAGCCCGATCCCGGGCGCCCATTTGATTTGTGAAGCATGAGGCTCCCCTTCTTATGCCGGCAACGCCTCGATGTCCTTCCCTTTTCTGTCAGGATTAATTTTTTCTCTCCCCCTCTCCTTTGGGACGACCAATCCTGAACGGACTCTGATGATCTTCTTCCTTCCCACTGTGGAATCTGGCTTTCTCTCTTCGAGAACCCCTATGGACAGATTTTTTCCACCCTTCCAAGGCTTTCCTTTCCGTTCAAGTTTTTTTTACCGAAGAATTTGTTTTGCCGTCCTTTTCACCCCATGTAAAGAACCCTGCCCGATCCCCTCGATAGACGCGCTGCTTGGTAGCTGGACTCAATTTTCTTCGACCAGGATTGCATGTTGTGCGCAACCCGCCAACCTTTCCCTCCCTTCAACACAAAAAGGAAACGACTTCCGAATTCTTTCTTTCCCTCCTCGCGGTTTTTTTTATGCGAGGGTAGGTGCTTCTCTTTCTTGTTTTCTTCGAGGGCGAGCCTCCCCTTGTAAGGGTGTAACGAGCATATGGATTTGATTCTATTTTCTGGATTTTCTCTGAAGCTCTTCTATTTTCTTTCTCCCCATGGCCACGTAGTTTGTAATTGGGCTAGTACCAGCGATTATATTTAGTCTCTTCCGCTTCCTTGCAACTAGGATCCACTTCAGTCGCCGTTCGCTTAGCAGTTCCCTAGCAAAATGGTAGCGCCCCCCAGGCTTGTCTGAGATTTTTTTCTTTCCCGCCCCTTTTTATTTTGCAAGTGCTACCAGAGCCCCCGGAATTCGAGATAAACGCCCGCGAGGTTAATCTGCCCTCCGCGGCTTCTCCCAGCTGACCGTATTTTCTTTTCCCTGCACAGCTCTTCATAGCCATGTTGTCTCTTTTATGGGGTCTTACGGTGAGATCAAGTGATTATCGATGGGAAGTTCTCTCTCGGCATCCTCTTCTCATCGTAGAAATAACGGTCTCCGGGTTCCTCCGCCCTCTCGTCCGTCGTTTACGTCCCTTAACGGGATGTCCAGTCCCGGGGGGACCAAGGCTGTTTCCCTTTCAGGTCGCGAGTTCATTTAGGACTCTCTCAACCCTTCCTTTTTGTGTTATTAGAAGTCCTTCCCCAGTCCATAAGCCCTCTTTACGATGATCTTGAGCCTTTCGTTCTCCGGCCTTGAAAAACACATTCTTCTGTCCTGATTCCGAGTTATGTTACCAAGACTTGCTTCCTTTTTTGGCTTCTCTTTCCCCCTCGCTTGATTCTCCGTGTTGTGTTCACGAGCTTTGAGAACCCGGCCCCATGCCAGCAAGTTTCCCGAGCTACGCGGACATCCGGTGTTAGAAGTCACCTGATCCTATTCAATTCCCTCTCCGTCCCTGTGAATATAGAGACGGAGGCTTCCGATTTTTTCCTTTTCGCAAGTCACAACGCTCTAAAGTGATCGGGTCAGCTTTTAAGCTCACCTTTTGCTTTCGCTTGTCTTCTTTAACATCTGACAGTATTTCTTCCCTTCCCCTCTTTTTGATCTCGAAGTAGAAGGATTTTCCTTCCTTCGTGAACGGTCTATTATCTTATCCTCTCTATCACCTGGAAGGCTGAAGTATCTGATATAAAGGCCAACACCTTAGGAGTCAGTCTTCCTACACAGAGTTGTTCTGCTCTTTTTTCTTCATTTCCCCTCCAGGTCTACAACTACGAAAATTCTCTGTAGAACATCAGGTTTTTAATCATTTCTCTTGAGTTCTTTGTTCTTCGTGCCAGGATTAGAGAGGATTCCCCGCAACCCCTCTCCTCCCATCACCTTGTGACTGTAAATCTCTCAGCTGATCTGATTTTTCAATGTTGCCTTCAGGGAACGGGCACGCGACTGCCTGGCTCTCTCTTGCCTTCTTGCACGAATGGAAGAAAATACGTTCTTTTTCTGTGCAATTTGTCGTCTGAAGCCCCCGCTACTGTGGCTTATGATGAATACTCAAGTTTCGTAAATCCGTACGATGCTTCCCTCCCCTATGCTTGAACACGCTGACGTGTAGAGCGATCACGTCCCACCTTGGCCTCTGAGGAACGACGATGCGCATAGTGCCCATCGATGTATTGAAATCCTTTTTGTTTTTTTTCAGCGTGTAATTTTTCTGGGTTCTCCCCCGCTCGAGTTTAGGTGTCTCCTTCCCTCGTTCCCTATTTTCTCCCTCGAAGAAGATTGGCTAGGATTCAAGTGAGTGACACCTCTTGTTGATGTCCCTTTTTCCGCAAAGGTGGATATGCGATGTCCTCCCTCCTCCCTTGGCATGGGATGGCAACTCTTTTTTTTTTTTTTTTTTTTTTTTTTCTGAACATTTCCTGTGAAGGCGAAACAAGGCAATCTTTGTCCTTTTATCAGGCTCACATGGGGAGAAGCCAGCGAGTCCTCGCGTTATATTTGAACCGGCCTCATTCGTCGTTCAGAAATGCCTCACTCCCAATACCTCTCCCTCTATTGAGTAAAACCTTTAAATTTTCTTTTTCCCTCCTCCGCCTACCCCCCCAGTGATCTGTCCCATCTAGATTTAGACTTTTCCTGGATGGTCCTCCATATAACTCCTTTACCTCTGCATCCCTTCTTTTTTGTCCCTTGCTGATCTTCCCAAATACCCAGCGTCCCCGTTGCCCACAAAATTTTCGGGGTCGTTTAACCGGAAAGTAACGTTGTCAATCAACTCTGTCTTCCTGATGGAGTCTTTTGGAAGACTCACGGCACCTTTTTTTGCTTCCCCTTATTTGACGGTTTATCTTGACTGCAACCTCCCTCCCCACCAAAGGAATTTTTCTCCAAAGTTTACCCAGTAACCTGCATTTGACCTGTTGCTTCCCCCGGTCGATAAGGATCTCATTTCTCGCGATGCATACGATTCCCATTCCCTTTTTATACCAGGTAGTGAAGAGCCTTCAGAGCCCTTCCTGACTTTCGCCGCGCTTTTTTTGCCTCCCTTTACCAGCATTCCTGGCCACGTGCCTCTTCAACTTCCAGTCCTTAATCAATGTTTTTTCCCCTGCTCTCCCAACTTTCCTTTTTCTTTTCTTCTTCCTCGCCCTTTATCATGCATGTCTTCAGCTCCATTCGACACCGGGCGACACCTTAATCGGATGCAGCATTCTTTACTGCCACGTTCCCCCCACCAGAACTCTAGATTCAAATGATATTTTTTTTTGGTTTTGCTTTAAGAAAGTCTCCCTCCCATTCTCCGCCCCGACCCCCTGAGCTTTTTCAGAATAGATTTGAGTCAACCCCGTTTACGTATGAAGATCAATTTCCGACCTTTTGCCGTACCCCCCTTCTTGCCGTCGTAATTTCCCCCCTTGGTTAGCCCACTTACAATTCCCGCGACGAAGACCTTTACCTTCTTTTTACAAATTCCCCTGTGGTCGTCGCCCCTGATAACAAAGAACTGACCAGGTAAGAGAATAGGTCGTGTCATGAAGAGGACAAGGTTTTTTCCGTCTATGGTTCCCATCTTTCCCCCTGTAATTTTACGGGCGACACTCTGGCCTTCCCGGAGTTGTCGAGGAGATCGATGGAAAGTGAGCGTTGACGGACCGTCCCTATCCTTTTTTCGACGTTTCCTTTGGCCCCTTTTTTTTTCAATCGGGTTAATTGACGCCCCCCCTTTCTCTTCAAGAACGAGTAATTGAGATCTCCTTTTCCGCTCCGGAAAGTTTCCTTTACGCACTAACGTATGCCCCGGAAAGTTCACAATGTTTTTTTCGACGCTCCCTTGTGAACGTACCGTTCTCCCGGCGAGCTCCTGTCGTTATTGTCTGTCTTTTTTCTTCACTTCATGGCAATCCATTGATTTTTAGACCCTCCTGACCCACCTTCGTCCTGACCACTAAAGTTCTCTGTAGCCATTGTGTTTTTGACCCTATGTATTCAGAAACCCCAGGAATTCCTTTAGGAATGTTGTTTCTTCCCGTTGACTTCTTCTTTCTTGGGCGGATCTTGAGCGGAGCCCCCCAATCCATGGAGAGGAACCCATTTCCTTACTTTGCGCGAAGATTTTTGACTCACCCGTCCTTTTTCGGAATAAACGTGACCCCGACCCCCCAAACAAAACCCCGCGCTTACACGGGGACTCCGACACTCCCTCCACCTACATCATTCCCCCCCAGCCCTTTAGCATCGAGAGTCTACCTCGGCATTTCCCTCTCCCGCGCTCCCGCACTCTCTACCATCACGGTGCGCGAGGACTGAATCTTGTCTTTTTACATGTTGTTCATTTCCATGAGGTACATAAGGACTAATTACCGCTATGGTACCTCTGAGAATAAGCGCTCCCAAGCACTGGCCAGAGCGTTCGCTCCTTACCTCTTTCAATGCCCGTCCGCTAGGAATCGATGTCCCAAAGTTTTCATCCCGACCCTTTAAATGCGGTCCCTCCTCGTTCCCTTTGCTTGAGAGTACCCTTATATTACAACACGAGGTGACTTCAGATGATTACGTCACGTCTTCTTAGTCGCATTCAGTAGCGGAGAGGTCTTTTAGTGGTCAAGACTCCTAAATATTTTATATTTTAATCCCTCCTTTGTAGCGAAGCTTGCCATGGTGTCCTCAGGTTCACTCCTGTCTCCTTAATTGACAGATCTTTCTTTTAGAATCTCTGCTAGCGTTCCTGAGTTCCCAGCCCTTTTAACTCGCCTTGTGGAACTTCGACGCATTGAGAACAATTCATTTTTGCGAAGGTCCATTCCACTTTTCGTAATTTCCCTATACTAAGATCCTTTAATATAGACGATCTTGACTGTTTTCCCCCCCTGCGGGATTAGGCGTACCATTGCTGCTTATGACATGAGCGGCCACTCAGGTTCCCCTTTTATTCTCTTTTGTCTCTGAACGGTCCTGCCACGAGCTTGTTGAGCTGTTATCGATTGGCCTGCGCGGAGCTTTTTGCATTTTCCTCGGCTCCTCTGGAAATTTTCGCGCAACGCCGAGACGTACGTATTTATTTTGCATTCCCCTGGATTGTTTTCTTAATGATCCCTTGTCACAATGGCGCTCAAGCTGCCACCCATTTCCCCCCAATGTTTCGCGTATTTTGGAATAAACTTCCTTTTCCTACCATGTTTGACAATCTTCAGGTCTTTGTTCCCGGCGACGTTCTGTCGTATTCTGTCCATCCCCCCCCTTGAGGGTTGGACCAATTAGTAACAACCTCATCCGTACCTCCCCCCCTTTCTTAGAGGAAAGTTCTCCCGTCTTACGGATTCGCACCATCGGTATCAGCCTCTTCCATTTTTTTTTTCGGGGATTGCCGCAGAGGTCCGGACGACGCTTTTTGGAGTCGGCCTAAGTCCTACCGGACTCGGGAACATCTTCGCAGTCGAGTTTGCGCCAATTCCTCTCTTTCAAAGGGAGAATGCAGCTTCCCCGTCGTTGGCGAGCTGATCGCTGCCCACCGCTTTACCCTCGATCTGAGGATATTCCCCTAAACAGACGGCAATGAAGTTAATTTCTCTCCCCCCTCGGACCGTTTCGTTTTTCGTGAAATGGTCACTATCTGTACTCAACTGGTACCACCAAGCGCCTTGGCTCCTCCCTTCGTCTAATGCTTTTGGTCGGATTCCTCAAATATTTCGACCCCTTCATGTCGCCATACGCCCTTCCATGGTTTCATTTCTCTTGACAAGCATGTATAGTTGGTCTCACCCCCGGGACGGGCAACAACTGTATCCCGGCCTTCCCCTGAAATTTTTATTAACCACGAGATTCTGCCCCTTACATGTTCCCACCTTTTGGTTGCCCGTCTTATCGACAGTAGGACCCAAGGCGCATTGTATTTCGTCCCTCCCCCGGTGTTTGCGCTTTGACAAGCACACCCCCCCACAGCGCTTTTGCTATCTAGAAGCGGTTTCGTCCAGGTGTAATGAAGCTGCCCCTCCCCCTCGTCTTCCCTTTTGTCGTCATCCGTTCCTCGTCGTCTGGACGCAAATTTCAATCTTTTTCGTAACCACGAGAACGCATCAAGAACGTGAATAGCAGCCTTTTGGAGACATGAGTGGATGTCCCCTTTTTCCCCTTTTCGGCCTTTTGGACCTTTCCCTATTTCTCCTTTCCAGTCGTGCTTTGCTCAGTTCCCCCCTTCGGTCGCCTATCAGGCGGCTATCAGAGACAAGAATTCGGTATAGAGCTTGATTCTTCCCTATTCCCCCTTCTAGTCGATCATTCGGCGTCCTCCAGGCCCATGATAAAGCCGGCTCTCGCGCTTTCGGATCTGAGGGGGACGAACACAGTCTCCTGGAATTCGGCAGCTCGTCCTTTTTGTACGTCGAAACTTTCCTCTGACGTCCAACACCCCTCTTGATGATTCTACACCCCCCCCTCGATGCAACATGCCGCGTGTCCCTTGCTTGGGACTGTCTCTTTCCGGATATTAAACCGACCCCCCTATGACCCAACGGACGCTCCGAAGAGATCGGAGATTTTGCTATCTTTTCCCTGATTCAATAGAGCTTCCCTCTCCTCCGCCCTAACTGCCAGATGCGTATCAGCCCGCAGGATCTACGTGTGGCATGATGGCGCTCTTCTCTCTTTTCCCCTTGTTAGTTTTTACTGGCTCTCTGTAGAGCTTTATTGGGCAGTCGGACCTTATCAAAGCCGACGGGCCCTTGTTAGTCCTAATCGAGGATCCCGATTCTCTTCTTAGTACACTTGCATCTTCTTGCTTTCTTCGGCAAAGAGGCCTTTTTTTCTTCTTCAAACCCTTCACAAAAGGATGGTTCCCTCCTTATTTTTCTCCATATAGTGTAGGAAGACTCATATAACAAGTTTCTTTTTCATCCAAGCTCACCACCCCCATGACCCCAGAAGAGCAGAATCTCTGAGGCTCCGCGAGCACCATTTTTTGCCAGACCCTTCGCCTGCCCCCCCCCCCGCAACTCCCGATTCTCTCCCACCACCCCATCCGCAAGTCCCCCCGGATGGCCTAACCCACTAGATGGGCGCATTGCTCTCGGTCGTTTCCTGTCGGACTGGGTAGGAGAGTTTCTCCTCTATCCGTATGTGTTTTAATGAGCATATCTTATTTTCCCCGCACCTGCCGTTTATCTTCAGATCCTTTCGCTACCGCCAATATCTTCCAAAGATGCGTGCTTTCACTATTCCCCCGTAGGCCTACTCCCGCCCGTCCTTGCCGGCATTTCGGGGGTACGCCTTGCAAGAGGCTCGTCACTCCGTTTATCGTTCAATGCTGCAAAAACATGGCTCCACAGCCTGGGCTATCCTATCGGTTGTCGAACACGGTGATTTTTCCCTCGTGCGTCCCACCCAGCCTCAGACGAGGCATACCCCAGATCAACGCAAATTCTTTCGCGAGGGATCCCTGGAGCAGTAGAGCGATGCTGCCGCTACTAGCCGCTCTACCCCTTTCTAGTCTTTTTCTCCTCCTCTGGCGACGAACGGATTCCGGTTCGATCAGTGATAGTCGAGGGATCTTTCGGCCAGCAGTCCCTGACTCCTTTATTTCTTCTTGATATAAATCCAGTCCCCCCTCAAAAGAAACGTCCTGTTCTACGGCGATATTTCTTTCTCAGGCCCCATACACGGCTTGCTTGACCGCGGACAGTTGCCGGTGTTCGAGATTGTAGCGATCTCCATTCAGATTTTTCTGCCGTATTAGACCGAATCTCCCGGTAAAGACGCCAGGAGCGTTTTTTTTTTTTTGCCCACTATGCCCGTCTTGAGCCTTGATACGTCCTCCTTGTGAACGTGCGCCTGAGTGATGGCCGACGTAGCTCTGTTGAGCACTAGTGGCCGGACGATTCGCTTCTCTGCTATCTCCCCCGCATAATATGCCTGTGAGAGAGATCTTCCAAACGAGTCCCTCTTTTTCCCTCTTCCCGTATGGCCACAGCTTTTACGGGCCATCACTCCTTTCTCTTCACCGCCGTCGCTTTTCTTCCAAGCTCGCCTCCTGTTCAAGAGCGTTTTTCTCGCCTGTCCTTCTGCCATGAGAATTACGTCCCAGCGATTGGCGATCGTCGACCTCGTTCAGTTCGCGACCTGCAGGACGCTGTCTTCGAGTCACATCGCTGCGAGCTTTTAGTGCACGGACACTCTTCCTATCGCGCGTCACGGACCCGTTCTTTCTCTAGGACCGAGGATCGCGCTGCCGCGCGATAAGTTTCTGAAATCAGCGATATCACCTGTCTCCCAGGACCACCGATTCTTCTCCGCTCCCGCTGTCTCCCCTGGTCGCGGCGGCTTTCTTCAGCATCGGATGATGCGCAAATCGGTCCGACCGCCCCCAGGATGTTGCGCTGGCGTTGATCTTCTGCGGCTTCTCGTCTATGCCGACAACACCCCTTACCCGACCATCCCCCGGTGTGTCTTGTCAAGAACATACTTTCTCCCCCCAACCCTCTGGCGGGAGTTTCACTTCTCATGCCGGAACGCTCCGCATGGCGCTTTCTAGCCCGGAACACGGAAACATCCCCTCTTGGGAGTTCTCGGCCCTAGCACGTGTCTGCCTAACGCTAGCGGGGTCCGATATGAGAGAAGCGAACACCGCTCGAGGCCATCCCCGACTAACCCCTGCTGCCCCCAAACTCAATTCTCTCGAAACCCGATGCCGGAGAGCTTCATCTCACTCGCCGACCCCCGCTTTTTTCAGCACCCTACCTTATTGATAGAGGCGTCCCGTGATTTGTATGCCCGAAGGCCTCCAAGTCCTCTTGAATGGCCGTCTTTAGTCTAGAGTTGAGGGTGAGCAGGGCCACAAAGAATCCGGGCCTCTTATATGTCCCTTCGCGTCGCAGTCAAGCATCTGTGCGTTATCTTTAAGTTTGCGTGACACCTTGCCATGTATCACCGGGGCTTTTCCGCCTATCTGGATTTTTTGTTTTCTCTCTTTTATCTGCAACTTGTGCGGCTTTAAAACGGCAACGTGTTTTCGGCTCCGAGGTAATTCATTTGAGGAGCATGGGACCTTGCTGCTGTTTCAAAGTCTCCGTCGGGTCTGTTTATAAATTGAAGTGCAGTCCCAAAAAGCTTACGAACGTCA
>Ga0179593_1336869_pt1 | contig 29794 bp, 25 predicted proteins | sample CZODoug2_1_08_16_FD_185931 | JGI IMG/M metagenome (GOLD analysis project Ga0179593, IMG submission 185931) | Vadose zone soil fungal communities from Angelo Coast Range Reserve, California, USA - CZODoug2_1_08_16fungal (PacBio error correction) | ecosystem: Environmental > Terrestrial > Soil >... | reverse complement strand
TCGGTGTCGGGTACTTTTTTCTTGCCCCCCCTCTACTTTTTTCCTCCCCCTTTCTCTCCCCAGACCCCCCCCGTTTTTTTTTTTTCTCGCCCACTTCTCTTCCCAGCCGCGCCCGTCCAGTCCTTTACCACGGGCGGGTCCCGCGCACACGTCTTGTTTGTCTCTCACCCCCGGTTTAACTCGCTCGTCCACTTGCCTTTGCGGACGGACTAAACGCGCTCCCTATTACGAAGTTCCTTTGGCTCTCGCCCCTTGCTTCCGCCTTGCTTGCTTCCCCCCCGACCATACGCCGTCAGCGCGCCGACCCGTTTTCCCCGTACGCCAGAGTCCCTTCGCGGCAGCACGGGTCTTTTGCTGTGTTGAGGTGCTCTTTGATTTTTCCTGCTCCCGGTGATTATCGACACCGATCTCCCCAAAATCGTCAGAGGGGCTACTTCTTAGACGACGAATCTTTTGCGCTATTCCCTCCTTTCCCCTCTTCTTCTGAGCTCCGTGCGGCTTTTTTCCGGAGCGTGGGTACTCTTCCAAGCTGTTCTTCTACACCGGAAGCTTTTTGGCCTGATGGCGCAAGCTGTTTTTCTCTTTTTTTTTACCCCGTACTCGGCGGAACTTTAGTCGACCCCCACCTGCTTCTCGCGCGCCATATGTCCGCATCCATCTGCATTTCTCCAGAACGATTTCTATTCTCCTGCTCGAGGCGCTCTTCTCCCCAGAAGTCTCCTTTCTCTTTGACGAACTTACTGTCAGGGCGGTGCCTTTGGGTCCCTCTCCTTTTCGATTCTACTGGCCTGGGAGGAAAGGATTCCCTTTTTTTTTTTTTGCCCTTGACCCCACGCGGGCTTCTTTAGAAGTCCTCCTTTTTTTCCCAAAGGCGCTCTCTGCTCGGCGGTCTGTCGTAGTGTCCTCCTGGGATCTGTTTTTTTTTTCCCCCCCCTTTTTCTTTGTCAATCGGGAGCGTTGGCCCCTAGTTCCTTCCCTGGTCTTCACGCCACAGAGACCTTGGATCGTGCAAAGTCCCGTCTGGCTGTGTCCCTTTTTGCTTCCTGAGGACCCCCCCCGCGTGTTCGCCGACGCGTCTCCCGTTTCCTCTCTCCGAATAGTCTCCTTTTGACCCCACGGTGGTTTTTTCTTTTTCGTGAACTTTGGGTTTCCCTTGACCGAGTTTCAGTCTCTGAGGTGTCCTTTCTAGTCAGCCCCGGTCGCTCTCCCCATTCCTCCCTACGAGTAAAGGCTTGGGTAGGCCGATTCAGAGTCCGTCGCCGCCCCCTGACTTCATCCGTTCCTCCCCCTTTTTACCGTATCTCTTTGGCTTTTTTCGATTGGCGTTGACGTTCCCCACGACAACCCTGCGGTCCCCTATTCGTCCTTGGTTGGATTCGGGTCTCTTATGAGCCCAGAGCCGTCGGACAAGGGGCGTTTTTTGCTTTTTTTCCCGGACCGAGTTTTTCCCCTACGAGGTCTTTAAGGTTTCAAGTCTGCAGTCCCGCGAGTCAAGCTTCTTTTCACGTGCGTTCGACGTCACAGGCTGTTTCTAGGACCGTCCGTTTTTTTTCTTTCTTAGGAGACTACTCCGCGCTTCACGCCTGATGCTGGCCGGTAGCTTTGACCAACCTTGTTATTTTCGCTCACGTCAGTTGCCTCCCCGCCGACCCTTACCCCCCCCGCCAGAGTCAGTCTCCGCTTCCCCTCGACCCCAAATTTGTCCGGTCCCTCAGTCGCCTCTCTTTTTTTTTTGAATTTTTTCTTTGTGGAATAGAGTTTGCCTTGGTCATGCTTTTTTTCCCATGAACCTCTTTTTTTTGATCCTTTTTCCTTTTTCCTTCCCGCCCTTTGAAGATGAGTAGTGGCCATTCCCCGCCCTGTGCCTTATTTTCTCGGGCGAGCAGCTTTTCGAAGGCGTCGCGCAAGTTTTGGAAGAAGTTCTTCTTAGTTTGCCATCCGTTTTCCCCACCGAGAGTCCTCGTTCCCGAACTCGGTCTACGAGTTTCCCCGTGCCACAAGGAACTCCCTTGGATGAGCTCCCCTTGCAGGTCCTCGGTCCTAGCTTTGTCTCGAGTCCCCCCAGCTTTCGAAGACTTTTTCCCCCCCTTCGGGGTTGCCTTCCTGGCGCGATCCCGATGCCGGGTGCCATGGGATCGAAGTTCGATGTATACCCTGAACTTTTCTGGAATTCGCGCCCCCTGTTACTAGACCTTTTGTCCTTTTGACCTCTTTTTCGGAACCCCGCTTCCGGCTCGTCTTGACGATTCCCCCTTTACCTGGTCCCCCCCTTTTTTTCAAGTTCTGGAGCACGTTCCGTTTATTTTTAAGTCTGGGACTTTTCGACAGCCCTTTTTTCTTTCGGACGCAATTGCGTCCCCCCCATGTCTGGCCTTTTTTTCCGTCCTTTTTCCGAGGTCTGGGTTGGTGGGACGAAGCCGAATGCGATCGATTGTCAATGTGACGTTTGCCCTCTGCTGGCGATCCAAGAGCGCATCGTCCTCTTTCCCCTTTTCTTTTCCCGTTTGCTTGGAAGCCACCCCCCTTTGCTTTTTCCCCTTTGGGATCACGAACCAGTAGTCTCCGACCTTCCACTTCTCTGCCCATGTCTCTTTTCAGTCCTGGGACTTCCGAGGTCTAACGTCGAGCGGTCTTGTTTTCCTTTTTGGTTTGGATTTTTTTCCTTTTCCTTCAGGCCCGCCAGGAGTGTGGGGGTATCGCCAACTGACAAGTCTCCTTCGATCCCTCTTTGCGCCGAGAGCCGTCCTTTTTTTTTTTTATTTCGTTTAACTTTTTGACTTCGTCGCCTTCGTTTTCCCACCGCCGGTCCGCTACAGGGCTTTTTTTCCCCCTCAGGCCATGATTTCGCCGTCCGCTTTGCTCGCTCGCCCCCTTTACGGGGAGGCCTTTTTCTGGTCCCCCAAATCCCACTTCCAATCGTTTCTCGTTTTCTCTTTCCCCCTCGTTCGCGTTTTTTTCCCGCCGGTCCGTGACGGTCCCTTTTCCGCCTGGCGGGCCCTCTTGCTTACGCTCGCCTTCCATTCCACAAAGTGATAGGCGAGTCGGGACCGCCGAGCTTTTTTCGTTTTCGACCCCCCCGGCTTTCTCATGGGGCCTCCGAGACTCTTCTGACGTAGGCCCTCTGAGGACTTTTGACTTTTGAGGGCCAGCGAGTTCCCCCCCCCTTCGTTAAGATTTTTTGCAAGGTGAATCTTTTTTTCGGGTGCGGCAGCTCGTAGTCCTTACCTTTTGGCGAGGAGGGCTTTTTTTTAATATAGAGGGACAACGTCAATTCGGGTGTTTGTTTTCATTGCGCCGTCCTTTTCAGTCGAGATCTGCCCCCCCTCAAGGTTTTACTCTCCGGGGCTCCTCGCCGAACTTTCCCTTTTCCTCTTTAGTGACGAGGCTTCTCCCTGTTTTCTTGCGAGGGGGGCCTGAGGTGGTCCGCCGCCGCTGTCGACACGCCCTGAACGCAAACTTTATTGAGTTAGTCTTTATTTCGGGTGGCTTCTGTTTAGACTCCCGACGCCCTGTCCGTCTCGCTCGCTTCCGCGTCGCCCTACGTTCTCTCTTTCCCACGCACCCCGGCGGTTGTTTGCTCTCGCCCCCCCCAACCGGGGTCCCCTCATATCTTATTTTCAATTTTCCCCCTTTTTTTGAGATAGATTTTTTTTTTTTCACCAGGGGGTTGCCGTTTTCGGCTCCAGGCACCTCGGCTTTTTTGCTACCGTTGGTGTCCTTCCACTAGGCTTGTTCTTTCCTCCCCCGACGGGAGAGTTTCGCGACTCTTCGGCGCTTATGGTCTTTTATACAGAAGTAGCCGTTTGTTGTTTTTTTCCCCTTTTACAGAAATTTTTGGGCACTACTGCGGTGTCTTCCCCAGTTGGGCGAATTCTAATGGTGCCGGCGTCGCACGGAACGTCGAACTTCCAGGAGGAATGGGATAATCCACGAAATAGCGAGTCCATCTTTTAGGATGTTCGCACTACTTTCTAGAAGGCTCTTTCACGGTAGGGTATAACCCGGTGGGCGGAGTTCTTTTTTTTACGGAAATCACGGGCCTTTCGCTCCTGTTTCGCCGAAAGTAGACGGGTCTGGGCCTAGTTTCTGCCTTCCTCGGGTCCTTTTTAGTCCCCCTGGTTGCGCCAGACCGACAATAGAGTGACGGGCCCTCTAGGTCTGCATGCTCTACAACCTTAGTGAAACTCGGCGAGGGGCTCTCCCCCCCCCCCCCATGGGAGCTTCCCCTAAGTACCTTCCCTGACCATAACGAGGGTCCGGTCACCCGGAGACTGAGTTCGTCTTTTCACCTTTCGAGACTCTACGCTTTTTTTTTTCCGTCTTATTATAGCCGATGAATGTCCGGGTCCTTTGCCGACTTTATTCCGTCGAGACTTAGAGACCCCGATTGGCGATATTGGTTTGAAGATAAAATCGGCTAAAATCTCGAGACTCTTGTTTCCAACTCCCCCTTGCCAACGTTTTTTTTCTTTAGCTGTTCGGCGTCGGAACTTGCCTCCTTGAACGACTAAGTTACCCCTCCCTTGCACTGCCCGCCGATTTTATCCTGCCTTGCAAAAGGCCTGTTGTCTCAGACGGGGTCCTGACGCACTGCCGCGCTTTTTCATCCCCCGTAATTGTCGAAGCACAGATTTCTTCTCCAGTAACTTGGATCTTTTTTCCCCTTGAATAGTGCCCCGCATTTGGGGCGACTGTTCGTTTCGCTCCATTCCTTTTATGGCGGGCTTTTTTTTGGTTTCCCCCGCAAGGTGAGGTGCCACTCTTTTTTTTCCCAGCTTGATCTTTAACCTCGTAAGCTTTTCCCCCATCTTTTTAGGGGCCGATGTGCGTTAGACTTTTCTCCTGTCGATTGCACCGATTTTTACCCCTGCTTTCTTCCCCCCTTCGGTTCCGCAGTGGCTGAACGTTGCACGGCCTCGACATTTCTGTGGAAGGTGTCTCGAGACAGGGCTTCCTTTCTCGGGTTCGGCCTGATTACAGGCCTTTGTAGCTTTCGGGTATTTTAAAGAACCACACCTGATTTTCCGCGGTCCCCCCCTAGCGCACCCCCTTTCTAGGGGGTTGAGTTCCGTTGGATTCACGCAGTAGGCTCACGTTCCCCCTAGGCCCGCTTGGTTGGTTCAGACTTTTCCTTTTGAATTCGCCCGTTAGGACGTTTTCCTTTTTGGCCCTTCAGCCGTGGACTGCCCTTTTTCTTTTCGGTTCATACAAGTCTATTCGCCTTGACGTTCGGAGTCAACGTTGTAGACCGGGCTTCTCTAGCGCACTCAACCCACCCTGGGTCTATCGTTCCTTTTTGGTTTAGAGAGGGGGTCCGAGACCCCCCTTAGGGAACGCAAGCGGAGGGCGGGTGTCTTTCGCCTGCGTCCCCGGTTGCCTCATCCGAAAAGTCAAACGCTCATCCTCCTAATTGCTCCCCCACACCCCGCTCTTTTGAGGTCCTTCTCGTTCTTCCCCTTTGGGAAAAGTCCTTCGGGTTGAGCGCGTACTTTTCCCGATTAACACGTCAGTGGGCGTAGATACGGCCTGGTTTTTGTACGAAAGATCGGGCGTTCCCGGTTGGTCTACCCTTAAGCCTCTCCGGGGGTTTTTTCCTTTTTTTTTTCCCAGCCAGCCCTTTCGTTTGCTTCTAGATTTTTACTTTTCACCTCGCACCTTTTTTTCTGGTCGGTATCCAGGGGGTAGCCATGGTCTGTTTTCAACTGATTTTAACAGGGAGGTGGCCAGCTACTTTCCTTTCATGTGAAGGTCTAGAGCCTCGTTCGGTCAAGGAGCTAGTTTCTTTTGACCTTGGGGTTACCTTTGTTGGTCGAGGGTACGAGCCGCGCACGTTTTTGTTTTTTTTCGCGCCGTTTTTGACTTGTCCTTTCCAATTGGACGTCTTAGGCGGACCGTGTTTGTGAAGGTGTTTCCTTTTTTTTTCCCCCCCTCACAAGGGCGCTTTTTTGCATCGGTCGGAAAGGGTTTGACGCGATTCCTTTATAGCCCGATCCTCCGTTTCCAGCCTTCGTCCCCTTGGTCCTTGTTCCCTTTTTGTTTTCTTCCCCCCCCCCTTTTCGCACCGGTTTTCCCCCACAGAAGCTTTTTCTTTCTTGCTGGACCTCTGCTCGTTTTGTTCCCTTCGACCCTTTTCTGGATGTGGACTCGGTTTTTTTTGGTGACCATGATTCCCCAAGGCGCTCGTCCCTTTGCGAACGGCTCGCCTGTTTTTTTCTGTACCGAGAACACTTCCTGCACACACTCTCCTCACTTTCTTTTTCTTCCTTTTGAGTCCGTCCCTTTTATTTGGCGTGGGTCAATTTCACCCCGATTTCGGAAATTTTTGCTAACCAGGCGGTTTTTATTTTAAGTGAGGTCCGTTTTTTTTTCTTTTTGGTCGATCCCCCTCATGCCCCGTTGAAGCTCCTCTGTCCATGTCTTCAGTTTTGTGTCCGAGGAATTAGGTCGCACCCGTCTTCGCGAAATCCCCTTCCCCTTTTTGATTGAAGGACCTTTTTCTTTGGCCCCTCTTTTGTTCCCTGCCGCAATTTCCACACCCGCCGTGGTGGTTTTCGACGATATCGGTTTTTTCAGCGGACGTGAAGCCCTTCACAGTTCGTCTTGCATCCGGAGTTATCAGTAATTCAAGCCACCCCAAGGTTAGCCCGCGGGTTTTTTTTTTTTTCCCCCCCCCGTATCGGGGATTCGGGTCCCCCTTTAGAGCCGGGATTCGATTTTCCCCCTGGGGCGATTCTCCCAGATTCTCGCGCGTGGTTTTTCGAGGCGAGTTCCCCCCAGTCCCGAGTATACCCCACCCACGAGATTAGCACTTAGCGTTTTCTCTGGGGTTCCAGTAGTGATTTTCCCGTTCCCCAGGGTTTTGGGGGTCAGATTCCCCATTACATTCCTTTTCTCGGAACAATTTCAGTTCCTCTTTTTCGATAATTTTGCGTTTCTTTTGCCCATTTTGGGCCGCCTTTTCGGCGCGACGGTTTTTTTCGCGGGGGAAACCCAGTTATAATCGCCTGGGGGATTTGATTCTCTCTTTTAGTATCTGGAGTGAACCCCCCCCTCGACGTGGCAGCCGCGAGGGGCTTTAGTTGAAGGTCGCTGTTTAGTGAGGGAAGTGTGTTAACAGTTCCTTTTTTCCCTTCTGGTCCTTAAACCTTAGCCGACCGATTTCTTCTCAAAGACCAGACCCTTTTTAGGTTGTTCCCTCTTTTCGGACCAAGAGGAACTTGCCATAGTTTTTTTTTTTTCGAGGGCCTTTTCTCTTAGAGCCGTTGCGGCTTACTGAGGTCCGAGTCCATTAGTAACCCCGTGCTGAATGACAGTCTATAGTTTTTCTTCTTTTGTTGGTCTTTAGCCGGTTTTTGCTTTCGCTCTGGAGTCGACGGGAAGGCCCTCCTGGTCTCCGATGCTTTTTTTCCAGCGGGCCTCCCCCTTACGGCTGTGCCCTTCGGGGTGGCCCTTTGGCTTCGCCGCTTTAACGGCGTGAGGGTTTGTGTTTCCCTTTCTGTAGGTCCTTTTTTTTGGGGTTTTCTTCGAGGCGGTTTGATCGGAGCTTTTTCGGCCATTTTTTCCCCTGGAGATTTTTCTTCTTCTCCTGACACGAAACGTTTATTTTTTGTGGGAGTTAACGTTTTTTTCCGAGTTGGGCTCGTACCTGGGAACGGCTGCCCGGCGATTTTTTCCTTCCCAAACCTTGCGGGACGATCGGAAAGCCTGAGACTTTTTCTGTTTAGGTTCCCCTCTTTGGAGGGCGTCCGTTTTTAGAGTGGATCAGGTGATGGACTAGTTTTTTTTCCCCTCTCTTTTCCACTCCTCCCCTTTTTTTTTCTAGATGCGCCGTTCTCATTGAGGGTCCTCCGGAGCCCTCTTTCCCCCGGCGCCTCTCGGCTTTACTCTGTGAGCGCAGATTTTTTTCGGCTTCCCGTCGGAGGTCGTTCCGATTTTTTTTTTTTTGTGTGTCCTTTCGTTCAACGTAGGTTGGTTTTGCTTGTCCCTGCTGCCTTTTCCCTTAGACCTTCTGAAGTCTTCCCCCGCGCGCTTTTTCCTTCCCCCCCGTTTGACAGAAGAGGTCCACTTCGCCCGCTTCAGAGCTTGACTCCTCCCGTCCGCAGGCGCCGCCCCCTTGCCCGAACGTCCCCCATGCTCAGGTCTGCGGCGATATTTCCTTCTTTGTCCCCCATGATCCCTTCCTCGCCCGAAACGACGGTCCAGTCAAAACCCCTCTCGTGGCTACCCGGACTTCAGGTTTTTTTTTGACCTACGCGGTTTCCTCTTCTTTACGCGTCTTTGATTGCGAGCCGTTCCTTGATGGGTCCCATCGCTGCGCGGCCACCCGACTGTTGGTTCTTTTTTTCCCTTTCAAGATACTTTTTTTTCGCTTGTTTTTCACCTAGTCTCATGAAACTGGCTGCTTTTTGATCCCAGCGTCTCCTGCCCCCTCCATACTTTTAGTTTGATTTTCGTTCGAGGTTTGGTTTTTTTTGAGGGTCACGTTTTTCCTTTTTCGGACCTTTTTCTACAAGAAGAGGGACCTCTCGTTTCCCTTCAGGACATTAGGCGTTTAGGTCGTTTCTTTTTTGTTGGCTACCTGTCGGCAGACCCCACCTGTAAGTTTTTTCACTTATCGAAAATGGTGCCTTTTTTTTCCCCAACCTCTCAGGATCCTCTCCCACAGTCCCCCTCGCACCGGTGAGTTGCTTTTTAGGCCGCTTCGTCAGTTTGGCCCTTTTCGGAATCCCCCTTCGTTCTGGTCTTCTTCTTGACACTGTTTAGGGACTCTTTTTTTTGTTTTGAGCATCATTTCGGCCCCCTCTCTTCCAGGTTCAATAGGCTTTACAGTTGTCTGGCGCATTACGGTTGACTCGGCCGCTACGTCCGGCTTTTGTCTGTTGTCCCCTCCGTGACCCGTCCGTACTTCTTTTTTTTTTTTCGTGAGACACGTTCCCCCCTGTTTCCCCTCTGGAGTGACTTATGCTTTCGGAAAACCCAATTCCTTTTTTTTCCTGGTGCTTAGAAGGACGTTGCTTTTCCCCCCGCCCCCAACCTTTTTTTTTGACGCGAGGTTTTTTTAGTTTGAAGTTTCGATTTAAGCGTTACCTTTTCGGGACCCCCTTCCAGTCGCATTGAAGCAACTTTGGGTCAGACTTTCCGAGAGGGGCTCCTCGGCCTTGCGACTCCAAATTTGCATCACCTTGACGCCAGCGTTTCCGATTCGTAGTTGCGGCGTTTTCCCCCCCCCTGACCGCCACCTATTTTCCCTTTTTTTACAAGGGGGAAACTTCTCTTTTTCTTCCCCTTATTGATTTTCGGTATCGTTTTTAATTCTGCTAGAAGGGTAAGAATTGAGTCCAGCGTTCGTGAATCGCCCGACCGATTTTTTTCCCCCCCCGGTTCTGAGTTTCGTCGTTGTTAAGAGGAGCCCCCTTTTCGTGACGTGGGCCTACACCGGTTAGGACTGTTTCGCTGGCGCGCCGCCGTTTTTTTTTTGGGGAGCGATTCTTTCTCGTGCAGACGAGCTTTCTTTGTTGCTTTTTCCGCTGGTTTCCAAACCGAGACCAAGTTCTTAGTTTTTCACGGATCCGGGGTTTTCCTCCTTGACCGTTCATCTTCCAAGAGGGATTTTTTTTTTCTGTTTTTTTAGTCCCTCCTTTGTGAAGAAGGGGTTTAACGGTCGAGGGGCCCGATTTTCCGGTCGCCGAGTCTTTTTTTCGACGAAGTTTCAGAGGGTCTTTGCAGTTTTTCGTCCTCCTTTTTCCCATCTGGGGTCCCCTGAGAAACTAGACACTTACTTTTTTGGAACGTTTTTTTTGATGGTGAATTTTTCCCACCCCCCCACCTGTAGTCCATCGACGAGGACTTGGACTCCGCGGCCGCCACCCCCCCCCCCTCGGCGTCGTTGGTTTTTTTGTTGGAACTGAAAGTGACATTTTTCACCCCTAGTGTTTCAAATCATAGATTGTTCCCTTTTGCTCGGCTATTTTTCTCAGAGGGTTTTTTTTTTTCCCCTTTTTTCCCCTTTGAGATCTTTTTTTCTATGTTTTAATTATGTCCCGGCGTTTCCTGTCTTTCACCTCGGAGAGCTTATAATAATTCGTGGTTTTTTTTACACGGAGGATTGCCTTTTTTAGAGTTTTCCACAATGGACGACGTCTACGGCCAGGTTGTTTTTCTTCCCGTCGTTTTCTTTTTTTTCAATAACTTATTCCACTCTCACTACTTTTTCGTTTCGGAACGGAGAGTATACCTAGTGGTCGGTCCAACGATTTTTTTTTTTTTTCCCCGGAGTTCTTTCTGTACTTTCCGTAATAGGGGAGATTCCCTTTAGATTTTTCAGTAGTATTCCTCAGTCTTTTTTTGCTTTCGCACCCCATTCTTTTTCTCTTAGATGCGTAAGTTCCGGCGATGGGTGGACGCGTCCTTGGGAATTGCGAGAGATTCAAGTTTGTGATTCACTGGCGTAGCAGGCCTCGACCTCTCGATCGTTCTTCCCTTTTTGATATCGGTAAGCCCTTTGTCGAAGTTGGGTAGTTCCCCCCTTCTGGTCAGGTGAAGCCTTATCTACCCATAGACATCCCAACCTGTGGGACGGCTTTCCAGAACCTGAGCGAGAGTTTCTTGAGGAATGGGTGTTTTCTCTTTCCCTTTTAGAGCAGACTCCCACGGGATAGCCGTACTGCCCGGTTGATTGGCGATCGCCTCCATCTTCTTTTTAGTACTAGAGAGTTTTTTCCGTGATAGCTCTTCCCTTTTCGTCGTATACACCCACGACTTTACGAGTTTAACTTGTGTTCTTTTGGTGCAAATTGAACCGCTTCCTTTTTTTTTTTTTTCCTCGCTTAGACGGGTCCTTAGTATACGTATGCTCCGTTTTCTCCCAACCAACACGCCCATACGTCCCCTTTTTCCCTTTTTGGGATACGTTTCCAATCGCTCTCTGCGATCGAGGTGCTTCCCGGTTAGACGACGTTGACCCCCTTCTTAAGAGGCTAGGCCCTTGACCAACAAAGACCTTTTTGCTAGCTTTCTTTTCCCCCGTGTCCGCGGACTTTGTAGTTTTTTACTAAAGATCCTGGAGTCCTCTCCCTTGCTTGCGCGCTTAAGGAGGCTTTTCGTCAGTTTTTACCTCGCCCATTTTGGCGTTTCTTGTTCCGGCCATCGTTCTTCGATTTGAGAGGTCTTTTTTTATGGATTTTTTCGCAGGGGCACTGAGGTCCTCTTCGGGGACTCCCCCGCGGGCGCGTTCCCTCTCTTTTTTAGTATCCTATTCCCTTCTACGGTATCCACTTTGTCGTCTGGGCTGTGATGCGCTCCGTTTTTTTTTTTAAACGTAATCTTCCTGAGAGAATTTAGTTGATCTGCCTCTTCTCTTTTACCCAGTTTCTCTGTTTTTTTTCCTGTTTAATTGTGGCGTCGAGGTTTTTAGTACTCAGTTTTTTTTTTCTTTTTTGACCACGCTTCTCGCCCGTCCTGACCCGGATTGACGCCCGGGTTCTTCGTTTTTCTCCCCCGCTAGACCCACCAGACGCACTGGTACTTTTTTTTTTTTTTCTTTCGTCCCCGATCGCCTTTTCCCTACATCCCAACAGTTTTAAGCACGGAGGGTTTGTTTTTTTTCTTTTATTCCTGCGCCCCCCCTTCCCCCAGAAGCATATTCCTCTCCCCAAGTTTGTTGTTGTTGTAGAGTTCTCTTTTTGAACTGTTGCGGGCGGCTTTGCCCCAAAATGTCCCGCCAAGACGGGCCCCCCCTTGGTTTGATTTTTTAAAGGTAGTACTTCTTTCAGACTTTATTGCAGGAACCGGGCTGAGCGCGAACCCCCTGGCGGCTAGGTACTTTCAGTTGGTTGGATTCCCGCAGTAAGCAGTGGGAGTTTTACCCTTAAAATCCGTGTTTTGGTTCTAGAGGGGTCAGGAGTGCGGCATGGTGTACTTCGGCCTAGCGACACCTTGCACTCTCCCCGCCTGGGAAACCCTCTTTTGTCCAGTTGAGGACAAGTGGTCCTTCCCCAGAAGCTTATAACCTCTTCCATAGGCACGTATGAGGCAAGAAGGGGTCTTGTGTCTGTTCTCTCAGCTTTTGCTACTTGTCGAGAATTTGTACACCGGGGACCCGTTCGTTAGAGGCAAACTTCAGGCCGGCAGAGGTTTCCTCCCCCTTTTTCGAAGTTTTTCGTTTAATCGCCTCGGGAACTCCCCAGGCCTTCTCTCGCCCCGGGGCCTGACGCTATGGGACTGTCTCCCTCCCTCACTTTATAATTCCAACCCTGGGTGCCGTTGCGGTTTTTTCGCTTGGCACTTTGTCCCCTTTTGTTCCCCCGATTTTCCTCAGTCTCCGCCGCATTGACTGAGGGCTCGGCCGACTTTTTTTTCCGACTTTTTTTTTTTTTTGTTTTTTGCAACGACCTCGGCTCTTTTTGGCCGTCCCGTCTTTTTGCCGGTAACGGTCTTTTTTGCCGGCATTTTTCGCGGGTTTGCCGTCGTTCTATTCGACCGTGTCCTTTATAACCTAGAGCATGGCCCCCTTTTTCCGCGATGTAGGACCCCGTCCCAAGGAATTTTTTCCTCAGTAGCTGGTTTTCGGTTTTCTTTTTTTTTTTTCCTTTTAATCCTCTTACCTCCGTTGACTTCGTTCACTCGGTTCCGCGCTCTGCTTTAATTTTTTGAAAAAAAAAACCCCTCCTTTCCTCACCAGGTGGTAGACTCCCCACTTGGTTTAGAGATCCACCTCCCCCGTGAGCCTAAGGCCGCTTTTTGACTATTGATACAACTCCGGCCTCCCAGTCTGGCGATCTTCCGCACGGTTTTTTTTTCTCCAACTTCCGGTTTTTTCTCCGGTCTCTACCATTCGCTCCCCACATCCTTTCTTTTTTCGGGATCCCTGGGAGCCCTCACAAGTTTCGCTGCCCTGCTCAGGCTTCGCTTTCATCATACAAGAGCCCCACTTTTTAGGGCCCTTTTTTTAGAGATAGTAGAGGAGTTTTTCCCCCAAAGGTTTGAGTTCTCTTACCTTCCTTTCAGTGGATTTACCACCGAGAGGCCGGGGTCCCGACTTCCCTTTTTTTTTTTCGGATTTCTATTTTTTTCCTCTAGCACAATCGTGCCCCTTTTTGAAGGTTTGAGGTTTTGAACAGACCGGGCCGGCCCCTCTTTTAGTTTCGCGACCCCCCCAGTTTTTCCCCCTTTTTGACCCGCGCTCCTGATTGCAGTTTGCCTGGGTTGTTGATTTTTCCCCGTGGGAATGTGATCTTACGTAGGAAGACTGGTCACCGCCTTCCTTTTGAGAAGGGCCCGTTATTTTCCTTCGTGCCCCTCCTTCCTGATTCCCCACCGCCGGCCCTACGGGTCGCCAGTCTGGTACGACCGCGGACTTTTTCCCTGACGGAGATTATGATTGATTTTATTAGTAGGGAATGGTTTTGTTTCAATCTCAGTAGACGACCTGTTTTTGTGTCGTCTTGGTCGGCGATTTTCCCTTCCCCCCAGAACAATGGATTGTTTTCCGTCGAATTTTTTCTCTCTTGACCCCCTCGACCTTTCCGAACTCCCGCTCAAGAGCGGGCTGCCGCTTTTGGGCTTTTTTTTTTTTCGAGGTCCGACCCTTTGCCACATTTTTTCAACTTCTTGAGGTCTTTCATCCGCGTTCGTGGATTTCTTTTTTCTCGTCCCCAAGGTTTTTCCCAAGCGTTGGATTTCCCGTGGGGTTCTTCTGTTCACTTTCCCCGCGTGGCCGGCCCTTTCCTTTTCCTCTGCCGATCTGGGCGTCCGTTGCTGTTCCTCCCCTCGGAGCGGGGGTTTCCGGAGGGCCAGTTTCCCTCCCCCTCGGCTTTTTTTTTTTTCGTTCTCTTGCCTTCACGTCTTTTTTTCCTCTTTTCTTTCGCCTTTTGTTTTCGACCCCCAGGGGATTTCTTTTTTTCCCCCCTTCACCCTTTTTTACAAAGGAGGTCGTTCTCCCGCGCCTCTTTTTATCAATTTTGTATTGATAGGTTTGAGTCACTTTTTTTTTCTTGGCATCGGTCCTCTTCCCCTGGGGTTTGCCCGATGCTCCCGTCAGGCGGCCAGAGCTTGCAACTGGTTCGAGTTTTTTTTTTGGTTTTCACGCAGGCTGCTTGGGATCCGGCCTTTCCTTTCTTTTTGGATTATGCCGCGGAAACCTGAACAAGACATGAGCGAAGATCTTTAGGCGACAAATATTCCCTACTCCCCTTGGGTCCGGGGTCTTTTTTCCGTATTCTCCGACCCAGCCGTCTTTTTTTCCCTCTTTCCCGTGTTGACAAATGGGTTCAAGAGATTCTCTCTTTGACCCGGCTAGAGCGTGCTCCCTGCTACCTCCCGAGGTTTCTCTCGGTTACCTGCTCAAGGGGCAGCTTTCCTTTCGGAAACAGGATAGTCTTTTTTCGGATCATCACCGCGCCAAAAGATCAAGACAGCACGGTCGGCCGTCTCGGGGGAATCTTCGGTGGGCGTTTTTTCCCCGTCTCCTCTCTAAAGTGAGATCCCCTTCTTTTTACATTTTTTTTAACCTTTTTGTCGAGTATGAGAGGGGCGAATGGTGCGGAGCTACCTACTTGCGACCAGAGATTTTCCCTGTGTTTTGAAGATCTCCCCCCCCCTTGACAATCTTGTCCGGACCCTGGCCCCAACTTATGAACGGGCCCTCGTCTACCTTTCTTTGCGACTATTTCCCCCCCCCCCACCCCCCGAAGTGGCTTTGATATATGTCGCTGATTCCCCTTCCTCCCTGTCTTTTGGACTTTCTCCTTGTTCCGAGGCCCTGGGGCCGGCGTCCCACTTGCCCGCGACCTTAGCGCAGATTTACCCTTTTGCAGGGGTTATGCAGACCCCAGGGTGAGATAACGATTTCTCGGGGGGCTTGGTAGTCCCCTCGGCATCCGCCTTTGACTCTCAGGGACCACCGCGCGTATTTTCCGACGGGCCCCCTCCCGAACATCTTTTTCCCGGACGAGTCCCTTTTCGGGGGGTTCTTCATGATCTCGAAGCCCCTGCGCTTTTTTGTTTGCGCAGGGGCTCCCCCCCCTTTTCGCCGGGGGTTTTCCTGTAGAAAGGCTTCCCTTGCGAGTTTTTTTTTTAGAGCCCCCGGTCACGAGCGCTCGGGATGGTTAAGTTTTTTTTTTCCCCCCGAGTTCCGTCCTTGCTTTGAATTCTTCGAAGGGATGCTTTCGGAGGGTTCCCCCCCTCTTCCAGGATTCGGTTTTTCTTTTGTTCACTCGTTCTTTTGACTGAAGGGTTTTTCGTCCTCCCCTGCCCCCTTTGCCTTTTTTCTCCGTGCTGCTTCTCCGAGGACGACCCCCCTTCTGCCGTCAAGATTTGATTCTCCCCCAGCCCGCCAGACAAGTTTTTTTTTTTTTTGTGGTTCGACCAAGAGACGGCTGGCCTCGCCTGGACTTTATGTTCTCTAGTTTTTGGGGAAAACCTTTTCCTTTGGTGGCCTCCTCTTTCCCCCCCCCCAGTTTGCTGTCGTCCGTATGCCTCTTCGTTTCTCTCAACCTGCCGCCGTAACTTCGGTGACCGCGTGGGTTTTTTCTCCCGTTTTTTTTTAGACGACGGGAGTCCCTAGGTACGACTGATTTGCCCATTTTTCGAGGTTCCTAAGTCCTTTTCCGTTTTGCGCGAAGGCTCTTTTTTTTTTTTGGTCCGAAGTTGGGGGTGGGGTAAGGGGTTTTTATTTTTTGGGGGAGGGTTTCCAATGCTTTTTTTTTTTTGGGGTGGGGGGGGGGGGGGGGGGGGTGGGGGGCGGGTTGGGTTTTTCTTGTGGGGGGGGGTTCGGTTTTTTTGTGGGTGGGTGGGGGGGGGGGGGTTGGGGTGGGGGGGGGGGGGGGGGTTTTGGGTGTTTGTGGGCGTGGGGGGGGGGGTTCTTTTTTTTGGGGGGGGGGGGGGGGGGGGAGGGGGGGGTATGTTGGGGGTGGGGGGGGTGGTCGTGGCGGGGTTTTTTGGTTTTTGTGGGAGGGGGGGTTGGGGGGGGGGCTGGGGTTTGGTGGTGGTGATAGTGGGGGTCGGTGGTGTGCGGGGGGGGGGGGGTTTTTTTTTTTTTGTTTGGGGTGTTGGGGGGGGGGTGGGTTGTGCTGGGTGGTTTTTTTGGGGGTTCGGGTTGTGTGCTTTTTTCAGTGGGGGGGGGGCGTTCGGGGGGGGGGGGGGGGTGGGGGGCTTGGGGGGTGCGGGGGGGGTGTGGTGGGGGGCGGAGTTGGAAAAACAAAAAAACCCACCCCAAAACAAAAACAAAAAACAAAACAAAAAAAAACAAAAAAACAAAAAAAAAAAAAAAAAAAACCAAAAAAAAAAACAAAAAAAAAAAAAAAAAAAAAAATAACAAAAAAAACATACCCAACCCAACAAAAACAAAAACACCAACCAAAAAAACAAAAAAAAAAAACAACAAAAAACAACACAAAACAAACAAAAACCCTTTTTTTCTGAAGCTGACGTTCTCGTTTTTCTCCTTATCCGATACGAGCCTGGCTAGTGTTTGTTTTTTTTTTTTTAGGCGTTTTCTAGAACACAGGCCGCTAGTGCGTCGTCGGTCCCGTTTGCAGGAACGAAAAGTCGTCTCTTTTTCACCTCCCGGCTGGACCGTCCCTTGCGCCGACACGAATTTTTGTTAACTCCCGTTTTCGGACTTACAGTGGAGCCCCGACGGAATTTCACCTTTTGTTTTTTTCTCCCGATTTCGTCTGAATGGTTCGTCCACAACGTCTCTTAGGTCTTCGGCAGCTAGAATCTTTTCTTTTCCCTCCTTCCCTCGTTGTTGTTCTCCTTTTTTCTTCTTTTGCCTAGGCCGTCTAGTAATCCCCGAGCGTACGGGACTCGTAACTTTAGGTCTTTACCATAGATAAATAAGGTGTTGCTCTCTGGTTAGAGGTACTCTTTTTTCAAACGGGGAGGGGCTTCTCCCGGTCGGTGCCCCCTTTTGCCCCCCCTCCCTCATCGACAGGTTGACTCCTCCAAAGTGTCACTTTTTCCTTTCTGATGTGGTCTCTTCTTTTTTAGTTCGAAAGAACGTAGAATCCCTTCTTTCCTCCCCGCTCGAGGTTTCCCCCCCCTCCCCCTGAGTCCACTTTTTTCCTCGGCGCCTCCCCAATGTCCCTTGTCAAGTCCTCCTCCTTTCCCCCGATGTCTGCGAGTTGCGTCCCGACAATTGTTTCCTCGAGCCCCGACTTTCTTCACGGTAGTGCGCACTCTGAAGAGAACCCTCTGTCCCCTTCGTTCTTTCCCGGCTCCTCCGTCTTTCTCCGACTCTTTCATGTGATTCCGCAGAAACGTTTTTTTCTCCTTTCTTTGAGAAGGGCCTTTTGGCGGCTTTTCGAGCGGACCATCCGCGGCTTCGGACAAACCCGTTTTTCTTGCGTGGCTGCGCCCTTCTGGCGTAGTCCCTTTCGTTCTTCCGCCCATAGGAACCCCTGTACCCCACGGTTTCTTTAGATAGGACTTGCCCAGCCCTAACTAGGTTTTCCTATGTCTGGGAGGTTTTCCGCCCGATTCGAGGCCGCCCTCTTCGACGTCAGCGGAACTGGGTTTTCTCTCGTATCTCTCTTTTATTGGGCCTTGGTCTCCACTCGAAATTTGCTCCTACTTCTACCTTTTTCCCCCTTTTTCAGTTATTTGCCCCCCTTGGCTAGAGAGGTTTGCCCCACCCAGAGCTACTTTTTCCAGTCCCTCAGGAAGATTCTTAGGGCTTGTAGGTTCGGATCTTTCCCCGCGGGGCTCGCTCCGCTTGGTTCCCCCGGTCGTTGAGCACTAGTGGAGAATCTAGAAAAGCGTCCCTTGGAATAGGCTTACCCAGCAAGATTTTCCTCCACCCCTCCCCCGAAATTGATCGGCAATATTACTTACCTCCGTTGTTTTTGAAGGGTTCTATGAGTCCTAGCGTTCCTTCCGTTTTACGTTCGTAGGTTGCTCACCGTATGAGCCCTAAAGGGGTTTTTGCGGCTCCTCCGTCTGCTAAGCCCCTTCCCGAGTAAGTCCTTCTCTGTCGTGCAAGTCCTAAAGCGTGGCGCTACTTTTTCTATTACTACTTCTTTTTTCGGCTAGTTGGAGGGTGTTTCCCGCGGGCTGTTTTTTCTCCCTCCCCCTTCCTCCCTTCCCCCCCCCCACTTTTTTTTTTTTAATCCCGCTCCCCTGGTTTTTTTTGGTGCGGTTCCATCTCGTGGCGCTTACCGACGTCAAATAACCTTTCCGTCGACGCTGGGTGCCTTTCTTTTTCTCATGAGGGAGAGTCCTTTTTCGCATTTCCCCGTGGAGCTTACCTCCCAAGAGGTTCCTCAGTTCTTTTCTCCGTCGCAGTCCGCCCAATAGAGAGACCACTCTCTCCCTCTTCGGACAGTGTCTCCCCCCTTCCGACGGATTGACCGGATGTTTTTGGTTCTTTCTATTGCGGGATAGTTCGTTCTTCCTTCTCAGCGACCTCTTTCTGGCTGAAGAATTTTTTCCTCTTTTACCCAACATTACCTCCCCCTTTCCCCTTTTTTTCCTTTTGATCACGATCCGGGATTCCCTTCCTCCCCGTTTTTCAAAGTCGAGCTCGGGGTGAGAGTAGCTAGTCCCTTCTCGATAGTTTTCCCCAGGGCGCGGCACCCCCTCCGGGCCGATTCTTCGGCTTGAGCTACTTCCTAGCGGCTGATTTTCAGCATTTTTTCTGTTCCCCTGGAAAGACCCTTCCCCACATCTATGGTTCCTGCCTCCCCGCGTCTTCGTGAAGGCCTTCCGAGTGATGGTTTACCTCCGATTTCTGGCGCCCGATCAGCAGCGTTCCTGCCCTTTGGCTCGCTTTCCTCGCGCCCCCCTGAGTTCCTCAGGTCGACCCCGCCCCCTCCCGCTATCTTTTCACTTTTTCTACGTAAGGCCCCAGCACGCGATGTTTCTCCCTCCGCCCCTTATTCTCTGGCGTTTTTTGCTTAACTCAGCGGCCGACGAATACGATAGAGAGGATTATTACCCGGGGCCCTTTCCTCCAGCGGTAAACTGGGGCGACAGCTCTAGCTTGGCTTTTTTGAGTTCGACACGTTTTCTTCTTTTTTCCACTCGGTCGTCTTTCAGCATACGATAGGATCTATTTTATTACACCGTTCTGCTGGCGTTAACCTCTTTTTTTTTTTCCCCTGTTTCATCTTCTGAGTGAGGACCCTCCCTTCTTTTTTTGCATAATTTAGTTTATTTCTTCACGCTTTTTTGTCCCCCCTGAGACGCCCCCAAGCGTAACTGGTGTCTAAAACTTTATCCAGCTTTTTGCTTACCCTTTCTAAGTTTTCTTTGTTTGATCACTCGGCTGCATACTTTCCTCGGCTATTCAATCTTTCGAGGCCCCTTTTTGACCCTTTGTTCCTCGTCCGTTTTGATCGGCCAGAAATATCGTTCCCAATCTTTACTGTTCCTTTCTTGTACCAGTTTTCCATGTAGTAGTGTTTTTTTTTCTGCCCAAGCAAACTGGTTCTTTTAGGTTGAAGCTACTTCTTCCCAACCCATGCTGATAAGCTGTTTACTGTTCGAGTAACCTTTCCTGCTAGCGGAGACTTTTTTTTTCCCTGAATGGAGGGGCTGAGTAATTTCCCTTGACCAATATTAAAGAGGTTGGGGATCTTCACGACTCCTTGTGAAGTCTTTCCCCCCCAGGCCTTGGCGTCAGACTCGATCTCCGGAGTCGTCTGATTCGTCTGTCAGTCTTTCGCTTCACACTTCCCTTTGACTTCGCGATTTTTTTTTTTTCTTCTCCCCGCATTTCCCCCCCCCATACCCCCCCCTGCTTTTTTGCAATTTCTTAGGAGTGCAGGGATTTCCAATTAGTTGATTTCGTGTTTTTCCTGTGTTTTTTTTCCCCAGTAAAACCGAGAATCCTTAACTGTTTCTTCCTTCTTTCGAGAGCTTCGCGGATTTTACGTTATACGGTTCGGCCAAGCTTTTTAGTTTTTGTTTTTCAATTTTCGTTGAGTCTTTCCTTTAAAGGATAGGAGTCCCCCGACGTAAACATTTTTTGTTCATCCTGTGGTTACTTTTCTCATCCACGTTTGTCTTCCCGAGTCGCTTTTTCTGGCGTCTTCCCCCCGTACATGGTTCGCGGGGTTTTTAATTGGCTAGACGTACAGAGCTTTTTTGCAGACACGGTCGTTTAGGTTTTGATCTTTCTGAGGCTCCGGGCGTTAGACTCGGTTATTCATTTCAGTTTGAGTCATCTCGCTTTCCTTAATATTCATTCTAACGGGTGAGCGTCCGTCGGGGTGGTTTTTGTTGGGTTGTTTACCTCTTTTAATAGCATTCGTACTCCTGCTCGCCCCGGACTGGAAATAAAGGTCGTTGCGGGATTGCTCTGTGTCCTCTGCCCCGACAAGGCTTTATCTCTTTAGATTTTTCGTGGCGATCCTTTTTTCTCCCCTTTTTAAAATTTCCGGGGGGGCCTAGGAGTCGCGCTCCGGCTTTTTTTTTTATCGCCCAGACCTACAAACGCTGAGTCTTCCCCTTGATGATGCCTTGTTTTCCTGAGAACAGCCTTCTTAGGGTTGATTCTCTAGGCGAAAGACTCCCCTTTGTCGTCTGCGATTTCGTTCCTTTTCCGCAGATCGTGCATACTTCATCCATTTTTCAGACACACGGCGTTGTCGATTTTTCATTTCCTGCCCACGACTTCCCCGATGTAAATTCCTCTCTATTTTACTAACATTCCCCCGTTTTTTTGTCGAAGTGGGAAGTTGGTGGCTTCTGTTGTGCAGTCTCCCGAAACAACCCATGACCCCCGAGCTTTAGTGCGGGGAGGAAGGGCGGATTTTCCCTCACGAAGGCTTCCTTACCTTCCTCAACCCCCCCCCCGGGGATTGTCTTTCGCTAGATGGTGGGGACGAGCGAGAAGCGCGCTTTCTTCCGTTCCTGCCATAGGGTTTCCTTTCCATCGCTTCTCTCTGGCGTTTTTAGCGAGCTTCGCGGCTTTTGTCAACAGCCCTCCCCCTTTTTCCCCGGGGAGGACCCCTGTGTTGAAAGGTTATTTTTTTTCTCCCCGAAATCGGCTTCCGTTGAATTGAGAGAATCCCCTTTTTTTCTGCCCGCTGACCCTGGTGCAAGTTTTGTTTTCCTTCAGAAGTTTTTTTTAGTTTTGTCTCCCGTGTTTTCCATTCCTCAGAACGTGCCACGAATACCCTTACTGTGACGTGAGTCCATTCAGGTTCCTCACCCTTTCTTGTCTTAAGTTAAGAGGAGCAGGCCTTACCCTTCCTCTCCACGGGTGACGCCCCAACTCCCTCCTTTTTTCCGACCGCTCTTTTTTATGCGCTGTAACCTGTCCCCCCTCCGTAGTGGCGCGAGGTTTCCTTTCTGCGTTCCGATCCAAGAACCTGCAGCTCCTCTTCTCCCTTTGCTTCGAGCCCCCTTTTCTTTGATGAGTGGCCTCCCCGAGCATTAGAGGCCTTCCTCCCCCAGCCCCGTTGAACTTTTTCTATTTTGATTCACTCAACTCGCCCCCGCCCGAGGGCCAGTCGTTACTTTCGATCCCCCCTCTAGCACAGGCGCCTCGTTTTCGTTAAATTTACCGTTTTCCTTCGGGAGCTTGTCTTGAGTGGCACGGCTAATCTCTCGAACGCCAGTTACTTTGCACGGCCGCTGGCCTTTCTTCCTACAAAAAAACCTCCCCCCGGGTCCTCGGCGTTGTTTGTTCTGGTTAGCCCCGACTTTTCTCTGCAGTAACCTCCCGTTTTTCCCTTTTTTAGCCGGCAACTACTTCGCTTTGTTTTGAAGACCCCCGGAGATCTCTGCGAACCCTCCCCTTCTTGGCGGAATGCCGGCGGCCCGTTATACACTCCTTTCCTGCGTTGTAGAAGGACGCCTTTACCCGCAAGTGTCAGGAAAAAGTTTTCCCCCGATTTTTGAGTAGTAACGTTCCTTTTTGGTCCATTCTTTTTTTTATTCTCATTTTCAGAGCGTTTTGAGTAGCGTAGTGCAACAGATAACCCAGTGTTTGGTGATCTTCCCCCCTTCCCCGACTCATTTTTTCCCCGATATTTGGCTCACGGACATTCCTTATAAATTTTCTTTTCCGATTCTCTGATCGCCCTTTCCCTGGGGCCCCTTGCGCCAGGCCGGGGCCTCATGCTGGGAACTCTTCGCCAACCCAGCCTTTCCCCTGCGGTTTTTTCCCCACGGCCTCCTTGCCCCTCGTTAGTTTTTTTCGCACCCCGCCGGGGACGTTTTCCGTTTTAGGGAAGGTGAGTCGTGCACGGTCGTTGTACACCCCTTTCCCGCCCCGACCTGTGATCTTTCTTCCCCGCGGTCCTTTGCCGCACCCCTTCTTCCCCCTTTCATTCTTCGTTTTTGCCGCATTAGGACGGGCCAAACCGCTCCCTCTTTTTCTCATCGGCAGTGCAGCTTCCGACCTTTTTTCTTTTGACGCTCCGCCGCTCACTCCCAAGCACTGGTGCGTCTATCTTACGCTTGGCGAGAAATTGTCCCGCGCAGGTTTTGGTTTTTCCAATCGACTTTTCCGGCCGAAGTTTTTCTGCTCGGTCGTTTGTTTTATGCCTCGTTTCCTTTGCGAAAGAACTTTTTTTCTTTTTTAGCGCCTTAATTTCGAACCGCTTTGTATTTGAGGAGTAGTTTTTCCCATTGCAACCCATCTCTTCTTCGGTCCCGGACCCCCCCCTAGAGTTTGATGGTAGATGTCTCCCTTATTTAATGCTTCACGGGATGTGCTGAGATACGAGCGGTTGCTTTTCTCTGTTTGAATCCGAATAGGCGATCCCTGCAGTAAGGTAATTTTACGCGGGACTGATTTTCCTTTGTATTCCCGATTTTACGCGGTCAACTCGTGCCCCCCTTTTAGGTAAGGCCGATTTTTCCAGCGTTCGTTTGACGATTAGGTGCAGTTTCACCGAGTAGACTCAGCGGCCATCGAAGGAGTTTTGTAAACGGCGCTTGGGTCCCGGTCTGATCCTGGCTGAGTCCCCCTTTCTCTCGGAGCAGGCCGCGCTTTTTCCCGGTAAGAGTCAGTCGATACGTGAGTCCTCCTGTGAGGACTCGGGTTTCGCCCCCTTGAGGAAAGTCCCGTGAAAGGACGCTAGGGGCTTGCATTTTTTTTTTTTGCGAGGTTCGTGTATCTGTAGAAACTATCCGCCTTTTGGTGCCTATAGACCAAGCGTCATCTCTTCTTTAGCGCGTTTTCCCCTTCCACCGTTTCCTCTTATTTGGTGGGGGGGCACTCTCAGGCTGTGTAGGCGACCCTCTTTTCTGCTTTTAATATGTTGACGGAATCCCCGTTTTAGTCTCCCCACCTGACTTTTTTGCCTACCTTTTGGATTAGAACTTGATTTTTGAACCCGAGGGGCCGCCTGCCCCTTGAGTAGAAGTATCCCTTTGGTAGTCCGGGGGCAAGGAGTTGGGTTTTCCTCGTGCCCAGTACGTGCCAACTGATCCTCCAGTTGGGAGGCCGGTTGCTAATGTTATTCACTGTTCCTGGTTTTCTCTTCCTTTTTTAGCCAGCGTCCCGACTCGGAGCCAAAAACCTTTTAGACTTCGTCTCAGAGAGTAATGGCTCGGCTTCTCGGGAACTGCACGACCCTCTGAGAATGGGGTATTTTCCTGCCGCGACTCGGCCCACAATCCCCAACCCCATTGTGGTTTTCCCCCGAGTTTTTTTTCTTGGTGTTAGATGAGGGACGTACTGACCTTTCAACGTTCCCAGGGCGGGCTGAACGAGGGGAGTTGTTTTCAACCACTTTCAGTAGGTCTTGGGCTTTTCCGGTTCTTGTGAGAAGGGTAGGTTAGATACAGCACCTAGGGCGATCTCTTTTTCTTTTCCCTCTTGGCATATCAATAGTTTCAGAGCCTCAGAAACGCTCAAGACCCGCCACTGATGATTCGTTCTTTTTTTTAGAGGAACCCTTTAGTTGAGGGATGTTCTGAGCCTGAGGGGGTGTGTCCGTGGCAAAGGAACCGTTTCACCTTTAGCTTTTCCCCGTCCGGTTATCAGCGCGGGGTCATGGGATATAGCAAAAACGCCGTGTAGAGGTTACCTTTTCCGGCGGACCTCTTACAGTAGTCCGTTTTTTTAGGAGATTTCCTCTAGCTGTTGTCCCCCCCTTATCCCCCTGCCTCGTTCATTGGTGGGATCCTCAGGGCGCGTGGAGAGGGTGATGCGTGGGCCTTTTTTTTTTTTTTTTCTTTTGGGCGGGACTACGGCGGGAGCGGGTCAGGGGAACGAAAAACGGCCCTCTTTTTTATGTCTCCTCTTTTTTTTGTTCACCGCTAGGTTTGTCTGACCTCCCGGTTTTTTTTTTTTCCATATTGCTTCCCTCTGTCGGAAAACGCCGTCTTCTCTTCCGAAAGTTGCGGTTCTTTTTTTTGTTCATTACGTTTTCTCGTCACCTAGATTTTTGACCCGTATTAAATATGAACCGAGGGGGTTGGGAATTCTTTTGCTTTTTTTGTCCGAGAGAGTTCCTTTCTCATTTCCCTCTGAGGACTTCTTTGGCGACGCGTCACTGGTTGCCAATTTCTTTTCCTGAGTTGGCAGGGGACCTTGGGATTCCTTCCCTGGAGTTGTTCAGTTTTTTAGTCCTTCGGCGCTAGCGGTTTCGTGTGTGTGCTCGGAGGGGCTTCGGTTGCTCGAGAAGGGGGCGGTTTTTGTTCCTTTCCCCTTCGACTTGAAGCTTCCTTTTTGTGGAGCGAGGAGTCCCGGTGGTTCATTTCTCTCCCACCCTCCTTTGTCGGCCCTGCCCCGTTCGGACTTGACCCACCGGGACGACCCTCTTGGACCTCCTCCCCCCCGGGCTCCTCGGGCACGAGGAGTTTGTCTTTTCGTCCCAGGCCCTTTTTTTTTTTTTCTCGAGGGTGCACTGCTCGCCAATATTTATCCCTTCATAAGTTGTTGTTGTTGAGAACTCTTCCCGTTCTGGTTTTCTCCTAGCCCACTTCTTAACACAGAGCTCGGCTTCCCTCATCCCAGACGTGAGGCTTCCCCGGGTTCTATTCTTTTTGGTCCTTTTCCCGTGGAGAGAAACGTAGGTTCTCGACCAAATCTTCTTTTTTTTTTCCTCCTACTTCTAGAAACGTTCTGGTATCGGTTAACTTCCTGAGCTCCTTCTCCGAGACCTGTCCCCGCTAGAGGCACGTTTCGCCACGCTAGATCCCACGAGTCAGAAGACCTTCCCTGACCTTTTTTCCCCCCAGGCTAGGCTTTCCCTTCCATTTCTTGGACAAGAAGACCGCAGCCTTTCTTCTGAGCACTTTTCTTTCTCCAATAGGGTGTACTTCCTCAAGTCGTCCATCAACGTTCAGCTTTTCGAGAAGTTTTTTCCTCCCCCCCTCGGTGTTTTTTTTCCTCAGTCTGACTTTAATTTTCTATTGCTCAGATCCCTTCCCCGAATTCGATTACTGATCCGAAGCACCGGGCCGGCTTCCGCAAGTTCCCCTAGTCTTTTTTTCTTAGTCTCCAAAGAGATGTTTTTATTCTTTCTTTTTTTTTGCGAAATCTCCCAGTCGGTTTTCTTCAGCGCAGCCCTGACCTCCCTCTGGAACAAACACTCTCCCTGCGACCTCAGCCAGCCTCCCGAGCGTATTTAAGTCTGGGCGGTCCCACGCAGGAGGCCGCTCTAAAACGTCCCCCCCCCCCCGCGCAGGATCCCGTTTCCCCCTTGACCCTCGCGCTCGTGCTGGAATTGTGGACTACCTTTCCTTTGCTGTTTTTTTCTACATGACGTTCGTCACGTGGGTTCGTTCCCTTGGCGCTCGGCAAACTGAGTGTGAGATCGACGTACGATTCCCCTTCCGCTCCTCCCTAGGATTAGAGGGCCTTTTTTTGTCGGATTGAGGGGCTCCTATCCTTTTTTCCCTGGCTTTTTTTTTGTTTTTTTAGGGGAAACTTCGTGTTTATACGCGCCGATTGTGTCGGGACTCGAAGCCCGGCTGGGAGCACGTCTTTCCGGGGTGATCGTTTTCTCTTTAAGGTCCGTTCCGGGTTTTGTGAAACCTGCCCTCCGAGTTGACGGCGCGATTTTTTTTTAGTTCCCATCTTTCCTTTCTAAAACCCCCCGGGATTTTTCCTCCCAGGAGGTGTTGGATTTGTCTCGTTCGGGAATCAAGTCTTGGGCAGTCTCGAGGTGTTCCTTTTTGAAGCCGAGTTTCCCCTCCCCCTTCTTGAAGGCAAGGGATGGGTTTTCCTGAAAAAAATCAAAGGGTTTTCTACGGGGACTCATTCGGCTCGACTCCTTTTTTCCTGTTGAAACGTCCTTCTTTTTTTTTTCTCGCTGGCGGGGACGTCACCTACTCCCCCCACGCGGTCTCCCCGAGACGGCGCGGTCCTTTGCTGTCTGAGGTTCTTGGGGATCGTTCCTTTCAATTGAGAGAGCCTTCTTTGTTTGTGTCCTTTTTCCTTGACAAGTAAGGCCTTTGCCTCTGTCTCTTTTTCGCCCCTGTGAGCACGCTGGGCAGTAGAGAGAAAGACTAGTTGACCGGTCTCCCCCCCCCCTTCCGCGGTGACTTTTCCCCTTCTTTTTCCTGGACGCCGCTCCCCTGTCCTTTGATTGCGAGACGATTCTCGTCTATTACCGGCGAGATGGCGACTTCCCTTTTGCTTAGCGTAACCGTCCCCCTGGACCCTTAGCTCTCTTTATCCGGGGCCTCTCATTCCCGGAGATTTTTTATCGCCTCAGTACTCGTCGTGATTGGGCCCAGTTTTTCCCTGTTCCCCTTTTTTGAAAGGAGGGCGTTTTAGTCCTTTCCCCCTGGGCGGCTTGTTGGGGGGGGGTGACCCATTCTGGGAGAGTCCTGGGATCTTTTAACTTTTCCCAGCGAAATAGGAACAATCCTTCCTTTCCCTATCATTTTGTGCCTGCTTTCGTCTTCATACTAGGCGTTCTGGATTGCTTCTTTTTCTTTTTCTCCGCCGCTCGATGAGGATCCCTGCCCCTTTTTTTTTGAGGCCCGTTGATCCGTTTTAGTCCCTCACCTCCCTTTTTAGGTTCTAGGCGAATCTTTTTCATCCGTTCCCCTTTTTTCTTGAGGCCCTTCAGAAACCTTATCGACCGTTAGCCTACGGGCGATTTAGGATAGGAGCTCCTTTCGCGAGGGAATGTCCAATAGAGAGTTCTTTTTTTCGTTAAAGGAGATTTTTTGTCCTTTATATCTGACCCGGCGAAAAAGTCCCAAGCCCCCCAGGGATGGAGTTTTTTCGACGAGAATAAGTGGCAGATTCAGCAATCTCTCTCAGTATGAGTCTATTTCTTTCCCCTCCTGGTCGTCCAGACCTTGGTTTTTGTTCAAGTCAGAGGTCGCTTCACTCTAGGGGCATACCTCTCGGTTTGCTTATGCGTTTTTGGACTGGCTCTTGCGTGACTGGCCCCGCCTGGTTCGGGACACATGATATTTGCTGAGTCCCCAGGCGGGCCAGATTTTTTTTTTTTCTGGCTGAGTCCAGGCATGAAGAGCTTTCATTTTTTCCAATGAGATTCCCCTTCTTGCCGGGGGCTTTTCTACTCCTTTCTCCCTTCAGCGTGAGGACGTGATGTTCTCCCCCCCCCCCACCCCCCTTTCTTTCCTGTGGGAGTAACGACCCATTTTTTTTTCTAGTCGGTTTGCGCTTACACTAGTATTAGTCCTGTGCGGCCGCTTGTGAAGGTTTTCCTTTCACGAGAGCTTCCCTTCCTTTTTCTTTGCTGGCGGGGGGGTCTGATCGCTTTTCTCTTTTTCCTTATCAGGAGTGGTATCGCCTGAACCCCACCATTTGGGTTCTTGTTGGCGACTCGCTCGTTGATATTTTTTTATTTCCTTCAGATCTCTTTTACCCCTCGCATTTTCAGTGAATAGCTTTTGATTTCTCCCCCCGTCGGTAGAGGGATTCTCTTTTGAAAGGGGTTGAGAGAGACTCTCCTGGATATTCCTTTAGGTATCCCGATTCTTTGTACGTTCAGAACAGTAACACCCAGGTTCCCCCCACGTGATTTTTAGTTGTAACTTCCCTAGAGATTGCCTCTCGAGGTTTTAGTGGCAACCTTACTTCGATTTGCCAATTATCCTCCCTCTTTCGAAGATATGGTCTGAGTCAGGTAAAAGTGCCAGGGAGTTTATTTCCTGTGTGAGAATTGCGTATCGCCCAGCCTTTTGCCCGACCTTTTCCCTCTTCCTGCCGGGCGCGCGGCCTTGGTTCTCGCAGCCGTTTTTCTTGGTCACCTCTGCCGCGGTCCGGGCCTGATCGATTTTCGTTCTACTTTCTTTTTCACGCGTCCTTCTGTTCCCACAGGGGTTGATGGAGGGCCGGCGCCTCTCCGGCATAAGCGGACCGTCGCTGCTCCTTAGCTTCCGACCTTTGTTCGATTCGTTCGTTGATTCCAAGGTGGATTCCCTTTTTCACGTGACGTCGAAGCGCTTCTTCAGCAAAGCTTTTTCATTCTTTCTAGGTCATGACTCTTCGTGGATCCTCTCTCTTCCACTTTACTCGCGGGGTGCGGACGTTCGCTTTCGGCGCTTTTAGCTCCAGCACCGTCCCCCCCACGTTTTTCTGCCTGAACATGCTTCAAGCCCGGTCCCTTCTTCGGGCTCGTGCAACTGGGCGGTGAGCGACCGGAACCGTTTTTCCGCGGTCGTCCCTTTTTCTCAATCCCGTCCCCCCTTACTGGCCACCCCAGTGGCTTCTTTCCTTTTTGGGTTTGCGGATTCCTCACGCCAAATCCCCGCTCACCATTTTTTACCCCCTAATTTCCTCCGTTGTTTTTTGTTGCTCTCTGTCGATCGGGGTCGTTTCTTGGCCTTTCAATCCAGCCCCCCCGACGACAGAGCGGGTGGGTCCAATGGATTTCCCCCTGGTGGTCGCTCGAAGGATTGCGCCAGTGAGGCCCTTTGTACCTTAGATTCGCCCTGGAACGAATTTCCCCTGGCCGGCTTTTTTTCACTGATGTGTCTCTAGGGCACTGTCATCGGGAGAATTCGCCTTAGGGAGGCTGTTTTGTTTTTTCCTTTTTCTTTGATCGCTTTGAACGAGAACGACTCCTCCTCGGGGCCGTGAGGACCCGGTTAGTTCCACGCCCCTTCCATCAACCCTACTTCGAGTCTGGAGTTGCAGCCGTTCGTTTCTGAGGATTGGCAAGCACCTTCTCGTGCGGTATTCTCTTTTGCACTTCCGCGCGGAAGAATTGAGACTTCGAAGCTGCACGACCCCCCCTCGTCTGTCGTTCATCGGAACTTTCTTACGAGGCCCACATCGACTCGATCGCCACCGTTTCGCTTACCCTTGAATTAGGTACGAAGATTAAGCCTCGTTTTTTACAATCTCCCTCACCGTGATGTAGAGGGACCTTTTAACGTTATCCCGAAAGTCCTTCCTTCCCCCTGGTCCCCCAATGTGGACTCCACCCTTTTGAAATGCCCTTGAGTTTTTTGTAATAGCAGATCGACGTCCTGCCTCCTCAGCAATGTGTCGGGTTTCTGCCTCTATCTTCCCTTTTCAAGCGCTTGATTTTTGGACCGTTCAGGATCTTTTTTACCTCAAACTCCGTTCGCCCACATCGGCTTTGTCGTGACCTCCCCCCCTTTCTTCCCCCCACAGTCGGATTTCCCTGTTGTTAGTGGGTCTTGAAAGGTTTTCCTTTACCTGGCAGTCCCCCGTCCAATTTTCCCTTCCCAGGCGCCTCCCAAGGAGCCTTTATCTGCCGGCCTTCCCCCAAAAGCCAGGGTTCTTACGTGTTGTATACGTTTCCTCCATCCCATTTTTTGTAAAAGATCCCTTTTCTCCCTTGCTCGAGGCCCCTTCCCCGTGATCGTCGGACTTTTTAGACCCCGAAATTGGGGTTTTCTTCTTTTTTGTGTTCGTCGCGCTTCCAACTCTGGAAGG
>Ga0179593_1504559_pt1 | contig 29823 bp, 24 predicted proteins | sample CZODoug2_1_08_16_FD_185931 | JGI IMG/M metagenome (GOLD analysis project Ga0179593, IMG submission 185931) | Vadose zone soil fungal communities from Angelo Coast Range Reserve, California, USA - CZODoug2_1_08_16fungal (PacBio error correction) | ecosystem: Environmental > Terrestrial > Soil >... | reverse complement strand
AGTACAGTCTTCCCCCCCTCTGTCTTGCCAAGTGCACCGTCGTTGGTTAACTCCCATTTCGTTTCTTTCCTCCCACTCCCTCTTTGTGTCCATGTTCTCGATTGGTTCAAAGTCCATCCCCACTTTTGTGATGATGGGCCCCTGGGTCCTTCTTATCTCAAGCTCTTTTAGCGGATAGTTCTGTCCATCGACTTTCCGCCCTCGGTCCCCCAATTTGTTTCCTTGTCCACCGTTCTTGCAATTAGAGTCACCCTCCCGTGTTCGGAACCAATAGTTATTTCGGGTAAACCTACTTCTGACGTTTTTCATTTTTTGACTTTTAAGCTGAATTCACCCCCAGGTTTATCATAAAGGAGGTCTCCGGTACTCTTCCGAGGTCTTACGTGTATTTGCTTAAAACAAGCTTCTCATCCCTCGTGGTGCCCGACGATGGAATTTTTCTTTCATTGCGGCTTCTCTCTCTCTTACCTAATTTGTTTGTTTTCGTTCTGACACTCCCTTATCCGGGAAAGCTTTTTCAAAATTGCCCCTAAATACGATGTGAATAGGGGTCAGGATCTTTTTTCCCTACTTTTTTCCCCTCCCCCCTATCTTTCGTCACATGAGTACCTGCTCATCCTTAGTCCTTTCTAGCCGCCTCGTGCCAAAGAGTCTTGGAATTCCTCGTTCCCAACGTTTTAAGATGTGAGTACGGTTTTCAATGTTTCCCTCCACCCTTGAGCTTTGGTGAAAATTGTCCCCTGTTGAGAATTCAAGTTCCCCCTTTCCTTGCTGGCTACATTCTGGAGCTGCCTTTGTGAGATTTCCAATTTTCCTCCATGTCGTACTGAGATAAGACCATCGGGGACACCAATGGTTTTTGCCAGTGCCCCGTCGATTTTTGCAGGACCTGAGTAAAATTTTGTCCCAAATGGTGGCGTGATTTTTTTTTTCCACCTCTGGCTCCACCACCGCGACTTGGGCGCGCACCACAATAGGAATTGTGTTGTTACTTTTCCCCCTATTTCGGGGGCGCCACGATGGCGTTCTTTCCCCAACCTTTCGGGATTTTCGAAGTTTCCCTGCGTCTTCCCTTGATTTCAATCCAGAGTGAGGGCGACATGACTCGCGCTTTCAGGGACCATCATTTGCAAACCACCGCTCCGGTTGCAGTCCTCCTGACCAGACCGATTAAGCAAGAAGTTTCCTTTATTCCCACCGTCTGTTATACCCCGGAAGCTGGCTTTAACCCCCCCTCTTAGGTATGCAGGTCCCCCCCTTAACTCGGTTTTTCTTCCCCGATCTGAAAGGAGAATTCTTCTGATTGATCTCATACACCATGACTCAAATCTATCGATGTACCAGGATTGTGAATCCAGTTAGCTTTGCAAGCCACTGTTCTCATTGCCTTGAAGAACAGACTTTTGAAGTTTCAGGTGGCGTGTCCCGAGTTTGGTTCAAAAAGTCCTACTTTTTGTGACCTGAAAAGCAACGGTTTTTCGGCGCCGACGCACCATGCCTTCTTCCCCATTATTCCCGGTGGGAAGGCCCTCTGATGATGTTGCCCCCCCCAAATGAGACCTTTCAGATTCGACCTTTGGCCCGCCACGTTTCAAGGGTTTCCGGCACCTTTTTCACACACTATCGTCTCTTCGCCCGGCCGTGCTCATAGGTCTCGAGATAGAACCCGCCGAATCCAATGGGCTCCGGTCCCTTGAGACCCCTCCTTCTCACCGCCCAGCTCAAGTTAGAGTATTGCAAAGGTGAGGCTTCTCCTATTCTTTAGGCCGGGAAAATGAGACGCTTTTTCGAGACCCCCTTATTCCTTAGTTTTTAGCCCAGTCCCCGTGCGGCCCCGTTCTGCCTATTGTGACGGTGGTTTCAAGCTCCCTTTTTCCCCCTTTTTTCAGGCCCTGATCATCCTCCCCTCCCCCACTTGGGTTCCATCGTACCTTGTGCTCGAACAAATTAGTACTTTCCGCACACGCCCCGGAACTCATTAGCGTTGTTCTGGGAAGCTTTTTCCCGTCCTTAGCCCCGGCTTTCAACGCTCATACTGGTGGAGTCGGTGAGCCCTAGTGTTAAATTCCGTTTTTCCGTGATTTCAGCCCTTGGTGTTCTCCCTTTCTACTAAGTGGAGCTTTGCCAAATTTTCTTGTCCAAAGAGCCCCCTCGTCCCAGCTCTCCTAGTTCCAATCTTTCCCAAGTTTTATAATTCAGGGACCGTTTTTCTACCAGTAGTTTTTTCTTTCTTATTTTGGTCTTTCAGCCCCCCCCCTTGCCAATTTCGTATCTTTATGCGGCAATTATGGAAGGATCACTTGCCCTTTCCCTTTTTTTTCTTCAAACTCACATGTCTGTTTTCCCTCCCCCCCTACCTTAGTTCCCGTCCCCATCTACAAAACTACAGAGGTGATAAGAGCCTCTCTTCCCTTCCCTTTCGTTTCGTCTTCAATAGAGGGGTCGACTAATGCCTTAAGACGAGAGGCGTTTCATTTATTCTGATTGCCTAGACCGTCTCTGATATACTCTGCAAGGCAGCGCCGACCAACGCGCTTTGTGGAGTAATACGACCTCCTTTTTTAAGGATTTTTCTACCTATTGCCCTTTATATTAGTCCCGGCTGTGCGCGTCTCGTTTCGGTCAGTTTTTCACGTCGCCCCAGGAACGTTTTTCCGATATGCCGCCCTCTCGGCTTTTACGCTTTTGTGTTCACCCCGGGAAATATCCTTGGGGTCATGTGGCCCCCCCTTCGACTGTACCTTCTCACAGTTCCCCCTTCCTTCCTTACCATAGACACCTGACTCCCTATTCTGTTTAATGGTTCGTTCGAAACTTCGTTCCCCTTTTTTTTACGCCCGATTCATTGATAGCTTTCTTTGCACCATTTACTCCCCCAAGTCCTGCCCTTGCCTCCAACTTTCGCCAGTTACTACCTAGGACGATGACAGCGCCACCATTTTAAATCCTTGTCCCTCCTTCACCGGCGAGCCCCCTGAATTTGAAAGCTATTCCTCCTGCTTTTACCGCTTTCCCTATTTTTTGAACGATGCGGAGTACTTTTGTTACATACCTTCTCTTTTCCCGCCTTTCTCGCACAATCCGGATGCCGGCAAAGCCGATCGAGAAATCCCCTCTAAGGCCAGATCAAACGGCGCCTATCTCCCAGCCTTCCCCTTGTCTTTCATTCAGGATCTGGCCTAGAAGAGGGGCTTCTGCACCCCCTCGGTATAGAGCGTTTCCATCTTTCTTTGCTTCCAACCCGTTTTGTCTTACCTAACTTTGCCTCGTCCACTTGTCTGCTTTGCGGACCGGCTCTTCCTCCACTCAATTTATCTTATATTTTCCTTCCTTCCAGTTTTTTGTGTCTTTCCCGAAAATTGTTTTTTGCGGCCGGTCTTCGCCCCAGACAAGGACTTTTCGAGCCACTAGCCTTGCCGTTATAATTAATTAGAGAATCAAATTTTGTTAATATCCACCTGACGGACTTCCTCTCCCGAATGCCTCCCCTGACCCTGATGTTGCCCTTTAAAAGCTGCTTTACCGTGAGAGAGGACCCTCCTTTACACTTAGACTTGCTTTCAGTAACACGCCCTTCAGCGTGGTGTATTTTTCGCTTCTTTCAGCGTGCTTCCCTTGAAAGGGCTAAAGTTCGTCGCCAATTTATTCCTTTTAGCCCTTTCCTTTCTGTTAAATTACTCCTAGGAGGAACTGTTTGTGGCCCCCACTTTCACCCCTTTTTTTGGTTTCGGTCGTTGCCTTTCCGAGGTTGAGGACTATTTCTGTGGTCTTTTCTTCCATAGGACTTTCTGCGCCCCTTTTTTTGCTCTCCTGGCGTTCTTGGTGATTTTTTGAATGTTCCGCCAAACGCCTAACTTCCCAAGATGCGTTAATCTTGCCCCCCCCCCCAGTTCATGAAAGCTTTCTCCTACTCGAGAAACCCAAAAACCTCCCCGTTTCAGTACAAGAGATGCAAAGTCCCTTTTCCAGCTCTCTCCTCTTACCCCCAGTAGCTCGACCAAAACGATGATTCGGGGTTCGAACTTTGTTTTTGTCATTAAGATCCGGGGAGTCGATATCCGACCCCCCCTCATGAGAGTTTTTCCCCCATCTCCGTCAGTAAGACGCGAACCTCGTAAGACAGAGCCTTCCTGGAAAATTTATCTGTCTCTACCTCCTTTTCCTATTTTGGAGTTCTCTCAATGTTAGTCCTTCCGTTCGGGACTGTGCGTGGAAGAAGGTCGAGAGTCTTCCTTTAAGCATAGTTTTCCCTTTCTCTAGACTAGTGGTATGTTAACTTCGCAAAAGAGCTTTCCCTCAAGAAGTACCTCCCGAGCGCTGAGCAACCTTCCCCTATTCCCTTCTTGAAGACTCACCTGCATCCCTCTCCCCGAGCACATGTTTCTTAACGCGGCCCCACGCCAGTTTTGTTGTTGATACCCTGCAAATGGCCTGCAATCTCAAGATAACATTCCATGATTTCATTCAGCACGAGAGCAGCCCTTCTCGCTCCTTTAAGCCTTAGGCCCTCTATCTACACTCACGATGGAATCTTGACGTTATTCACCGGAGAGCTTAGCCCCGTTGTTTCAACGATCCCTGAGTTGATGCCCCTGAATGCGTCCTACACGAAGTCACCGTTCGTTTTGCCCGGACGTCTAGGTAGCCAGCCCCCCCACCAGTTAGATTTTTGCCTAGAAGTGCTAATCCCCCTTCGATTTCCCTCCCTGTCCGATACGCATTAGTGCCCTTCTTTTTTCTATGAATGGGTTCTTCAAACGCCTTCAAAATGGCTTATGTTACCCTGAGGGAGTTTGAGATTATCTATTTCCCTCCCTAGCTTTTACTGCGAAGCCCGGCCAACCCCCCCCCTTAAACCGAAACCTTGGCAGTGCATGTCAAGCGACGCTTAGCTTTTATAGTTTAACTCGGGTATAACTTTTCCCCTCTCCACAAACTTGACCCCTCCGTCCCCCTTTGACCGGAGCTCTTGTCTTAACTAGGTTGTCTCTTGCCAAAAGGTAGATTCTTTGAGTAGGCTTTCCATCCCTTCTCCATTGACTTTTCTGTCCACGATTTCTGTCTTTTTTGATATTAGAAATCTGGAGTTGCCCTCTTTATTCTTTTTGACCAGATCATATGTGATGGCCTTCCCTACCGGTTCCCTCCTTCATTGACGCCTTGGGCGTTTCGACCCTTTTCCTTTTTCACCTCTACCTCCTCGCATGATATTTCCCACAGCGTGCCAATTGACTCGCCTCACAGTAATCAGCCCCTGTGTTTCTAGTTCGCCGTCTGTTCGAGAAAAGGTTTCCCTCATCCTTTTCTAGTTTACCTCTCTTCTCATCCCCCCGCCTCCATCCTTGCTGAAATTGGCGAAAGGTAGCCCTTCCCTTTAAATGCATACTTATACTTCTGGGGGTTTCACATTTCTTGGATTTCTCGCGGTGATGACTCCCAACTACTTGCCACCCTAACAGCTGGAGATTGATGCTGCCAAGATCCTTCTGTTAAGTTTTTTTTTCGCGATTGAGCCTTCACCGCGGTCCGAGTTCTTCCCCTCCGACGGAACACTTCGAACTGCCATCCCCAAGATTCTCCTTCCCCCAGTTCTCAAAAAGTCATACTTCCGCCCCCCCATTATGATGGATTTTCCAAGAAACAGGTTTTTGGCCACCTCCGTCCAGGTATTTTCACTCACACTCCAAGCACCTTTGTTGCACCCCTCCTAGTGTAAGAAAAGATTCCTGCTTCCGTCACACGTCTTTTTTCTGTTTTGGGGCTCCTAACCGCCGGACGAGCGTGACCCCTTCGTGCGTCAGCCCTCCTCTCCTTACGGGCATCTCACTGTACAATTTAACTCAATACAGGGTCTTGACATTTCGGACCGTAAGCCATCTTTTTTGAGGTTTTCCCTCTGAGGTTCGATTCCGATGTCCCCCTGGCTTTGGACAGTTACTACCGGTGGCGATTTTTAAAGTCTTTCGAAACAAGATCTTTTTTCACCCCCCCCCCTCGATTTCGATGGCTTTCGATCTTGCCTTCTACGCTTTTCCCACATCTCCACCTTGTTGTTGTTGTTTTTCTCGATGGCACGGAGACAGGTCCCAGATCCCCCTTTTTCAATCGTTCGTCTTACAAAAGGTTGTTCCTTCTCTTTTTCTCAAACTTTTTCCCGACCCCCAGATCGAAGACCATGGGAGTCCTCCGTTCTTTTTTTCATGGTTTTGAAAGTAGGGTTTACTCAAAAGCCTTTGCCGTCACGGAATGTCCCCCCTACCTCAAGCTTTTTTTTTCCTGTTAACTCACCTTTTGTTTGTGTGACGTCTCCCTTGCAAAAACCAATTCCAAAGGCGGAGATTCATGTTTTACTGCGATTTTCGCGGCGTACCCTTCTCTTTGAATCAGCCTTTCCCGACTTTTTTTAACCCCTTTGATCGAGACTAAAATGGGGCAAACAATAATCCCAAAATAACGGTTTGTACAGTGGGCCCTCTCCGGTCCGCTAGAGAAACATGGTTTCGTTGTGCTTCCAATTGAACTCCCCTTGGTTCCTCTTTTCTCCCACCCCCTGAGGCGCCGCCCCCCCTTTTCCTTTTCATTGCTTTGTCGTTTCTCTTACCAGATCCTTCCCTCAAACTCTATAGGGGAGGTCAGTTGAGCGCATATATCAAGAGGCTCTCCCTTGATTTTCCGTTTCCATGATAGGGACCCCAGTGAAAACCCGACTTTTCTCATCACAATCTCGCGGTTTTTCACCATGGAGTAATCACCAGATCTTCCCGCCCCTTTGACAACCTCTCAGTATTCGACTATGCAGTCCTCCCTGTCCCTCCCATTATCCGTAACCGATACGGAACGTTGAGCCGGTGATGAGCTGATATTAGTTTATAAACGAGAAATCCTACTCCTTCTTCCCCCCTCTGAGCCCCTCGTCACGGCGAAGTCTTGCAAGCATTTCTCTTTTGGTCCTTTTTTCTTTTTGCTTTCCCCCACGAGGTGGTCACTAAGTTGCTTACTTAGCTTGGTGTCCATCCCCTGCTTCGGAGAAACCTCCTTCCAAATGCTTGCTTCCCTTCGTTCAGAGGTCTTTTCAAAAACTAGTAGTATCCCGTTCCTTGCCCCCGACAATCACTTTTTCTATCGTACGGAAAACCACAATTTACTGCTTAACTTTTTTAGTGTCATATACGCTTCCTCCCCTTTCATTTTCATCACGACGTACCTCGACAAATAGGTTATTCCGCAAGGCCAGTCCATTTTCCGCTCTCCCCGGGTTCGTCCGTTCATCCCCTTTAGTTTTCTGAGGCAACAGACCCCGTTGTTCATGAAAAGGCTCCTTCCTTCTGTTTTACCAAGCACCCCCCCTCACCCTTTAGTCGGTTTCTTTTGCGGTTAGGAGGTACTTGCTCTCCTTTTCGTTTGACCCTAGAGGCCTGTCAAACCGACGTCCTCATTGTTTTGAACATGTACGGGGCGCTCGAACTTTCCCAAACATTCGAGACAAGAACGCCGGGCCGACTCTGGTTTAGTAGTTCGGTGCGCCCTGACCCCTTCCGCAATTTCGGCACTTTCAAACGCATTCATGGTGTTTCGTCAGTCACTTCCCTGTGCGCTTTTCCAAGCTAGGTTACTCATGAATTTTAAGGCCCGGGGGCTCGCAGGGATAGTTCCCATTTGATTTTTGACTAGGTATCACTTCCTAGCTCTGCTTTTCCTTTTTGATAGACGGCGACTGCTTTTTATAAAGGTTTCTCATTGGGGAGCGTTCTGATCCTTGGCTTGGAAGCCCTTTTAGCCCGCCGTCTTCCTCCCGTATGTAAGATCAAGGCGCGCTGATGCGAGGTACGAAAATGTCGAGATCGGAGGCAATTCGCTGCATCGACACCCTCTTTTCTCTAAGTCTTCCTATGCTCTTTACTAGACACAGGGTCGCCGGAATTCGTTTTTATCTTTTTTTTTTTCACATGACCTTTGAGCGCGCCAGTTCGTGAGGATTCCCCCCTTGAGTCCCCGGACCCTCGCAAGGGAGGCAACGTTCCCTTCGCGCGTTTTTCCCACCGTCAGGCGGTGAGGTCCTCCCCTTTCAGATTCAATTTTTCCCCTCTGTGTCGTTGTCGGCCTTTTCGTAGAGTCGGTCCAAGAAGACTGTGATATAGACGCCCTCTCTTTCTCTTGAGTTCGAACCCGGGAAATAGCAGCTTCTCCCCGAGTTCCGAGGACTGGGTAATACCTATAGCTATCCGTGACTAAATTTAAACCTGACGGCACCCTCCCTTCTTTTTTTGTGGTTCCGTTTCTGAATGCATTGGAACGGATATTCGCATCTGCGTTTATTTGGTTTCCATTTTCCCTCCTGCGATGATAAAATTGGTCGAAGTTCACCCCTTTATTTCTTACTTTGGAACTCCTAGAGGGGCCCGCGCCCTTTCTAAGCCGCGTTTGTGACCGCCCATTGATGAAGATTGGCTCGTCCTGCTTGCAGTCGAATATCGAGATGGTCCGCCATTTTACCGACCCCCCCCCCCGAACGAAAGTGAAAGCGCTGCGCCCCCATTCCCACTTGACTTCCTTTCCGCTTGAACGGCGCCCGTTTCCTCAAAGCAGATTCGACTGGGCCGGCCATTGGACTGCTGTTTTACTCCTTTTTCCCTGCCATACCGGCTCGCAGTGGCCCCATTGGCTGGTCTTTCCAAACTTTTTTGAGTACCTCCCTGCAGATCGTGGCGCGAAGTCCTTTTCCAGCCACTGGCTGCAAGCAAAGCAATTGCCCATTTTCCCCCCCTTGGTTTTATCACCATGTGTCCTTTCCTATCCCGTTCCCAACGCAAAGATTCCCCAATAGAATAATATCCTCCCCCTTTTTTCAGCCCAGAACTGTCCCCTAAGGTCAATGGCCTGCCGATATCTCCTTGGCCATGGCCGACCAGAGCCGGCGCTTTTCTTCCACGCCGCGTCACGCTTTTTTTTGTCGTTGATGTTGCTCTTTTATTCCGTGGGAGTCCAGTCGAACGGCGGCCCCCTTTGGCCTTTTTCCCCCCCCTTTGACGAGCATTCTTACCCGGCTGTCAGGTCCCTTTCCTTGGGAAGATGCTTTCGTTTGCTTGCCCTATTGACTGAGACGGGCTTTCTTCGTCCTTCCCCTTCAAAGCCCATTGCCCTTCCCTGTTCAGGCACTGGCCCTGTTCCGCCAACTAATGTACAAAGATGCGACTCTCGTGCAAGGGTCTTTCAACTCTTTCGCCCTCCATTCAACCACTCCTAAGTACCTTTCCTTTTAAAGATTTTAAAGCACACGACTTTGGAGAATTTCTTACCCGTGCTTACCTCTGACACCCAACCCCCTCTGCACGTTACACCCTCGCGACCTCTCTTTCCCCCGAACCTCCCCCTGAGACTGTTGAAAGAACTATACTTCCTTTGCCATTCTACATCGACAGAAGTGCGTTTTTCAACTCTTCTCCTCCCTCTTCTCCGATTCTTCCGATACGCGCTTTTCCCCTTTCCTTTTTGATCTCTATCCGGGTCCATCCTTCCAGTCCGGACTGCGGCTCCCGTCCTATCATGTGTCCCTTCGACCCCTTTGATGGTCCGGCGGCTCTCCCTTTCTCCTTCCCCTTGAGCGCTGATCCCAGCCTCCTTTCCCTTCGATGCAGCCCTAACGACCGCCGAGATCTTACAAGGTTCCCTTCTCGCCAACGCCAGCGAGTTTCCATTGATCCTGTCTTTAACTTCCTAGCCGATAAAGGGCGCTTTAAAGCACCGCCTTCCCCACGTGCCCTTTCACCTTGAGATGGCCGAATTCTTTCCGATATCGAAAACTCCGGAAAGCGGCTGTCCCTTATCAATGCCGGCGCGTACCCCGTCGGTTTTCCACATCTTCGCGCCCCTGGCATGTCTCCTCCGGTTCTCCCGAGGGATCCCAATCACCCGGACCCTTAGGGGAGAGACACCCTTTCTCTTTTTTGAACCGAAGTGTTATCCCCCTTCCCGCTTTGGCAAACGACTTTTACTCCCGTGTTCCCATCTTTCCAGAAATTGGTTCCTGAGCCAGATGGGATGTTTCCACCCAAATGGCTCATCTTTGAGGTCTTTTGTGGGCCCTGGAAGCAGCGCCTTTAACTTAACGGCACCTTACCTTCAACTGACCCGTGGCGTGCATGGCGTCTCTCCCCGCTCCCCCCCTTTTTATCCCTTCCCACTTTTTGCCGTCGCTACCGTTTTTCCGTGAGAACTCGCCCCAACCATTGTTTGGCAAGACGTCTTTTGATGTCCCCCTTGTTCTTCACGTTTTCGATTTTCCACGGAGTCCTGCCCTGCGATTTATCAGACGGCTGCCCCTTCGTCGCGTCATTTAGTTTTTTTTATAGCCCTTCTTGCGTGGCCCCCTTTAAAAGTTTATTCCAAGATCCTTGTGATGCTTTCCCCCCCCCCCCCTTTCAGGTACCCTCCTTAGTGGTCTGAAGCCGGGGCTTTCACCGCCCGTCCCCCTTCCCTCTTTAGACGACCACCCCGCGTACTTCCCTTTCTCCCCCAACGTACCCATAAGCAAATGGCTTGTAAGCTTCTGTTTTTCGAAGTCCAAGTCAGAGGTAATTTCCTCTGATTTTTTCTAGTGGTCTTCAAATCTCCCCAGTTCCGTTTCCGATCGGTGACTTAATTCGAGTTCCATTTTTTGCATCTTACGGACTCGGTGTTTCTCCCTCTTTTGGTAACTAGACGGTGATGAACCCCCCTTTTTTCTCGATTCGAGAGATTTTACCCCCCCACTTTGGAATGTTTACGAGCGCGATCCTTTGCTTCCCCTCTCGGATCCTCTGCTCTGCCGGCGGCAACTCTGAACGAGTGTTCCGCGTTTTTTCCTCTCGCCCCCAGCTACCCCCCTTTTTTAACCCCAGACGATTGATTTTGTCCAAGTCGCGGTGGTGGTCCCTTTCCCCGGAGTTTTGTCGCATGTGCAAACCATTGAGAGGGTCCTGACCCCCTCTTAAATTTGTAAAAAAGTTGTTTTTTATTCTGGGGTCCCCTCATTTCTTCTCTATACCGCCTACTAACCTGCGTGCTTCAACCTGTCTTCAGCCAGTCTACGTTCAAAAGCTTGAAGTTATATCAAACCCTTCCACACTTTTTTTTTGCCCTTCCCACCCATAAGATCACAGTTCTGCCGTCCGAAATTTGTCCCTTTTCACTTCTTCCGCTTTGGTCTCTTACGCGACTTTCCACCTTACTTTTAGGATCTCCCTTGTCGTCGTTTGATGTCGTGGCCCGTGTCTGAACACGTCCCCATTTAACTAATCCCGATTGGCGGCACCTTTTTCCCTGATCTTGCCGGCTCCGATTGCCCCATTTCTTCTCACTCCCTTTTGGGTGTTTGAGAGAATGGCACATCGTTTGTCCTCTTCTCGAAGGCCCCCTCTCATCGATGTGCCTTTTTTTCTTTTGCACACCCATACAGGGCTCATCCCTCTCGCCTCTAACGATTCTGAGGAGGAAATCTGGTTTCGTACTTTCCTTCGCCCCCGGCACTGAATTTTTCGTTTTTCCCCCCTCAACCGAATCGGGGAAAGAAGTTCATCAACCTTTGCGGGCTTTTTCCAATGGCCAAACAAATTTACCTAATTCACGGCCCTCTTCTTTTTTTGCCTCCTTCCCGTCACTCCCTACTTGGATCACGCTCGGTGAAGGGGCGTCCTTTTTGTGCCTCGACAAGACAACGGGGCCCCCATTTTTCCTCCCAACCTTTGCGTGTGTGTGTCCCGTTTTCCCCAGGAGGATCACGTTCTTTTCAACCGCTCTAAAAAATGTTTCAACCCAAGTTTGAGGTTTTTTTAAAAGACCTCCGAGTGGTTCATGGAAACCCCCCTGCGACCTGTGGCTTATCCCCCTCCCTGGGTGACGCCTTGTCTCTCCCGTTTTCTTCCCACAAGCCTTCATCGATCTTTGTCGAAGTTCCAGAGATACACGAGTTCCTTGCGGTTTGAAGGTACCTTTCTGCGCCGGTTCCCCTTTCCACCGACCCAAGCCTTTGGTCAGCCCCCGAAACTGATTTTTAAGAAGGTGGGCACGGATTTGGAATCAAAAGGTTACTCCACTCATTAGTGAACTGAACCAATTCCCCTCCTCTGCAGCATCGCTTCTCGATCCCCCCTGTCTGATCTCCCAACCACCCTACCTTCCCCCTGAAGGAACTAACCTGTCCCCGAGGAGGAGCATCCTTTAACGTCTAGTGAACCGCCGATCCCCACGTCCCTGAGGCATCCTCGCTTCAGCGGCAATCCGGGATCCCACCCCAAGGAAAATCCCGAATTTCCTCTTGCCTCTTTCCCCTCCGGACCCCTGCCCTTTCCACCCCATCTTTCTTCCCTAGCACTGACCTCTTGGGCCCCGGCCTCGATCTCGTTAAAAGAAGAGGTCTCGGATGTCTAGTACAAACGACTACCCAACCACTCGAGAGATCACGTGAAGATATGCTGAATGGTCGCAAGTAGGACGTCGTTGGCTTTTTTATATTTTTTTTTTTTTATTTTTTTTTTGTTGTTTTTATTATTGTCCGAAGGAGGGGCGTGCTCGTTTCTCGTACAACGCGCCGCGCGTTCTATTCGGTGACCTAAAGCCCCGGGGCTTACTGCCGCAACAGCTTGAGGACATGCCATTTCACCCTGTCCCCCACGGATTTTAATAACGATGATACCTGGGCACGCCAAAGACCTTTTTCCTCGACAGTCCACAACACTCGCTGTTCGGCGCCGGCAATTCGCCTCGATCCTGCCCCCGGGCCGCCCTAAAGCAGCTTTTATCTGCAGCTCCCCTCGGTTACGGACAAGTACAGGCTGTTCCTGTTACCGTCGTATCTAATTTTCCCTTTTTTGTGCAACTGTTCCGAGGTGCAAGAGGACACATGTCGTCTTCCCCTCGATACACCCGTGCGCAGTTTGACTTTCATTTTCTGTTCGCTCTCGCGCGTCTTGCCTTCCCTTTTACTCCCCCGCCAGACCCCTTGTGGTGCCCACATTTTCACCTCTCTGAAGAACCTTTTTTCCAGAACGCTGGCCCGAAGGCGTCTTAGTCGTTGTTTTGAGACTAAGGAGGCTCCTTCGGCTGTTCACGGGGACTGGAGTTCGGTCTAGTCAGGCACTTGTTTTCTCTACCTCTACCATCCCCTTTCTTAGTGCAGTTGTTCTGGAGCGGGGATAGTCCCCTTTGTGCCTTTGCGCAGCGCCAGAGGATCCCTCCCCTCCCTCTCACAGAGTTACCGTTTTTTCTCATCGGGCGTTGAAAGCGGAAATGCCCTGGAGTCTACTGTCAGATTCGGCGCCGCTTTTTGATTTTTCCCGAGCGCCTTTATCGGCGTCTTCATATTATCCCTGCGCGGCTCGCTGGGTTTTTGCTTCTTCTCAAAAGGCAGGATTCTTCGCCATCCTCTGCCATCGACCAATTCGATGGACCTCGTCTTCTGACGGGCATATAACCGGCGGCCGTCCTCCCCGGAAAAAATATTTGGGGGCGACTTGACCCCTCCTGATTTGGACTGCGAGCCCAAGTATATTCCTTCGTACCGGCGTCCGGATCTATTCCTAGGCCCGAGAACGAACGGCCAGCGCTTTTCTTCCCCCTCCTTTCCCCCCTTTTTGAGGTCTCCCATTGTCGTAGGCTGTGCGAGTCTGTACGGAAGTGAGTCTAGGTCAAACTTTCGAAGTAGTGGGTCTGACCTGAACCTCTTCTCACACCGTCACCCGGGAAATTCGACTGCTGGCCCCGACTGGGTAATACCGCCAAGTCTTCCTTTTTAACAGATCGTCATGGAGGTACCTTCTAGTTTTTTTTTTCCTCGTTTATGTTGCATTTTTTGACCGAATTTTCTTCATTGTGTGGCGACCTTTCTCAAGTCCCCATGGAGAGTCATGGGCCCCCCCTCCCAATTTATTCAGAGGACGCCTCGGCCCCTCCCCTCCCCTTTGGCGCGCAATCTACGCCCTCCAGATTTTGGACCGCCAAATGGATGACTCTTGAGTCGTCCTTCTCCGCTCGCGAAATTGCGCCTTGGTCCGACGTTTCGATCTTCCCTCCCTAGGAAAGTCCCGTCGCGGCCCCCTCACCGTACCCCTTACGCTGTCCAAAGGCGAAGGGTTTTCAGCGCACGCCCTTTGCCCTTTCCCGCTTGCAGAGCCCAGGGCGGAATTGACCGGGCTCTCTCCTTTCCTCACTTGGCCAACAAAAGGTTTCCGATCCTTTATTATAACTTGCAGTTTTGCGCGAAGTCATTGGCGTCTCCTTTCCCTTCTTTCAAGAACAATTGATCTTCTCTTTTTTCCCCCCCCTTTTAAACGTTCTTTGATGATCTATCAAATTGCTTTTGCTTTCTCGTTAGCCTTAAAGGACCAACTTGAGCTGCCCCGTTAGAATAATTGCTTTGTAAGTAAAGCAAGTCCCCCCCCTGTCCCTGCAGACCGGTCAATGGCCTGCCCCTCTTTTCTCTTAGCCACTGTATCCGAGAGGCAGTCTCCTCTATGGGAAGGTACTCCCTTCCGCGTCTTGGGCGCCCCCTCTTTTCCCCTCATTTAGCCCGGAGATCTTCGAAATTTTCAGGGCGTCTTCCGCTATTCGCGATGCCTCAGGCCTCTCCCACCTTGGAGAGTGTACCCGTCCTCCCTCTTTTCCTTTCGTAGATGCGTCTTGAATGATTGATTCTTTTCCGGTTCAGGTCTCGGAATCTTTGTATTTCTTCGTTCCTCATGATGGAGGAATTTTTCCGCCCCGACGCAATGCTTCCTGCGAATATCGTTTAAGGCACAGAATCGAACGGGGGCGTCCCCCACAGGTCACGCCAGGGATTAAATATGTTAAAGAAACGCAAGCTAGCCTGATCGCCCCGTCCGAGTAACTTACCTGGACCCACCTCTGAGATTTTCGAAAGGGTTGGGACATCTCGCCGCAGAGAGGGCGTCGATATCAGCCACACTTTTCCTTTGTTTCCTCTACGTTCAGGACGTCGCGTCCGACCAGAAGATGGATGTATGATCTCCTCACTCGATCGAGTCTGGTGACGAGAACTCTTCGGCCTTTTCTGGCTCTTCTTCTTATCGGTCTAAGTCGACAAGAATGATGGGCCGCTCCCCCCGATTTCCCCCCGACAGGTCCCCTCCACCGACCTGACGCCCGCAAGACCTGAGGAGAGATACTATGATCCCACCCTCTGTTTATGAATTGTCGATCAAGCCCTAGGCCCGCGATCACGACCATGTTTTTACTTCCACCTCGTTCGCGCCGTTTTCCATAATTTAAAGAACGCCCTCATAAATCTTCCCTCCGATTAGACAGAGAAGCCCCACCCCCTTCCCCGAAAATGCAGCCGTAATCCAGCCTCGATATCAGAAAAATGCCGCTGTGACTAGGCTCTTCCTTTGCGAGCGTAAAAGAACAGGTGATCATCGGCGCTCCCAAATGGATTTCTTCAGACAGGCGGAACCTTAGCTGGATCCCCTCCCCCGTTGGGTCCTTGAATATTGCGACCTCAACAGTATCTGCTTTCCGCCTAAGTTGTTCATTCATTCTATTTCTCGCACCGGAATAAGCGCCTTTTCGTGCCCGGTAGGGGCCCCAGAATGTTTATTCGAGCGCCACTCTCCTGTCCAATTATTAATAGTCGGATTCTCTTCTTATTGTAAAGCATAGCGGATACTTACGCGCGGAACAATCCTTCCCACCGACGCCAAGTTTGGACGAAAAAACACAACACCCAACCCCCCCAACCCAAGTAGTCTCTCGCCGGTTTATCTACACACTAGGTATACTTTCCTCTATTTTGATTACGCGACCAACCCCGTTTTTTCCGAAGACTGGAGCGGTCCTTGTTAGTCTCCCCTCTTTTTCTCTGCCCGGTTGATTCTCCTTCGCTATCGAACTGCATTGACTTTGCAGCGGCGACTATCGTTTGTTGTCCTTTCTATAGAACACTCAGGTCCCCCAATATCCGTTACTTTTCTTTTGCTTCCCAGCTCGTTGAGGCCCACCCGACACTTTTCTCAATGGCCTCGGCGTCTCCGAATGGGCTTCCCTCGCTCACTGCCTTTTGGCGCAAGCTCTAGAACCCAGCGTGTCCAATGTCGCCCTCAATTCTAGCCCAATTTCCCCTGTCATTACGCTGGTCTGTCTCCATCTCCAGATCTTTTCATAGCGGATTTTTGGTAAAAAAGCCTTCAAACCCAGCAAATTCCAACCTTCCGGATCTACCCTCCAAGGGAATCCGCGGTCCCATGCCCCCCTTAGACTAATTCCTTTGTGGCTCCTCGTCTTGGATTCCTCTCTTGAGGCTGCCCACCCCTTCCCTTCATTGCGTCATTTGTCAAACTGCTTTCGGTGTTTCTGTCTTACGACCTGGCGCCTTAGCCCCTCACTCGCGTGTAGCCTTGTCTTGCTCGGCAAATCACGGACATCGGCTTACGCGTTTGATCCCGGGTCGCCCCGAGCTACGGTTCGACATAACGGAGATTTTCCACAATTCTCTGGTGGTTGACCATTAGCCACCCCCGGCCTTGAGCCCCAACCCACATTGTGCCCCATTCTTCCTGCCATAGATCCTCCATGTACCACCGTTTTTCTGCTTGCTTTTTGCTAATTTTCTAGCGTCCCTTCTTCCGGAGGCTCCTCGCACGGAGTTCAGCGAATGTTGAAGACTCAAACGTGAATCTCACGTTGGTTTCATTAGACGGTCACCCTCCAGTTTTTGAATTAGCAAGTCGAAATATTTCGGTCGGTTTACCCCATCAGGATGAACTTTGGCCGATTCCACCATTACAGTGTTCCGCCTTTCGGAGGAGTAGTAGTAGGTCTTGAAGGTCTTTTCCCCCCCCTGCCGACCTACCTCTGCCTAACCCTTACCACCACTCTTGTACGATGGACTTTTCTTCTTTACGATGGCCCAGATCTATATAATAAGAAGGTTTCGGTTTGTGTCTCGTTGTTTGAGAAGCATGGACGGAGCCGGCCCCAAAAACATCGACAAAGCCCCCACCATGCAAGGTCTACATTCCTTTGCGTTAAATAACTTTTGGCTTCAAGATGGACGACCCTGGTCCCCTTCTCCGTGCTGAGGGAATTGACCCATGTTTTTACAGTCAGCGGTCTCTCCCAGCGTCCGGCAGAAGTTATAGGTCGAACCGAATTTTCGTATGGGCATCCGTTAACACGAAAAAGGGAGGTGGATCCGGGATGAAGTCTCACACCAAAAGGTCCACGTGAGGAATTTTCAAGTAAAGCGATTTTTGCTGTAACACAGTCGCCGCCGTGCAGAAAATTTCCCCTCTCCTAAGAAGGGGTTCTGCTGTTTTTTCTAGAAGAAATTGGTCCATTCTTAACCAAACAACCGGAAGGCCTAGTGGTGGGTGTATCGGGGACCATCGGACCCCCGCGTTGCTGGGGCCTATGATCAAACGGTGTGCAAAAATGGGGAGTTTCTTGCTAGTCCCAAGACCTCCGGTTTCTTTGGAGGGCCAAAACCCACGAGAAGTGCTTGCAAAAGCGCCCTTTAGGTTGTACGCTGTATTGTGGCCGATGGCACCGATGGCGCAAATATGAACAGATTAGTCAGGTCCCGTCTGCAGAGGCCGAGGCCTTATACCCTAGTGGGGCGGCCATTATCGCAGTGCCCGACCATTCAGTCCCAACACACAGAAGGTTGTCCCTTTTAATCAGCGCCGCTCGCTTGCCGGTGGGGCAGACTTATAACAAGATGTTCACTCCCCCCCAAGCAGATGTGCACCAATGCGAAGCTGTGTATTCCAGTAGTATGCAGTTCGACCTCCGTTCGGACCATATTTTCGTTTCCCCCGATCCGGAACTGATTTTTAATGTCGCTGACGAATAGATTTGATAGAGAAGACAATCAGCCGTGAATATCAGCTTCTTTGATCTCCGGGGGAGACGACTGAAGAGTGAGCAACTTCTTCATTCTTTCCGAAGTTGGGCGTCTAATTAGCTGCTTTGGCGAAGGCCACCCGAGGAGCCACGGACCCCGTTTTGTCAACATTTGTGAGACGGCCGGTGTGGACCGGTTGTAACGGGAATAGCTCGGGGTATCCGTCGCATTCAACGAAAATCGGAACTGATGGGCATTGCACAAGGTATGTGAACAGGGTTGAAGGCTAAACTTCACTGTTTAACAAAATTTCTCAAAGTTAAGTAGGCGGACCCTGGTACCAGAAATAGATACAAACTTAAGGATCGGACTAGGGTATACCCACAGGGCAACCACCTCGGCGCAGGATTTGCGAGCGGAGTGCCGAAATCCAGTGCGTGTCGATCGAATCCCCACCTCCCGGATTACGAAGGGCCCCCCTGAGCGTCTCCCAAAGGTGGCGGCCTTCGCGGACGTTGATGGTAGGTGCAAAATGAGCTGCAGTTGAAACCTGGACTCTCGGTAGAGGCAAATCCCCCTCCAAACCGTGAGGCAGTAGTAAAGTCTTGTGAGGGCGGCCCTTTCACCCTTCCTTCGATGCTTCGCCGGCCTATCAGAAAGCATCCGCACGTATTGATATACCATTGGCCCCCTCCCGGAAAACCACGAGAGACAACGTACTCCCGGCATCGACGTCTTTGATAGAACCATAACACGTATGGAAGAGGGACTCAGACAGTAGGGAGAGTCTGTTCTGTAGACTTGGAAGTGGCAGGAGTGGGAAGGCTCTCCGGGACCGTGAAGTTTATCTTGACAGGTCATTTGTGGCCGCTCGGGACTAGTGAGTTGACAAGAGCGCGTCCTCATTCCGAGGCCCTTGGGTCGCGCCGCTGAGCCCAACTTGCCCCGTGTTCTGCCACTCTGCTTCGTGGGTTATTTTATCACGATATTGGCCCCGGTGGCGAGCATGCTCGGTGCACCAGGGAACGTTTGGCCAAGGACTGACCCGGAGCCCGGCAGGTCTAACCATTAAGACGCGTTGATTTTGCGGAGCGTGGCGTGCGGACATCCCCTTGTCCTCGCTGCTTCAGCTTGCTGGAATTCGCTTTTTTAAGCCTTTCGCGGACACCGTCGGACCATGAGGCTAATCCGTAGGCGAGCGGGGTTTCTGTCCTCAATGCTCGTTGCTCTCTCGTGTGTTCGGGTCAGGAATGCACATTCGAGGCATCGTCTTTCAGCGCTTCGCCTTTCTCGCCTCCGCTCATCAAGGGAACATCTCTGGATGGAGTCTTCGCAGGCCATCTCCCACAACCCTCATATCGGGGGAGGACTCGGGCAAGCAGATCGGATGTACGAGATGAAAGACAGTAAGACCTTAGGAAGTACCCAAACCACCAAGCGATTCTAAGAACGCCAAAACGGACGCGAGCTTCCACCCTCGCGTCATCTCAAAAAACCTATCTCAGGCGGGAGCTCCGATAAAAGAAGATATACTTTGAGCTTTTCCCCCCGTCTGGACCCAGGAGTACGCTGCGAGGTAGCAAAGCTCAAGGCGGGTAGCCGATGATAGGCCGGATCAGGAGACGTCAGCTTAGTTCAAAAAAAAGAAGTTTCAAGTTAGGGGGAATAGAAGATCGGTGTGCCTGCTCTTTGAATTCAGGGTCGCGACCTGGGTAATAATCGCACTTAGATGATTGCTACAGTCTTAACATGAACGGTAAATTAAGTTGCGAATGATTCGTTAGAAATTATCTGGGCCAATTTTTGGCCCTATATTCGATAATTGCCAGTTGGGCGTTGGTTGAAAACTTCTCCCCTTTGCATGGATTCAATGGGTCATAAAAATATTTACGGACAAAGTTCAAAGCCACTTCTCATTCCACAGGTCCGGCGAAATCTCCCATAATCACCGACGGGTACCTCGGTTCCCCGCAAAATTTACGATTTTGCGTGTTCTGATCCCCTTAATTGCGCACTTCCCGACTTTTTGAATTCCAATAACCGTACGGAACGTCCCCTCTCCGCCCCCTCAACGACCGGGCTTACTTCCCAACGGGTTGAGACGCGCCGCAGCCTCGTGATTCCATTGGCCGGATTCATGCCTCGGGCGGACCCCGCGGATCGCGCAGGTGCCCTTTATTTGCTTGGCTGCCAAAACGGTGCGCCCCATTTATTCTAACATTTGCCTCGTTGGCAGAAGTTCGTCTTTTTGCGATAAGGCTACAAGTGCCCCCAGCAATTTTTTCCGACACCTCCGTCAGTTGTTGTGCTCTTCTCCCATTCTTTGCCGGCGAAGACGTGCGACGGCGCAAGGTTCGCGCCACGAGCTTCCCAAGTTAGCCTCTTTCGCAGCATTTTTCCCCCTCCAAGCTTCGCGACGGCTCAAATTGCGGCCGCGGGCTAATGAGCCGACGGATGCCATACAGCTCGCGGAACGGTCGCACTTGCAAGAGTAACGCCTAGTCGTTGTGAGACCCCATCGTCCTTTTTTCGCCCGTTCTGTTTGGATTTAGAAAATCTTACCCGGGCTTCAAGCTTTACGAGGATCAAAGTACGACTCCTCTTCATACATTTGCGCGGAACAAGTCCTCTCGGAAGATGGATTTTGTCGATGCGAGGGGTATGAGAGGGATTGGCCTTTTCCCCCTTCCTCGGATAAAGTGTGATTTCGAACCATTAGTCAGAATTGGGAGGTAACGATGTCTACTCCCAAGCACAACGAAAGTACCTTCGCTATAATGCCTTTAGCAATGGAAGTGTGATAGAAAGATAGTTAGACACCCACGAAGACATTGTGACTTGAATACCACCCCTCTACATGAAGAACGTTATGACTAGAAGTGGAAACGACCCACTGGGATCTGGCCCCGTAGATGTTAGTACCCCCACCCGCGTCAACAGAAGGCAGTTCACAAAAGATCGAGAGCCCAGCGGCCGTCGAACTGATGGGACCTCCGCGAAGGCCTCGACCCCCGAAGGCGTCGATAACCAGAAACCCCGCTTGCAAGGGGAGGATCCCGCTCTCCGTCGGGCCGACGGCATCGGCTCCGAAGAGCGGCACCTCGCGGCCCTACTGAGACTTCGGTCGTTGTCAACGCCACGAGTGTCGGACGGCTTGATATCGGTGGGACCCGGTCGAAAAGTCTTCAGAATATTCAGTGAAGGGGATTGCGTGCGCTCTTTAAGACGGTACAGGCGCCAAAAGATCCGGCGCGCCGCCGGGTCGGGCCGGCGACGATGTCAGCCCCGAAGAACTCGAATTTGATGGCAGCCACGATGGGCAGCTTCCGAGAAGGCGCACGAACCATGTGTGTGAAGCTGCCCATGAAACCGTCCGGGCCGGGGAATTGACGGCATATAGACTGCTTCGCCGCTCGGGAGAATTCAGCACCTGCGCGCCGCAATTCCATCTAGGAACAGGAGATTGGAAGATTCGCCGCTCTCGAACAATTCGGACAAGACATGCGATTCCTGCCTGACTTTACGGCGAGTCACGGTGGTAATCAGATTACTTGTGAGCGGAGCTAAAATGGACTTACCCGCACGGATTACCCTAGTGGCAACCATTACACGGCCTGACTGAGGTAGAATCCCCACCAGTTTTGACGGGTGGGCATAGACCTTCTTCTTCACCCGTTCTGACCTATCGCGTTGGGGCTTTTCTGGTCCAATATGCCTTTCTTGGTTCCCTTGCCAGCAGCTTTTTTCACCCCTGGTTCATCGTCGAGGAGTTGGAGATTCTAGGGACGGAAGCATGGCGGAGAGCCGTGCAGAGGAAACATTACCTTCATCAATTGCACACGGTTACTTTGGCGCTCGACGCGAGATTTCTCTTTTCAAACGGCTCAGCCCCCCCTATTAGGCGAAGCAAGACCAACTTTTTTCTTACCTGTAGATTTTTACTTTCGTAATGAGGGTTGCTCGCCTGGCAAATACCTATGAGTGATTGGCGACTCCGGATATTTCCCGGCTTACGGGCGACGATGATGGAGGTGGTGTCGTGTTGCATACCCTCGTGGCAAGGACATAATTTAATTCTCTCGTGTTATGCGCCAGACCATGGCCCCCCTGTGAGAACCACTTCAACCTATGGCATGGCTCGCCGACGCCTTTGGCTTTAACCCCCCCGCCTTGCAGTGGCGCAGCTTAGTGCAAAGCGTTCCCCCCCCAGGTCGACCTTCTTCACACTAATCAGATGGCTGCCATTTTCTAGTCTGTTCTAGCAAGGTCAATCTTTTCCATAGAGATGATTTTTTCGGTATCAACATTATGCTTCACTAACGGATTCCGCCTTAAGTGACGCAAAGCAGAACGGCCGAGGCGACTAATAATCTGGTCTTCCAAGTATTGGTCTCCATGGTGATGGAAAAATCTCCTGCCCCAAATATTAATACTCGGATCCCCCCCCCCCGATTGTCCGGTTTTCGATCGGTAAGAATTAGATCCTTCGATTAAACCTAGAGGGGGAGCCGACTATCATCCCCCGCCGAGCAACTTCGCCGCACAGATCGATGCCCTTGAGACATCGGGCTTCGCACCCGCTGCATTCTCCACACCTCACGTATTCCTTTCGCCAGCCCTGCGTTTTTGCAATCGCCCGACACTCTATTGGTTGGCGACCTCCGCACCATGTCTTTTTTCTTAAGAGGGGTACCTGCACGAGATATACTTTTGCCACTTTCCACCCCCCCTTTCTTTTGTATGATGGTGCTTTTTTCTTCCGATAAAACTTGAACCTACGGAACTAAGTGATCTCGAGTCAAGACTTTTACGAAGAGAAAACAACTCTGAACGCCGGATCACCTCTTACACTTTGTTTGCCCATTAGCCTTTACCCTTCTTGGTTTGAAGTTTCTCCCCCTTCCCTCCTAATAGTCGGTTCTTCAAACTAATCTTGACTATGCCGCGTTACCTCTTACTAGGCTTCCCCACCGCGGCGCGCATAAACGCGCAACTGGTCAGTGACAGTAGGGAGGTTGCGGGAAAGATCCTGCTGGAAGTTCAACAAGACTAAGGTTTTACACTAACCTGCCAAACCGGAATACTCTCAGAGTGTTTAACGCAGATGGGCCGAAGTTTGGGCAGATTTCTTCCTTCAAGAGGTAATTAGCCGGACAACTCCGAGATCGGTGGAACGTAAGCACACCAGTCAAGGGCTCCAGCTCCGACTCGGCATGTATGCTTCGCCACCACTCCCCCGCTGCCCCCCCCTCCCCTACTAGTCGTGTTCCTTTCTCTCCCGTCCCCTCCTCCTCCCCTCCCATTCCCCCCCCACCCTTCCTCCCCGTTACCGCCAGCCCTTTTCCATCCAGCCATGTCCGCTTCTTTCTACCCCTTCCCTATCCCTCCATCCCTCCCCCTACTCTTCTCCCTTTTCGGTTGCCTGAACCCACCGATCATGCCCCCCCCGTCCCTCCCCCCCCCCTGCGTCCCCACACTGGCGTCTGATCCACCCCCCTCATTCTCAGATTTCCTCCTATTCCGCAGGTTCCACTCTCCCTCCAATCCCTCTCCGTTTTCCTTCCTCCCCCTCCCGTTGCCTCCCCCTTCCGGGGCTTAGTCTTCCGTCAGCCTACTCCGCACCCCGCCCCCCGCCCGTCTCTGTATTGCCCCCCTAAGACCAATTCCATCGTCCCCCCCTTCCTTTACCCACCTCCTTCTTCTCCCCCCTTATCCCACTTGTCATGTACACGGTCTTGCGGCCAGGGCTATTCATCCACTCTCCTCCCCCAGGGCTCCCACCTCTCCCGCCCCCTCCCACCCCCGCACCTCCCGGCCCTGAGTCGCCCACCCTCTTCTAACTGTCATCTCGACTGATACTCCCTCCCCACTGGTGCTCCACTCCCATACCCATCACTCCCCATGTGAGTCCCCTCCACCTTCTCCTTCCCCCCCATATCCCAACTCCCCCCCCCCCCTCTTCTTCTATTTTCTGTGTTGATATTTGAGCGCCCGGCGGAAAGATGACAAAGGTCCTTTCCCCCCCTCTTTTGCCGGTAGGGGTCTTTTTTCTGTCCAAACGGGCCCCTATCCAAGACGGATTACCCTTTTTTTCTCCCCTGCCCTTTCTGGAGGAAAACTTTACCCAGTCTTCCTAGCCAAGGCTTCTCTTCCGCGGGTCTCACCTTAATCTCCCCGAGAAGTACTTTCATACAGAACCGAAGTTTTCGAGTACATTTCTTCCCCTTCAACCTTTCCAGGCCCCCCGACAACCACGCGCCTGGCCTTGGTCGCCAAGGAGAATGGAACCCCCCTATTGGGACATAAAGGGGCTCACTCAGTAACTCTCTTTTTGCGTCGGAGTACAACATCATCGTGAAGACCTATCCGAGACGATAGGGGCTTACCCCTCCCGCCGATTCTCATGCGTTTAGACCTTCACAAGGCTTGTTCCCACCCCCTCATAACACAAGACAGGCTTCTCTGGGTCAAGGAGATCGAGAGTCGGCCCTCCCAGACCTGGGGTTCCAAAACCGAGGCTTTCCCACGACTCCGCTTCTCTTAACCACAACGCCCTGGGATCACGCAATCTTTCCGTGATTTTTTTTAGAAACTTTTAGCGCTTGGGCCTTAAATTTTCCTTCGAACCCTCCCGTTCTTCCCCGGTAGATCTCGCCTTTGAGTGGCAGGGGATCCTAGTTTCGCGTTTGAGTTCTTTGAGACCTTTCTTCGGTCGGGAATCCAAACCAGACACCTCATTTTTCCCTACGTCCTTTTAAGTTTGGGGCAATTTTTTATTCCCTTCGAGAATCCCTTCCGATTTGAGGGAACAAACCCTGATAATCGGTAGTACTCTGCGACTGCAACTCTGGGAACTTGTGCTTTCACCGAAGGCAAGATTTTCTCTTTGAGGTTTGTCTTTATCCAGCTCCCTTTCATTGAGTTCGAAAGAGGCTTCTCTTTATCTCACCAGAGGCCGCTTTCCCTGTGATTCCTGTTTTCCCTTTTTTTGAGGCCTCGGCCCTTGGGCCCCTTGGCATAAAGCGCGATTCCCTTTTTTTCATTCGCCCTGCGGTTCCTTTGTATACCAAAAATATAGCCCCCGTCTTCGGCGACAGCTTTTTTTTGCGGTCCCCATTGCCATTCCACCCTGTAAGTTTCTTTCCCTGGATTTCATAAAATTCCGTAAGATTGAGGTTTGACCTCCCCCTTTCTATCCGAAGGACAACACCCCGCTTTTCTTTCCCCTCTCCCCCCTGCCGGAGTTCTCGCGAAGCTCCCTGCCTCGTGTTTAGATCGAAGAGACCCTTCCCCTTTCCAAGTACCTCTTCTCCTATTGCGGTTGGCTCTTTCCTTTTTAAATTCTTGAGCGGGAAAATGAGACCTTTCTCTCCCTTAGGCTTTATTCCCTCCAGGAACGCCACTTTGCTGCCTTTTCTTGAATTGAATTTCCGGCGGGGCACTTTTTCCTCTTATTTTTCTTAGAGAAGCTTCCCCAAACTCCCCTTATATGAAAGCCATTTTACGTTGCGCCCGAAGAACCCATAGTATCCCTCCCACCTTGCCCCGAAGGCTCGTCTTTCCCCTCCCGTGCTCTCTTTTTAATTATTTTTACTTCTTCAACGCAGAGAATTTGAGTTTCGCCCCCTCTTCCCCAGAACGGTCTTCTTCTTACCTCCTTTTATACTTTTGCGCCCTGGGCTAGCCGCTTCTTTTTTTTTTACCACGTGCGTTTTTGAAGTCCAGGCTGATAAAGCCTCTCTTATCCTTGAAGTTTCGCCCCTTCTGCTCCTTCCATCTCATCTCCATGGGTTCTTCGTCTTTTTTTTTTCTTCGAGAGGCCCCCTTCTTTCCGTCTTTCCCGGAAAATAGCAGCAGTTCCCTTCTCCGCTTTGTTGGAGGGGGGGTCGGAAGAACATTTTCGCTCTCTTTTTGGTTTTCTTTCGTTTTCCCCTCCCCCCCCCCCCTCCGCTTTCGAGGTTGCGGACCTTTCTCTTAAGATTTTTTTCCTTGCGCATTCATCTCGGGTTTTACGTTTTCCCCCTCCCTGGCCTGGACTCTTTCTAAGTTTTCTTTTTTCCGATTCTATTTCCTTCTGTAAAAGGCTATTCCGAAAGAAGCGACTCCCTGTCCCCGACGATCTGGCGTCATTCCCCCCCCCCCCCTCTCTTCTCTCGTCTAACTTGTCTTCGTCGGCTTTCGTTTTTTTGGACGTAGTTTTCTCTTCCCTTGTCCCAGTGGGGTCTTTACTATCCCCCTCCCCCTGTGTTGAGAGTGTATCATCCATTTTTTTACATAGCCTAGGTTGTCATGCTAGGTACGCTTACTTATACTTCGGTATATTTGCCTTCTTGCCCTCCCATTTGTTCAAGTAAGGTTTTTTTTTCCATGTTCAGAACTTTGCATGAAATGGCCTTCCATTTCTTACTTTATGGGATTTTTTGGCGGCACCCTTTCCCCCCCCCTTCTGCCCCTGGAGAGCAAATGTTTACCCCTCCCCCCCCCTCCCGAGGTATGACCAGGACCTTTCCTCTTCCTTCTTCCCTCCATGACTTCCCTCCACCCCCATTTTCCCGACGAGGTTCTCTTTGGTAATCCACCTTCTTTATTTTCGTCTTTTCTCTCTCGAGGAATACCCCTCTTTTTCTCATTTCTCCTCCTCTCCAATACGAAGGCGACTGGACCCCCCAGCCCTCACTTTCTTCCCCTTTCTCCTTACGGTCGTCCCTCCCAAGGCGATTTCGGGGATGTAATAGTCCAACCCCCTCCGATTCCCCTTTGAGCTCCTCCAGGAACAGGGGAATTATTTTTCCAACGTCCCTATAGCAACATTCCTTGAGACGATTGGACCCATGGATCCAGTGAACGAGAATTTACCCCTAGGTCGGCAGCCTTTTTCTATTGGACAGTAACGGGTTGTGGCTCTCTTTTCGATGAAAAAACTGGACCCCCTCGAGACGTTTTTTTATCCGGTACATTCTTGAATTTTTCAGTGCTGCTCGCCAAAAAGGGGATGGTTCTACCCTTTCTGCCGAACAGGCTCGACCTTGCTCCCAATCCCTAGTTGAGCCTTCTTAGTTCAAGAATCTCCCAGTGTTTTTTGATTTTTTCAACTAGTTTTTTTCGAGATTTTCTTTTCTGACCCCAAGACCCCAATTTTGATTTTTAGATAAATCTTTTTTTTTTTTGCCCCTAGCCTTCCTTTTTCGGAATTTTAACCTGTGAGCCCACGACAGCCCATGAGTACCCCTTGACTCCTATAGCAGAGGTTATTTTTTCCAATTTTCGGGCAGAAGTTTGATGGAAGACCCCTCGTTAGGAGAGTTTCACATTCTAAGTTAAGCCGACCGTCTTCTTTTGGGCGATTGGTTTTTGCTCTGATTTCGCCCGCTTTTTTTTTTTTTTGGTGTTTTGACGCTTTTAACCTCCCATGACCGAGCTACTCCTGAGTCGCCCGCCGTGTCTTTCCGACCTTTTGGAGCCCTGTTTAGTTCTACCCACTTTCGTTGGTCCTGCGTTTCTTGGAATACATGAGACTCCCTCTTGGGCCTGTAGTACCACCTTTATGTCAATAGGTAGAACCCACACTTTGCTCTTTCCCCCATTTTCAGTTTTTCCTTCTGACATGTTCGCCCCCCCCCCCACGCCCTTTGTCCCCCGCGGAATATTCTGAAACTTCCTTATTTCCTCAGGAGTGTGCCCCCCCTACCCCAAGGTAAGATTGTTTTCCCGACCCTCACAGCTCTAGACTGGATTGGATTTCTCTTTCCTTACCTCCCCCCCTGACCTGAAAACAACTCTTTTTACCCCCACCGGTTCTCTTTTGCTTACCTGCCGAGATTTCTTCTCTATTCTCCCCCCCAAGTACCGTGCTTCCCGACCTTATACGTCCCGGCCTTTTCCTGCCCTTCCTACCCGCGGCAATTTTCTCTCCTTCCCCCTTTTTCTCTTTTAGGAGTTTTTTTATGACGTTTACTTTTTAGACGTCTTGCTTTTTTTGCGCATCTATCGGGTCCCGTTTTTTTCCTTAGTCCGCAGAAATCTTCATTGTTTCGAGTCCACTCTTTTTCCCCAGTTCACGAGATTTCCGCGCCCCTCATTTTTTCCGGTTCGGCCGCTGCTCTTTAGCAACCCCGCCCAAAATGTCATTGAATTGTCTTTGCTGAAACGATGCCGACCTTCCTCTCCATTTCCTTTATTCAGCATTCTTTCCTCTGTCAGTTCCGCCGTTCCAAGGCTTCCGCTTGCTTTTTTGAAACTGCGCGGACAACGCCCTTCCGTCTCCCTTTATGTCATTTTCTTCCATATCTTTAACTCACGATGTGACCCACCTCCTATTTCTGCTGTCGTCCCTTCACAGGTGGCCCCTCCCCTTCTTCTCCCTGTTTTTCCCGCGCCTCCCAAGGGGCGTAAATCAGCTGGATCAATTCCTGCATGCCTGCCCCCCACCAGTCTCTGTTTTGACTAATTCCGCCTCCCCTCTTTGCGCGAACGCGTCCCCTTCTAACTCTCCTTCTTGGTTTGGGAACTCCGACATGTTTTTCCAACCTCATTTACAACCCCCCTTTCACTTCGTCGTCGGATTGATCTTTCTCTTTTTTCGTCTTTTTAGACCGTGACGTCCCCAGCCCCTTACTTCCCCTTTCTCATCCACTTTGTTTATGGCGTCCCTTAGAGAGAATTTTTCTTACCCCTTTTTCCTCCCTTTTGAAGATCCAAATTGGATTACGGGGTTCTGCCTTGCAATACTTTTCTCCCCTTGAGCTTTTCCTTCGTAATCTGTTTTGATATGCCCCCCCAAAGGCGTCTTCTTTTCCCCTCTTTCTTCCTTCTTGCCGGTCGCAGCGACGCTATGTCGTGTTTTGTCCTTCCCCTTTGCGTGTCCCAGGTCACTCACCTTTCCTTTTTTCCCACAGATCCTTGTTTATGTTTACTTCCCCCTTCAATGCACCCCCCTGTCAATCAAGCATTTTTGTCGGCTTCGCCCCGGGGTCACAGAATCTATTTTCAGCGTGCCCCGGCGCAGTTTTATTTCCCCAAACAGTGGTCCCCCCCATTCCCCTTCTAAGAACCTACTCCTCATTGCTTTTATTTGCCCGATTTCTTTCAAGGTTTAGCCTCTCGTTAATCAGATTTGGCTTTCTTGGACCAAATATATCAGGTAATCCATCCAGCCCTTTTTCGCACAGGTGACCGAAATTAATGTTTTTTCCGGTCTTTTTTTTGGTCGAACCCTCATATTTTCCTCTCGTCGTGGTCAATCGTTGGATACTCTACCCCGGTCTCCCTCCATCCTTCCCCCTTCTTCATAGTGCTTCTTCCTTTGCCCTCCTTGTTCCTTTTTCGTCAAATGCTTTGGTCTCTTGCGCGTTCATGTGACCCCGAAAATCGCTTTGCGATCCTTTCTCTTCCCCTAGGCACACTCGGACGCCCCATCTCCCCCGATTTTTTATCATCGGGCTCTCCCCGCAGCCTTCGACCCCCCTTTTTTTATTGCTTTCTCTGCGCAAGCACATTGTGTGGGGAATCACACCCCTAGTCTGTTGGACGCACCTACCGAACCCCCCCCCCCATGTTTCGAAGCGTGTACTTGCCAACTCAGATCTCCTTTCATTGGTGATATGTTTCCCCTTTTCTTCCCCCTCTCCCATTCCTCAGTTCCCCGCGATTTTCCCCCCCCTTGAGTAAGCATGAATGTGATTTTTCGACCACCTTTTGAAGTGAATTTCTCCCCCCAACAATTTGTTTGAAATTAGACTTCACCACTTTCTGCCAGTTATGCCTTTAAGCTCGTTTGAATGAACAACCCTCTTGCCGGGTATACCTTTTTTTGCTTTCCCCTGACTAAAAAGTTCCTCCTCAAGGATCCGTAATAATGTCGGTCGAGCTTGATTTTTCATTGCCACGGTATTTTGAAAGTACACTCCGAGTCAAATACAATTCACAGATGGGGACGTTTGTTTTCTCTTGCCCGGCCGATGGGAAAATCTCTCTCCCTTTGGACATCTATA
>Ga0179593_1548119_pt1 | contig 29826 bp, 51 predicted proteins | sample CZODoug2_1_08_16_FD_185931 | JGI IMG/M metagenome (GOLD analysis project Ga0179593, IMG submission 185931) | Vadose zone soil fungal communities from Angelo Coast Range Reserve, California, USA - CZODoug2_1_08_16fungal (PacBio error correction) | ecosystem: Environmental > Terrestrial > Soil >... | reverse complement strand
TTATGCTGTTTCTCCTTCCCGACTCAAGCACTTTTTCTTCCCCGTACCTCTCGTTGCGGGCGTTTCTTCATAAAGCCTTCGTACCGTGTAGAAGACTCTCACTCACCCGCCTTTTCTTTGTCTCGCCCTTTTCTTCGTTTTTTTCTGAATTTTTGAGGTTTCTTCCATAAGTGTCTCGGTATCCCCCCGCTCCGGACCGAAGAAAAGTCCCTACGGTAGCGCTCAGTCCCCCCCTTCCGGGGTCAAGATCTTTTCTTCTTTTCTTCCCGGCCTTTTCCCGTTTCCCTTCGTTTTTTTTTTGGTGCAGCACACCCCTTCTTTTTACGAGCTATCTTTTCTTCCCCTGCTTCCCCCCACTATATCTCTCTTGTCGAGTCTGCTTCGGGCCCTCTTCCTTTTGATCAGTGAGAAAACCCACCACCTCCCTTGAGCCTTCCGCCAAGGCTCTTTATTTGCGCAATCCCCCCCATCGCTTTTGACAATTGATCAAGCTGAGTGTATTCCCCCTGGGAGTCCAAGTTTCCCCCCGCTTCCTTTATCGTTTCCCCCACTCGTCGTCTTTCCCAGACGAATGAATTAACGGGACTCGTCCTTCCTGAATTTTTCCTTTTCACACTCGCGTCATGCCGGCAACCCCCCCATCCTCCGAGTTGCATCCAGCACTGAAAAACCTTTTCAAACTCCCTCTTGACTTAGGAACGGGCCTTCAGCCTTTTCTTTCCTACCATAAACCACTACCTGTCCCTTTCTGCTGTCCCCCTGATCGTCACGGCGGGGCTTATTTTACTTTTCGAAGTTTGCATACCCTCCCAGGAGCCCTTAGTATTCCCCTGCTTTTCGACCAAACCTTTCTTTTTTCATTTGTGGAGCTTTTCGACGAGGAAAGATCGAATCTTCATTCTCCTCGCGACCGGATTTGTTCTGGACCCCCCCTCTTTGCTCCATCTCTCGTTTTATTTTCCTTTGACCTCCTTCACCCCCGATCTCGCTTCGTCCGTCCCTCTGACCTCGCCGAAGGAATATCCTCTCCCTGTTGTCTTTTTTTTTGCTATCGCTTTTTCGAGCGAGACTGGTTTCGAATTCAACTCCTCCTTAGATCTTAGACCCAAAGCTTCGAACTCCCGAACGTCACTTTCGAGCTTCTTTCGAGTTGTTCCTCTCGGGCTTCACCACTGCCCCCTTGGATTTCCCCCTTCCTGCCTCGAATCATGCGTCCCTCTGATGCCTCTTTTTTTGCAGTGTCCTTTCCCAACCGTCTTCGAATCCGGTATGCATGTCCTTTGTAAGCTTTTTTTTCTTTTCATCCCGCCCCCCCACCTTTCTCCGCTGTCAGGACTACCCACCTTTCTTTAATACCCGTGTGGGCGTTCATTTCATTGAAAATTTTTGTTCGTGCCCCTCCGGAGCTGGGAACGTCGCGTTTTTCTTTCTTTTTCCCCCGCCATGATCCAGCTTCTTCATCCTTTTTTGCATTCCCTTCAAGGTCTTTTTGGGATTCTTTGAAAATTCTTGTTCCAATCGAAGATTTAGCCTACTCTCTTGTTTTGTTTGAGCTCATAGGCTTCTTTTCCCCGACTATGGTTAGCGCCAGTCCCCTTTTTTGGCCCCTTCGACATGGCAGGAGGAGGTGTGATGTTCTTTCCCCTCGCTTTTTCGCGTTTTTATAACCCCTCTTTTCCTTCGCCTTTTTGCTTGTTTGACCTTGCTTAGCCCCCCTCGTTTCCTTTGTTTTGGGTTACCGACAACACCGCTTTGGTTTTTCCAAGATTCCGAGAGCCGTGGCCAGCGCTTTTCCCATTCCTCCTCTTTTATTGATTTCTCTCCTTGTGGTTCTTATCTTTTTTTACGTAAGAAGATCCCATTTCCCCCCTTTTCCCTTGATATGATTGCCCTTTTGACAATCCCCCCATGGTTCTCATGACCCAAAAAAAGGATATCTTCGAATTCTTCACGCGTTAATTCTTTTTCGTAGAAAAGTTCCCTTTTTAGTCGTTTTGGAGTTTCCTCCAGGAATAGAGGGTGCTCACGAGGTCTAGGTTTCTCATGAGAACTGGGCCCTTTATATTTTCTTCCCTGTCTGGATATTCTTCTTATATCGACCAATTCTCCTCTCCCCCCTCCCCGAGATATTCTGGAACGTTTTTATCTTCAATTGTCAGGAGGCTCACTACCTCCTGTTTTTTTTTCTCTGGTTCGGCATGAGCCCTGCGCTCTCTCAGGAACAAACGCCACCGCTCCCAAACCCTTCCTTCCTTTTTTCCTTGTACTTGCCAAATCTTTTAGAGACTTCCCTTTAGTGGAGGGTCATCCCCTTCAAATTTTCTAACAACTTTTTTCTCCCCCGTGCGAGAGAGTCATTTTATTAACCCTCCCTAGCTGGACAGCCGCGATTTTTTTTTCCCGGCTTTTGTCCCTCCAAAGTTTGTAAGTTCTGACTCTCCCCCTCGTCCTTTGAACTTCCTTCTGTTGAATGATCGATGGCCCCTAGGGGTTTTTTTTTACAAGGGCCTTCCCTTCCTCTTATAGTTCTCCTCAGCGGCCTCCCCCGACGGTGATTTTTACGGCTTCGCCCAGCGATTTTAGTGGTCTTTTGTTTCCGTTCCTTGGAAGCCCCCCCCGTTTGGGGAGGAGGACCCGTTTTTGAGCCATGGTTTGAGCGTGGGTCAGTTGAGCAGTCCCTTTAGTTTCCCTTAGGTTTTTTTTTGACGGGTTAGTCCTCCATGCTCCCCTTGCGGCCTTTTTGGGGGGACTACAGCTCGACATTCGATATTTGGCTTTTCGGATAGATGTGGTTACAACTTTCCATACTTCTTCCCCGCTTTAGGATATTTGCCCCAAATCTATAGGCTCCAAAGACCGCAAAAAAGACGTGATTCCTCTCCGCATGTCTTTTTGCTCCGCCTCGACTCGTCGGTTTCTTGAACACACTCCCATTATGCTTCTTTTTCCTCCGAAAAGTCCCCCTTTCTTTCCGACGCAACTGGGTTTCTCTCTACGGTTTTTTGACATGTTTCTTTTTTTTGACTTTCCCGCATCCTTCAGATGGGAACTGGAGCTTGCGCCTTTCGCCCCCCTTCCTGGTCTATCCGGCACGTCTCTTTCCCTTCTCTCTCTCTTTTTTTTTTTTCGAGCGATAACTACGAACTTGGGACTGATCTGCGGCCGGATTTTTTTCTTCCTCAATTTCTCATTTTCTTTCCCCCATGCACCCCCCCCTTTCCGCATGGATGTTTTTTCCTCACCTCTCCTCATTATAAAGTGGACTCCAATTGTCGTTTTCCAAACCTTTGTTGCGTGGCTTCCTCGAAATCTCAGACTTTTTTCGACGCCCCGCCGCTAAGGACGAAGCGTTCGCCTGGCGCGCTTTTCCATCGCTTTTTTCTCGACGCTCCTTTCCTTTTCGTCTTTTTGAGCCTTTTTCGAGATCCCGAACGTGTTCGCACATGCACCAGTACTCTTTCCATTTTTTCGAGCACTCTTTTTAACCTGATATCCCCCCCCCTGCAGATCAAGCCACGCTCCTCTCAAGTAACTCTTTCTACCCAACCTTTTCTTATCCTCGGATTGGTTGCCCCCCATAAGGCTCTTCACCATGCGTCTCACTTGTCCCCACTCCCCTGTGGGCCTTCCGGGCGGTCTCCCTTGTGAAGGTCTCCGACACTCCCCCGCTAAGAAACACGGACCCGACAGACCTAGGGACCCAATCTCTTAGGCTCCTATTCCCCCGCGCCCAAGTCTCAGGATCCCGGAAATCTTCTTTCAGATTTTTTTCGTCCCTACGCCCCTCCGAGCCTGGGTGTCGTCCTTGTTAACCAATAGCCCTATACGTCTCATACCGTGATTGTTCCACTTTTTTGGCCTCCGCAATTGCGAGCAGAAAAGTTTTTAGTTCCTCGCCGCGCTTTGAATTTTCGAGGGTTTGAGTTTAAATTTGGCGATAGGGGTTTTCCCTCATTTTTTGACCCCTCTTTCTCCGAACTTATTCCCCCCGATTTTCCTCTTGGGTTGCAGAGGTAGGGTGCCTATTTAAGCCCCAAGTGCAACTCCACGAATCGAAGTTCGCCGAAAATATGGTTTTGTCTCTTTTTTTTGTCTCTTGCATCTTTCATCAAACCTCTAAGTGGCGTTTAGGATTCTTTAAATGCATACATTGAGGCCCAAGGCTTGAGAGGATCCATTACCCCTTGATAGATTTTCTCCTTTCGCATACCTGCTCTTCCGAATCTCGGACACCCCCTCTATTGAATTAGAGCCGAGTCCCCCATCCTTCCACGACTTCCCCCCGCCCTCTGATTAAGCAGCTCTCTCTGTCCTTTTCCTGCGTGTTGGTTCGTCTTGCTTTTCACCCTTTTTAACCTTCTTCCTTCTTCCTGGTCTTCTCGTCTCCCCTCGATGGCCTTTTTTCAGTGTTTTCTCCATGACTTATTCGATTCTCTTTATACTGGCTTTCCTTCTAAGCTTCTTTCCCTCTTTTTCCCCTCCCCATCGTTCCCCCCGTTTCGCTTTGCGTAAATTCTTTTACTCCTTTTTTGGGGATCCACCTTGAGTCTTTTTTTCGTGATTTTTGCCTGACGCTTTCTAAACTAGAATTCCCTGACTTATCCTCTTGGGTGCTCCCCTTCCCCGTTCCGTTTTCTCTGAGTTGTGTTTACAGGTAATTAGGCAAACCGCGATTTCCTCTTTTTTTGATATTTTTCCCCTGGCCTTTTTCCACCCTTCCTCTTCCAGCCAGGAGAGACTTTTTTCTGTCATTTCCTTTGAATACCCCCACCGACTTTCCGGCCCTTCCACCATTTGAGTCTTTCATTTCGCGTAGACCCCCTTCCTTAGAGTTTTTAAGCCCTCCTTGTGAATTTTTTCAAGCCGCGCCCCCTTTCGTCCCGACATATGTCCTGTGGTTTCGGTTTTTTTGGGCCCCTCTTGCCATCTTTTGGATCTTCTTCGACCCCCGTCTCGTGATAAACATACTTTCAGGTATTTCTCCTTTCCGCGGGAATCCCTAGTTCCTTTCTGAGGCATGGAAAGACGTACCACCTTCCCAGTTTCTTCCCCCCCGCCCCCAGCTGACTTCCGGACGTTTGTCCCGAAGTTCTTCACTTGCGTTTTCGTTTTCCCGGATTTTCTGCGGAGGGGGGAGTTATTCTTTCCCTTTTTCCCCGAGCCCTTCAGGAAAATCTCTGGGGTGCCGCTAGAAGTGTAGCTAGGCCTTTGTCTCCTCGCACCCTTCGCTCTCTCCTTCGTTTTTTCAGTGGCGACTAAGTCCAGCATACATGAGTCCCTTAGGCCGTTCGTTCTTTCGATTCCTCCGGCTCCCTTGGTTGCATTAGCTGATTGAAACCAGTTTTTTTTCCCCGCGACCCCTCAGGCACGTTGGTTTCCCCCCGATCCGGGGACTCTACGCTTTTTTTTCCGTTTCCTTGAGTCCTTCAAAAGCCCGTTGGTAATTACTTCCTTTATTCGGTCATGTTCCCAGCGACCCTCTCTTTTCCTTTGGGGCCTTTTGAAACTCCCCCTTTTCCCCCCAAAGTTGATCTCCCTGGGTCTCTTTTTCCGACTTTCCGATTTTTTTCCCGCGAGCCCCCCCCTTCTTGCATTCCCTTTTTTTTACAAGGGGCGAGACCTTTTTTCAGAATTGTACCCTTTTTTTCTGCGGGTTTTTCCTTCGGGTATCCTCCCTTGAGGCGGGCCTTTTGCTGCTTGTTTTCTTTTTTGTCCGTTTCCCGCTTTTCCTTTCTGGCCGTTCCGATTTGGTTTGATTTCCTTCGGGTAGCAGAAACTCTTCTTTCATCAGCTTGACCTTCGTTTCTTCCTCATAACTTTTTTTCCAAGGTGATCGTGCTCTCTCCTTTCGGTTTTTCCTTGATCCTTTTTTTCCTCCAAAGCCTCCTTCCTCCTGGAAGGGTTCGCTGGCTTGTCTTTGCGGACTTTTTTTTCCCCACCGCAGTCCTCGTGCCTCCCTACGAACTCGCCGGAGGGGAAACCTGTGCCGTGGTTATTGTCGAATCCTTCGGAGTGATTTTTTCTTCTGAGGTTTCCTAATTCTCACACAGTTTTTTATCCGAGTTAGTACTAGTTTAGGTAAATGTATCCCTATTCTTTCGTTTGATCCAGCCAGGTTCCCCCTTTTTTTTTCCTTGTGACGCCGTCACTGGAGCGGAAGGGCGCGCAGGATCCTCGTCGCGACCTTTTCCTTCCAGCTATCCCTTTGTTTTTTTCTCCCGAAGTTTTTTTTACGATCCTCTTAGCACAGATGATCTCACCTGAGCCTACCATCGTCTGCGGGGAGATCTCACGATTGACAAGTCTCATCTCCCGACCCCCTCCCCCTCTCCCGCAGACCCTTTTTCCTGGATGAAACCCTCTAACATTTTCTTCTAGCCAGCCCCTTATTTTTTTTTGAGTAGGACCTTCCTCAGCCCTAGCTGTTGTCCTCCCGGAGTCTCTTTCCTCAGTGATTGGACCTGCAGCGAGGCTTGGTTGTACTCTTCTCCCTCCGCCAGCCCCCCCCTGTACTGCCTTTGACGTAGTTTTTTCCTTTCCCCCAGCCTCGCGCGCAACTTCACTTCCGATCCCGTTTCGTTCAAGGATTGCCAACTCAGAGTTCTTCCCACAAGGTCCTGTCTACTGGAGAGTACTATTCGCCCTCTCACTTGACCATCCTAATATTTTCTGGTCTTGAAGTTTTACGTTTCCCCCTGTGATTCAACGGCCAACTCCTGTCAGCCCTCCGCAATTTATCATCCCCTCCCCCAACTCGTCGGTATTTCCACCTTTTTTACACTTGAATAGGAACTTCCCCAGCCCTTGGCAAGATAGAGAGGCCTCCTGTTCCCCCTTGTGCTTTCCCTTCTTTATCATCCCTTTCAATAGGAATTGTCCCACCCTCCAAGCCCTCCGCCCCCCCTCTGTAGCCTTCCCCTTTTTTGGTTCCCTTCGCCCCCCGCGTTTTCTCCCCCCCGGTTTTCTTGAGTGAAAGTCCACTTTTCCTGGAAATCCGTGGGCTTCCCCCAACTCCCCCTCCCGGCATTTTTCTGGGTATGTCCCCCCCAGATATTCTTCCCTTTCAGTTAAACGCTTTGGCCGAATCTCAGGCGAACTGCCCGCCCTTTTTCTACGCCTTTTGACTTCCCCCCCCAATTCCATATTTTTTTTCCCTGAGTCAGGTAGGACTTGTACCATACTTCCCGCTGACCTCTTTTATGTGATCTCTTCTCCCTCTTTTCTCCGCCCTCATGGGGCGATTCCATTTCTCCTAGGGATTTGAACCGCCTTCATTCATTCTTCCCCCTCGCTGACGCTGATGACGGCTCCGTTTGTTTTACGGTTTTTTTTTGTCGTGCTCCTTCTGATGTCTTTCGGCTTTTTCTGAAATCACTCTTTTCCTTCCCTTTTGATTAAGAGCTTGATCAACGAGGTTCCCTTTTCCCTCCCGAGACCTTCCTCCTTTACCGCGGCCCCTTTTTCATCAAACTCAGTTCAGAGGTTTCTCTTAGCGGGATCCGCGTCAAGTCACCCAATTTCAGTTCGCTTTGCGCGATATAAAGTCGACTCTCTCGGCCCTTCCCTCTTTTCTCCGTACTTTCTCTCTTCTTGCGGGTACGCATTCCCCCGTCCATTTATTCGCTTTGACCCTTTCTCGTAAAGGACGATCCAAGAGACTCCCCCCCCTTTGGTGTGTTGAGTTTCCCGGACTGGAAGAGCTAGGGTCCATAGGTTCTCCTTTTCTGAGCGCAGTTTAGGGTCCCCTGGGTCTTCAACATTGCCACGAGCTTCGTGGCTGGTTTCGAGGTCTTCTCTTCGCTCGTCCCCTCCGTTCTTTCCCCCCCGTGAATGAAGATATGCAGCTGTTTTGACGAACTTTTTTTTCCTTCCGTTCGTTTTCGAAGCGTTCCATTTTGGGGTTTTACCGGCTGACCCCCTGTAAGAAGAGGGCGAGTCGAATTTCGACCCCTTTCCATTTCCCTAGAATTCCTTTGAACTTCCCTCTTCTTCCTCCTTGCTTCTCTCTCTCAAGGCCTTTTTCTCTGGTACTCATTCCGGAACCCCCAATGATGTTTTTTCTCCTCCCCGTCTAATCCGAAGACCACCTTCGTCATTCGCGATGGGACCTTCTTAGTCTTTTTTCTCTGGGATCGGTGTTATGGCCTATGTCGGAAAACCCTTCTCCGTATCTTCAACTTCCCTCCGTTTTTTGTTCCCCGATCCTCCGGCCCCCTCGGCTCTGCAAATGAGATTCTTAGATGGTGGTCTTTGGAATTTCCTCTTTTTTCTGACTCTTTAGAGTCTTTCTTTTTTCGCCTGCTTTTTCAGGAGAGTATGAGAAGGTAGAGTACAAACAACTGCACTCACTCCCCTAAAACCCCTTTTTTTTTCCCTCCATCCAGGTCTGCAAACGTCTTTCCTTCCTCTTCCTAGCTTCGGTAATGATCTCTTCCGGCGTCACACCCCTCTAAAAGATTTCCCCCGTTCCCTTTTTAATAGGCGCTAACCAAGTATTCTTGAAGACCTCTCCTATTTGATTTTCTTTTTCTTTGACTTTTTTTTTTCTAACTTCTGACCCCTCGGAATTTTTCCCGGCCAGAAGATGGTTTTCCTCTCTATAGACCTCCCCTTGCCCCGTCGGCGTTTTTCAATTTTTTTCCCCTTCTTGTCCCCTTCCCTCCAGTACATGGTTGGGAATTCGGTCGACGACTATGTTTTGAGAGACTCTTTTTCGTGATTCCATTCACAGTTACCTGGACCTCCTTTTCTTCTGGATCAGCCCCCCCCCCTTTTTGTTATGATGTTCGGTTATTTCCCTCCTTTCTCGCCCTTTTTCTACTTTTTTTTGTTTTTCTTTTTCCGAGGCTTTGACTAGGGTTCTCCTGAGTCCCTTTGCTTTTTTTTTCCTTCCCCCTGAGTCCAGGTGCCCCTTCGCGTTGGAAACAAGATTCTACACTTCCGGGCCCCCTACTCCTTTTCGATCTCTCCCGCTTCAAAGCTTTTCCTCCCCAGATTTCCCTTTGGACGGAGAGTCCGGTTTTCCCTCCGGCCCTGAAATTTTCTGCTTGATTGATGGTTTTCCTTAGTCTTTCGCACATTTGTGGCTTTCTGTACGATTAGTATCCCGTACACTCTGGCCTGCGCCTAGCCCTTTCCTGGAGTTGTCCCTCCTCTTCCTGGAGATTCCTCTTTTCAATAGTTTTTCTTGTGAGCTCTCCCCTCTGGCATTTCCTTTTCCCTCATATCTCAGTTGAGCCTTCCCAGTGTGGTTTGTCTGCTGTTGGAGTGACGATCTTCCTTCTTCCTTTACATCTTCCCCTCTTTCCCTCCAGTTTCTTCCCCAACTTTCTTCTGGACTTAAGAGCCCGCGAATCACAGTTGCCCGACCCTTTTCCTTCCCTCCTGAGTCCCCGACCCCTTCTGATTTCCCTGTCGTGCTTTTTTCTGAAAAGAAGAGCCCTCATCCCCCGCTCGATGAACCACGGTTTTTCTTCCTACTTCCGTGCGGTCTTTGGCCTCTCTCAACGGCTTTCCCCTTTTTTTTTTCGCAGAAGACCATAGACCCCCCCCGTTCCTACTTCTTCTCAACTGTCCAAAGCTCTCATACCCCCTCCCCCCCTCCTTAGAGCGATTACGCCTCCACAAGGCTAGACCCCCCCTCATCGGAGCCCTCCTAGGCCCTCAAATCCCTTTTCTTCGCCTCCAGAAAAACAATGAAGACTTGATAACTATCGGTCTTCCCCCCAAGTCTCGGCATCTCCCCAAATCCCCTCAGAACCCTTTCCTACGAGGAGGGCCTGCGCCTGTTTCCTTCAACACCTTGCAGAGCCCTTACCCCTTTGGACAATCCTTGGTGAAGGAATCGTTTTGGCAATCGCCTCTCGAAAGCTTCCATTCCTTTTCGCAGGCACCCCCTCCCTTAGGCTCGAGACCCCACCAGCCTTAGGACCCCCCAGGACTCTTGTCTCTCCTTCCCTTTCAAATTTTTTCTCGCGTCCCCATAGGTCCGTCAAGAGCAGCCTTTTCGGGGCCTTTCTCAAATCTTCGAATCCCCCGAACCCCTCCAGGACAAGCTCCGCTTTGTGGGCCTTTACCCTTTTTTTTACCCCACACTGATGTGGGTTGGAGTTTCCCCTGTGCAGTCCCTAACGTTCTAATTCCTTCCCCCCCCGCGAACCCCTTCTTGTGATATTCTTCAATTCCAGCGGTGCTGCCTTCTCCTTCTTCCGTCGCGTTCAGACCATGCGATTCTTTTGATTTCCTATTTTCCTGCAGCCCCTCTTCTCTCCCCCCCCACATGTGATACCTCGAAGTTCTTCATTTCTCTTCCTGAATTTTTTCCTTCTCGTTCCTCCACCCCCTGCCCCTTCCCCAGCCGTTCCTTTCCAATTTACTCTTACGCTGCTTTTCCCTCGCCCAGCCTTGAACTCTTCCCTATGAAGTGTTTGGAAGGGGCAGGGGTCATCTTTGGGTTCAACCCGCGACCCGACCTGCCGATCTTCTCAATGTATTTTTTATCAGTTCTTCGCCGGGATTCTTTTCCCACGATTTTTCACTGGGACCTTTTTCCGACGAGATTCTCCGTGGAATGTCCAATGCGTTTTAGCCCACCCCCCCTTCGCTTTCCGTAGCCCCCCTGCTTTACTACATCTTTTCCCCCCTGAGGTGACTTCCCCCGGAACGCTGCGTTAAATTCTTTCGGAGGACGACTCCCTTCAAGTCTTTTCTGAGTTTTTTTCCTGTCCTTTTTTTCTAACCTCATTGGATCCTTCTCTTACCTTTGCTGTCTCTTTTTCTTCCCCTGCTTTGTGGATTCTTAAATTCCTCGGACCCTTCTATTCCTCCCTCTCTGTTGTGGTTTACTCTGGCTTGGTCATTTTCTTTACCTCTGGATCTTCAGAATGTTCCGATTCCCTTGGCTCGAAATTTACAACTTAGTAGAGTATCTTCTTCCCCCTCGATTTTGCTAATCCTCGAATTTTTTTTTCCCCCTAGACTTTTCTATAGTGGAAGTGTGAATTTGCACCCTTTCGTAGTGTCCCTCCCCCTCCTCGCCAGACTTGTTCTTCTTTGGTATGGCAATTAGATCTCCTCTCTTCCGAGTCACGATTCCTTACCATGTCTAGACTTCTTTTTCCGTCTAGGCTCCCCCCCCCTTCACGGATCTTCTCTCCATTCTGATTTCCTTAAGTCCTTTCCACGGGAATCTGGCCTTCCCCCGTTGAATCCCTGACATGCTTTTTTGGCAAGACGTTTACCACAGGAAGGCATATTCTTCTTTAAGTCTGCAGATTTTTTCTTTTCTTACTATGAGCTTTAATTTCTTTCCGTTCTTAATTCAGAGGGCTCTCAGGATCTCTTTTTGCTTTTTCGGGTCCACTTTTCTTGCTATCTCTAAGACCCCCCCTTCTCTCCTTTTGTATTTCCGTTCGTTTCTCCGAACCAAGGCTTCGGAGACTTCCCCCCCGCAGGTCCTTAAGAGGAATTCCCCCCATTTTTGGTGTTTTTCCTTTTTCCGGAAGTATCTTCGCGCGTCTCCCAACGGCTTTTCGAGTTGACTTTTCAGAGGTTTTTTTGGAATTCTCTCGCTCCCCGATCCCTCCCCTCCCCCCCAAACTGACCGTTAAACAGGTTTTTCAGGTTTTTCTCGAGGATTTTTTCTGTTCCCCCTTTAGCGGAGTTGCTTGGCCCTCTTTTTTCTAGGGATTCACACCCCCTTTTTTTACACCGACCCCCTAGGGTTTCGTTAGAGTCCCCTCCTGTTTTCCAGTTTTTTTAGAGCCCCCCCCTCAACCCCTCCAGAATCTATGCTTTTCTTTTTCCTCCCCGGCCTCTCAGATTCCTCCACGTTTGCAAATTTCCCCAGTCCTTTTCTTTCTCGGGAGCTTTCCCCTCTTTTTCTAGGTTTACTCGCTTTTTCTTAAGACCTATAGTTTTGAGTTTTTTTTCCAGATTTTTTTCTCTCTGTCCCTCCAAACCGGAAGTGGTCTAGTATTCTAAGCGGGGAGAGAGTTCAAGACGTTTATGGGACGTTCCTTGCGATAGGTGCTTTTCTTTTATGGCGTGTGGCCGCTTCCTTCGTTGGAATCTTTTCAAGCTCTTCTCTAATGGATTTACACAGCGTTTTTTTCAAGTGCTTTCTTTTTTTTCCCTCGACTTATGTAAGTTGCCGGGTTCCCGAATGTTTTTTATGGACTTTTCCCTTCTTGCCCCCCCCATTCTCCTTGGTCGCGCTTCTCAGTTTTTTTTTTTTTTTTTTTTGCCCGCCTTTTTTTTCCCCCGCCCGTGGTAGTTCCTTTTTGTCTGGATATTCTTTTCCCAAAGATCGCTGCCTCGTCTGCTGCTCAACCTCCCCAATGACCTTTCGCTCTCTCTTCTTCTTCATGTTTTTTTGTTCCTCCCTTCCGGGCGTTCTCCCCCTCCGGCGAACAACCACCCCGTTAGTTCCCTTTTTTTTATCTCACATCCCCTCTGTCAGTTTTTCCCTTCCTCCCTTTCTTTTTCCGATCTCTTATTTACCTTTTCCTCTGGGGCTTCCTTTTCTGCATCGCACGAGCATGTCTTTTTTTTTGATGGTGTTTCTAGTGCGTTTTCGCTCCTTCTTCCCCCCCTCAGGGCACCCTCCTTAGTAGATTATATATCTTTTCCCTCAATCCTTTTTTTTACAGGCTTCGAAGATTAATGGATGCCCCCCTTTTCCGACCAGTTTTTCAGGACCCCATTTTTTTTTTTCTGGTGATCCCATCCCCCCACCTCCCATGTCTTCGCGATTGCCTTTTTTCGGAATTTTTAACCCCCGAACTTCCGGACTCTTTTTCTCCTTTTGTCTGCCCCTCATTTAGTGATTTAGCTCCGGTCGTTTTCCCCGATCCTTTTTTGCCCCTAGGATCTCCTCTCCCGATTTCCTATTCTCCTAAGATTTTGTCTTTCTCCGCCAGGACCCTTTCCGGAGATTTTTTTTTTTTTTGGTTTTTGCTTTTTTTTGTTTTTTGGTTTTTTGTTTTTTTTTTTTTTTTTTGACGCTCCTCCTCCGCAATCGAAAGCAAGACCCCCCGTCCTTCCGTTTTTCTCGTTGCTTTCTGCCAAGCTCCCATCGCTTCTTTCCTTCTTACGACCCCCCCCGTGACCTTTTTCCCACCGTACTAATCTTTCTGGTTTGACTTCTGGTTATAAGGACGTTTTCCCCTATCCTTCGATTCTTGAAAATAACTACTCTTCTCCCCCCAATTGAAGTTGAGGGGCCCCCTTTCTTGATCCTCTTTGGAACTCCCAATACCCCCCCCCCTTATCCGAATCTGTCTTTGGGTTTCCCAAACGTCACCCTCGTCCTTCCATCTTGCATGACCTTGGCGGCCCCTTTTCCGTTTCCCTCCACCGTCTTCTTCCTTCAACAGCTTTATCCTCCGTCACCCCTGGCATTTTCCCCTTTTACTAATACCCTCTCCCGTCTTCCCCTTTCCCCTCCTCTGGTCCCTGCCCCCAAGGGTTTTTCCCCCTCACCACCCGACCCAATTTTTTTCCCGTTCGCCCATTTGCCCCTCTCAGCCTCTCAAGTTTTTTTTTCTAAAACGTTCCTCCCGGATTTGTTTTTTTTCTGCCTCCTCAACCTACATTTTTCCGCGTCTTTCCTTATGATCTTTTTAATTGCTGCTGGTTTTTCCGATAACGCTCGCCCTGACCCTCCCTTTCCCTCTCCCGCAAGGTCCCTCCCCTCCTTCGCCTTTCTCCCCCCCGGTGCCTCTGTTGAGCGAATTTCAAAACAGAGGCCAGGTCTGCCTTGTCGTCCCTCTTTATATTTCGAACTTCTCTCTTTTGTTCTTGGCCTCTTCCAGGCCACTATTTGGGGGAGCACCTGCTAGATCTAACCATTTCTCCCTTCAAACCCTTTTCCTTTCTAAGGCAAGTGAGTTAAAGACGTGTTGTTCGTAACCCTTCGTTCTTCTCCTCTTGTGTGTGCGAACTTTGACCTCCCCCCAGGTTTCCCCTCTGAGTCATCTAACTTCCTTTTTTCCCAGAGCCGGTTTCCCAGTCTTCAGTCCTAGTTTCTTTTTCCTCCTCTTTAAGCGCCCTTGGTTTCTTATCCCTCCCCCCAATCGCGTTCCCTCCCCAGTTAATATTGGAGTCGTCCTCCCCCCCTTACATACTTTTGGCTCTTTAGTCAAAACGAATCTCTCTTTTTCTGGGATTTCCCCTCTCGGTTCTTGTACTTTGACCTCCTCCTTGGGCCATATCGTTCTAACACTTCCCGGCATTTCCTGAGGCTCCCCTTTTTTTCCATTTTTTTGCCTTCTTACGACGTTTTCCCCTGTTGTTGTTTTTTCTCCGAGTCTTTTTTTCCCCCTGGAAGCGAGACTCTCCAAGCTTTCTTCCCTGCCCTTCTTTTCCTAAAGGGATAGTTTCCATGCCCCTCCCTCCTTGCAGTTCGTCTCTAATTTCGAGTTCTGCGCTGAAGAGAGTTCCCCCCCCTGCGTTCTCTCCAGCTTTGTTTTCGCTCCCGTCTTGACGTCCCCCCTGTTATTTTTCCTTTCCTCAGACCTTCTTTGGGTTTCTTCGGCGTCTCTGGCTTCAGTTTAAGTTCCTCTTTCCGCTCGCTTCCTCTTTTAATTTTCTTTCAACGTCTCCCCCCCCCTCGCGTTTTTTTTGATCCACGAGTAGACCTGGAACCTAGCCTCTTCCTTTTTGTGTCTTCTTTGAGTCTTTCCCCCATGATGCCCCTCCCCAAGCCCCCCCTCAGGATCGCTCTTATCGGTCTGCTATAGAGTCTTTCCATGGACTTTTTTATCGTTCCGGGGTGGCGGGTTGACCTTTCTTTTTTCGGAGTTTTTTTCTTCGATGACGTTCCCCCCTCGATTCTTTTTTTAATCGCTATCTCCTCAGTTTTTCGCTGTTTTAGAGTATAGGAATGGTCCTCCTCTTCTCGATTCGACTCGCTCTTTTGGGCTTTCCTTTTTCAGATCCTCGTAGATGAGTAATTGCGGCTTTTTCCCCCTTCTTCGCCTTTTTTTTCTCGCTCTCCTTAGAGTATCTTTATTCACACGTTTTCCTACCCCCCAGGCGGGACACTGCTTCGGTTTTAGTCTTACTCCCCCCTCCATAGTCGGACGGGAATGCCCCTTCTTTCCCAAATTTTTCCCTGATTTGCTCACCCGAATTTCTCTTGCGATGTATCCTTTTTTAACTTCCTTCCCGAGACGATTTTTTTCTGCTTCCCCCCCCCCCCTCGATCTGTTTGTCAGAAGACTCCTCAGTCTTTCGAGTTGCCCATTCCTTTACTCTTTTTCGATGACTCTTTTTTAACAGAGCTTTTCTTCTGAGAGCGTTTCTTAGATTCATTTTCCCCCTCCATGGTCATTACCTTTGTTAGGGCCGAACCTTTTGGTGCCGTCTGCCGCTTTCCTCCAGCTCTTTTTCCTTTGTTTTTCTGGTTCTTTGGACGTTGGGTCTTCCTTTGCGGATGGCCCACCTCCCCTTTTGAAAGGTGCGCTTTTTTATGAGGTACCTTTTTCTTGAGACGCCTCCTCAGGACACCAGAGACTTCTTTCTAAGCTGTTCCTTTAATTTTTTTCTAGGTTCTCCCCGGCAGCGGGGCTTCCCCCTTGAGAGCTTTTTGCTGGCCTGATTTGTCCCCACGCTTGTGAACTCCTTCCTGGGTCGTTCTTTTTTGCTCCTTTCTTTTCTGCCCCTTGAAACGTTCTTTATAACTGAGAAAACCCTAGTGGTTTTCCCTTTCTTAATGCGTCCGATGCTCGATCGATCCTTCTTTTTCTTGACGGTCTCCTGCCGAACCCCCCCAGACCGAAATTATGTTTTTTTCCTGAAATTTTTTTTCGACGAAACCTTCTTCTGAGGTTTTTCTTTGTTCAGTAATTCTTTCGTAGTTGTCGAAGCCATGGCGTGCGGTGTAGCCAGATTTTCGTTTATCCTTTTCTGTTCTGTCGTCCCCTTCCTTCGTAGCTTTTTTCCCCCTTTCCGGATCTCTCCCCTCCTGACGGAGATCCCTTCCCCTTTTTCTCTGGAAGAGCCCTTTTTTTTCGTGTACAGTCTTTTTTTAGTCCCTTCCTTGCCTTCCAGTTATGCTTTTCCATGTTTTGAGGCTCCTTTTTCCTCCCGATAGTTCCTCCCCTTTTGTCGAAGTTCCTTTTCCCCTCAGAGGTTCTCGCCACCCTTCGAGTCCATATTTCTTTTTTACACCGAAGACTTTTCCCCCCCTTTTTTCAGGCCCTCCTTCCCGTAGTTTTTTGCCCCTCCTTTTCGAATCTTTTCGACTCTCTTGCGCAGATTATGCGCTAGCCCTTCCTCTCCTCCTCCCCAGCTCCTTTGCGTCTTTTTTTGCTTGAGAGGCGCGCGTCCCCTCAGAGATTTTTCCTTAGCATTTCTCCCCCGGAACTGCCTCCGAGCCTTCTTCAAGCGCGCCGTTAAGCAAAAACTTCCTTCTCCGCCGTCTCTCCTTTCGATCACGGGCCCTTTCCGAAAGTTCCCTTTTGACTGCCCCAAGACTCACGGAGACACACGGACTCCGGCTTCCTTCCCCTAGTAGCTTTTTTTTTCCCGCAATTAACATCGCCCTCCTCTTCTGAAATGACGGCGGGCCCCACAACTTTTTTTTCCTCGTCAAAGGCCCCCCCCTCCTCTCCCCCCTCCCCTTATCAGCTGCTGGCGCGCGGCCGTAACACCCTTAGTCCTTCTCTGATTTAGATTTCGTCTTAGGTTGAAGGGAATTGGTCACTTCCCCCCCCTCCCGACCTCCCCTCTCTTTAAAGCCGGGTTTTCCCCCATAGTCCTTTTTTCTGTTCCCCTTTGCCTAATCATCCGTCGGAAACGGTAGTGACGTTTCCCCCCCCCACAGAGCTTTAAAAGGCCACCCCCGTTGTCGTTCCCCTTTGAACTTTTTCCTTTTCTAGCTTTTTTTTGCGTTTTCTCCCTCAGGTTTGCCAGTTTCTGACCCCTCAGCTATTTCCGAATTTTTTTAATTTATCTCCCCCACGGACACCCTGCCCCTTCCGAAGGGGGTTTTTCCCTTTTTTGCTGAGGTAATCCTTCCTCCTTTCCCCCGCTCCACTCGAATTCCTTTTTTGATCTTCGCCCCTCCAATTAGGATATTTCCTCCTTTTTTGGCCCCTTTCTTCGACCTCCCGACACTTCCTCCTGCGTTCTTTTTCTTTCGGCGATTACCTATCCCGAGCCGTTCTTTTTCCAACTTCTCTTTCCCCTCCGTATTACACCCTAGTTTTCTAGTGTCCGGTCTCCTTCTTTATTTTTGGGTTCCACCTTTTTTGCATCCGCACTAGTTCTTCCCTCTCTCACTACCCCATTCCGTCGACAGACTCAGCTTCCCTTTCCTGAACTAGCACTCTTTCCGCTTTTTTCTTACGTGATTTTTCCCCTTTTTGGTCTTCTTTTGAGTTACTCCCTTTCCTTTGGATCTTTCTGACTCCTCTTTTTCGGCCCTCTTTTTGGATCTACCGTGTGGTCTTTTTTCTGCACATTCGATCCTCTTTTCAATCCCTCCTTTTATGAACCTTCTTTTTCAAGCGAAGCTTCCCAGGACCTCCTTTCTGCGGTTCGAAGCCCCCCTTCCTTTCGATTCCTTTCTGTTCTCAACAGAACTTCTCTTGAGTATCACCCTCCCCTTGAACCCTTTTTTTCCTGCCCGGCTCGGTATAATTCTGACGCGCTTTTCCTTCACCCCTGAATTGCCTGCCCGTGAAGTCCTTCTGGTCCTTGATGGCTTTTTCAAATTTTTCTTCAAGGCTTTCTCTCTCGGCAGCTTATTCCCTTCTTTTCCTTAGAGATTCCTCGTCCGTTGCCCCCTCGATTCTCTGGCTCTCTTTTTCTTTCCAGGGCTTTTTCAGTTCTTCCTGCCACGATAGGCTTTCGTGGCACTTCTTTGGCAAATCCCTCTTTTTCCCCCTCAGCCGATTTATACCCCTCGCTTTCTTTTTTTCCCCCCCTCCTCTAGTTCCTTTTTTTTTCATTTCTTTCTTTCCCCCAAGGCTTCGTCGTTCCCTCCTCTCTTCTCCATGAAACTTGTTTTTCTTCTGACTTTTGGGGTCCTCGAGCAGTGTTCCAGCTTCCTATTTCGGTCATTTTTTCTAGGATTGAAACGGTGGCTACCCACCCCCTCCTCCCTCTTTGCAGAGGTCCTAGTAGCCCAGTTCCCTCTCTTTCTTAAGCTGTGCCCTTCCTTTTTGACCATCTTTGATCCTCCCCCTTCCCTGTTCTCCCTCCCTTATAAGATCCCACCTTCCTTGAAACTTTTTTCCCTCTCTCCTCTTTTTTCAGCTTATGACTTATTTCTCGTGCCTGTACGCTTTTAGGAATTCTTAGCGTAGATTCCTCCGGTTTTTTTTCCCTTCTCGAAGTTTCCACAGATCGGTTTTCGTTTTTAGCCCCCTTTGGTCCGGCTGCCCAATTTTTCTCTTCTTTAAACCTCTTCAGACTCCCGTATTCGAAGATCTTTGTTGGCTGCATTACGCCTCCCTTTCCCCTGAGCCCTCAAAGCCGCTGCTCCTTAGTAATGATTTCCCTTTAGGCTCTCTTGTGAAGTTTTTGATCGAGCGTTATAGTCCCTTGACAAAGCCCCCCTACTTCCCCCAGGAGGGAACTTTCCCCCTTTAAGCCATTTTTCATTTTTTTGCGATATGCCCAGGCTTCTACTACCCCTGTTTTTTTTTTTTTTCATGAACACCTCTTTCATCGGAGGAGATTTAAGGTCCCCTTGAGGAGTATAGGCGTAAAAATATCTTTGGCTTCTACTCCGATTGTCTTTTCCTTTTTCCGTTCCTCTCGAGCTTTTACTCCTCCCAAGTTTGTTCCTCCCTTCCCCTCTTTTTTTAGCCCCTAAACCCTTGGTGAAGAGGTTGAGTCTTTACGCGCCTCCTCCTTGAGCGCTTCTGCGTGCTTTTACCTTTAAGGCTTTCTTTTCTCGTTTTTTTTTCCTTTAGAAGGACCGTCTTGTGCGGTTTACTTTATCCGTCGCCTCTTCCTGTGTTTGCGATTTATTCGAGTCCTTCCTAGGCTTTCCTTTTTCAGTACCTCTTTGCCGTATCAGGCCCAGTGGTCGATTTTTTCTGCTCAGTTTTCCCTCCAGGTAGAGAACCGACTTATCTATTTTTCTTTTTCAGGCTAGTTTCTCCTTTTTCTATGATCTTTGGACGAGTTTTTGTACTTTCATTTCTTTCATTCGAGGGTATTCTTTTCTCGCGTTTGTTTCTTTTCCCCTTATGGTTTTTTCTTCAGTAGCTATTCCCCTGGCCAGCCTTTTGGTAGTTCGCTGTGTGTCTCCTTTCTGCGCCTTCCCACTTCAGGGGGGCTCTCCGACAACCCTTTTTTATATTTATCTAGCCTCTCCTTCCAGTTTTTCTTCATCGACGCGCCTCAGGTCTAATGGCGTCTTCGCGTCAGTTTTTTCCTTCCCCCCCCTCGTTTCCCCAAGCACGATTTTCCTGAGGCTGGCTACCACCGTCGTTTCTCAGTCTCTCTTTGGTTTCTTTTTCGTGCGTATTATTGCCATTCCTTCGTTATTGATTTTTCTCTCTCCCCCTGGAACTTTTTTCGTTTTTCAAAGGAGACTTCCTTTTTTGCCGATCCTTTTCTAAACCCCCCTTTTTTTTCTTCGTCCGAAGCAGGGCATATTGCAACGCCGGCGATTCTCTTTCTCCTCGTTTTTTTTTTCTATAAGCCGTCGTCTTTGAAGATGCCCTCTGGTTTTTTAAAAGTTTTCTTTTTTTCGATCGTTTTTTTTTTCTTCGTACCTTTTCCCCCTTTTGTCGTTACAACGCCACCCCCACCCAACACTGCCCAATTCGCCTCACTCCAAAGATAGTCGACAAGTTCCCAGAAACCGTAGCTGTCCTCCTTGAGAGCAAGTTTCCTTTTTTGACCCAACCCCCTCCTCTTGGTAGCAGCCTTTCAGAGACTTCCTTTTCCTCACGCGTTTCTTACCATCCCTCCGGGCCTTTCTTCGCGTCCCTCTTCCAAGCCCTTTTTTTGAAGACAGGCTCTCTCTTCTCAGATTCTAGAGAGGCCAACCTTCCGTTCCTATCTGTTTTCTCCCCCATTTCCTCCTCCATTCCCCCCTCCCGTACTTGTTCACGGTCCCCTGCCCTCAAAACCCTTTTAGATTTTTTTTTCCTCCCGGTCGATCCCGAGCCCGATGCCGGCATCCAGGAAAAGGACTTCGAAAAACCCTGTACCCTTCCCTTCGCCCGATTTGTAAAGTCTTTTTTTTTTTTCTTGGGTTTATTTGTGGTGTTTTGGTTCTCTGGTTTTTTTTTTGGGGGTTTTTGTTTTTGTTTTGGTTTTTTCTTTCTTTTTTTTTTTTTTTTTGGGTTTTTTTTGGGTTGTTTTTGGGGTTGGTTTTTTGTCGGTTTGTCGGGGTTGTGGTTTGTTCTTTTTGGGGTTGTTTTCTTTTTGGGGTTTTTTTTTTTTTTTTTTCTTTCTCTGGGGTTTTTTTGGTTTTTTGTGTTTTGTGGGTTTCTTTTTTTTTTTTTTTTTGGGGGCGTGTTTTTTTTTTTTTGAACGAGTCCTCCTCATCCCCCCCACCTAACCCGTTTCAAATTTTTCATTTAACCCAGCTTTCCTTTTTTTTGGACAAACTTTTTCTATGCCCTTCCCCCAGAGCGTAACCCCAATCTTTCATAGTCTTTCCTGAGTTTTTCGTTCACCCTTTCTAGTTTTTTTTTTCATGACTCAAACCACCCCTTTGTCCCATTTTTGAAGGTCCTTCGGCACGGCCCCCCCCGCTACTCGCTAGAAGGGCCCCTAGCGTCTTCCCCTTTCGACTCCCCTCAGTCCGTACGTTTTCGCGACCCTCCCACAGGGACTGGGGAAAAAGTACATTAATTCTTCTATTTTCAAGTGCGCTCCACTCCCTTTCAGACCCCCCTTTAGCCCTTCTAGAAAACTTCCCCTTGGTTACGCGCCCTGATCCAGAGACGCTCTTCGGTTACCTGGGACGCGCCCCTGAAATTCTTTTACGCTTTTAGGACCTCCACCTACGTGAAGGACACTTCCCCGAAAGCCCGTCTCTTGGAATTTTCTGCCCTGTCCTACGTCGAATTTTTTCTCTCTGTGGCGCGTTTCAATCACGTCCTTATCCTTTCTTTCGCCCCAAGTCTTCGCGCCCTGTTCTCATTACTTCTCCCTGCTCATCTAGCGTTAGTTTGCCTGTCCTCGTCCTTTCCCCAAATCTTCCAGATCCATTGGCGCGTTTCCTTTTCAAGTCTTCCTTTTACCCTCCTTCTCGACTCCTCCTTCGCAGCAAGACGGCTCGGCTTCCACGGATCTTTTGAAGTTCCGTCTCGGTCTCCTTTTCCTTGTTTTTTGCGACCAAGTACCTCCGAGACATATTTTGATTTCAAGCCCCCCCGGCACTTTCTTCGAAATTCCCCTCATTTCCCTCCTTTTTTCGCGAGCGATCGACCGCCGTCTTCTGGGGGTTATTGACTTCCCCTTCCTTTCTTCAACTTTTTCCTCTTTGGATTCCCCCCTTGTCATGATTTTGATCTCTAGGGCACCCATTAAACGCGCGTGTCTTTCCCGTTTTCCCTCCTCTTCGCTTTAAAGGGAAGAATTCTTCTCCCTGAAGCTTTTTCCTCCTTCTCAAGAGTCTTGGCCATCTTTTTCAGCCCTCCCCCCCTTCATCTTTCTTTTTTCGAAACGCTTGAACTCCTACCGCTGTTTTTAGATGGCGGGATCGTTCCAACCTCCAGGCATTGCGTTCTTTAGTTTTTCCGGAACCCCCTTTTTCTTTCTTCGAATCGCTTTCTTTTGGAATTACAATTGAACCTCAGTGGTCCTTTTCAGCCTATCGTTGAGATCTTCATGCGCTTTTGTGCCTGAGATGTCCCCTCCTTGGAATTCTTTTTTTTCCTTATCGAATCTATTCCCCTACCTCCTTTTTTTTTTTTTCGAGATCTTCTATTTTCCCTCGAGGTTTCCCCCGATCAGACCTTCTCTCTCGAAGTTTTTCCCTTTTCTTACCTCTCGGCTTGGAAAATACTCCCTGCAAATTCTATTTTCTTTCCGAGTCGCTTCCTCTTTTACTCCCGAGGTCTTCCCCCCTCCGCTCCTCCCCCCTCTTCTGAAGGTTTTTTTCCTTTTTATGACGTCGCCCCTTGTTGTCAAGGACGTCGTTTTCCCCTAGCCGACTTCAGCGAACATATGACTTTTGTTTTCGTGGGCTTCCCCCCCCCGTCTTTTTTAAGGTTTTTCGTTAGTGACTTTTCCCTTTCACACGGACCAAGGCACCTTTCACCGCTCACGGATCTTTTTTCGACCATTTTTTTTCCTGCATTTAGGACCTATCGCCTTTTTCCGAAAAGACTCTCTTTCTGCCTCCCTTTTTTTAATCCCCCCCCCCCTCCTTTTCTCAAAGCCGAGGCATTAGGCACCACGAGGTGTCCTTTTCCAGGAGTTCAGTTCCCTCCGAGCTAGCTTTTAAGTCGTATTGTTCCCCTGGATAAGTTCTTTCGTCTTCTCCTTATTGGGGATTGATCTTAAGGAAGAGGTGGTGTGATGGCCCCCTCGGTTCAAAATCTGTCGTCTTCCTTATTTTCACGCTTCCACCTGAGTCCCCACATATTTTTTCTCGATCTATCTATGGAGTGTCCGGATAATTCTTCCCTCGCTATTTCCCCTAAATTTTCCTTTCCCCTCGACTTCTTTTTTTCAGTTTTCTCTCCCCTTGCCTTCAAGGCCCCTATAGTAGCCTTCGATTTCTACTTGGACTCCCTGCCTCTTTCGCTTTTCCCAATTTCCGTTATGATTTTGTTAATGTCTCTGCCTTTGACTTAGTTTTCCCCTCCCGAAACCAGAAGGCGGGAAGCCGTTTTCCAGTTATGTCATGCCCTTCCGGGCTTTCTTCCTTCCTTCCTCTTGTTACTTTTTCCTGCTCAGGCCCCAGATGGGAGGATCCCCCACCCCGTCGTTTCAAAGTTCGAGGCCTGCTCGGATTTTTTCCCCAATCCCTCTTTCTCTCTCAGCGTCTCCCCCCCTTTCTTTTATGTCCCGGTCTTTTTTCCGATCCCGAAGACCTTTTTTTTTTCCGACTTTTTCTTCCTAACTTTTATGCTTGTTTGGGGGCTTCTTCCCCCGGAAGAGCCCTTTGGACGATGTTGATTTTCCTGCGCGACCTCCTTTTTGGGGACATTAGATTTTGGCGCTCTTTTCGGGATCTTACACTGTAAGTATGGTCCGCCCCCCCTTGTTTGAGGAATGGACGCTTGTTCAGGCCTACGCAACTCTTGTTTACGGTTCTTCGCAGCCCCCTCTTTCTTCCCTTTTTTTGGGGCTTTCCGCGGCTATTTTTTGCAGATCTTTCGAGGTCTTTTTCACTGCCCGTCCTTGATCCATGGACTTCCAGTTCTTCCTCTTTTTTTATTCCTCTTAGCGGGTGCTCCCTCACCTTCTGTGGTCGACTCAGACGTTTTCTTCCTCTAGTCGTTGACGGTTTTTTTTTGATCCTTTTTTTTTTTTTTTTATGCGTTTCTGCTCTTTTTTCAGTCGTTTCCCTCTACGACAGCGCTGGAGGTCGAATTTCTCTTTTTTTTTTGAGAGCTTTGTTCAACGCCTTTCTCGTATTTCAAGATTCGGTGGTTCCTTTTCTGTTGGGCGAAGTCTTTGCTCTTTTACTTTCCACCCTCTTTCATTTGGTTGACCCTCGCCCCTACTCCCGTGATCTCTATTTTTATTCCTTCTGGACACTCTTTTCTTTTTTTTATAGAGCTGATTTTTTCCCCCCCCCCCCCCGAGTTTCGAACTGTCTGTGAGGTGTTAATCTCTTTGCACCCCGATTCATGCTTGCCAGGATGGCAGCCTTTTTTTTTAGCGGGTTCATCCCTTAGCGATGAATATAGTTTTTTTGGTCTTCTGGCCTTCGGGAGTCTCTTTCTTTCGCACTTTGGTCGAAGTTCGTTCTCTCTTCTGAACCGCAGCCATGGCGTTTTTTCGTCTCAGATTTTGCCAATGTATGACGTCATTTGCGCTTTTTCCTCTCTTTTTTTCTTCATTCTTGTGATATAGTAACTCATCCTGTGTTCCCCCAGCTCCCCCTCTTTATATATTCCTCCTCCTCCCTTTTTTTTGAGCTCTCCTCTCCTCAGTTTTCTTCAGCTCCCTAGTGCGATTGCGCAGGCACCAGGACCTTTTATGATAGGACGTCTTTTCCTCTACACTTTCTCCCCTAACTACACCGCCAGTTTATAGGGCTCAAGAGCCTTTCCCTACTCCTCCCCGTTCCCCAGCCCGTCAGTTTGTCTCGCCCCCCTTTTGGAGAGGTCACGCTTTTTTGGAGTAGGATGACCTTCCGACTTTCGTTGATGTTCCTCAGAATTAAGACAGTACTTCTTTTTTTGAATCGGTATTCCCCCGCTACGGCGCCGCCAGTCGACCTCCCCTTTTCTGACTCTTCTCTCCAAAACTTCCCGAGTTTCTTTTTCTTTTCGAGATCGAATTTCTCATGGTGAGTCCTTTTTTCTTTTGGGCCCCGGACTTCTGTTTTCCCTTCTCCCCTCTCAGCCCCTTCCCAGCCACTCAACTTTTCTTCAGTGAAGAGCTACGTAATTTTTCGGTAACAACTCGCTTAAAGCCCCCCCAAGTTCCCCCCGACCCTCTCTATTCCATCTCCCCCCCTCCTTCTTCTCCCCAGGATCATTCAACCCCCATAAGGCTCGGAGCCCAAAAGGACTTTCTCGTAGTTCCCTCTTTCGCTACCATGTCCGGTTCCCGGAAAATCATCACCAATCTCCTCCGTCCCCCTCAAATGGATCAACCGCTTTCCTTTCAATTTTCCAAACATGTGAATAATCTTTCTCCAAATAGAAGCTTCCCTTTCCCAAAGGCAAGCTCGTGCTGCTGAGACCTTCCGTCCATACCCCCTTCTTCTTTTCCTTGACCCGCTGCCTCCTCCTGCCTTCTGACCTACTTCTTTGACAAATTTTCCTTTTATCGGCCTGTTCCCAAGCCACGAGCGAGCCCTTCTGGAACTCCCTCCCTCGCTTTCTGCGCGCGGCATCCTACTGTCACCACGTTTCGTCGGCCTTGATTTCCCCCTTCCCAGACTTCTTTTTTAGATCCGTCGGACAAAAGGTGAGGTTTCATTGTACCCCTCTCAAGCTCCTAACGGCAAGCCGTCCTCAGGTCGCGCGATCCATCTCTCTTGTTTCACGCCGATCCAGTCTCTGACTACGTTTTGTCCCCTTTCATTTGGTTGAGAAACACGCCCGGTTTCAGCTCTTTGCCCCAAAGCACTCTTCTATGGTTCCGTCTTAGTTCCTCCTCCGGTCGTTGAATGATCTCAACCCTCCCCCTTTATGAACGGTCAATTTCTTTGGTTTTCTCGGTTTGATTAAGATAAGCTCTCCCTTCATTTTTTTCATTCACCTCATTCGACCTTTGTGACAGGAGGCGAAGAAGTTGGTCCGTTCTCAACCTCCCACATATTTTCTATCTACGCGTTGAGAGGCATCTCGTTCTCTCCCTTCCCTTACCCCTCCGAGACCCTGTTTCAGTCTGGGCGAGGAAGTCTCTCTTTTCGGCGATGTAACATTTCAGAAGATTCATCCCGTACCTTGAACGCAGTCTCCCGGCGGACTATCGATGGTAAACCAATATTGTCTATCTTTGGGCGTGCATTCTGGCCATGCCACGAGGGGTGCCACCGGGAGGCAATCCCTCAACCATCTATTCCGATTCGCCTGCCCACCCCAAGCTTCCATGAACACTTACCCTTGACCCTCCTTAATACGCTTCCACGTCCTCCGATCCCGCTACCCGATTTCGTTGATGGCTTGCCCTTTGTGTCCTTGGATTCCTCTTTGCTTCCCACATGTTCCTTGGATTTCCCCTTGCCTAGACTTCATTGGCTTGACCTTTGTTTTTCCCTGACTTTGCTGATTCTTCCTTTTCACCCGCTTGCACGCCGCAGTGAGAGTGGTTCTCTCCGTTCCAATCCTGTCTTCCTCGTGATGAAATGGCCGGTCCTTTTTGAAGCGAAGTCCCGCGGCCCCTCCTTCTTTTCACACCTTCGCGAAGAAAACCCCCATTACTCGCTTCGGTTTCGGCTGACCCGGAATTATCGTCGACGTCAATCTTTGATCGTCAACTCTTCCTTTTTCTTCTATTCGAGGGAGACTTTAAGGCTCTTGTTTCTCCTTTCTCTTCTCTCCTTGCACCGAATTTGCACTTTACGACGTGGCCTACTTCGTGGCATTGGTTATGGACCCCTTCCTTCCTGAGCTCACCGTCTGGCGATCTCGGAGCTTGTTCCATTTTCGCGTCCAGGATGGAAATCGCCTATCCTGCGTTTTTTTTTCTTTTACTACCTTTCTTCTTTTTTTCGAGTTGTTTTTGCATGCTATCTCTGTTTTGAGTTCGTTTTGATCTAGCTGTTGCTTCTCCAGACTGCGCACCCCGGACTTCTTCCCGCCTGTCCCCCGCCCACTTCTGCGCCCAGGCCCGTGTTCCTTTGTCGCGTTGAATGTTCCTTTTTCTCTTTTCTTCGGGAAGCCTGCTGCTTCCCTTTGAATAAGCGAGGAGAGGCGCTTTTTTCCCACGTTTTCACCCTCCCCCAACCCTTCCGCAATTTTCCCCCTGAACCTTCTTTCCTGGCCTTCGCTGCGCTGTCAGGGCTCCCCCCCCTTCGTTTTCCATCTTGACGTTTCCGGGGGTCCTTTTCCTCTCCAAGGACGCTCTCGTTACTCTGTGTTTTTCCCTCTCCTCTTCCTCCTCCCCTTTCCAGGTTGTATTTTTCCCCCGATGTTTGTGTTTCGCCTGATTGTAGCGCCTTACTACATCTGTCTTTGTTCTGTGTTCCTTCATTCCGTTCAACTAGTGTTTTCACCGTAGAGTGAAGCGTTTTCCTCTATCTGTTAACGATGGCCTCGTCCATCGATACTCCGCCTTAATTTCTCCTTTCGGATATCCCCACGCTCCAAGTGCAGCGGGGGATCCTTTTTCGCGTAGATCAGTAAAGGCATTTTCTGAAGATCGCCGTTATTTTCCCCACCACGACCCATCTCGGGAGGCCCTCATTCAAACCTTCCACCTGTCTTTTCTGCAAGCAAAGAGGATCACGACCCCCCCCCGGCAGGCATCGGACACCAGGCTTCAGCCTTCTCTAGACGTTTCAGCGTATGAACTTTTTCGTAGTGAAGGACTTCTTCTTGGAAGGCCCTTTTTAGATGGTGGCTCTTCCTTATCCTTTTTTTTCTCCCTCCCAGGCGTATTGAAGACCCTCGATGCGCGGCCCATATCGATAACATCTTTTAAAGCGAGAGCCGCTCATCCCTCTGCGCAACGGCTTTTCCTCTTACATGCACAGGATCTTCCCTCTCCCCCTATGATATCCCCCTCCTACTTTGGTGGTCTCTCGCGCCCGTCAGATTTCGAGCGCACCTTCGTGATTGATGCTCATTGGCGGAGGGATTACTCTCCCTTAGTCGTCTGCATTTCTCTTAGGAGAATGATTGTGAGATGGATCGGCGTTTTATCGTCCTCCCAAAACGCGCACATCCCCCTGAGCCAACCCCTTGTTTAGCCAGTTTTCGTGCTTTCGATAATGCCACCCTCGGTTTTCCTCACGGACGCGGTTTCCGCTTCCTCGGAGGTTATTGTCGGTACTTCACGCTCCCAGCCGGGCGGACTTGACTCAACGACACCTCTTCGGCTCGCGCCTGTATAGGCTTCCAAGATCCTTGCCCAGCCGCGTCTCGGCTTGCTTTGAGTTTCTTTCCTCTATTTGGACAATCGCCGATTCATTCACCTTTGTTTTCCGGATGATCCGCCGTCCCGCTTAGGGGGAGAGTTGAACCTTCTAATTGGTGATTATGTTTGCTTCTTCCTTTTCCTCGCTTGCGGCTTGCCTTCTCTTCGCTTGCGATTTGGCCGGGCGATTCCTTTTCCCACCCCCTTGTCCGACGGATGGTCGCCTTTTTGAGGCATGCAGCGGGCCCTTCTTGCGACGATTTTCGTGACCGTCCGGATGCCGTTACGACCTCCTTCTTTTTGATTTTCCCTGCGATTTGGCCCGTGTTCCCCCCTTAATCACCTTTTTTCTTTTCCCGCCCGGCCCGCTTTTATCCTCAGGCCCACAGGGCGGCGTGATGATGTTAAAAGTGCGCAGCCTTTCCAGATATCCTTGTGATAAGAGTCGTTGACGGACTGGCGTTCGTACTTGGTTTGTTTTTCTTCCTTTCCTGGAGGCCGATTCGTCGTGTTCCCTCCGACAGTCGCGGTTTTGCGCATATTTCGCCGTTTTGCCCGGAGGCTTTGACATTCCTCCTGCTCGTCAAGACGGCCAATTTCGTGCTGTCGCTGGCGGTTATCGTCGGCGCCTTCCCTCTAGAAACGGCCGTGGGACCTCCCCCCTCTCACTCGCCAACTTCCTCCAGAGCGCTGTTCGACCTCCGGTCTTCATGGGGAACCGCTGGTCATCGCTCTCGAGGTCGAACTGTTCTGCAGGAGAGTTGCCCCCCCGGCGAACACCCAAGCACAGGCCTTTCTGCTGAAGGCTGGCTACCCCAGCCCGAAACGGTCGCTGTTCATCTTCCCAACAGTCCTCTTCGGTTTTGGACGTCTTACGGTATGGCGTAGATTTCTTCGCACTTTAGGACTATCTGGGCGCATGTTTTAGTGATGCTCTTGCGCCTTGCCAGCCATGGAGGTGGCGTTTTTTTTTCTCTATGGTGCATCACCCTTTACCGGTCTGCGCAGGCTTTTTGATCATCGTGCGATCCCCTTCCTGTGTCGGGCCTCTGCAGAGGGCATATTCGCTCAACCCCCGTCGGCGCTGTTTCTCTCTTCCCTTTTTGTGGTTTGAGAGAGATCTCGAGATGTTGAGCTTTTTTTTCCTTATGCCCTGCTTGCGTGGACCGTCGCAAGGAAGTTGCTTCTTGATGATCGTCCCCCTTCTGCGCAGACCGTATCTAAATGTGATTCCCTGTCCCAACGACCACCGCCTATGCGGGGCGAAGGCGCCCAGAGCAATAAAGACTTCAATTAGAAAAGATAGTCTCCCCAGTGTCGAAGAAAATCTTCCGCACAAGAACCGATTTTTCCTCACCGCCTTGGAGGCAGCTGCCGCTTTGTGCGTAGGATTGAACCCCTTACGCTTTTCTTTGATGGTAGACATAAGTAAGCAGAATCTGGTGTCGCCGGTAGGAGGCCCGACGTCCGCGAAGAAAGTTAGACCTCGGCGGCTCACGATCCACCAAGCGGCCCTGGTCCCCCCTTCTGCATGACGCGATTCATCGAAGCCAGCTATTGTTTTTTTCTAGTGTCTCCTCGTGCACTGACGTTTCGAGCTGGTTCGGCGCCCAGAACGATCTTTGACCGCCCTCGAACGACCCCGTTCCTGTTTTTTTCCGCGCTACAAGGCGTCTTTTTTGCCCCGGTTCCCCCCAGCGCTCCGGACCAAGCCCAAAACGGCGCCTCCTCTCGGTTCCCGCCAGACTGTTGTTCGATCACGACCCGCTCTTTCCTTAAATTCTGGTCGACAAACCCAACCAGTACCTCTGGAGACTCTTCACAAGGACTCGGATTCGCAAATAAGGCGCCTTCGAATCTCCTCCATGCGGCGCACTTCCCCCTCACAAATCCGCCCTCCCTGGGGCTGTCTCGCTCAAAGCGGGAAGTTCTGCCATACTGCAGGCCAAAAGGTGAAGGAAAGGCCCGGCCACATCGCCGTCTCCTCCCCTCCCCAAATTTCAAGCCGCAATCGCTGCTTTTTCCGGCATCTTAAAATCACCAACACGTCGGCCTCTCGTCCCGCTGCATGCCTCAAACAGTTCGGACCATCCGATCGGACCAAAAGTTCCATCCCGGGCCTTTCCAAATCGCCCAGCG
>Ga0179593_1507720_pt1 | contig 29832 bp, 29 predicted proteins | sample CZODoug2_1_08_16_FD_185931 | JGI IMG/M metagenome (GOLD analysis project Ga0179593, IMG submission 185931) | Vadose zone soil fungal communities from Angelo Coast Range Reserve, California, USA - CZODoug2_1_08_16fungal (PacBio error correction) | ecosystem: Environmental > Terrestrial > Soil >... | reverse complement strand
CTCTCTCTTCGACTCAAGACCTTCGCCACTAACGCTCACTTTCTTTGACATAAGGCACGTGTCCTGTTCCCCTCGTGACGGGATATAGCGGCACGTTTCTTGAAGTCCCCTGACGCACCTCAGTTATCTCTTTTTCTTTGACTGCTCTCCATGAGTTATCCCTGAAAGAAGGAGATCGCTGCGCGCAGAGGTGTTCCCCTTTTTTCTCTACTGTTGTTAATTTCGTCGGCGTTTACCTCAGAATGAGAAGCCGCCGTCTCCAGCGCTGCACGTTGCGCTTTCTCTCTCCGCTCGTTTCCGTTTTTGACAAGTCGAACGTCGTGCGGTTTTCCCCGCGACGGCTTCCTCCCTTCCAAGCATGTTCCTGCTCCCCCCGATTCTTCGCACCAATGTTTCAGATTCCCCCGGTTAGCTCGACATCCCAAGCAGGCCCTTCTCGTCCGCCAGATCCTTTCCTTTTGAGGTGCTGACGTATACCCGAGCTCGAGGGTCGCAGCTCTACAGCCCCCCGGACTGTTTCTCTTCAGGTACACGGACGTACTCCTATTCGACCCTTCCCCCCTTGAGCACTTGTCTCTCTTACCCACGCGATCTCTATTATTCCGGATTTGAGGTCAGCCTGAGCCTATACGGCGCGCTTCTTGGAGGAGGCCCGACTGGATGCGGGTCTATCCGTTTTCCCTCTCATCCAGAAAACGCTCGCGTGGTAGTTTTTCCCTCCGCCTGCCCGCGGGTGTATCTTTCAAGAAGGCGTAGACCCAAGGCGCCTACTGAGTCGCTGCCTCCTGATTTAAGGTAGTTTTTTTTCCCCCTCTGGGCCTCGCCCCTTTTTTCCCTCCCCGATGATATCCCTACCGGCGCTTCATCACGAGCCAGAACCTGTTTCAGAGCAGCTATTGCCCTGCGCCCACCTCGCACGCTTCGGCATGTTTTGGACTGGGTTTTCCCGCGGCCTGGTTAACCAGTTCAGTAAACTAACACTGAACGTTACCGCGGCGCTCGGCGGCTTTGTTCGGCGCCCTCTTCCAAACGACCTCTCAGTGGCTTTATCCTCGGTTGCTCATGGACTGAGATTCTTTTCTCCCTCTGAGTAGACCGCTCGATCCTTCTGGATTAGTTCCCCCGCCGGGGAGTCAAAAATGGAGTATTCCTTGCTCAGAATCGGGCCGGGAGACCCCGTTCTTGGCCCTTCTCCCTAGGTATGAAGTGAAGAGTGCTGAGCACTCTGGCTCGGCGCGAACAGGCTCTTTGTTATTCGACTCTCACTAGCTTCTGTCTGATACTTAGGAAGGAGCCTTCCAGGATTCTGATCGTTCTTCTTAATGATTGACGATTACCGCTTCTCCTGGACCACGGCGTAGCCTAGGGAGACCCTTCGCTCCGGCAGTTAGATCACGATGGCTTTTTCCCGCCTGCTCGCCTCCCCCGTCTCCCTTTCTTTCCCCAACTTTATGAAAGACTGCCACGACGGGAGGGCATCTCTCCTCGCGCGTCTAAGATCCTTTCAATGTACTCCTCGCGGTGACCTGTTCTCTCTTGTCCCTCTCTCTACTTGCCGAGTGCTAGGCGAGGAAGCGCGCCCTCCTCTCGACTCCCCTCTATTTCCCTGGCGCGACCTCCTTAGCTCGAGCCTGGCGTTCACCGCGGTGCGGCGCCTCAGTGCTCTGGTCGCGTTCTCGGCTCTTAATCGTATTGAGACTTTAGGAGACAGCTGGTAGTTAGCAGATGACCCCCCCTTCTACCCGAGTTTCCTCGTTTTTCGTTGGCAAGAGAAAGGGCGAATTTTATCGAGGCACCTTGCTGCCCTTTTTGGCTCTCTTTTTGAAGCGAGCTCCTGCTCGCCCGAGGAGCCCACCCCCCAAGATTTTTCCTCATCGCTGGCGGGCTCCGATCTTTTCATTTTTCGGTCGGACGGCTCAGCCTGCTCCCCATTTTGAGTTCTGCGAACGACTTGGATAGTTCCCTTGTTCTGCCCTCCGCGCTGCTGCTGGCTCCTGGCCTTCCTAGACTTTCTCCTTTCTCTTTCCCCCCCCACTCCGGTTTTCCGCCTTTCTTTTTTCCTCTCTAATTTTTCAACTCGTCGCTTCCCCGTTTTGAGGTTCAGCTGTCCCCGAGGCCCGCCTTTTGCGAGAGACAGTTCCCTCCTTTTCTTTAATTTGGGCGCGACCGTGCGATCCCGCTCCGATTCGCTTGCAGACCTCGTTTGACCTATCTGAAGCAACTGGCACCTATACTCATTTCCGTTCGGCGAGTTTCGTTACCGAGTCCTTCCTTCTCGAAAAGACGAGGATTTCCTTTTTCCGGACACGGCCGAGGTCGGGCTTTGGCGAGTCTCTTCATCTTTTGCCCCCTCTTCTTTACTCCTATTTTGTTCAAGCGAAGCTTTTTCCCATTGCGGGAGTAGTCGGTTCTCCAGATGTTTTTCTTCCTCGGCGATTTCTGGAAGCTGTCTGGGCCTTCCTCATTTCTTCGCGCTCTATTCTTTCCTTTTATTGGGTCAGCTCCACCGTGAAACCCTCTCTCGTCTGATAGGGGAATTTCTTTTTTTGTTTAGATGATCCTGCCGAGTAGATTTCTTGGTCCCACTCATCCTTAAGCTGCCCCCCCTCTGGACTTGATTGAGCCTCTAATAGAGCGGCTGCGAGACTCTGTAGCCCCTTGCGCTTTCCCATTTCCAGCGATCGCAGACTTTCCATTAGGTTCAGTCTCCTCTGCCCGAATGAACGCCTCCCTCGCCCTTTCTTCCAATGCAAGGTCGGCGTTATGAACGCGAACTCGGCCAATTTCGTTTGTGACGGCCGCTCCATTCTTCAACCTTTCCCCCCCCTTTCAGAGGCGACCGTGTCTCTGCCGTCACGCGATTCATCCCGACGGCGAGGATCCTCCCTTCGACATCGGTCGTGCAGCGTGCATAGTTTTTCGAGATTTTCTCTCCCACTGTCCAGTTCCCCCCCCCCTCGATAGCCGAGGGAATTTTCTTGCTCGCCCTTCAAGCGCGATCGACCCCGAGACGCTTTTCGACTTGAGTGTTGAGCCTTTCTGTCAGAGCCATCCACCCACCCTCCTCTGAAAACCGGCTTTTTCAACTTTCGTTGAAGACGAGGAAGTCATGATCAGCTCCTCGCCCGGCTCATCGGACATCTGGGCTCCCCCTGGCTTGGCCTTCCCCATCCCGAGAAAATGTTTGCAAACTGAGTTGAGCTTATCGAGACCCGACCCTTTCACTTCCCGCTTCCTCCTTCCCCGAAGAGAGGATCTGTAGTCTCCGGTCGAGCTCTTTAGTCCCTCGCGTGCAGGCCTCTAGTAGTAGACACAAGGGTTAGTTTGGGTGTGGGGGGTGGCCTGTTTGGGTGTTTCCCTCAAGTCTCCCCCTCTGTATGGAATGCTGCTTGTTGAAACTTCCCAGTCCCCTGGTATCCGGTTATCTACTCTCTCTTTTCCCTATGCTCACTCCCCCACTCTTTTTACCCCTGCTGGGATCGAGAAGACGATGACGTCGGTGCGTCCACTGCGGCGACCTTACTTTCCACTTCCTTCCTTCTAGGTTCCTAACTTTTGGAACGGTGACGAAATAGAGTTGGGTTCGGGTCCTGCGTCCTCGGAGCAGGCAGTGCAGTAGAAGATATCCTCCCCTTTCTCTCCTCCTGAGTAGGTCAGGCTGGCTTTGCGGCCCCGGCGATCTTCTCCTAGTTCTGGTACTCCCCCGAAGAATCTCGGTTTCTTAATAAAAGTCATTGACCCTCTCGGCGGATCGCTGAAGGGTGTTAAATAGTAGACCCCCCCCGATGAAGGAGTTCAGACGCCCCTCCTTTCTTTTTCCCCCGCACTTGGCGGAAAGATTCTCGATAGGTCATTCCAGCTCCTTATGAAACGCTCGCCAATTCCGGAGGATGCGCAGAGTCATCTCCAGGACTGAATTGCGACGACTTTTCTTTCAAGAAGCGGTCTCGGTTGGAAAAGTTTCTGAACTACAAGCGCTATTTTCCTCTCTTAGTCGTGTCCTTAATTCTTCTAACCGGCATTTCGCCTATTCTGATTCCTGTTTATCCACTGTTCCTTGGAACTCGACCATCAGCGATCGCTTGCTCTCTTCTGCTAGAGTCTACAGTCTCGCATTTTCCTCTTTCGTCGAGACATTTTCTATGAGGGTGCACGAACCCAAACCTTCGATGTTAAGAACGCGAACTGTTTTTTTGATTACTGTCTGGGTCTTTTGTCTGAAGAGCTGGTGAACATGCCCTCGACCTTCAAAGACTTTTTTGGGAGACGTAGTCACTCTCTGAGAGTAACCCCCCCCCGGAGAGGACCCCGTTGAGTCCCCTTTCTCACTTGGGCTCGGTGCGGGAAGTGTAGGCATATTTCTCTTTTCCCGAGTAAACCTGGCGTAGCCGGGGGGAGTTCTTTTGCGGTCTCCCCTTCTTTATGTTCTGCGCCGATTCTTCCTTTAAGGAGATAAACAACTCGCAGGGGAGGTCCACCCAGGGACCGCCTCTGCCGGGACTTTTTTGGTTTTTCTTCTTTTTGAGCTCGCCCCCCGATGATTTCTGGGCCGCGCTGCCGCCTGATTTCTGCTCGTTTCAGTCTGCAATCTTCCCCTCCCATACTTCGCTCTCCTTTTTTTTTTAGAAGGGAAATGCTTGTAGATGGTTCTTTCATTTAGGATCGGCCGACAGTCAGACGCCAGGTTTTAGGCTGTAAGATCTTTATGACCCCCCCCCTCCCCTTTATGATGCTTGTTTTTCCTGGGATAAGTCTGGCAACCCGCTCCTTTTCTCTGTTTCTTCTTTCGCCAGTCTTTCAGCTCGCGTAAGTTGTCTGGTGAGCAGCGAGCGTCCTGCTTTCCCCCCCTGCGGAGTCCCATCTGGCAACCGGCTTTCGAATTAGCGTCCTTTGGCCAACTGAGTCTTAAAGAGGCGCAGGACTGAGCGCGTAGCTGGACCCCAGTTTTCCCCCCCCTTTCGTCCGATAGGTTCTCGTCTGTCCCGTAGCCCTCCAGTAGAGGAACCGGCTTAGTTTGAGGTGCGTTCTTGCTCGGGGTGTCACCTTGGAGTCTCCGTCTATTGTTTTTACGGTTTTTATTGTGTAATTTGTTTCCTCTCGCCAGCGTCAAGAACGCACCTTCCGTCAACAGAGTTCACCGGGAGCGTGCATGGTTCCCCCTTCGCCCCCTTCCTAGTGTTTTGTATTGCGAGCTTTTCGTCGTCTAAACCCTACTACGTTTTTTGTTGAGTTCCACCAAGATCTTTTGGACCTCCAACAACTTCCCCGTTTCTTTACTAATGTCATTTTTTCTTTGGCACCTCGGCTTTACTCTCTGGCGGTCTCACGTTTCTCTCCCCAGACACTGAGAATCTGGCAGTTATCGACCTCCCTCGACAGGTTTTTTTTCTCAAGAGTCCTACCTCACGTTACTCTTGCATGAGGTGGTTCTGAAGATATAACGGAGTGAGCATCGTACGGCTTGAGTCCGATAATTTATTTCACGCCAATGTTTAGACTCTTCCCTCGGCTCCTTCCAGATTAAGCTCCTTTGCACGACTGTATGTCTTCCTTCGCGCTGAAGGTTGCTGAGTATAGATTCCACAGTCTCAGATAGCTGATCCCTCCCTCTCTACTTTTGTCCCCCTGTGCGCTATTCCAGTACATATGAGAGGGTTTGCTGTCGCCTGGAACCGGTACAAGTTTCCGAAACTTGATCTCATCCAAAGCCCCCTAGCTGAACCTCCCCCTCTCGTCTTCAGGTACCCCCGTCTCATGGCTAGGCCGCCACTTGGTTACGTCGCCCATTTTCCCCCGCCTAGAGATCGAGGAGCTGTAATGTTTCAGTCCAGACGTGCAGGCGCTCCGTTCTTTCGGTCTGAACTTAGTGAGCATCTTATCAAAGGCTCCCCTCAATCCGGATCTAGTGGTTGGTCAGCCATTCCTCCTCCTTTTTTTTATCTCTTATAGTAAGTACGTATCCTCACAGGACGCCATTCAGCAGAGCCTTGATGATGAATTTTCGCAGGACCTTTTGTAGAGCTTTGAACGCTTCATTTTTAATGTCCCAATGTCACGGCCGACTACGAGATTTTTTAAGTTTTCGACGTCCTTTTTTCGCGCGGCAGTTGGTCTTCAGTCTGCTAACTTTTATTCGCTTGGCATGTTGTTTCCATCTTTTCGCCCTTTCCTTTCACCATTGCTTTTTCAAAACCACGATTTTCAAGATTGGCACTCCTTCCCCCTTTCGAATTGTTAGCCCCCATGTTTTGTCCCCCCGTACTCCTTTTTCCCGATTATATTCCAGCCGCCTTTCCAGGTGGATCCTTTTTTATGCGTGACTCGCCCTTCGGTCCCCGCGATCCTTTTGATTAGCCTTTTCCGTGAAGAGGCGCTTGAGATTCACCTTACACACCTCGATTCTGTGATCTGGATCCGGCAGTTTATAGCTCAGGCCTTTCCGGATTTTCTCACGTTGCTCTTTGGACTTCTCAGCCTTTCAGCTCTACTCCAAAGGTGCTGACAGGTTTCGCACCTTCGCTCGGCGCTTTTTTTCGGCTCTTAGGAGGAGACTCAGTAGTGCTGTTGCGGATTTATTTTCCTTCCCCTCTTAGCTGATATTGATTCTTTCTTATTAAAACGTGAGGGGCCCGTGGCGCGGGAGACCACATCAGGCTAGACGCATCCCCGATTACGAGTTTTTTGATCGCCGGGCGAGACGGGATTTTTCACTTTTTTTTTCTTCTCCTATCCAGACTTCCCTCCTGGGAGCGAGCGTACCTAGTTTTCAGATTGCAGGCTTCGCAACAGACCTGGACTCGTTCCTTTTTCTATTGCCTGCTGATTCCCTTTTCCTCAGGATCGAACCGAGATGCTCGCGAGGACGCGACGCCAGCTCTTTCCCTTTTCTATATTTCCCTTTATTTCCCCTACGATTTCTCGATGCTATACCCCTTAAACAACCTGGGTTTGCTCTTCCATCGTGAAGGATCAACCACCAGAGTGTCGCGTTCTCCCGGCGCGGGAATGGAGTTGCCTGACTGTCTTTTTCAGTCTGCCTTCTTCTTTTTTTTCCAGAGCTAGAGTGATAACTAGCTTGGATTGCTTTCTCGTGGAGAGTCCTCGCCGACTTTTTTTTTCCTTAGGAGCAGGCTGATTGGTCTCCTCTTTCCCCCTCGTTCCGCATTTCTTTTTTTTTTTTTGAGCTGATTTTGACTGTACCCCCCTCAGATTCTTCCTCTTTCGTTCGGACTCTGGTAGGTAGAGTAATCGAGCAGGCTGGACCTTTTTTTCGTTTTTTAGTCAATTGAGAAATCACTTTCCTTGGTTCTCCCGATTCCGATTTTGGGAGTAGCTCCTCGAGGTTTTTCCGTGCGTTTCCTCATTACTTTTACCGGGTCGCGTCTACTTGGTGCTTTCGCTTAGTGGCTCCTCTGATCCTCCGAGGGTCTCACCATCAGTCGTCCCCGTTTTCTTCCTTTTTTTCGCCGGTCTCTTGGCGATGCGGCGTCCTATTCGGGCGCTGGTTTTCCCGTGCTCACCGTTACACGATGCGTTCCCCGACCTCGTCCCCTGAGCTCCCTTCCTTGTGATACAGGATCGCTATCATCCTCTTCCGTCGTTCTCTTATCCTTCCATCCTCTGAGTTGACTGCGGTCTTACGCGATGATTTCTCGACTTCTCGGATGTAATGCGATTGCCCTTCTGTGTCTTTTTTTCGGTCAGAGGTTTTTTAGTGAGGTTTCGCTTTTTTCCTCCTCGACGCCTTCTCTATTCCGGAGTCTTTTTTTTTCCTGTACACGAAGCGTTTAGCGCTTACGCTTTTTTTTTTTTTTCTGGGAAGTCTTGGTTTTTTTTTTGCGACATTTTTTTTTTTTTTCTCTGAAGCTTCCTGCTCCCTCGGTTGCATCTTTCTCTCCACGTGCCCTCGTCTGATCGCAGGAAAATCTCTCCCATCCTCCGTTTGTTTTTTGAGTCGCGATCCGACGAGAGATTTTTCTGTTTTTTCAGCCATAGGGTCAATTTTTTGCGCTTCATCCTGCGTCGCCTCTCCCTCTTTTTCCTCATTGCCTCAAGGCCATCTTCTTTTTTAGAAGCGACGACATCTTAGTGGAGGAACACCGCACTACGCCGCGCCGCTGCTTTCTCAACGGACCTGGCCTCCTTCATTTTGAAGAGACCGCTTGCCTGCGACTATTTTCCTTACTCTCTTCTTCCCTCCTCGTCTTAAGATCTCCAGAACGGTCTGCTGCAGACGTTCTTCGTTTTTTCCGATCATTGACACGTGCCCGTCATCCCGTTTTCCCCATCCCCTCTCGATGCGGAGAATAGTCTTAGATTATTTAGCGGACCCTTTTTTCCTGTCCTCCCGTCTGACCTTGCGCAGCTGCGCGTCCCCGTTATTCCTTTTAGGACCTCTTTTGACCCCTAGACGGGGTTCCTGTTTTCCCCCCGAGGAGGATCTGATTTCCTGCAACCTCGGGCAAATCTCTTTTTTTGACGCTCCGGAAGTCCATTATTAAGAGAAGACCAGTAGTTTGAACTCCCCTTCGGCCTCGGGCCTCACCGGCGATTTAGTCTTTGAACTAAACGACCCTTTGTTTCCCTCTTCCTAAGGAGATCGCTTTTTCCTCATAAGAAGGCCCTTACCTTCCCACTTCTTGAGGGTCGGTGGTGTTTTCGCGCTTATTCGTCAGCACCGCTTCCTTAGGCGTGTAACGCGTTCTCGTCTGACCCCCAAATGTGACTGCCAAGGTATTCGCCCGGTATTCCCCCTTTTTTCTCCCTGAACTAAAATACTGGTCGGATGAGAGGAATCCTTTTTTTTTTTTTCCTAGACGCCACCCTTAGCCCAAGCCACGCATTCAGCAGGACTTCCCCGAGAGACTCGGCTTCTGAGGAAGGAACAGATTTTTTTTTGATAGATTGCTCGCTCCGTTCCCTTCGGCTTCCCCTCCCCCTGGGCCAGCCGTAGTTCGAGCCGGGAGAGAGTAGTGATCGAGTTTCCTTTTGATTTGCCGTCTTAGATCGAACGTTTTCTTGCTCCGCTCCCCCTCCGCTTTCCGGTGGTGTTTCGATTTCCTCCCTTTTTTTCCCTCAACCGCACTCGTGTGTTTCGGCGTCATAAATGTGCATCCGATCGGCGCGTTGCGGACGTAGTCGCTGCCGGGCGTGCTCGTTTTTCTCAAGCGCGGAACTTCCCTTTTTGGTGACCTGCCAGAAGACTCGTCCTCTAAGGCGCCTCAATAGATGGCAGCTCAAGCACTCCTGCATGTTTTTTGCGGCGACGTATCTCCTCCGCTCTTCCATTTTTTTCCGAAGCATTTTCCCGCCGTTCCCCTTTTTTTTTTTTTCTTCCCCCCCTCGCCCTCTTCAGCTTGAATTTGACCATGCCCCTCGAGTATTCTTTTCTGCTCGTCTGATGAGCCGGCGGCAGCCTCTTCCCTTTCCGGCTTCCGTTGGGTCATTGCCTTTTTTTCGTTGGAAATCGAGTTATCCCCCCCCTCTCCCCCCATTCCTGGTACGTTTCCCCTTAAAGCGCTCACTGCAATGAATCCCGTGAGATAGACATAATCTTTTGCTTCTCGTAGTGGGGCCCACCGAACCAAACTTTTTTCCTGATGCGACGAATTGAATTCGGAGAGTCTTGTTCTTTTTTTTTTTTTTGAGTTTGAACCGGACCCCGGCCGTAACCTAAAATGCGACGCCGGATTTTGGGTAAGCATGGTTCATGAGGATTTTTTGCTCTTATGCCTCTTTGTTAGTCGTTCATTAGATAGCGCTTGGGGTTTTGGTTTTTGGGTGGCGTTCGGTTTTTTTGTTTTTGGGCTGACGGCTTTTTTGGATTTTGGCAACTAGAAGATCATGGCTTTGGACCCTTGCTTCCTTTTTTTTCAAGACTCGGTCCTGAAAAATAGTCCCGGCGGGCCGCGTCTTTTTATTTGGGACGCGTGTCAGTGACATCGGAGCAATTTTGAGAAGCGGTTTGTCCCCACCTCAATCCCCCCTCTCCCTCCTTATTTTTTTGATGGACTGGATCAGATCGCCGACACGAGTTTCGAGCGGGCCTCCTCAAGCGGCAGCTCGACTCTTTTCCCTTTTTGCTCGGATTGATCCGAAGAATACTGTATTTTTCTCGGTTGGACGTCTCCGCCCCTCTCTTTCTCTTCGGCCCCTTGTTCTTATCTCTTCGCGGTCCAGGCGGAGGCTGGTAACTTGCCTTTTCCGCGTAGAGCTCTGTAGAACAACTGGTTTTGTTTAACTTTCCTGACCCTTCTCCCTGCTCTGTATTTGTAGCTCTTTCTTTCCCCCTTTTAGTAGTCTATCCTCGAGTCCTTGTGATGCGTAGTTTTTTGACTTTGCGGCTGCAGCGTCTCGGTTTTTTTCCCCTCGCTGACCTTTAGTTTCATTAACGAGGGACACGACTTTTTTTCCCTCGCCTCTTTTTCCTGCTAGAGGCGGACGGTTTCTGCTCGGCGCCCCTCCGTCGCCGAGTCTCCCTCCTTTTCCTTGAGCGGGACACGATGAGCGCCTCGCTTTCCTACATTCCTCTTTCTTCCCTCCATGGATAGCCTCGCGAGCCTTCCGACTTGAAGTTTTTCATGCCGATCCGTCCAAGCCCAGTTTTTTCCCCCGTATCGCCAGGTTGAAGGCCGATGTAATTGCGTTCTTTCTCTTTTTCCTTGGGCGCGATTGGCTTTCTTAACCATCTCTATCTTTCTCGTTGTTTGGTGAGAGATCTTTAGGAGTTCTACTTCCCCATTTATAATCACCCTGCTATACGTATTCCTTACCCCTGCTACTTTGGGTTCCAAAGGTTTCTTCTTTCTCGTGTTGACGTGAAGATTTTCCGCCCCCCTGAGCCCGCTCCCCTCTTGTACTACCTTCATGAGGTTCAAGTTCACGTGTCTCAGTGGCCGCAGCGCGGTATCCATTACCTAGTATTTTTCCTCGGCGGGTCTCATCTTCCTCCCATGAAACCTCAGACGATAGGTCCGGGCTACCCTAGAAGCTAGTGGCACCAAGAATTTATTTTCTCGCCCTTAGTATCTTACCTTCATTCTTTTTCCGTCCTCCCCCTCCTTTCTTACTGCTACCTGGCAATCAATTTTGCTCCCCCGGTGATTGACTTTTCCAATGAAGGGACCAGAGACTTCAGATTTTTGCCGGTTTTCCCTGGTTGTTCCGGACCTCCGCGAGTTTCATCCGAGCCCCCCAGCCTCCGTCCTGGCTTTTTTTACCCCCACGGCAATTTTTAACTCTGAACGTGGTCTATGTCCAGGCGTCCTTTGTCTTCTTTTTTTTTCCTAACTTCCGATCGAGGTGTTCCCCAGATTCTCTCAGAGCCTGCCGGCTGAAGGCTGCGATTTCTTTTTTCTTTCCCAAGTAATGTATCCTTCTTTCTTTTTTGTACATTTTTTCCTTCTCCCTTCTGAGCGTTCTTTGGAACCCTCCGCCTCGCGGTTTGTCTCTCTGTCCGACGGTTCCTTTCACTTGGCGATGGCGACGAAAGCTGACTAGAGTCCAGTCTTTTCCCCTCGGGCGTTCTGCCATTTTTTTTTCCTTTCCCTTCTTCCTCTACTTGCCTCCCACCCGTGATGCCTGACTTCGCGGTTACCGGTACGCCCTAGTTCTTTCTCTCATGTTACTTCCGCTCTGCCCCCCCCCCTCGCCCCTTCCCCTTTTTTTTTTCTGTCTTGACTGTTTTTTTTTTACTCCTAGTACACTCACCGTCCCTGCTACTCGACCTTGAGCCTCTTCTCGTCGGTTTCTAACTGTTTTTTTTTTTTTTGACCCCCCCACCCTCCCCCGCTGATTTCTCTCTTTTCTCTTCATGGCAGAGACGTTTTGTTATCCGCTTGCGAGCCTTGCATTTTGAGAGACTTGGTTAGCGTTAAAGATGGGCTTTCCTTGGAAATTTACCCCTCTTCTCAGGGATTTGGATTCTTCTGTTTTAAGTTCTTCCTCCACCTCGGAAGCTCAGCCTTTCCTTTAGTTGCTTTTTTCCGGGTCTATTCCCCTTCTCTACCACCCATGTTTTTCGCGGCGTATCCCCGTTTTTCGGGCTGATAACTATCCCCGATGAAGCAGGCAGGACGTGCTTATCTTCATGTTCCACTCTCTTGTGGAAGTCCTTCCTGAGTCAATGCTCTCACCAACGGCGGGGCGCTCTTCTTCGGGACACAGACGCGAACGGTTTCCTTTCAATAGGTATATCTCGAACTCTCCTTTCTCCCTTCTTCTCTCTTCCCTTGACTTCCTTTTAGGTCAATGGCGCCCTTTTCTGGCGAAGTCGCCTCCGCTCAACAAGCCTTGAATATGGAGGCTTGCCGTCCTTTCGAGCCTCTCCAGTCCAGTCCTTAACCTCTTTTTTCTTCCCTCCGCCAGATCGAACTCTGCTTCCCGGTAGTTAAAAGGGGGTTTGCGAGATCTAGAGAATTCTTCTTGGGCAAGCGTGCTTAGATTCGCTTCCCGTAACCCCGACGGTCCCCCTCCTTCTACATCCTTGGAAGACCTTTTGACTGCGTGGAGCTGGTTTCCTGGAGGGCCTCTTACAATCCTGAGGGGATGGCGTTTTCAAGGTCCCATCATGGGTGTCCTAATTGTCTCCTCTTCTTATCCCTGGACCCCTTTTCGGCCTACATAACTCATCCTGCTGTTTTGGCCCTCAGAGCCTACTGAGACACCAACTTTTTCTTAATGACAGCTTCCTCTTCTGGTAAGGTCTTTTTCGGCCTCGTATGGATCTCAGGATTTCTCTTTTCCTTCTTTGAGTTCCAGGCTCAAGAGAAGTTCTCCTGGGTAGTTAAGACTATTTTTATGCTGATTCTTCTAGCTTCCCCCTTCTCCGTTGAACCCCCAGTGTCTCTTAGTTTCTCCCGGGGTAAACTCCGTCGCCCCTTTGTGGTGTCAGCTCCTTTCGATCTACGAGGCTCGCCGGTGATTTGTGAATCTTTTCCCTCCCAGGTCTTGTTTCCCTTTTCTTTCCTCTTTTCACCCCAGACCCGCTGAGTCCTCTTCGTACGAACGGATCTGAAGATTGATGTCACCTTCGCGTATCCCCTCTTTCAGTTGAGATAAGGTTTCTGGCCCTTTCCTTCCTATTTGACTCTTTTCCCTTTTCCTTAGATATATGAAATTTCTTCTTCCGCTTTGGTTCTCTTCCCTAGGTTTTTCAGAGTTTTAATCCGCCATCCCCTTCGTTTCGGTCTTTTCTCCTCCTCCTCTTGGTCTCTGTCTGGCCCCCCCCTTTTTTTTTTTTCTGTTTTTTTGACCCTAAGATTGTCGAGCCTCGGTTCTTTTCTCAGATGGCGGGGGATTTCTCCTGCCTAACCAGAGGGGTTCCTTCCTTTTTCTTTTGACCACCCCTTTCCCCATCTCCTCTTTAGGTTCCTATATTTTTTTGTTGGATAGGATTACTGCGATCCTCTCTCTGGAGTTAACACGGTGGTGCCCACTCCGTCAAGTCACCCGCGCGGCTTGAGAGAACTCTCCTGATGTCTGCCCTTGACATATTTTAAGATCTTGATTTTAGTCCCTCCCGACCCTCTTAGTTTTTCCTTCCCCTCTCCAGAAATTCTACTGCGAGTTCCCGACCCTTTCTGAACCCTCAAGGTCGCTCTCCTATGACGGAACTAGCCCACTACGGCCGTCAATGCAGACCCTCCTTTCGTATATCTCTCTCCTTTCCTGCGAAGACTTCACGGAGACTTCGAAGACGGACGAGAGGCCCGCCCTTTTGACACGTGCGCCCCTTCTCTCGGTGTCCTCTTAGGGTATTTTTCGTCTCGGGATCCGAGCAAATCCCTCTTCCTCCTCCGCGTTTCCCTTTCCCCTTTCCCCTCATCGCGGCTCGGCGATCGCCCCGTTGCCCTTACACTCCATCTTTAGCGATTGTTTTTGAGCCACAGCGGAGTAGAGTCCATCTCCACAGGTTCAACTTCTCCTCTGCTAGTCCTCGTTTTCATCCCATGATACCTTCCCCCTTCTTTTTTTTTCCAGAAACTCCTAGGGTCCAACCCCATTCTCGTGTCCCGGATCGTCTTTGTGCCACTCCCGAGCCCCTGGCCAGAGGATTTAGCAGGCGATTCGAGGCCTCTCATATCGAAGACCTTCCTTCTCTGAGTCTGCGTTTCTTTTCTTTCTCTTTTTTTCCAGGCTTAGAACTCGCGTTGCTGCGGAAGAGTGTTTACCCAACCCCACAGTGTTCCCTTTTCCTTCTATGCAGTCGCCCCTTTTTTGAGTGTCCCCTACGGTAGCTAGACGACGGTTAATCGAATCCCCCTCTTTCCCCTCCCCAATCCCTTTTCCCCTTTCTTTCTGACCATTTCTAAGCGAAGAGGCTTTATTAGGCCTCCCTTCTTTCCATGCGTGACGACGGCCGCGTACCGACCGCCAGAGACCCGAGGACAGGGTTTCCCCTCCTCCCAACTCCGATTCCTTTTTTTTTCAGCTTGGTCGATTGCATAGACTTGAGTTATTGGGACGACAAACTGTACCCCTTGAGCCTCTCTCTCGAGCCCTTTCCCGCCCCTTCCAGGGATTTTTTTTTTCTTTGGATCCCCTCTTTGACTCCTTAATCTTGAAGTAGTTCACCAAAAGTGATGACGTATCTGATATCTTCCTCCTACCTTCCTCTTCCTTATTTTTAGTATTTTTCCGACCCGAAAGCTCAGCCAAGAAATTGTTTCCGTGCAAGGAATTCGCTCATAGTAGAGCCTCATCACTTCTCTTCTTTTTCCCCCTCAAGGCCTCGGAGGTACCTCTCTCCCCCTCTCCCTTGTGACCGACGCTGTTCGCAGTACCTGTCATACTTAAGTTCTATCCTCCCCCTCCCCTCGCTCTCCTTTGACTCTTTCTGTGAGAGCCGGTCGGAAGGATTTTTTTAATCTTGTTCATCTCCTAAGCATTTTTTTTGTGTTCCTACCCTCCCCCTCACTAGGTCCCTATCCTCCTCCTATTCTGGTTCTGATCCCTCGTCTCCTGCTCCCGACGTATCTTATTGAGCGGCTCCCGAGATAGTAATCCCTGAGGTTTCATCAACCACCCCCCGTTTCTCTGTAGTCCGACCCCTCCCTTTCTTTAGATGATGATTCGCGTTGTTCCCGCTCTTACCATCCCCCCCTCCCCCCTCACTTGATCTTTGGGCGAGCTTGCCTTTTAGTTTCTGCCCTCTGCCCCGCGCGCGCGGAAGCAGGTTTTTCTACAAGTTCCTTCAGCCCTTTCTTTCCTTTTTGTCTTAACCCTCTTTTTCGATTCAGTTTTTCCCCCATGTTAGCCTTTTTTTTTCCTCTTTTTCTTCTGGTAGAGGGCAGCGATCGTAGCTCTTCCTCGTGTGCGGGCGACGCAGTACCTCAGAGAGCCCAAGATTTGTGGTTTTCCCCTAAATGACTCCTTTTTTTTTTTTGTTGGGAGTTACTTTCTGATAGCCCAGCAACGAGGTGCTTCCTTTTCCTCCTAAAGGCTCTACGACAAGCCAGAACGATTTCTCAGACGCCCGACTGTCCTCCTCCTAGTTTCTCTCTTTCTTCCCCCCCTTCATTTTCTCAGCCACCATTAGCCAGCTGCCTGGCTTCTTGCAGGAGGTAGTGCACCCCCCTTTCTCGTGTATTAAGAGCAGACTGATTTTGATTCCCCCGCGTCTTAGAGTTTTCCTTTGAAACCTGGTAACTTTCCCTTCTCCTGCAATCCCTCTCAGCGAATTTTGCTTTTTTCTCCCCACTGGTTTTCAGCGTAATCTCTCTCTGATCGAGTATGAAATAGAGGTTTCTCAGAGGACCCTTCCCCCCCTGCCGACTCTCTCGCATAAAGGATTTAGTCTATAAAGCTCTTTTCGATCTTTGCCGAGTTTTGTCCCACGTGCAGGATGAGAAAGCGATTGACTCTCTTCCCCCCCGTTCTTTCCTTTTTTTTTTTCCTCCAACATGAAGTTTTCTTTTTTTCGTTCTTTTGTTAGTGCTTACCGGAGATGTCTGCCTCTCCGAGAGGCCGGATTGTCCCGGGACCAAGTCCCCACTCCCCTCGCCACCGCGATTTTTCCAGTTACGACTTTTTAGTTTTGATTGGTGATCGGCCGAGTGGTTTCTGACCCCTTCCCCTCCGTTTTGGTTTTTTGAGTCATTTCCTTTTAGCGACGCAAGTCCCCTACTGCTCATAGCGACTTCAACCGCTCGTTCCCTTTTTTTCCCCCCCTCCTCCTTGACCTTCTCTTTTTTTTTTTAAGGGCCGAGTTCTACCGACAATCGGCCTGTCTCTCTCGGATTCCCTCCTCCTCCCCTTGTCTCCAGAGCCTGCCTTTTCGCTTCGTTTGCCGCTCCTCCTTTTTGGATCAGATCTTGACCTTCTCTTTCTTCCCGAGTCTCGGTCCCTTCCTTTTGAAGACCGTTTTCCCTTTCCTCGGCCTCGTACAGTCCATTCCTAGATTACATAATCACCGGTTGCGTATTTTCCCCTTCCTTCCTCTTCCCTAGTTTCCTTCCAGTTTTTTTCAGAAGGACTTTCTGCTAGCTCTTTCCCCCCCGATTACCTTCCCATTTTCTTTGAGAGAATAAACCACAGGCCAATCACCTCTAATGGGCTGTTGCATTTTCCTGCCCCCTTCCTGTCCCCTTTCCCCTCTCGTTTTGAGACCGAGAGGCAAGACCCTTCGTTTTTCAGATTTCCTTTCCCTGCCCCCTATAGAAAGACGCCCGGTTTTGCCCCTCTCTTTTGTACCACTTTTCCCCTTTCCAAGAGATTTTTATATTCTTTTTTTCAGGTGGGGCGTTCCTACTCCTGCGAATTCCTTCGTCCTGCGCGGCTCGCGGAGGATACGATAGCAATCTTTTGATTTCCTCTTATTTTTTCCCTTTTCCCAACAGCCAGTTTGAGTTTCCTTTCTTTTTTCCCCTTTCAGTCTTATACTTTTGTCCTAGAGATCCTGACTTTCCCCCTCAACGTTTCCCTAGTCTGTCTTTCTCTCTTTCCCTCGACGATTCCCCCTTCTTTGACGACTTCCATTATTGGTACGCTGTCTAGCTAGGGCCCCCCCCCCCCCCCCCCCACCTTACCAGGCCTGAGCCCAGACCCTCTTTTTTTTCTGAACCTGGCTACCCTTATTAAGAGTTAATTTCTAGCCTTTAGCCTCCAACCCCCTTTCGCCCTTTCAGGATTTGTCTGGTTTACTTTCTGGTTCAGTTACGGAAACTAACGACCTCCCCTTCTAACTTCTATACGATCCGTCAGAGTAGGCGACATCTTCCCTTTTTTGGTTTTTGTCCCCACAGTCAAAGAGACTCATGTCGTATATATATGATACCCTCTTTTAATTAATTATACCTCTTTGGTTGACCTTCAGATGTTAGAGAACCCCGCTCCGGGTTTTCAACTAGAGTCTAGATGGGAGATATCCGTTTAAAGCCTTTCCCTTGTTACGATTTTGTTCACCCCACTGTCCTCTTCTCCTGTTCTTCTTTTCCTCATGGAGGCTCTCTTATTGCGCGGTCACCAGCTTTAAGCAGTTTAGCTCTTTTTTTCATTTACCCCCTTTTAACTTTCCCCTGCAGCTTTCCCCTCTGACAAAGGTAGCTCAGTTTAGACTGTTTTAAATTCGTCTCGGGATAGTTTCCCTTGGCCTTTTTCTCCCCATTCTGCCGGTTTTTCTAGCTGATCTTCTTCTTAGAGTATGGTCCGGCTCTAAGAAGATGCGGTACTTAATTTTTTATTTTTTTATTAGTTTCGTTTCTTAGTGGCTTGGTCTTCCCCCCGAAGTGGGAAGAGACCCCCTCGTATTAGCACTCTCCCGAATTTGAGATTGGTCTGTCCGAAGACGATGATGTCCGGGTCGCATCTGTTCCCCCTCTCCTGATTCTATCTCGTTGAGACCTCGAATTCCTCCCCCTCTCGTCCGCTTGCATCGACCATTCGAGATCCCGGACTACCTCAAGATCTACTAGTTTCCACGCGCGCCCTTTCCCAGCCCTCCTTTCCCCGACTTTCTGCGATGATGCGCATCGAGATCAGGCAATGGCGCGCGTTCCCCTTCTTCAGTGCCTCCCCTCTTTGGTCTGAGACGGAATTTTCTAATGTGTGGTCAGTGCTCCCCGTCTGAGGAGTGTCCTATTTCAACCGTGATACGAGGTGATCTGGTTCCGTCCAAGGGAGCCGACTTTTTTTTCTTTTTTCGAATAGTCTCAACGGCTGCCCCTTTTTGGGTTCCTAAGATCCATATTGCTGCGAGTGTCCCCTAAGTAGATCGTCCATTTGGTGGTGACCCTCCCGACCCCTCCTTTTGGATGGAGGTCTTTTTTGGGGAGGCTCTGGATTGCCGGCCTCCCCTTCTTCACATTTCTCTTTTAGTCGAGCCCCCATCCCTCGGGTTTCGGTTCCGTCCTAGTTCTCCCTTATTTTTTGATTTTCCTTTTATCATTTACTCCTCGCTCTCTTCCAGTCGAAGTGCCATAATTTTTTCTTGATTTCTCCCCCCTGATCTCCGCGGGGCTTTTCGCCCATTTTAGGGTCCCTTCTTGGTTGCTTATCCTCCCTCTCTAGCCTTGATGGTCCCTTTTTTTCTTAAGTGCCCCCGCCCATACCTCTCCCTCCCTCCCTTCCCGTTGATGGACAGTGAGACCCTCTTCAAGAACGATGCGATTAGCCTTTTCTTTTCTGAACCGGATATGAAGAGTCAAAACTGACCTCGATCCTCTCCCTAATTATGCTAGGGCCCTTTCCTCCTTGCTGACTTTCCGCCTTGCCTCTTCCCCCTCTCTCCTTCCCTAAGAGTTTGAATGGATGGAGCCCAGGTCCGCGCCTTCCAGCCGGATGAGTTCCTCTCCTTTATATACCTTCCTTTCTCTCCTCTTCGGTACCTTTCTCTCTCCGGTCCCCCCCCCCTTCCTACCGGCGTAAGTTCCTTGGCGTTCTCTTTCCTTTTTACCCGCCTTTTTAGTCGCTTTTCTTGAGGGTATGTTTCCTTTTTCGCGTCCCGCCTCTTTGACTCTGCCGACGGGGTGCATCTTCTCGTTAACTTTCTTCCCCCATCTATGGCTTCATCTTTTTTTCTCTTCCTCCCTGTTTTTTTTTTTGTCTTGATTCTCTGATTTTATGTTTACTTTTTTCTTCCCCAAGCTTTTGACCCCTCTTTTTGCTCCCCTTTTTCTCTGCGGCCTTAAGACGCTGTTGCTTTTAAGCAATATTACAGTTTTATGCTCTTTTCCCACCGACGAACTTTCCCCCCCTCTCCTCCCTGCACTTACTTTCTCGCCGGCTGGCCTTCTCCCCCTCGAGAAACGTCTCTCTTCCTTGCTGTCACGCGAAACCCCCTTCCCACCTATGACTTCGAGTCTCCGAGATAAAGCAGTCCCTCGTCTAGCGAAGTCCGCTTCCCCGTCCGTTAGCTTCCTTCACGAATTAGAGTTTATCGATCCGGTCCCCTTCTGCTTCTCCCTGGGTTTTTCTTCTACGATTTTTGCAAGGAATAGTTTCCTTCCTTGTTTTAACCCAGGTACCGGCCCGTACGCTCCTCTGTTCCCTGTCAAGGAGCAACCGGCTTCTTCTCTTCGCCCCTCTCCCTCTGCCCTCCGAAGGTCTCTGGATGAGCAACGAGGCTCCATCTTTTCCAACTCCACGAGACTCACGCCCTCTACTAGTTTGATCTACCTAGTTAAGTGATTCAGCGTTTCATTAATCCCCTCTCTTCTGCCCTACCCCCTCTCCCTTTCCCTGCTCTCTTTGGTAGTAGCGTTGCCTCCCAGAGTTCAATGGTGAAGGGCTGACGGATGATTCTAAGTGACACGACAATAGAAATCTTTCTGATCTTTTTTTTTTCGTTTTTTCTCGCGCGGTCCTCTCCGTCGCCTAGTGAATCAGTTAAAGAGTAGTTCTTCTCCCCCAACTTTGTAAGAACGTGCTCCTCGTACTTTTTTAAAGGACCAACCATGTGATACAATTTAACTGAGTCGAAATCACCTTTCTTCCCTACGGTTAGTCCTGCCTGATCCACTGAGACGCCCCCCCCAGTCTTAGAACTCCCCTCCCATCCTTTATCCTGAGTTTATAGCGACGGAGTTCCAAGCCAGGTGCCGTAATGACGGGCAGGCACGGCGCCCTTTTCAGAATCTCGTTCCCTCCATCGCGTTCTTTTTCGGAGGTAGTAGCCCTCCTTAGTTTCTCCAGGTAGTAAGCCTCTTCCAGGCTATCGAACGGTCTTAAGCAATTGAGCCGCTCGAGGTCTCACCCCCTTTTTACCCCCCGGGCGGGTATACAGTCCCCTTCTTTTTTGACCTCTTGCTAATCCCTTTCTTCCATGTATTTTAGTCATAAATCCCGAAAGTGATGGCTGCTATGTGTGCTATTCGTTTCGAGATGACCTCCCCGTTCGCCGTCTTTTTTTCGACGGCGTCCCCTCCTCCCACAGAGTTATTGCGAACAACCAAAACCAAAAAAACCTTCCCCCTTTCAATCTGAAGATCGAGCGCACTTGAACTCATGAAGCAGACATCCTATGTTACTTCCCCGTACCCTTCTCCTCTCAGCCTTTTCCGCGAAGTGCTGATACGCGAGAGAAATGTGGTCTCCCCTAGCCTCCTCCCAGTTTTCCTCCCCCCTTCCCCGAGATCCGAAGTCTTTTGAAGATTTGTTCCGCGCCGTTTTATCTCTCAGGCCCCGATTCTATCCGGCAAGCCACACCAACCCCACCATTTTTGTACTTGCCCTTAACGGGAAATGCTTTTACGAGCATCCTACTTCTTCGCGGATTAGCATATCAAGTCCCTTTCTCCCACTTGAGAGCGCGGGACTGGCGCCACATCGGCCGGCGTCGTTGCAAACAACCTTTCTCTTTCTCCTCTCATCTTTCTCTGCGAAGTTCTTTTTCTTATTTTTTTTCGTGTATACTCTTCTTTTGGAAATGCCCAGTTGACCAAAACCCCCTTTTTGTTGCCTACCCTTGCGGAAGTAGCTGCCCTGCCCCGGCTATCCTTAACCGTATCAACCTCTCGTTCTGGAGCTCTTCTCTTTCCCTGTGGATTACCATAGCGAGACTGTGAGCCCTTTGGTCGTCAGGGTTCGGTCTAGAGGCCTCGTCGTAGTCGGCCCATTCTGTGAAGCTCCCTCAACCTCTTCCCTCCCTTCGGTCTTGTATACCCCTCCATTTCACCTCGAGCGGGCTTGAGGTCTTATAAGATATGATCACGATTTCTGCTTGGGCCTTAGCGAGCCTGTTCGGCTTCAAAAGGCCGTGTCCCCTCCCCTTTGGGAGTGGATTCTCCTCCCCCGCGAACTTCCTCTTCTTTTCTCCTTTTCCCGGATTCCTTCCAGAGTTATGCCATTAAGAAAGAGGTATTGCGCACTTTTTCCATTTTTGTGTAGGACCTACGGACAGAGACCTTCCCCCAAGATCGTGCTCTAGGTATTGATGACCGTTATTCCTCTCTTCCCCTTTTTTTTTTTTCGTCTTCCCTAGTGTCTGTTTAGAGGGCCGACCTGATGAAGCAGTTCGCACCGGCAGCTCGTCAATAAGGCGGCCCCCCTAGGATAGCCCTCCCTCCCCTTTTTGACCTGAGCTCTTCGAACTCTTTTCGGCCCAAGTTTTTATTAGATATCTCCTACCCAGAGTCGCTCATTTCCTCGTGCGGGAATCCCCTTGCACAGCTTTGATATCTTCCCCCCTTCCTTTCTGAGTCCTGACAGTAGAGAGACGTTTTTTCGGAAGGTCTTCCCGCTCACGTTACCATCTTCTGTCCACGCATGCAAGGAGACCTTCTTTCAGTTCGCCGATGTCTCTTTTTTTTATCGGGAGCCGTTTTGAGTAGTAGAATCTTTTATCTTTCTCCTCCTCTTTGTCCTGCAGATAGCCCATTCGAGAGAAGCCCCGAGCCTACCCCCCCCGTCTTCTGAGCCTACGTCAAGGCACGCCTTGAAAATGCGTTTCCGGTCCGGCTCGTGGTCCCTCTGAAGTGAACCCCTGGCCGGCTTACGACCCACTTCTTACTCACCGAAAGACCGCTCCGAGAGCTTTGCGCGGGTGGGGAACGTTCTTCTCCGGGCTAGATTTTCATCTCCCTCCGGTTCAGACGCGGTAGAGGAAGTAAAGTTTTAGTTTCCTCTTTAACGTTCTCGTCGTATCGACGGTCCGCTTGCCGGTCCCCGCGGCGGGCCCTCTAACCCCCTTTATCGCCTCTCTTGATTCCCTCCCCTCTTTTGACTCTGTCCCCCCTGTGAGTCCTCCCAAAAGCGCAATCTCTGAAGCATGTTTGAGCGGGTCCCTGGACCTTACAGTTCCACTCGATTTCGCATCTCTCTCCCTCCTACGTTTCCTTTCGTTTCCCTCAATTTTTAAGAATATGCGACACCGGAAAAGGTGCCCGATTCAAGGGACTCGCTCGTGGGTGGGTGACCGAACCTGAGCCCGCACGAGGAGTCGGCACACTGGCCGGAAGCTTCAGGCTTCCCGTCTTTCTCTCTTTAGCTGGAGGGTTGCGGAAACCTCCGGTGGCGCTGCACAGAGCCCCCCCCCAAGCCCGGTTGACTGGATTTCCCTTAGCCGTTTTTCTTCTCATGTACACTTTTGACGGCTTGAAAGAAACCAGACACCGCTCAGAATGACTTGCCTCGTCGCCGCCTTCCCCTGGTGATACTCCCTGTCCCCCGGCAAGCGGAGCTCTATCTGAACCCACATGTCCTCCTCCAGCACGCTCGTGGAGACCGTTTTACCATCTCTGCTTTCCGTCAGCTACTTAGACTACACCTCGGGCTTCCGTTTGATGTGGGACTGGTTCGACTCCCCGCGTAAGAAAAGACAGCTCCAGGCCTACCTAGAAGAGATCGGCGCGGAGGATATAAAGTGTGGAAAAACCCCGAGCAGCTTATGTTCTTCTCGCTGCTCATGGCAGGAGAGTTTCGGGAAGCTGAGAGAATACAACGTAGCTATCTGAGGAGCTAGAGTTAGTAAAGTAAGTGTCACTCAACAACTTTTTGTTCTCGGGGATTTCTTGGATCGAATCCCTCTTCTAGATTCAGGAGGAGCGGCCCTCGACGAGCTTCAGAGTCGATCGCTTGTCTATTGGAGTCTCGGAGAGTGGACCGGTCGTCTCCACTTCGCTCGGCGGCTGATGGGCGGAGGATACGTCGGCCCGCGGCGAGCACGTTCCTTAGTGCTGTTCATCGTTCTTGTCCGTGATAAGATTAGTATTCCTGTATAACTGCCCACGTGCGGGGCGTCGTTTTTAGTCGTCTCAAAAAGGTACTTGCGCTCCAGCCTACGAGTGCAGCAGCCTCGTTTTCCGGGCATCATTTATGAACCTTGAGTATCCTTTGCGTTTCCTCGCAGGAGAAGCTATTGAGACCCGCCCTGTCCTCGCTTCCTCCCGGATCGACCGTTCGAGTCTCATTAGAAATGCTGATCGGCTCCCGACGTCGCGCCCGCCGCTCCCCCGATAGACGATGGACGTCGTTCGAGCGCGATGACGACGAGCTTCTCGACATTCACGGGCACGTTGAAAGCCGCATTTAACGAGGCCGCTTCGCTATCCTCCTTTTGCCGGTCATGCGGGGCTTGCGACTGGCAGATCCAGTGAGAAATTCGGAAGATCGGTAGTAACGTTTTGGGGGCTCGGTGGCCAAGGTCTCAGCAGCAGGGGGCTTTCGCCCCTCTTCTCTAAAATTTTGGTTTGGGGCTATAGAGAACTCGGTCCGCTGCTGTTAGTGCAAGGACGAGCTCGGAGCTCAGGACCGACCCCCAGCTCATCGCACGCTTGCGTCTTTGGGATGGTCGGCTCGGTCCCTCTTGCTCCTTTTTCCTTGGGTCCCCCCTCTCTCGATCCGGGTGAGCCCTATCGTTAAGGTGGGGAGTCAGCTCTCGGTTCGCCGCCTTCGATGTTGATCGGGACTTCCTATTCGCTTGCGCCATTTGTTCCGTTGTTTTCTTTCTTGTTTGTCTTTTGATCCTCTCTACTCCGCGGGGTCCACCTCAGTCAGAGTGTCAAGCGTCCTCGGTGGCGAGCCGAGGCTTGCTCTGGCGCGACCGTGCCCCTCGCTTTTTCTTAGGGTCGCTGGACGTGCCTTCACCGCGCGCCGCGCTGCTGACATCGCGAGGACAGACCTTCAGCTGCAAGTGGACTGATTCTATGTCTTCTCACTTGCTAGCCTGCCGTCGGCCGAGCGCGCGGCCTTCGAGCTTTTACTCTCTGGATTTCCTCTGACTGGATCGGCCGTCACGTTGGCGCCATTGCTATTCGCGTCATCGCCTTCTACGACCTTGCTTTCGCCGTCAGCCTAGAAGAGGAGATTGATTCCCCGTGAGTGGCACTCGGTTTTTTCATTTCCTCCTCTGTTTCCGTCGAGTATCTTGTCAGATGCGGGATTTGGGCGACATCGTCTTCGCGCCTATCCCGCTTCAGGCCCGCCCCCCCCAGAGGGGTAGGTATCAGTGCAACCTTTGGACCCATTCTTCGTCTTTTCATTCTTTTCCTCCTCGTTGTGTTGTTTTTTTATCGATCCTTCTATCAGACGAGATGGTCGTTGCGTGGTGGAAGAACTCGACCCCGGCGGATGAGAGTGTCGGCGCGCAGCGATTGGACACCGAAAAGAAGTCAAATGATCTCCTCCTGTTCGACGAAACTTTTTTCATGAACCCCTCGCCGTCCTCCTCTCGTCTGCGGCTGCGCTTAGCACCGAACGGCCGCAAGCAAGGAGCACGATGAACTCGAACTCGGCCACATCTCGGGCGCCGTGAAGGCGTCCAGGAGGAAAGAAGCTGTAGAGAGATTCAGTAAGCGAACGTGGTCCCTCTGCTTTCAAGCTATCCTTCCTCTCTCCGCCGGCCAATGATTCAGGTAAATGTGAGGAATAAGGGGGTCCGCGACTTGTCGGAGCGCATTCGTAGTCGGGTAGAGAAAGGGAAGAGACACGAGAGAGAGAACTTTTTGGGCAGCGACTCCTCCGGGAGCGGTCAGGAGTCGTTGAGGAAAACCAATCACCAAAACAACCCGCCAACACCCCCTCCAACCTGTCCCAACACCACCCCACCCCCACCCCCCCCCCCACCCCCCCCCCCCCCCCCCCCACCCCCCCCCCCCCCCCCCCCCACACCCCCCCCCCCCCCCCCCCCCCCCAACCCCCAGACTGGACGGAGTGAGCCCCGCGGAGGACATCTTCCCTCCACGCGAGAACACCGTTTGATGCAATGATAATAGGGAGTCATCGAGTTACCTTCTCCTTCCCTTCTCCTCCCCCCTGTTTCTTTTTGAATTTCCCGGCCCCCACACGCTTCTGGAACTCCCGAAGCCAATTTTTTTCTCCGTCGAGCCGGCGGATTCTCCTGGCGTGAACATCCCGAAAGGCTCAACCTTCTCCCCTCTCTCATCGGGGCCTTTCCTTATCTCTGTTTTTACCACCGAAGAGGAGGCAAGTTTTAGCCCAAACCAAAGGTTCACGTTTGCTCATCGATGCGTGGCCCCTGACTGCTTGGCCCGAAGCCGAGGCCCTTGTCCTCTTTTCTCTCCGACTTTTCCTTCCTCCAGTTTTTCCATCTCCGAAAACGCATCCCCCGCCGACCATTCCGGCTCCGGGTCGCCGTGGTGTTTGGTTTTTTGGGGGGGTCGCGAGGCCGCGTTTCACTCCGAAGGCACTCGTGCCCTGCGCCTTCTCGAGCTATCTCTTTTCTTCTCCCTCTTTTTAACCTCTCCCCTTTCTCTCGTCCCTCTCTTCTTTCCTTCTGTCCTCCCCGATCGAAGCTCGTGCTCTAGAGCTCAGAGAAGTGAGAGCCTGCGCTCGAGCGAGTAAGGGCGTGCGAGGCCGGTCTTCGCCTTTTTTTCTCCCCATTCTGCCTCCTCTTTCCCCCTTATTCAGTCGTATCCATTGCCCGTTCGGTTGCGAGCTGCTTCTACTCGTAGCGCTGCCGCGTCCCGTCTGTGTATCCCGGCACTGCAGCGCCCCGCACTTGTTTTCCCTTCTCTCCCCTTCCCCGCTCTCCGGCCCTCTCTCTCCTCCTCCTGAACGGACACGCTCAGCACTCGCTGGCCGCGTCCTTTTTGCCGTTCCGAGCCCGGAAGTGATCGCCGTCGAACGAACTCTTTTTCTTCCCTCTTTCCCACTCCTACCAGTTTACTTTAAACAGCGCTTGATTTCTGCCCTATCGTCGAGTGCCCCTGACGGCCTCTGCCCGACGGATTCGCATCATTCGAGCAGTGTTTTGGGCCTCCCTCCCCTTTCCCCGCTTTCCCCTCTAGTCCCTCCGCCCGGTGATTTGGCTTGCCTCGGCTCCCGCCGTCCCTGCCATGTCAAGCGCGCGAGATAGAACAAATCCTGGTCGGGAGTAGTGGTGTCCATTCCCCCCCCTTTTTTTTTTTTTTCTCTTGTATCCTCCCTTCCCGTATAGGGTCGGTTTCTTTTCTTGAGTTTTATCGAAGAGTTGAAACTGACCGAACAAGGACATGTCGAGCCGGCGATTTTTTTCCTCTAGGCCATTTTCTCTCCCCCTTAGACGTGAAAGGGGCTTCAAGGTATACCTCTGTTGCTGGAGCTCCTTGACAGGTGTGTGGGGTCTTCCATATCGAGTCCTCTTCCTACCTTTTTTTTTATTTCTCCTTTTCTGTAGAGGGTTTCTTGCGATTTTAGTTAGTCGTCCTTCGGCCGCGTGCGGAGACGCAGCCTTTTTACATTTAGCGGCCCCCTCCCTTCCCCTGGTTTTTTGTCAAAGAACGGCCCAAAGTTTTCTCTTTCCCTTTATTGAGGGGATGGTTTTCTCTATCAGCTCGAGAAGAGTCCCTGAGGGACCCTCCAGCGCCGCTTCGCCGATTTCTCTTCTTCCTTTTTTTTTTCCCTAATTTATGCTGAGTCCTCTCGCGCTCGGCGTGTGTTTTTCCAGTGCGATGGCACCCCCGATCCAGTCGCCTGCCCCGGTCAGGAGTGAAGAGGCGTGGACCACACCATCTTCGTCCCGTTTTCTTCTTCTTCGACCCTTAGTGGATACGTGTGGTATAAAGGTACCCTTTCTACCCCTTTAAACCCCTTCTCCGAATCTGTTCGTCGAGATGCTGAAGTGTTGACGAGTCAGGGTGGAAGAGTTCCTTCGCTAGAAGATTTTTCGCGAGGCCTTCCTTTCGTATCCCAGTCGAGGCACCCCGGAGAGCGTTTACGTCAAATACTGCGTTTCAGAGACTTTTCTTACCTAGTCCTCCGTTTTCTCCTGTGAGAGTTTCCGCGTCGGAACTTGTCGGGAGCTTCCGGCTGACAGCGAGGGACTTAAGCTCCTACGTTCGTAGTTTTCCCCCCGCTGCTCCGAGAATTGGATTTTCTCTTTGATGGAAATTTGAGAGAGTTAGCGCAGAAACTTTCCTTTTTCGTAAGGTTTTTCCCCTTTTCTCTCCCCGTCAAAATCCCTTCCTAGTAAAGAGTTCCCCCGTCTCTTTTCCCCCTCGGTCCCTAAAGATGCTGTGAGTAGGGAGCGAGTTTTTTCGCAATATTATATGTTCATTTTTTTCGATATTGAGGACGACGGAACCCCGTTGACCCTCCACCCCCCCAAGATCATTTCCCGGACCTCAATTAAGATGTCCTCGGAACTTTTTTTTTTCCTCGATTCTTTGAGTTTTTTTCCCGTTTTGAGTGAAACCCCTTCCTCAAATAAGGAATTACTCTTATACCGCCTCTCAAGTTCTTTCCCGAAGACCCTTTTTCCTTCTCGAGTCCAATTGATTCCCCTCCTCCTGCAGGAAAGGTCAGCTCTTGGAGACGCTTCAACTCAACCTACAGGGTCGAAGACTTAATCTTTCACTCTTCCCTTCCCACCCTTGTACTACATCAACGATAGTTGAGGTATGTAAGCCCCCAGAATTTCCCGATTTCCGTTGCCGGCCCTTTTCCTCCTGTCCATCAGGAAAAGTCCCTGCTTATTCTCCATCCACGATGAAGATTACCAAGGTTATCTAGACCCCAATTTCACATTCACTTAAGACTCCCATCTCATGAGAGTGTTCCGTCGCCTGAGACCTTAACCTTTCATCCACAGCGGCATAATACCTCTCTTCGACTTTTTTCCAAGACATATTTCCTTTGGTCGTAGTCTTCATCTGCGACCTATAAGGGGAGAGCCCCTCTCCTTCTCGTGGGTGGTCGGTTTTTTAATAGAAAAAGGCCGAGCATACTCTCTTGAGGATTCCCCCCTGATTGATTCACTGCCGACTCGGCGCGGAAGCTCTGGACCGATCGCCACTTTCTTATGACGATATATTCTCTCTCCCCACCCAGAAAGCTTAACCTTTTCGAGTGGACTTCGGGGCCAATGAAGAATGCCATACTCTTTTTTTTTCCTCCCCCTCTCCGGACGGACCTTTAGCTAAGAACTCCTTTTCCTACCTCATACTGAGATTACTATGAGCAGACAGAGGTTAACAGTTGGTTGGGCGCCGCCCCCATTTTTCTGCCCCTCTCTCCTCATTTTTTTTACACCTTTTTCGCGGATCCATCCGGCTTTTTTCTGACAGGTACTCTCTTTTCCTAGCTCGTTTCCAGTTCTCGCATTCCTGCACGACCCCACAATCTCTCTTTCCCCGGCTGTTGGACGGTTCGATTTCAGACCAGATCAGTTAACTCACCTCCCCTCTGAATCCCCTACCTCTCCTAGATCGGACCGGTAGGAGACCTATCAAATTTGTGGTTCCGTGCACAACGACCTCCACCTCTCCCCGAGCTTATGGCTTTTTTCGCTTCGCACCGCTGGAAGAACCTGCTATCCTCTCTGGTACCGAGACATATCCTTGGATCTCTAGTACCGTGAACTTGAGTGTTAAATTTACCCCCAACCTTTCTTATAATTGATCTTCCTTATTTCCCCGCGACCAGGGATAGATCAGTCAGAGAGGCACTCGCGCTTAAGTACTTCTAGCGGGATCAGCAACTGGAGAGATAGGCTCTCGGTGTGGCCTTTCGACCCCCTCCCTTTCGGCTCCCTTAGCTCTCAGTTTTCCCCCTTCTTATTAAGTAGGCCTGCCTAGAAGGCAGGATTCTGCAGCGTTTCATCAGTCTCAGTGCTGAGGCTTGAGTTCTTTTCTCCGCTTCCCCTGACCCCTTCGGTTTTTCTTGCTAGTGGGTCGCCGTTTCCCCTTTTCCATCCCGTTCGCTAGCGCTCCGATTAGCATGCAGAATCGCCTCCGCGACGGGCATCCACACGCCGGTTTAGTTGAGAACTGTTCTTAGCGAGACGCACCCGGAAGGTACGACAGCCATAAAGCAGATATAGAAGTAAGTCAGAGTACCTTTCCTCAGACGACTGACTAGTGTCCCTTTTTCCTTTTCGAAGTCTTTCCACGTCATGGGACCTCGCTCAAGAAGCGACCGTTTCGGAGACTCCCGGACGTTCTCGACCTTCACGAGCTGCTCGAGCCTCCGAGCCCTGCCTCCCGAACTCGCATTTTTTTTCTTCGAGGGCGAGACTCTCGTCCGATTCAACTGGAAGCGTTGAAACGGTTCCTTTCAGTGACGTCTCGGCCTCTGCGTCGCGATCCTCGCGCCTTGATGGCGGGTTTTCAATGCTTGGGGGGTTCAGTGAGCCAGGCTGGGTCGCCTGATACGATTATAAAGAGGGGCGTCTCTGGCAATCCTGCAAGCAGCCGGGGTGCAGGGAGCATCGAGGGGCAAACAACGGGCTGCACCTTGGTTCTATGATGAACCGCCTCTGTGCTATGGGTCGGCGCGAAGAGAAAGCAGATACATTTTCTGGTCTTCCCGATGCGGCATTCCCTGGACTGTAGGGCATAGAGATAGGATGACAGGATGGCCAACCCTTGGAGTTCAGGCGAACGACCTCTTCGGGTCTCCCTGATCCTAAGGGGCCTCATCGATGCTTCGGCGTGCGTTGTTTCTACTCAGATTAGCTCC
>Ga0179593_1397299_pt1 | contig 29833 bp, 35 predicted proteins | sample CZODoug2_1_08_16_FD_185931 | JGI IMG/M metagenome (GOLD analysis project Ga0179593, IMG submission 185931) | Vadose zone soil fungal communities from Angelo Coast Range Reserve, California, USA - CZODoug2_1_08_16fungal (PacBio error correction) | ecosystem: Environmental > Terrestrial > Soil >... | reverse complement strand
ACCCCTTTTTCTTTTTTTTCTGCACAAGCAGTGTCCCCGCAAATGGTTTTTTTCCCCCTTCCCCCCCCTTTTTCAAGACCCCCCTTCTCTTTGAGATGACCCCGCCTAGAAGGGGTCTTTCAATTCGCCCCATCTTCCCGAGCCCTCATCCGCCCCATCCCAGGCCTAGCTTTCAGACCCATCTTATCTGTAAGCCCCATTTCCTCCCCAAGAAAGTATTGTGTGGCACTATATGAATTTGGCTTTCCCCCTCGACAACCGTTCGCCCTTTTTTCCGATGGGGTTGACGCCTGGCTTGCTCTCCGTTTTTTGGATAGAAACGTACTCCTGTGTTTTTAACAGCAAACAACACTTTTGCACCATGGTCCTGTTGTAACTGACTGACCCAGGCCCTCTATGCGATCACGGTCAGCTGAGAATAGGTGGTCCCTCCGGCTTGCACCTTTCATCTGTCTGGTGCCATGGCTTTTTCCTGATCTCCGGATATTTCCGATACCTACAGGTTTTCAAAAGAGTTCTGTTGGTGGGACCTCCCCGAAGAACTGATCTCTCCTTCCCGCTTTCGTTTTCCCCAGGTGACGCTTTTAGCACCATCCTTCCCTAATCTTGCACTCAAGTATTTCAAGGTTTTTTCTGTGTTGGTTTTGATCCCCCCTTTTCTCGTACATTCCCTCCCTCCCTTCCGTATTGTCTGCGGAAGCTTAGTTGCCAATCGAATTCCAGCATATCCCTCTGGTTTATTTTTTTGACCATTTTTCTCTGGTGCTTCACCCCCCCCTGCCCCCTACCCTCTCCTCCTCTCCCCCCTGTTATCGAAGCAATCTTTAGGGGCACTGGAGAGATAAGTAAATATACCCCCCTCTGAGAATAACCAAGTCAAGACCATCCTTCCCCTTTTTTTGAGCCCTCACCGACGTTTTTTAGAGGCTTTAGGGATGCCACGTAATTGCGCCCTTTAAGTAGTTAAAAAGTTGTTCCATCACGACCTTCTTCTCCTCCCGCGCACTGACTCTTTTTCCCATTTCATTCTAACCAGTGAAAAACCAACACTCTCCATTTTGGGCTTGAAACACGTCGTCCCTGAGCCCCCCCTTGGTGAGTTTTTAATTTTGTCACAAATCCAAGTATTTCCCGGCACCCTACGTTTCATAGCCACGAGATAAGGACTTTAAGTCACCTTGTTCCCTTATTCTTTGTGAGTTTCCTTTTTAATTTTTTCGATCGGTATCAACTTACAATGATTTTCGGCACATCTACCTACATCCCATAAACCAGGCCAGGCCAACGTCCTTTAGTGAAATACTTGGGACTGTTGCTTTCCCTTCTTCCCCCCAAACCTTTGTTCCCCAGAATGAAAAACTCGTGTTATTTTCTCTCGTCTTACCCACTGTTGTACCACACGGAAGTCCCCCCCCCATTTCCCCCCCCATTGAAGGACCCAACCCCTTTACCATATACCCCTCCCCTCGATGCTCCAGATAGTATTATCTTGCCAATCTACTTACCTGGATGATAATACCTACTTCCTAGGGAGTTTCTTTCTTTTCATCCCCCCTTCCATTCCCATCGACATGAAACGATCCTCCGTCGCTATATTCACTTAAGGTTCAGGACTGGAACCCAAAAGTAGTTGGAACACAGCCCCCACAACCTTTTGCCCCACATATCCTGTGGTTCGCTGCGTTGGTTTAGACCTGAGATTTTTTTCCCTTTTTTGCTTTCCCCCCGCTTGTCAAAAGCTTTATTGCTCGCATTCTTGGTGTCTCTTTTGCTCTTTTTTTTTTTTTTAGAACTTTTCACCAGCTGCTGGGTGGATTTTCTCTCCTCCCTTTATCCCCCCCCCCCCCAACCGGCCGTGGATTTCGCTGACCACGCGAACGTTTGAGGTCGACCGCCCAACTGAGGGCTGCTCTTCATGCTGTCCACTCTTCCTCAGATTGCTCCCCCATTTTTGCATTTTTTCGCGAGAGTGGTGAATTTTTTTTGTTTGATTGGTGCAAGGGCGCGGAGAGCTTTCCAGACCCTGCAATATGGATCTCTATCTCTCGAGTGACCGGAACGATCGGCTGGGGGGCTAAACAAACGTACCCATTTTCCCCCTGTCCCCCCCCCTTGAAAAAACCCTCATACTAATGGCGGGCTTTCATTTCTGGTCGACGTGCCGACCCTCCCTTTTTGTTTTAAATTCGCCAAATTTAGCAGGGTTTTTTCTTTTGCCCCCTTTTAACCCAGACCTTTTTTTTTTCTGCGATTCCTTTCCAGCCGGGGTTTTTTGACTTGGAACGATGAATGCAACGTACTTGGTGTTGGTCCTTAGAGAAAAATGGCTAGCTGTGTAGCGTTCCCCTTTCTGGTGTGTTTTCCCCGATTACTTAGTTTCCGCCCAGTATTCCCCAGCAAAAATTTCTTTCTTTTCCTTTGAAACCACCTTCCTGATTTCCCCCTTTACTTACTTCTGACCCCGCCTCAAACCCCTTTTTCTTCTTTTCCTTTTGTCAGAATTCGCTTTTCTCCTCCCGTCAGAATCGGTATCTTTTCTCCCTCCTTTTTGAGCTAGATGAGACAGAACTAGTTTCCCTTTAAGTTTCTATCTCCAGACCTTTTTCTTTTTCCCCTTTTTTCGGTCTTCGTCTGCGCTTTTTTCGGCATTCGTTTCCGTCCATGCACCTCCAATTTGCATGCGGCGCGGGTCCCATCTAGATGTCCAAATCTTAGTCCCCAAGGAACAACCCATTTTTTGTTTCTTTCCCCCCTCTATCCCTGTGTTTTTTCCACACTTCCACCCTGGTATACTTTCTTCGCTTCCCTGTCTCCCACCTCAGAAAGAAGGATTTGCGTCCCTATGTTCATATACAAACGTCTTGTGTTAAGTTGTGGCCCTGCACTCCCCCTTGATTGCCCCCCTGTTGTGTCCAGACATTGGTGCTAAGGGTCAGGCCGAAATGATGACTGAGTCTTTTCTGGGTTGAATTTTAATACCCTTTCCCCCTTTTCTCCACTTGCATTCCGACCTCATACTCGCAGTATCGTATCAGGATCGCCTTGCCCTCCCATCTGCTACCTTACGTTCCCACCCCCAAATCAATCCTTCTTTATTATTAATTGAATTCCCATGAGCCCCGGTTTGCTTAACTCTTTTCCTTTCCAGAGTTTTAGTTCCTCCTCCAAAACTCCGGTTAGTCCACTTGTGCGCTTGTTTAGCAATCAAAACTTGAACGGTGTTGGTATTGGCTTACTCCTCTCCTCCCCCCCCCCACCTTTCTCTCCAGCAAACATTCCCCCAACGCTTACAAGAATTGAGGACTTCCCCCCACCAAACCTTGAGTATCTTAGCCGGTTTTTTCAATCCCCCCCCCCATTATCTGGTCTCCCCCACCTTTCAGCGGCTTCCCAACCCAAGAAGATCAGCAGTCTCCTTCGAAACATTACCGGGTTTTTTTTTTTTTTTTATGTCTTTCCCCATTACTTTGCCCTTGTCCTAGACATCCGGCGTATTCTCTCGGAAGACCCTGTCGTGTCTTTCGCAGCATATGTGGGACTCACTTTCCCAACCAAATCACAACAAGTTCCGCTTCCGGGTGTTACGTTGGTGTACCACCGCGTAAACCAGTCCTTTTCCGCCATCGCTTCCTTTCCCACTGCCTTTGCCGCGCATTTGTGGGAATATCCCTATTGGTTAAGTAGGGCCACTAACATCGACCTATTCCTTCCTCTGCGGTCTTCCCGAGCCAAAATCACCGCGGCACTCCCGCGATTGCCGTTCCTCCAGCGTCCCTCTGATGTTGTCTTTGCTGGTCCGCTTATTTTTCTCTTTTTTTGCCTTCTGCGTTTTTAACAGCATGCATTCCAATGACCTGACCCAGAATTTGAAGCGTGCCCCCCCACCCTTTTCTCCTTGTACCCTTGCTTGTGTAGTGCACCGTGCACTTTATATTTAAATATCCCAATAGAAGTTTGGACTCAGTCCAATTTTCCGCCAACACAACCACTTTTTTTCTGCTTCCGCCCTCCTTCCCTCTTTTCGATTTTTGACCCTTTCCTTTATCTGACACAGTGGTACAAACTTCACGGTTCTTACTTGCAGATCGAGCTTGCCAACGCTATGAAAGTGTTTCCCCAACTCTTGTGGTTAGCGTTCATCCATTGCTCTTGATCAACCTCCTTCTCTCCTTTTGGGTTCCTTTAAGTGCATGCTGTTTTTTAGCGCCGTGGGTGCTCAAGAGGCTTCGAGTAGAGCCGGGGGGCTGTCATTGACGTATAAGGTGAACTTCGGGGTGATAGGCTCCCCCTCCTTTTTCTTCCCCTTAAATGTAGTGTCTCTCCAATCGCTGATCTCCGCCGGATTTTCATACTACGCGCTACCCTGGGCACTAAAAGCCCTTCCGTAATGTTTTTAGTTTTTTTCGACAAGAACTTTTCACTCCACCGATCTAACCCAATTTCGTTTCATCTTGAGGTAGTTTTTTGTGAGTTTTTTTAATTTACCCAACTCACCCCTCCTCCCTCCTCCCTCTGATGCGTCCAATATGTTACGGAACTACCTCGGGGCCAACTTGTTCATTTTTTTTTACAACAATTTCTCTAATCAGTACACGCTGTCTCTCCCTTGTTACCTTCCCCTTTTCCTTAAACCCTTGCGCTGAGTAAGTGCTCTGACAGCTGGTGTCATAGTCGTACTCCCGAAAAAAAGGTTAATTTGATTTTTCGGTCTTCCCCCCCCCAAATTTCTTCCTCCCTTTTCTCCGAGCCGTTGGTACAGCTCGTACGATCGAGAGCGCGCCCGTTCGTATAAGAAGGTTGAACCCATTTATCCCACTCTTGGCGGAAGTGCCCTTTTTTTTACTCCCCTTTAAATCTTTTGGTCCGCTCCGGCTTCGAGTATGCATTGTAAAAGTGGGTTTTTGTCCTGTGTATCGCCTTAATTCCCCCCCTCCACCCCACACCCCCCCCCCCCCCCCTCCTCCTTTTTAACTTCCCGGACTCCTCCCTTTTTTTGTGTGCCTTACGTCTCCGAGGTTTAAAATGTGTATAACGATGTGTCATCCCCTACAACCACCTTGATTTCTCCTCTTTTGTTAGCGATCCTTTTTTCTTGGATTACCCGCGTGGAAAAGGCCCCGGCCCCCACTCTCACCTCCGTCCTCCACCCGTTTCTTAGGCAACCCCCCGTGCTTTTTCCGGAGACTGGGTTCCAGGAATACTTTCCAACCTTTTCCCGACCCCCCGTTCCCGTGTCACATCGAGCCGAGTTTTTTCGGTCTCCCCCCTTTCCTCCTTTTAACTCTTGCGTCTCGTGGCTGATCCTACCGAGTTAGGTTGAAGCTGTGCTGTCCACATCTTTAGCTCCTCCCCCCCTTTTTTTCTCTGCGTTCTCTGCATCGCTTGCCATACGTTTAGAAACTGGAATTTGTTTCCCTTTACCCACCCCCCATATTAGAGGACCCATTGTGATGTCCCCAGTTCGACCTCCCCCCCCCAAGGCAGACGGGCCGCTTGGACCCCCTAGTTGCTTAAGGCTTATTCTGCTGGACCCTCCCCCTGGAGCCCTCCACCCTTTTTTTGTTTTTATTCTTTTCTTAGGATCTTTTGTCTATCATGTAATTCTATGTGTTTCAGACATCCCCTTTCAGAGATTCCAGGAGCTAGTTTTCTTCCCTTGTGGGCAGCACCCCCTCAGCTGCAATTCCTTTTTTTAGGTGAGGTTTTTTCAGGATGTTTTCATTACCCAGTTCTGATCTCCCCATACAGTCTTCTGACTATGTGAGCGCCCGTAGTAGTTGCAAAAATCCGCCTAGAGGGGAATAGATAGTTCACTCTTTTCCCCCCCCTGTTTTCGCCCCTCAACGTGCCCATCTAGGCGGAAGTACCCTTTGAGATTGAGACGCCGACTTCCTTTGAGGCACTTTCCGCCCCTCCCTCTCCCCATCCATGGCCCTGCCTTCCCCCAGCCCCAATTCTGGAGGGCTTTTGGAGAAGAGTTCTCGCTTCCCGTTTTTGGTTTTTTGTTTCTTTTCAGAGGCTTTCTCACTGCTCTTGAATCTTACCACTGCTTACCTTGATCCCGGCCGAAACTTTCTCCCTTCCCGCTGCCCCCATCTCTTTCCTTGGAAATGAATGGAAAATGCGTGAAAACCCCCAAGCAGTGGTTTGGGCTTGTTGAACTGGTGATGGGTATTTTCAGAACACCATGATTGTTGCGCCTTCTTCACCAATCACTTAAATTGTGAACCTCTTTTTCCTAGTTCCATTTTGAACCCTTCACCTTTTAATTTCACTCCCTTTTTTCCATATTCATGGAACTTTGCCGCTGTAGTACCACGTACATCCTTCTCTTTTTTTAAAAACCCATAAAGAACGTAAACCCACCCGGCATCCAAGATATCTCTTTTAAAGTCTCTTATTGGGGATTGCTTCACGTTCCAAAAAACTTGGGCGATTTCCTTTACAAGAGACCTTACCCCTCCCCTGTTCTTTTGCTCTCCCCGAAGATATTTCCAAATAATGGACGTACAACGAATTCAACAAAAAGTTGTACATATTTATAAACCATTGCGAATTTCGGCGCGGTTATCTCAGGTGGAAATCTACCCCATTTATGTCGCGCAAGAATGTTCCCCTCTTTTCTTCTGTGGTTACCTTTTCCCTGCATATTGCTGCGACTGGACAACGACCGTTTCATGTGAGCGAACCGTGTCTCTGTCCTTTCCCCCTTTTTAGACCCCTCCCCCACACGTTTTGTACCCCCATATGCGATCTTTTTATTAGCGCTTGACGGTGGGTGATCCCCCAGATCCTTTGATACTGGTCCACTTCCCCCTTGACCACCCCATTTCCCCTTTTCTGTTTTGTTCTAGGCACGCAATCTTGGTGTCCAGCGAATCGTGGAGAATTGATTTTGCCCCTTCTAGGGTTTTCCCTTTTAGAGCCACTCCCTGCAGCCCCACCCCCCCCCTTTCTGGAACCTTTTGAATCGCAGATACTGTTCACCCGTTTGACCGGCAACGTCAACCTGATGCTCCCCTTCAGGTCGAAAACTATGGATTCCCCTTGATGAGCCTGATTCCTGTTTCCTTCCTCTTCCTTCACCCCCCTTCTGGTCTTGCGACGGGAAGAGTAGCCGATTTGAAACTTGGACGCAAGGCGTCTCCTCTAGATTTCCTCCCCTCATAGACGATGTCGTGATTAGGTTCCTTACCTCTTTTGCGCTCGTTTCATCCCCCCTCATCCTAACGCGGACAGTAGGTTAGTGAACTTTTTCCTTTCCCAAAGTTACCCCCCCCCCCCTCCCCCCTCATTCCCTCCCCTCATTGTAGCACGTCCGACGTCTCGGATTCGCAACCCATTTGACAACCCTCCAGCCAGGCAAGTTCTTTGGAGGTTGTAAGTTTCCTCTCCCGAGCTTTCTCTCCTTTATGATTGTTCTTCCTGTCACTGTTTGTTAGAGTCCTATAAAAAACAACTTTATTCTTTCATACCTTCAATTGTTTCAGTTTTTCCCTTTCTTCCCTTTTAATCTCTGAAGCCGCAGCATTTGATGGACCAAAGGTCAGTTCTCGAAAATCGCATGCCTACCATCCCTCCATCCAAAAACCCCTCCACCGGCGTCCCAACTCTTTTCATAAGGCCCCTTTCTTCCCCTCCCCCCTTTTCCCATTCGAAGTCTACGACTGTCGTCTTTTTCCAGTTTCTCTCTTTTCTCCCCTTCAGTTGTTTGTCGATCACGCCGGAGCCGTTTTTAATGAATTTTCTATCTTCCATTACAGTCCTTTGTCCAGCTGAGTTTTCCTTTGAGCTATGTGATTGATTTCGATCCTTGTCGTACATGCACACTTGGCTGCGGCTGCGGTCCTTTTTTAATCTCACCTTTTTAGTCTACATGACCAACGTCCACCCTTTCACCAATTCCTCCCTTTCCCTATATTTTTTTTGGGTAACCTATCCCACCCTTTCAGTTTCTAATTTACCCTTAAAATAAGCCACCCTTTTTCCGACTTTCTGAGACATGAGCTTCATCCCCATTTTTTTTTTACCTGCTCCTTGGCTGCCCAACCCGGGTTGCGAATCGAAACCCCTTTTGGCATGGTAACATTTCCCACTCCTCATATTCCTCTTTATTTTTTTTTTCCCCGTATTACCCCATAGCTCGTCCAGGATCGCTAATCATGCAGATGATCCGGAGTCAGCCCCTTGAACTTCCTTCCCCACTCCCCCTACCTCCCCTCTTTTATAGAAAGGCACTTGGAAACGTACTCTTCGCCCCTACGTTTTGGTTTGAAAGGTAAATTTTGTTTTCTATGCTCCCCCTTTTTCCCTTATTGTTTTGTCTCCCTGATGTCGATGCTCTCCACCCATCTGCTTGTACCAAGCAACGCATTTACTAACACCTCCCCCCGCAGGAACCCCGCATTTCGCTTCACCCCCACACTTCTCTTTCTTTCCCCTTTCGGTTTGCCCCAATTGAATCCCAACCTTTCTGCGCCCCAAGGTTTGATACTTCCCCCCACCCCACATTAGCCCCCTCCGAGATCTTTGATAGACTTGTGGTGATTTCCACTACGGGGCCTCCGTCCGAGTCCTGAGACCCCGGCATAACTTTTTCTTTTACCTTTCGTTCTTGTTTCGGGCGAAAAAACCAAGTCCCCGAAGTGTAAGATTTTTTTTCATCGGTCCCTCCCCCCTTTACTTGTGCCCCCACCGCGCTAAGAAACCGTCTTTTCATCATAATTGCTTTCTTCATTTCTTTTCCCTTTTTTTTTTTTCCCTTAGTTGGTTAGTGGGGCCCCAGTGGTTCCGGCCGATTACCATAACGCCTGTCAAGATGTCTTCTTTTCTTTTCCCCGCACACCACTTTGGGTTTTCCCCAGTTAACGAGATAGAAGGCGCACGTAAGTACCATTTTCTCTTGACAGGGTGGTGGCATGTTTTTTGGTTCCTTTTCTTCTCTTGTTTTTGCCTATCTGTTTTGTGTACTTGAAGCAGCCAGTCAATTTACCCTTGTGCCCCGTTTCCGTTTCCCATTACGTCCTTCCTTTCTTCTGATGGTTAGTGCAAGACCCCTTCTTTATAACAAAATTCGCAGCTCGTGTTCTCGTTACCCTGTGCAGAACCAACCGGTTTGGAGTTCTCCATGACCTTTTTCCCCCCCTCTTTTCTCTTAAGCGAGCGTGCCCCCCTTGAACTGGGGCATCCGTTAGTTAGCTGAAAATTTCTGCTCTTAAAGAGAAGGCTTTATTGTCCCATAGAATTCGATCCCCCCTCCCTGCGACGTGCTTTCCATTGCGCTGTTCTGTTTTAGGTCTCTCTAGCCGAGGCTAAAAGCGTGCTTTCTTAGTGATTAAGTTTTTACAGGACCTTTCCCCTTCCTCAAATTCTGTGTCGATCTAAAACTGTGAAAAGCCTATTTGCGACTACAGCGGAAATGCCCAGCGTATTTTTGACCCCTCACCCTTCTTCTCCCAATTTTGACCCCTGAAGTTGAGTTTACTTTTTAAATGTGTACACCCCACCCCAGCCTGTACGACCAGTTTGTGTCCCAATTATTGCATTGTCCGGTGCTTTCTTCCCCGTACCAAACCCTCAGCCGTTTTAGAATCTATTGCTCCCCGTGGTCAGCCTACGTTTTTTCCCCTTTTTAGCTCCTTTTTATTCTTCCCCCCTTTTCCTCCGACGAAATCCAAGAATCGCTTCAGACTTTTTAATTACCTTAATAAGTCCCTTCATCTCTTTCCCCCCTTGCAAGAACTCCTTAGGCATCTATGATGCTGGGTTCCACGGCTCCCCAAATGTGTATTTTTTGTTCCCGTTTTGTTCAACCAAATGTCCGTCTTTTCGTATCTTCATCTCCCTTTCTCCAGCTCTTAACCCCTCGAATGTCGCTTTTCGTGCTTCGCAAGAAGAATAAAGAGATTGAACGACTCTTGAGGCCCTTCCCTGGTTCCCCCCTCCCCCTCAGTATTACGAGGAGAGCCTGGGATTTGACTGCTTTTCCTGTTAGGTTTTTTTATTTTTCTTTTTCCATGCCTCCCCCTCCTTCAGGTTACACCCGGTGTTCATTGCGCTTCGTTTGCTTACGGATGTATAGAGGTTCACTTTTTTTTTTCCAGGTCATACCCCCCCCCACATATCTCTCTCCTTTTCCCTGTGGGGTCGAGAGATAGAATTGGTAGTTGGATACCCGTAGACCTTTTTTTCGACACTTTCACTCATCCCCCGTACCCTACCCCTTTTTCGACCGAGGGAGTCCACGCCGGGTATTCTTTTTCTTAGAATGGTCTTCACCGCCTTTGAAAAACTGAACTTTTTTTCCAATTTCCCCCACTTTCAAGACTCGCCTGAGCCAGCTTTATCGAGCCTTCCACCTCCTCGGGCTCTTGACCCCGTGCTGCTAATACAAATGCACTGAGTTTTAGTAGTTCTCCCTTTTCAACTTCTACCTTTCTGGTTCTCGATGCGTTTTAGACATCGATTTTCAATGATATGAAGAAGGTTTGTAAGCCCCTTTCTTCCTCCCCTGGTGTTCCCCGACCCCCACAGCCATTGGGTCTCCCCTACACATGTGGGGAGTAACCGTATGTCAATATTTTAATCTTACTGATTCACGCTCCCCTCTCCCTCGTGTTTTCTCCCTTTCTTTTATCTTCGGTGGTTGTCGTTGACGCAGGCCGGTGTCAGTCGCCCTTCTTATTGCGACCCACCCTATACCAATTTTCCCCATCGTTATTTTTCCCCCCTCCCCACCCAGCAGAGAGCGGCGAGTGAGGTTTTGGAACGGTGTTTTTTCCCGCCTGCACACGCTTTGAGTTCCCCTTTCTTATTGCTTTGTTTTAAAGGAGATCTTTAACTGATAAATTCTTCGGCCCCCCCTTTTTCTCGCTTTCTTCTTCCTCCACAATCAGGTTGGGTTATACGCTTACAGCGGCTACATTTCTCCACAAAGGGCGTTTTCCCTTTATAATACATCCCCTTTCCCCCTTCAATTCTTCCTCGTCCAGTCCTCCGGAAGCCGAAGCAATCTTGGCACTCGTCTGAGAAGGTGAAAATCTCACCCAAGCCCTCGATTCCCACGGTCCCCTCCCCCCCAGCCCTCTCCCCCTTTTTTTTTGTCATCCGCAACGCCGGTTGTAAACTTTTCATGGCTCGCCTTTCGTACCCTATTTTTTGATTATTTCCCCCTTTCCCCTGAGCTTCCCTCCCCTAACTTTCCTTCTGAAATCACCCGGTGTTATCGCCTTTGAAAACCCCCCCCCCAAGCGCATTTTTTCATTGGTACGGTACCGGTCTCACCCCTTAGCTTTTTTCTTTCCTTGTAAACTTTTGGAAAGTGGGGGACTTACGCATTGCCCCGAAGCCCCTTCGACTGGGGTACCCCTTTTTTTCGGTTCCGTTGGTTTCTACTGCGCCGGTTAGTTCCCCAACCTGTAGAGGCACCCCAAAAAAATCCGGCCCTTCAACCACTTTAAAAGGTCTTTATCGCTCTTTACCTCATACCTTTGATTGTCTTCCCCCCAGTTTCAACCCCCCCCCCTTTTGGCGTCCTACCCTCTTATGTAAAAGTTGGTCTCGCCGTCCCCCACTTACGTTTAGCATACTGAAGGGCCCCTCTTGCACCCCCACTTTTCCCCCCCAAGCCATAATTTCGCTATATCGGTTAATCATTTTGGTTTCTAAGCACGGCTTCCTCTTCAACTGCATGTCCCTGTCTGTTACTTTCTTTCGCACTCCCCTTCCCCCTGAAAAACTACAGGCTGGAGAGAAAGCTCATCCGGGAGAGGCTTGTCCCCCCTTTTTCCCCCCTTACACTTTCCTCCCCATTGCTGAGGTTTCTGGGTGCTTTTCTATTGTGTTTCCCTGGCAAATAACCTGCCTCTCTTCCATTGGGATTGACCTTCATAGACCTTATATTGTTTTTATTCTTCTCCCCGGCCATCCTTTGGCCTATATTTGTTGTTTGTTATTTGCTTGGCGTACCCCCCTGCGATGGTGGTATCCTAGAGAATCAACCACCAACACCATGTCCCTTCCCCCGCTTTCTCCCCTCTAGTCATTTCGCAAGGCATGCGCCAAACGCAACCTTTATTGCGAATTTCGTTCGCAAGAAATCAGATCTGCCGTTCCCTGGCCTTATTTCTCCTCTCTTTATTAGGTTGGTCTTTTACGGATAGCTTGATTAATGGGTCCCGCAAGGCGTCTCCCGCTCGCCATCAGAAATACTTGATCATGCTTTTTTCCCCCAATGTGACCCCTCGGGATGCTAGTGTTCTACGACCCGACCTCCCACCTTTGATTACCCCCCCCACAACAATAAAATCTTACTAATGGCGTATTCCTTAGAAGGGATAAGTCTGGATTTCTCAACTTTTCCAACATTTCTCAATTTCCCCATGTGACCCAGGACGATCTTTCATCGCACGCTCCTATGGATTATTGGATGATTGTTGACGGACGATGAATGTGATCTCCCATTTTTCTCTAGTTTCCCCCCCCATCCCCCCAATCTATCTGGCCAGAGAGCCCTGGGTTACCCCGGTTTTGTCTTTTGCATCATCTTTTAGTTTTGATCCATGGGAGCCCCTCACCCTTTCTTGTGCATGTTCCTTTCCCCACCCTGAAGGGTAAAACTTTCTTCATTCAAACCGGAGCGAACTGGGTTATCATGAGACTGATTGGAAACGATTTCAAGTCTCCTTCTCCACGCGTCCTAAGTTCTCCCCCCCCTTTCCCCCCCTCCCCCCTTTTTCCGAGCACGGCTTTAGCGACCTCTTTAGGACTGTCTGACGAGTTTAGTCTTTCCAAACGTCCTTATTTTCGGACACATTGTAGTTTGTGATAGCTTACGAGACATTTTTCCCCTTCCCCATGACCTTTTTCCTTCCGTAACGGATCAGTCACTCCCTCCCACTCTCACCGCCCTCTGTCGTCGTCATCTGCCTCCCGCTCTCCCTCCTATCACTGCTTGCTTCATTCCCTTCCCTTTGACCTTCTCCTTTGGCTACCCACCTCTCCTCTACATGCTCCGTCTTCCTGCTCCCCCCTTCTAATCTCATCGGCCCCCTCCCCCTGGCACCTACCCAGCTACTACCCCCCTTTCCTCTTCCCACCTCCACTCACCCACACCCAGTTACTCACAATCCCCACCTCACCGCCCCCCTCAACTTCTACCTTCCCGTCACTGCCTTCCTTCTCCTCCCTCCCTCGCCCTCAACCCATCTCAGATCTTTACCATTGGCTCGCCCCACCCTTTCACTTCATCGTTCCCTCGCCTCAACTTCTTTTCACCTCCCTCGTTATTCTTCTGCCCTTCTCTTTGCTTTCCCTTCCCTTAGGCCACCCCTTCACACACCCCCACGACAATCCTCTAAGCCCCCGTCTCCCTCCTTCGCCCCCTCCTTATCCTTCTTCCCCCCTTTGTATGCTCTAAGTCTGTCTCCCCTATTTCCCCCCCCCCTCTTATTTTCTCTCTACACCTTTTCTGATACTGCCCCCTTTTTCCCCCTACCCTTTTTCCCCCTCTGCATATCTCGCCCCCTTTTCTTTTCCAACCTGAGACGTCCCCCCCCCCCCCCCCCCCCCCCCCCCTTTCCGCTTCCCGTTCCCATTAGCCGTTTTGTCTCACCTAGCTTCCTCACAACGTCTTTTAACGTTTTTGCCTTGGGATCAACCAATTGTTTCTCATTCGACGAGATAGTGTTACCCAGGGCATCTTAGTTTTTACTGTGTTTTCTTTTTTTTTTTCATTTTGGTCCTCCCCTCTGTTTATAGACTCACCGATCGTCTGCAGCGATCGCTAAACTGCCAGTATTTCATGAGATTTCTCGCCCTCCTTCCTTCCCCCCCCCACTTCACAATCCCCAGTATATTACTTCCCAAACTTACCCCTTTAATCTCTCTCTGTAATCAGTCTTCTCCCCCCTCCCCTCAGCTATACTAGCACTCCCTGATTCCTCCTAACTTTCTTTTAGGGTAAACACGTTGCTTGTTTTTTTTCCTCCCCCCCCCGATTTCACGTGCCTGTGGTTTGGATTTTGGCTACTGATGTAGATTGATACCCCCCCTTTTTTTTTTCTGTACCTCCCCCCCCCCCCGAACCAGCAAGATAAATATATTTTACCCCCCAAGCCTTCCTTCGATTAAATACACACCCACCCCCCCGTTCTCATGTGGTTCCCACCCCCCCCCCCCCCCCTTCCCCCCTAGGGTTTCACAGAAGCCCTAACCACTCAGTTCAGCCATAGTATTTGAACCGACCCAATTTGTTGCCTTTTTTCTTCACTCTTTTGGTTCCCCTTGAAATACCCCCTGGCGATATTCGCGAACTTGAAGCTAGTTGCTCCGCATATTTGCTTTTCTCAACTCACCCCCCCTCATAATGTCGGGGATCGTCCTTCCCAGTTCAGTCTTTCTCTATTCACCCTCGATAAGAAACTCAGGAATGATGTGCCTTTGGTGCCCCCCCTGTCTTCCCTCCCCTCCCCCTTTTTTTTTTTGTTCCCTTTCCTCCTTGTTAAGGACCCATACTACCCTTATGATTGCTTGAGATTCGACTCCCCACAATGGGGGTCAACTTTGCGGAACCCCCAGATATCTGCACCGTCTCTCCTTCTTCTTCTTTTCTGTGCTTTATGGTTGCCCGTCGTCATTGCCTGTACTTCCTACCTGAGCTGCAAAATTTCTCAACCCTCATTTTCTATTATACGACTTTTTGATCTGGGCGCCTTATTCGTCTTTTTTTTCCCCCGTCCCCCCCCCCCCCTTCCCCGATGCTCTTTTTGACAACTCCGTTAACCCTCCTGTGCACTCCCCAACATGGCGCTTTGGGTACCTAAGGAGCAGTAAGGTAACGTATCTTTTACTTGAACTCCGATTCCTTCCCCCTCTCCGTCACCTTGGTTTTCCCCCTCCGCATTCTTACGTCAGATCGACTTTTCCCCCCCAAAGCCTGCCTTCTTTCAATGACGCGGGGTGTGCCTAGAGAGACTCGTTTCAACCCTCGGCGCCGTTTCTTGTTGCCTTGAGGTCAAGTCGGCCTTCGTGTTTTCTTGAGTAGCCTTTACTACCAGCTTTCTCGCGTTCTCCCCCTCTCCTAAGGGGGGCTCGTCCGCCAAGTTTCACTTGCTTTGATGAGCCTACCCCCCAATGGTTAAAATAATGTAGCTTATATCTTGTGACCTTTATTCATCCCCTGTTTTGCCCCCCTAAGTACGGCGTCCCAATTTGGTCAGAAATCAAACTCTCCGTTAGGCTAGTCCCCTAAGACCTGTACACCCCCCCTCCTTTTCTTCCCCCTTTACCCCTCCCCCCCCCAGGTTTGTTTTGTTGGTCGACTTGTTCAAGGTTCCACCGCCTCCAATATCTGACCTCTTTTGTAACTTCCCCTTTCCCCGTTAGGTCCCCCCCAACAACCCAATCTGTTGGTTTCCCATTGTATCTATTGGTGAAAAATCCGTCTATCCCTTCCAGTTACCCCCCTCCCCTTCCTTCCTCCATTTGTTGACCCCCCCACCAATTCTTTTTTACCACTCCGTGCCACCTTCCCTCAGGAGTGCCTGCATCTTAATCGTTGCATAGCCAGTTATTACATCCCCCCGTTGTCCTTTTCTTTTTCCCCCCCCCTTTCTTTTTTTTCTGCCCCCCCCCCACTTGCGTCTTCTTTACCCGCTTTTTTTGAGCCCGTTTTTTCTGCGCTGATCCCCTAGTTAACAGAAATAATCCTCTCCCGTTTTTCCGTCTTTTTTTCTCTTCCCGAATGTCATCCGCCCCTTCTCCCAAGTTTCTTGGTATGGATCTTCCGAGGTAAAGCCCATATTAGTAACTCTAATAGCTTTGGTCGTGGCTGATTCTTTTTATTATTGTTTCCCCCACCCCCAGGGGTTCCTGCGAGGTTCTTTTTCGAGTCCGCTAATGAGCCCAACTTATACCTCCCCCGTTGTCCCGGGTTAGTGTCCCCCACGATTTCGATTTTGGAAGGCCTTTATATCGTTTCCCATTTTCCCCTTCCCTCGGGTAACCCTACAAATGATATTTCTGTCTTTTTTTTTGATCTACTCATCATTTTTTTTTTCTGTTTTTCTTAAAATGCCAAGACAAATTTTCCCCCCTCTATACCCTATCCCCCCGTAAAACGGCTGCCCCCCCTTGATGGAGTTAACAAGACACGTTGTCCTCTTTTCCTTATCCATGGGTTTCCTCTTTAAAAACCTTTCCACTTTCACCGGGTTTTTTCCCCACCTCTCCTCCGCCAGACTCGCCGACTGGTCTCTTTCAAACTATGAATGTTCCCGACCTCTGGGCTTCCCTCGTGTTCTCCCTCCATCCTTTTAGGTCGTAGATATTTTTTTCTTCCATCGACCCTGTGCGCTTTGTTATTCCTGGTTTCCGATTTGCTTCTCGCCTACTCCCTGCTTTTCTGGACTACATCAGCGGCATAATTTGTTTTTCCCCCCCCCAAGACCAACCACTTCCCACCTTGTTTTCTTCACACTTACCCCGGTGTTCCCCTTTCCCACACGTACTGTCCTTGACCGCATAATTCGATCCCCAAGATTTCATGAGCCCCGTCTTTTTCCTTTACTTCTCATTTATTGTGCCCCTCTCGTTCTAGACCGTCCTGTTTCTGATTACGTCCCCGGTGTCCTGTTTAAGTTCTGGGTTCCCTCCCCCATATCAGCTCCCCTCTAAGGTGTGAACGTGTTGTTGTTCGCCTTTCCCACCCATTTTCTACCTAGTCTGGAACTGGTCGAACCGCTGTTTTTGATTCCCCCCTTTCGCTCTTCCCTCAAGACCTATTTATTGATTTTCACCTTTTGGTTTCTCGTACTTTGCTGTTTCAAAACTTTCGTTGAGATTTCGGTTTCTTTCCCCCTTCCCTTGACCCAATCTCCTTTGACATCCATATGCCCCCCAATCAGTTCAAGTACTCCCATTTTCTCCTCGCCTCAGTCTGACCGCGGGCACCCCCGAGAAATCTCACCCCTCTGATTCCTTAAACACTAGCAAGTAGAGCCTTTCTTTTTTCTGACTCTTCTTATGTTCCGCTCTCTCCTTAAAATATGTCAGGGTTAAGTCTTCCTCCTAAGCTATGCCCCCCTTTTCCTTCCTTTCCCCTGTCCGATTTCGAACGCACGCGTTTTCAACGCGCTTTTTTCAAGTGTCATTATAAGCTTTGACCCCTCAACCCAACAATCCTCCCCCCCCGGGTGTGGTGATTGGCACAGTCCGGATACCCCCTTCTCTTGTTCCTCTGAAATATCACATTGCCACCTTCAGAAGACGCCTCCCGCAAATTCACATGCATGTCCCCTGACCCCTCCTCTCTTCTTTTAAGGGTCCAGTTCTTGGCAAATTTGACTTGAACGGAGTGGGTTTATGAAGTACATTTTTCTCCACAACTCCATCCCCTTTTTCGAACCCCCCCCCGTTTACCGGAACTCACTTCTTTTTACTCGCCTCAATATCGGGGGATGGTGTCCTTCGGTTACACAATTTGGTTTTTCCGAACTTCCCCATCGATGTAACCTACAATGAGTTTAGTGGTGCTACGGACACGGGGTCCCTTCCCCCCCCCCCCCCTTTTCATGATCCGCCCACTCTCCAATTTTTTTTCCCACCTTAACAAATCTCCTTTATTTCCGCTCCCTTTCTTCTACCGCTTGGTATTTTCTTCCCTCTTGTTCCCCGTCTTACCGATACAACTCCCGTGTGATGTCGTGTGTTTACTATCCGTTCCCCCCATCTTTTATCCCCCTTTCCCCCCATACCTTTCCGTCCGAGATATTTCGCTTCTCAGGTCCCCCCGGAAAGTGGACAGTTTTATTCCTAAGTCCCCCCCACAAGTTTAAACCTTGCTGATCCTTGGGGTCTTCTCGAATTGGTTGGACAAAATTGGTCTTTCACTTTCCCCAACGCTCCCTTCACTTACCCTCTCCTTTTTTTCCTGGTTTCAGGTATGTATTGGTTCCCAGTCCCTTTTGATTTTTTTTGGAGTCTCCCTGATGTTGATTTTTTTCCCTAGTGTTAGATCTCCCCCTTTTCCCCCCTTCCACCAATGTTTGCAAAGAGGTGTCCCTTAACTCATGACCACCAGTTTTCCCTTCCCCCACCTCACTTCCGGAGTTTTACTTTTTTAACTTTTTGTCATCTGAATCCCACGCTTCATTTCCTGTCCTTACCCATGATCCGATTAGAGGGTGCTTTGTGATGCGACGGCCTCTTCTCCCTCTTTCCCTTGTACTCCAGGCCTTTCCCTCTGAGAGTATCCCTCGAGGACAGGCATCCGCACAGCGGTATGGGTCATTCAAGAGGCCGACTTCACAAAACATGAACCAACCCACCCTTCCCCTATGGCGGAGTCTTAATGGTTTAGCTTGCCGCGATTGGATTCGTTTTTTCGCAACCGTTGACCCGAGGGCCCCCCCTTTCCCCCCTCCTGTTGCTGTAATTTTATCTGGACTTTTCGTGTTCAGGTTTTTTTTTATCCCCCATGGCCCAGGCTTTGAAACTTTCTCTTTGGTTTTTTCCCTCTCCCCCCCCCCCCTTTCTATCGCTTTCCTTAATTTTCGTGGGACGTTGCCCCTTCTCCCCCTCCGTCGTTTTCCGTTTCCCCATGCGGACCATCATGCATGCAGGAACTTTTGTTTTTTCCTCAAAGTCCTTCCCTTCCTCCCCTTTGCATCCCTCCCCAAACGTGGCACGGCGCTCCGCCGGCTTTTGTTCTCCCCTCCCTTCGGCATCACTTACGCCCCTTTTTTGTCTACATCTATTCATTCTTTTTGATGATTCTCCCTCCTTCGCGGCCCCTCCTTTCGTAAGGATGATTCTTCTGACCATTTGTGCGTAAAAATTGTTCTTTTTTTGTGACCCTCCTTCTGATCTTTTCTCGCCCCTTTTTTTTGTTTTGTCATGCATGGAATTGAGGTCCGGATCGCTTCCCCTCCCTGTAGTCTACTTTCCCCCCCCCCTTAACAAAACCACTTTGAGGAAATAATTCGCTGTGTTTTTTGTACTCGTTCCCTCTATCCACCCGAATTCCGTTTCCCTTCTCCCCCTTTTAATCCGGTCTTGAGTTCTTTTGTCACCGTTGGGTTTACCTTTTTGTTTGCGGCATAAAGGATTTTACCCCCCTTGTTTTCTGCCTTCCCCTCCTCTATCTAGTCCGTTTCAGCCTGTTTTCCATTAAATGATGTTCTGTTTTAATTTTTTTTTCCTCTTATTAGTTTAGTCCCCTCGAATAAACTCTGGTTACCCCAGATTCTCCCCCATCTCGCCTCTTTCCGATTATCAGTCTAGCCTTGGTCATCAGATATTCTTTTTCCCCCAAATGCCCTCCTCCGATTTCGTCTATCCTTTTTTCATTTTGCCCTTTGATCTTCTTTTTTTTAGATTGGCGTCCAGCCGCTTAGCAATCGTGCGTTTAAAGTACAGCCTTGTTTTTTCTATTTCTCCCCCCGCCCCTCGGTCCCGGTTTTTTTCTGGGCATTACGCGGTATTGCAACCCCCCCCTTCCTGCACCTTTCTCCCACCCCCCTCTTTCCCCCCCTCTAGGTCCCCACCCTCTTGCATTGTCTCACCCACCTTTTTGACGCTTCTTTGTCCCCCCCTCCCCATTGACCAAATAGTTGTTACTGCATCCTTATTTCCCCCAGCCTCAGCCCCGGCTCTCAAATCAAAAAAGGTTGGTGCCCGGTTTCCTTCCCCTTGCCCTTGCCGAGACCTTACCTCTTGCGATATCGAGACCCATTGAATGGTCTTGTCAGGTCGGCATCTTCTTTCCCTCCCTTGCACCCCCAACCTCCTTTTTTATAGTCATAATTTTCTTTCTTTAGATTGTTCCACTGACTCAACCGATCGCGCCCATTTCTGGCTGTGATAATATTCCACGGTTTTGTGGCCGTTTTTTCCGCGTCCCTTTTCTATCCCTTACTTTCCTTTCTCCACCCTCGATTGCTTTCCTTTCTGAGGTTTCGGAGCGCCCCCCCCCCCCCCATTGGTGTAACCGTGTCCGGTCCCCTCTCGATATGCTTCGACCCCCCCTTTTTTTTCTTTTCCATGGTTTTTCTTGTTTCCTACTGGTTGAATATAATTTGTCGTGATAACCCAGCTTCCTTCCCTTTCCCGGACACCCCACTTCATAGCGTGAGGATGACGAATTGAATTCTTCTTTCCTCCTTCGGCGTCTTTTTTCCCCTGCTTGAAATTTCTTTTTCCCCAAACTGGCGCCCCCCCAATTTTTCTTTTTTCTTCTTTTCCCCAAGGTTTTCCCCCGCCCCCCCGCTCTGTCTTTCTCCTCCTCCTCGAGGTGTTTTTAATTCGCTACCGGCCCGAATTCCCTCGTACGAATTTTTCTTTTCCCCCCCCTCCTTACCTTCATCTCGACTGCAAACGTCTGTCATCATGTCCCTCGCCTGCGTTTTAGCTCCCGATGCTCCCCCCCCCCGCCCCGGGCTTTTTGTGATGCCTTTTTTTAATATCGCTGTGTTTACGGTAGCTCCTCCCTCCCCTCCCTATTCTTCTCTTCGCCTTGATCCTCTTTTTGGCTTATAATGAGGCCTTTCTTTTCTGAGGCCTGACCTTCCCCTCTTTGGTTCAAATCTGTACTTTCCCTAACACGCGTGCCTGCTTTTTTCCTTTTACTCCTTCTTTACCCCTTTCTAAACTCATGACTTCTCCGCTTCTCTTACCTCTCCCCTGTAATCCCCCCCATTGAAGATAAAAGTTAACCAAAGCTGTCGGTCCTCTTGGTTCGTCCCCTTCTTAACCCCCACGTTTCCGAACCCTTTTAATACTTTTTTTGCTTCCCCGTTCCTTTACACACCCCAATGGTTGGTGTCTTTCTATTTCTGGGTCCTCCCCCTTAGCCTTATCCCTCCCCCCCCCCCCCACGGTTCTTTTTTCCAAAGCTGTTCCCCTTCCCTTAACCTAAGCCTTAATCAACTCCCCCAGCCGCTGTGTTTATAGAATCGATGTCTTTCCCTGATTCAGTCTTTTTCCCCTCCCCCTTTGTAAGTATTTCAGGGCTTCCACACACATTGCGTTCCCGTTTTTTATACCTCTTTCTCCCGGAGTTGTCTCTGAGTACGCTTTTCAGATCCCGCCCCCCTTTTCGATGTACTTTTCTCCTTCCCCCTCTTGCCCCTACCCCTCCCCCCCCTTTTTTCTAAGCACTTTCTACAGCTTTCTCAACTGTTGCTCTCTTGGTCTTTTCTCTTCTGGACGTCGGGAGCCGGATTGTGTGCGAGGCTTCCTGTCTCTTACTTTCCTTCCCCCCCTCCCCCGTTTCCCCTAGTACTTTTTCGTTTTTTCCCACAGTGTCTTCGTTCTTCCTATATAGTTTCCACCTTATTACACCCTCTTCTGGTACCCCCTCACAAAATTTCCCGATAGATATTCCGTTGTTGTTTTGAGAAGCTATCCCTCTTTTGAGTGGGATTACCCCCCTTTTTAAGACCATGACCAGACACAATTCCCCCCAGTCAAAATTCCGTTCCACGATCCTCCAAAGAGGTACATCCTTTATGAAGTTGTCTTCAAGCCGTTCCCACCTTCGAACCTCCATTGCGAAGGAAAAAATTCCCAATTCCCTCTGCCTCTATTCTCTGACACGCTATCTCTCGTTCCGGGTTGCCCTTTTGATTTTTTCCCCTAAAAGAATTGGCTTTTTGTTATTGATTGCTCGACCCTTCCGAAAACTTTCCGTTTTTTTTCCCTTTTACGGAGGGGTACTCGATTTCTTTCGCTCCCTCCCCTTGGCTTTCCCTCCCTTTCTAGGCCCCAAAACCTTGGGCCGGTAAAATTTTTCCCCTCCCCCCTACCCCCCCAAAATTTTTTTTTCTTAAGGGGACCATCCTTCCCACCTTTTTGTGATTTCACCAGTCCTTGACCCTTCTGAACAAGACAGTCCCAGAGTTCTTCTCCCTTTGCTTCCCGGCTTCCTTAGGGCCCTTTTTAACAGATAGATTGGGTTCTGTGATTAAGTTTTTCTTATTTATGGGATCTCACCCGTTATCTTTCCACGGTCCCAAACCTAAGGCTTTGTCTTACCCAATATTTATATTAAAGTATCTCCTAGTCTTTTCGATTTGCCCAGTTCCTTGGTGTGTTGTAGATGTACTCCTACTCTTACAACTAACCCTGGTAGTGCCTTTTCTTTTTTTTTTTTTTTTTGCCCCCCATTAGTCCCTCTAATAAAGTAGTCTTTTTATGTTGACCCCTTGAGAGAACTTTTTTCTTGGTAGTAGTGTCCACCCCCCGCGGCTTTTAAATGATCTAAAGCTAAAGTTTCTTTTACACCCAATTGCTTTAGTGCCCCCCCACCTTCAACACATTATAAGCGGACTATAACCAACATTCGTCGCCTCTCCCTCATGCACCTCATTTCGCGGTCTCTCTCCCAGACCTATTGACAGCCAATCTCCCCTACAACCCCACGGTGCCATTCCCAGCTTCGGCTGTTCTTCAGACTTCTTCCCCCTCTCACCTACGGAGCCGGTTCAGATTTCATCCCTATCTGCACTTTACTCTTCCCCTTGCTTTAAACTGTGACCTGTTCTCGGCCGAATCCCTCCCCAATTTTCCCGCGCCCCCCGTTCTTGCAAGTGCCTTAATTCTTTACCACAAGCGCATTTGGCTTTTTTTCCCACCGTTTTTTTGACGGCAGAACCCCTTTGTCGATTGGTTTTCGAATTGTACAATTATCTTCTCTTTCGCTTGCCCGATCCTCCCTACCCCATTCTTCACTTCGTCCCCCTTTCATTATTTTCGGTCCTTTTTTTCCCGGATGAGTCTTGTTTTTTTCTTCACCCCCCCCTTCCCCCTCCTTAGTCAAAACTAACCCAGAACCCCAGACATGAAACCTCCCCTCTTTTCTATCCCTTTACTTGTCCCAATTCCTTATGCGGGGATGTTTACTTCCCCGTTTCCCCACCACATTTTTGTGATCCCTCTCCCCCGACGCGCTAAAATTGTGTTTCTCTTTCACCCCTGACTTTCATCCCCCCCCCTTTCCCAGCCCAATAACCCCCCCCCCTGAACCCACCCTGAAATATTTCTCAGCCCCTTAATGGCTGCCCTTCTTCTTCTCGCGGTTTCCAACTCCCAACCTGACCTTATAAGATCCCCCCCCCTCCGACACTTTGAGTGGTGTATGGTTTCCTTTCGCGGCACCTCTTTCTCGACCCCCATGTTAAAAGCACAGTTCTTTCTCCTTTCTCCCTTCTTCCCGGTCTGGCCCGTTGCCCCCTTGTTTTCCTTCCATTCAACACCCCCAACTTTTTGGTCTAATTTCTGCTCTCTTGGTATTATCTTTGGGAGGGTCGTAAATTCCCCCCCGTGACTTGACTCAATTGGTGCTCCCACGCCCCTCGACAGCTTTTGGTGTTACGTATGAATTCACCCTGGCCCTTTCTATCCTGTGATCTTTTGTGTAGACCTGCTTCCTTTTGGCTCCTTGTGTTCCTATCCTTTGAATCCTAGCCACCGCCCCCACACCTTTTTTCCTGACCCAGCGGTGTATTCCTTTCTTTTTTAGACTAACACCCAGCAAAGTCCCTGCTCCACCCTCCCCCGATTTCTCGCGTCGCCCCTAAGATCTGATTTTTCCCCTATCTTTCCTTTCTCCTCCATTTCTCCCCGCCCGATTATTTTTGTCGTGGTTGACCCGAGATTTCCCTCTTTGACCTACCTGTTAGATTTCCCTTTTAAGACCTCCGACCTACTGCGCCTCGGTCCTTATCCCCTTCTTTAAATTGTGGTGCTATTGGGTAACGAACGTCAGCCTTGAGAACAACCCCCTACCAAACCCCAAACATCCCCCTCTTTTAATGTCCCCCCCCCCCCTGGGATGGTGACTCCTCCCGTCTTTTTCTTCTTATCGCACCCCGTCGCCAAATTTTTCAGGCCCCCACTTTCCCAACCGAAGTTGCTGCTGCTCATCACTACCGACCTTTCTTGATCTTTTTTCGGGTACCTTGATCTGCCTGATTCAAAACGTCTGGGTGTAGGTCCAATCTTCCCCCCCCCCCCCACCTGGTCTGTCTCTTTGCAGGGTTCCCCCCCCTTTTACTCCCCGTTTTGCAGTCCTTACTTCTTTGGTTTTTTCATGGGCCCGCAGGCTCAGTCACATTCTGTCTGCTGCCCCCCCCCAACGGTACTGCCGAAAATCCCTCCTCCCCCGACTTTAACAAAAGAGACTATGTTTCCTCCTCCTCAGAAGGACGTGTTTTGCCCTCTCACCTTTCCTTTGACTACGCCTCTTCAACCTTTATCTTATATCCTTCCTTTTTTTTTCTCGAGATTACGCTTTTTAGCTCCTTCTCGTGAGAGTTTATTTACCCCCTACGTCTCGTAGTGATAACCCGCTGATCTTTTTTTGCGCCCTCCTTAGGCGCCGAGAATTCCCTTTTTTTCCCCTTCCCCCCTCCCCTGACCTTTTCTGCTGCCTGCGTTCAGGTAATCAGAAGACGTTCGATCGCAAAACATTGCCCACCCTTTAACCCATGGTTCCTTTTCATCTGTCTTTTTCCGGAACCCTATCTACCCCCAACTGCTCCCTTTTAATTCCCTCTTTTCCCAGGTCCTCATAACTACCCCCCATTTGTTTATGAGGGGAATTTTTTACCGTTTTTCCCTGATCCTTTTCTCCAATTTGTTGTAGAATACTATCCTGATCTTCCCGTGATGACCCTTCTTCGACGAAATAGTATTGATGGGGTGGGTCTGATTTTGTTTTCTGCCCCATCTACTCCCTTTCAATTTCCCCTCCCCCATCTTCTAAGTATAGGATTAATCTCTCGCATTATAGACTTTTGCTTTTTCCCCCAAGTTTCACTATAGTTAAATTCTCCCATTTTTCCCGACCCCCTCTTCCCCTGATCCTCCTTCCATTCTCCCCCACCCGTCCTTAATGATCAGTGACGATTTGGCGGGCAGAGATGTACTTAAAGATTCTCCCTGAATGCATCGACGTGTCCCCAAAAACTTTAATGAGTGTTTCATGCTCCCCCTCTTCCCACCGCGGCTTACCTTCCTGGGTTTGGGTCTCACCTTGAGGGGATCTGAAGCTTAGCTCCCCACCATCTGCCCTGACACAAACGTGTGAAAAAGACAAGATTTATTCAACCCAGATGGGTTTCGCACTCCCCACAACACAGATATTTTTACGTTCGCGCCTTTTTTTAACCTCCCCCAGCATCCACTTCCGTGATGGGACTCAGCATGTAATCAACCACTCCTATAGCCAATCCATCTATTTTGACTGAATAAGACACCCACCGGTATTGCCGGGTTCTTGTGGTGCCGGTAGTGCAGAAGGGGCGCTTAAGATTCTTCATTTAATTTTATTTACCTTGCAGAAAATATTCCGCACTTTTCTTGTTCAGGTTGTTAGACACATCTTGGACTTTCGAACCTAACCAAAACAAACGCCTAAACTTTTAAGCTGTTTTTTTTTTTTATCTTTCCGAAGATGAGATTTTGTTTTCCCACCGCGATTACAGTCCACTATAGGCATTCTTTGATGTTTTAAGCTTAAATGGTTTTTTTTGCCTGTATCCCAGTTTCCTTTTTGCATGAAGTGTGGTCCTTTTCCCCTATTACCCATCTCTTGCTTTTTTTTTTCCCTCTGTGAGCTAGGTTGCCCAATTTTGGTGTGCTTATAAAGACAAGCGGAGTGAGCTCAATTTTTCCCAAAGCGGCTCTTTCGGGGGCCGGGTACTGTTTGTGGTATTAGGTATCGTGTTGTTTCTGTTCTTTCCTTTACGTTTTTTCTCTAACCCCCGATAACATTTCCCCCCTGACCCGGCAAAATTTCCATCTTGAACCCCTGCGCAAGTGGACATGAACTTTCATGCTTGCCCTGTTGAGGACGGATGTAGGCGGTCTCAGTCCCGAGTATTTTTTTCCCCAAAATTCTTCGACCCAAGTCATTGTTCCACCCAGTCCTTGCCCAAATTATAAGTCTGGCGGGCCAAGACAACAAACACCCAGGGATGCGGGGGGGGTTCCCCGCTTAGACTGTCCCCCCTTTACCTGCGCCCCCTTCTTTGGCTTGGGCAGTGGTTTCGGTCAAACGCGAGTGATCGGTCTGGTGTCACCTTTGTAGTAAGGGGCCTCTCTACTTTGTCGATCCCTTTAGTTCCCCTGTCACCATCTTGCCCAGAGGTCAAACACGCTGGCTTTTTGTTTGAGCTAATCGATCCTACCACCAAGCGGAGAGGTTCTTTGTCACTTGATTGGTCGCGTCGACGAACCTGCCTATTATATTTGCTGATAGCTATTCAAATATTCCCTGCCCAACATCATCTATTTTCGCTATAAATCAGGGGTTTGGCCATCCCTATAGACTGATGCACCGTGATGTGGGGTGGGTGATTGGTTCCTCCTTTCCCATTTTTCTTTCCCCCCCTCCCCTGGTCCCAGCTAATTTTCTCGTCTCGCCTGCCCCTTGCCACCTCTCCTACCCCTTTTCCTACACCAAGGACCTACTTTAGGCAGATTTCAGGACATCCACAACCATGCTCCCAATTCCACATTTTTTCGTTTTTCCTGTTCGGTCAGTCTGGTGTTTCCCATGCAAAAAACTGAACTCCCCTCTCCCGCCTCCTGAGTGCTTTGTCACAGCGTGTCAAAAACTTTTAACCAAGGGTATTCTTCTCGTCTGGCCCAATTAAATCTAAAGTTAAGACCTCCTGGCTTCAGGACTAGAACTGTAACTGTAAAATCCCGACCACCCCTTTTTCACCTCCCTGAGGATGTATTTTTGCTTGTTTTCCAGAGGCTGTGTTATTGACCAACCGGTGCTAAGTTCTTTTGAAAGTTTCGGTTTTTTTAAACCCATTGATCCCCAAACGGGTCTAAGTTCTTCCTACCCCAAGTTTGCTGCGAGAGCCCAGCTTTTTTTAAACGAACTAGCACGCCTCCTACCTTTTTAAGTATCTGTTCTTCAGCCAAGCCTTCACAAGTTTAGCTTTTCAAACCCAAGTTCTGGGGCGTTCATCCCTCCACTGTATGTGGGACATCCACGGGTTTGCTCGATGATTGGTCATCCCCAGTTCCCTTATTCCCGCCTTTTTCCCCAAGTGAGCTTGAGAGTCAAGTGTCCGCGTAGTGGAGACTAAACCTTCTCCGGCATCAAAATCTCAGCTACAGGCGGTTGGGATCCCCACGGCTTTAGTCTTTTTTGCCTTGTCCCCCCTTTTTCTGGTTAATTACCAAGTTTTTCCCCCCTCACCCATGCTTCTTTCTTCCTTTTCTTGACTCGTTTGTTTTTGAGCGGCTTCCTTTTTTCGGTGTCTTTACCATCGTTAAGGACCATGACACTGTGGACTCTCTAATTCCCTAAAACCTTGCTCGCCCCATTGATGTTCTTCCCCTACCTCCGTGTACCTTTTTAAGACGGGTCAGTACGGTGACACCTCGAAACCGACCAGAGCCATTCCCCCCCCTGTACGTACCAGACTCGCAGTCCTAGCGCTTTCCAACGATCGAGTCACGAACGCTGGCTACCCGCTATTTTTTCCTCCCCATCCCCTGCTGATTTTCTTTCCTTTTAGATTCCTTTCTTGCCGAATAACTAAGGGGTTTCTTTTGCCCGCTTATCCTCTCCCTGTGCCTATCTTACGCGAGACACAGTGTCCTATGGCCAACGGGGCAAGTTCCCCGTGTACTTGTAGCCCAACAACCTTAACCGCTCCATAAAACAACCCGCCACCCTACCCAAATCTCCATCCGGAATCTTTACTCCCTTCAAAAGAACCAAAACCCCCCTAACACACACAAAAAGATTAAACAAACTAAGCAATAACTAATTATTTAATGAAAAAAAACATACCTATACAACTAAACCAATTAAAAAATAATCTAACCATAACACATAAACAAAAAAACAACACCAATAACAAAAACAAATACCCAAAAAAACAATCAAAAAAAAACAAAAAAAAAAGCCAATCACACCCAAACAAAGAAAAGTTGTACACAAACTACATGGGGGCGTAACACTTCCGTCTCGCCCAGGCATGCACTTCGTCTGCTTCATTCTTGCCTTCGGCTTGACCCGGTTATGTCTTTACCTTCCCCTTATTCGTTCCCTGTCCCTTTCTGACCCCAGGAGGGGATTACTTCCTTCAAGTCTTAGGCCGTATATAACCAATGGTTTACCAGACTTATTCTTTGTACGTAACTATCAGAAGAAGATTCCGGAGATTTATGTTTTTTCTGAACGGTTTGTTTGTTATACTTGCAACCTCACGCAAAGAATAGGTCTTTTCCCTGTGACTCCTTTTTTTGGATAACAATTGATTCGTACTCTTCCTCCAGTAGTCGTGCGTGTCTGTTTTTTCCAAGGGTTTCTCCGTATATGTGCAATATGAGTAACGCGTTTTTTTCTCCTCCTCCCCGTGCCCCAGCGGTCACTGACGAGCCTTTCACGTCCTACTACAGCGGAAGTACTCCCCGGACAGCCGCCCTCCTCAATTCCTTTGTGAGGCACTCCTTCTGATCTCCCCTATATAATGCTACCCAAGGCAAGCCACACAAGCCGCTCTTGTTGCTCCTCTTCTTTCTTCCCCCTTCCCCGTGGTTCCACCCATGGTTTTTCCGTCTGCATGAGCCCCTGAATCAATTGTGTCCTTACCTTCCCCCTCACTTTTCCTAAATTCACGCCCCGCCCAGCCGTCTTTGCACTCATTAGTAGGTGCAAACAACCAGCCCAGTTTTGTGCTGTAACACCTCTTTTTTTTATTGTCAGGATTTTACACATGAGATTGCTACTCAAAACAGTATCGCGGAAACGGTACGATCCTCCCCTCATTCCACCGAATGTTCACTGGCCAACGCTTATAGGTTTCCGGTTCATTGGTTTTCTGCTGGTTCTCCCAAGACAAGATTATCTCGGCAAACATTCTCGAACCCCCCCCAGGGGTCCCAGAGAACCCCTCTTTTCTTTAAGTCTCCCTTCAATATTCGTTGGGGCCTGGACTTGAACAAATTTGGGGCGTTCGATCACTCAGTACACTTTTTTGAGTTTCTTTGCCGGAACCGCCTTATTGACAAACAATCCTGACGCCGGCCCCGGCACAAACCCTGCAAAATATTATCACAGCCATTGCGATGGCTTTCTCTCCCCCCTCACGAGGTTTTCCCCCCCCTTTTCGAAAATCCTGAAAGGTTCTGGACGATCGTAAGATGGACCCATAGAGGTTTCGCCCGGCACATATGATTCTACCCTTAGACAAAGACCAGTTTTTTCCTATTGTTGAGGACGAGACCTTAGCGAAGCCGGAAGGGAGAGGACGGCCCAAAAACCCCAAAAAAAACAAACAAACCCCCTAATAGCACATCCCACACCAACCCCGTTTATTTTCAATATAGTATGTTTTTATTTCCGGTGTGCCGAAAGAAAATCTTTTTCTTGCCATTGCGGATTCCTCCTACGGAAAATCAAACGGTGTTTGGTCCTTTCGGCCCCCAAACCGGCAACTTGGTTGTTCCTTATTGATCTGGGAGATGAACTTGAGTGGATTTTTACCACTCAGATGGTTGGTATATACGTCCCTTCCTTTCGCCCCAAGCCACCCCAAATCCGTAAAATGGTGTCCGTAGGAACAAGGCACCGTTTGCCGTCCTCAAACCTTTCTTCCTCCTTTTACGTCGCCACCTTAACGAAGATTTCGGTGTCTCCCGGTTTCAGCGATCTTCGTTTTGGCTTGGTGCTACTTTCCGAGGTCTCTTCACCTCCTCCAACGGCGCTTCCTTCGATTGATCTTTTTAACTACTGAGAGCTTATGAGTTGCTTTTTTTTTTTTTTTCGAGGGATTTTGTTTCTCCGAACGAACGAATAGTCCTT
>Ga0179593_1512374_pt1 | contig 29841 bp, 34 predicted proteins | sample CZODoug2_1_08_16_FD_185931 | JGI IMG/M metagenome (GOLD analysis project Ga0179593, IMG submission 185931) | Vadose zone soil fungal communities from Angelo Coast Range Reserve, California, USA - CZODoug2_1_08_16fungal (PacBio error correction) | ecosystem: Environmental > Terrestrial > Soil >... | reverse complement strand
TTTCTCTTTTTCGTCGGTCAAAGATATTTTTTTGGCCTGAGTCTTTTTTATAGTTGGCTTTTCTTTATGTATTTTCCCCCCCTTTTTCTTGTGCGATGAGACCGTGCGATGATCGGCGGTACCAATTTGCCGGTTTTTTTTCCTCAGTTCAGCGAAGTGGTGCCGTACTTGAAGCGCTCTTTTTCCCCCCCCCCCGGCGATCGCGAACCCTTCCGCCACCAGATTGATAGTACGCTTAATGCATCGGAATAGTCCGCTGTTCCCTTTCCAGTCCTCCTTTGGACTTCCTCCCTACCGTCGATCTCGCATCCCCTTCCCTCCCCTCTCCCTTCCTCGAAATATCTTTTGTTTTTTTCTTCCCGACCGATTTGAAGAGATGTTGATCCCCCCGCCAGATACGAGCCGATAGATCCGCGGCTTCGGTCCCTCAAGAATTCGAGTCGCCCCCCTCCCCCCCTTTGGTCGTAAGACGGCAGTCAGGCGTCGGCATCGAAAGAGTGATTTCCCCCCTTCCTGAAGCCCCTCCGACTCTCCATTACCGATCGGCATGAGCCCTTTCCTTATTAGCGGGAGCTGACGCCACCAAGCGCGTGTGAACGGCTTTCTGTGGAGTTCGTCCCTTGTTCCCACCTTTCCCCCCCGTAATTCGCAAATCATCCATCTTGGCCGGGTCGTAAAAGATTCATCTTCCTATCCATCAGTTCTCTCTTGAAGGTTGGAGCTGTTTAGCCCCCCGCAGACTACTGTCCCCCTCCCTCCCTCCTTTACCTGAGAATCTCGCCAATGCACCTTCTCCAGGTCTTTCTTCCGTTGTCTCTTCGAGATTTCTTTCCCCGATAGTAGTTTTGAGTCGTGAGTTGTGACCTTTCCTTTCGTCCCCGGGAAGATAGACTGTCGTCGGACCATTTCCTCCCCCCGTTTTTACCAAGCCCCCGTTTGACTCCCCCTTTTCTCAAAGAGCCACTCCAATATGGATGTCTGAATGCAAGAGGGGTTCTCCCCCCCCCATGCATTTCGAGTGCTGCGTGCAGGGTTGCCTATTTCAGGTCTTTTAGGTAATGTCGAGGATAAGGTTGCAGCTCTACCTCGTTCGCGAGCTGGATTTTCTCCTTCTCAGCAGCCCCTCATTTCATTGGCGCAAAACCCCACCTCTGACCACCCTCCCTTTTCCTTTACCCTGGGTCCCTCCTTTTTGTTTCCGCACTGATGACATTGTGCGGTGCAACCCCGTTCGCATCCAAAGTTCGGAGTTTCAGTACTTTTTCTCCTTCTCTTTTTCCGCTTTATCCTCCCTGTGGAATGCTTGCGTCTACCTTTCGGCTCGCTGTCATTTTCCCTCGAAGCCTGGCAGTCGGATTTTTTCTGAGTGCGACGCACAGTGGCTTTCTCTGTTGCTGACACAATGCCGGCGACTTGGTCCCGCGGGACCAAAACATCCGTCATTCGCCCCCCTTTACACCATTACTACGCTAAAGGCCCTTAAGGCGACGACTCTTTCCCGTACGTCCCTCTCGGCTTCCTTTCCACAATCACTGCGCGTCAATATATCTCCCCCCCCCTCTTTTTTCTCCCGTCTCCTGTATGTGTCGGATACCGACCTTGGTGATTGAGTCGATGGCCGTCCTCTGTTCCGGCGGACGTGATTGATCTTTCTCCCTCTCATAAGACGCCAAATCGATTCCCCCGTTTCCCGTCAACAAGGTGATCCTCGACCCCCACGACCCTCTTTTTTTTTTTCTCGATCCTCCGCTAAGGTTTTTATGTGGGAGGTTTTTCACTTGCGCGCAAAAAGATCCGACTTCCCCCCCTTCCAAGACGTCAGTTTTTCCAGGGGACGGTGGCGCTTTTCACCTCCCCAGTCAGGCAGGTCATGGCTCTTTCTCCCTTCCTGGCGGCGATAGGTACCATGGTACTTGTGCCTGGGACGTGCGATTCTTCAGATCTTCAATGGAGAAATTACCCCCCTTTCCCCCCGGGAGATCTTTCTCTATCCTTAGGCCCCCTTTTTCCCTCACGCGTATGCGTGTTTCCCTTTTTACGAGGCCACCAATCTCATTTAAGGTCGGCGACGCCCCCCCGACCGAAAGTGTCTTTTTTCACCCCTCAAACCCCCCTAGCTCTCGCCGATACCGTTTTTTTTCTTTCCCTTTTGTATTTTCCTATTGTACGTAAGACCTGTCTTTCCTGTCCTTTCCACGCCGCGGTCAGAAAGTGCTCTATGGCCGCACGGATCCCCCACCTTCTCCCACAAGAACTTGTTTCCCTCTCCCCCAATTTTCTCACGCTTATACCCCTCCTAGCCCCTTTTTCATTTTCCTGTGACCGACCCTAACGGAGCCTCCCCCTTCCCGGGGATCCCAAGACGGCAGCCGATCTCAAACCGAACACCCCCGGGCAAGTCTTGGCAGTAGGTTTGCAGGGGGAGTCGTGCCTTGTTGACTTTTCGCAGTTTCTTTCCCCCCCTCCATGGTTTACTTTCCCTTCCCTTCCCCCTTTTGGGCGCGAGGGATGTAATCTCTCCCGCTTTCCATTCCCCGATGGACTCCTTATCTCCTTAATACTAAGTTTCGCTCTCTTTCTTCCATCTTTTGCGACTCTTTCCCTAAGACCTAGGCGCCCCAACCTTTTTGCTATCATGGTCGGGGTCAATCGGCTCCTTCCCCCCTTACGCTCCTCGCAGGCTTTTTCCGCATCCGAGCCGCATAGACTTGTTTTTTTTTTGTTTTTCTTCGATCAGATAGGTTTTTCTCTTTTTTCCCCTTTAGGTTTCTTTCCTTCGTACTGAGTCGGCACGCATTCCCCTCCCGTTGGTCGCTTTTGTAACCTAGCCTTTCCCTCTCTTTCTTTGTGCGCTAACTTGAGGTTTCGCAGTTTCTATTGTTCCTCTAGCATCTTCTATGCCCGTTTTTCTTTTAGACGTCAAATTTGATAGTTGGAGTCGGGTCCCTTCCCCACGATCTTGTCGGCGAGTATGGTGTCTGGCGGTGAGATGCGCCTCCGGGAATGAGATCAAATAGTTACTTCCTCTCCTTTTCTTTTACATGGACTTGGTGGGCGTTCTTAGCACGTCTGTTTTTTTTTTTTGTGTTTTTTTTTTTTTTTTTTTTTTCTTACACCCCTACCCTCTACTTGTAAAGGAATTGTGTACTTACATTTTTTTCCCTGAGGGGCTCGCAAGGGTCCCCGTCTTGAAGGTGCGCTTCGATCTTGCCAATAGGCAGTTCCTTTTTTCACACCTTAATGCTGCGTTACTATCTCCCCTTCTTCGCAGTGCCACCCATTTTCCTGACCTTGTCTTGACCAAAACAGGGATTGGGACCCCCTTCCCTTTTTCAGACTCGGTTTTGGGACCAGCGTTCTACCGAGTACCAACCCCGTACCTCCCTCTTTTTCCCCCACGTGTCGTTGGTGACATTCCTTGTTGCCGTACATTTGCCCTTTCATATTGGGAGGTTGACTGATTATTTCTTTCCCCCCCCCCCCCCAAAATCATACACTCACGAATTTTTTCCGCCTTTCCCTAAATTCATACGCTGACAAAAGCCCCCTTCCCTCCCTTCGCCGTCTCCAACAAGTCTGTTATGATTCCCTTTTAAGAGAAAGGTGTGAAGTGTTCCCTTTTCCCCCTGATTTCTGAGACCCCCTTTTGATGATGTCCTTCGCATTTTCCCCTTTGCTCTTTTTCCCTTTCTCCTTTTTTGAGTGGTTTAGTCGCTTGAAATGAGCCATTCTCGGTCTAATTGGTGGGTCCTCCAAGTAGAATATTAGTCCCCTGAGTTGCGAACTCAATAGCGATTTTCCCTTCTGTGGGCGCCGCTGCACATCCCCTAGGGCGGTTATCTTTGATCTCCCTTCTTCTCTCGTTCTTTTCGCTCCCCCCCTTTTTTTCCTAACTCCCCCCCTAACGAGAATGGTCAAATTTTTCCCCCTCCCCCCCCCTTCAGCTTCCCGCGAGTCCACCCCGATACCGGTCTTCCCCACTGGCGAGTTTTAGGAGTCTTTGCCTTTTTTTCCCTCCTGACCCCGTCTTGCTGGCTTCCTCAGCGGAACCCCCTCCCTCCGGAAGAGGTCGTTACCTTCCTTGGCGCCGACCGAAAAAGCCCTCACCTGTTTTTTCACCTTCCCAGCGACGCTCTCATGTCCCTTCTTAAACCAGTCCGTAGTCCGAGGCTCTTGCCTCCCCTTGATTTTTCCCTCTGGCGAAGTAGTAACGGTGTCATTTCCGCCACGCCCTCTTTAGATATTGACACTTGTTTTTTTTCGATGAGAACAATATCTCAATTATTCTCGGCGGAATCATCCCCCCTCTCCCGTCGAGATAGCGAGGTCCTTGAGTGGTTTAGTCTTGGGAAGTCTTTAATTTTCTCCCTTTCTGTGAGGACCCTTCTTTTTACCTCTCACAAACGGTCCTTCCCATCTTCCCCTTCCTCTTGATTGAGCGCCGCGGTCCCCCTCAAGTGCTTCCCTTTTTTAGACCCTGGAAATATGACACCCGATTCTGTGCGCCGCCCACAACAGTCCGCCTCTTTTCCCCCCCCCCCCAACCCGTTGCAAGACAAGTCCCCGAGCGGAAACTATCAGGGCAGTGTACCTTCCCCCCCCCTCCTGGATTATGGGCAATTTCTCCGCTCGGAGTATTTCTCAAGAATAAACCCTTAGCCCGCCCGACGACCTTTTTTGCTGACCTCCTTGAGTAGATGCCTTTTTCTCCTGACAAAGACTTCTGGGCAATGTACGCGCATCTCTGAGATCGTAGCTCTCCCTCGAATCATATAAAGAGACTAAAACCGGAAGGATTGACTCCCCCCCCCCTTTCGACGATACTTATTGTGATTGTCTTCTTCAGCCGGCTTTCCGGAGCAATGCCCTCTGATCTTCCTTCCTCCGATTAATCTGGTGGCTTCGCCATTGAAGGTTCTCCTATCGCGAGCAAGGCCTTTTTTTCCCAGATCTAGGAGCCTTGGCGCTTTATACCGGCTTCCCTCTTCCTGGCAACGTCCATTTTACCACCTCCGACGCTCCCCCTTCCTCATAGACCCTTCCCTAACTTCCCACCCGCGAAACTCCTTTCCCCTGCCCCTTTTTCTCCCCCCCTCCCACGAATGCCCGCGTCGTTTACTCCCTTGAAAGGATCTATCTATTTGTAATCCCCCTGTTGATCGAGAGCTTCAATTCTGTCCCTCTTCCTGGGGGAAATTCTTCTCCGTGATGGTAGGCCGTTTGGCGCTTTCTTCCCTGTACGGCGTGCCGATGAGTCCCTGGCGCTTAGATACCTTCCGGTTTGAGGGCTTTGTTATGGGTCGCCCTTAGATAAGAGAATCTCGCGCTTCTCGAGGCTTCTTTGGCAGGCGGATCGGCCCCCCCTATAAAGATAGAACACCCCCCTCTTTCTTCTGAGCCTAGACTCCCCCCCCTAATTTAGCTCTGCGACGGACGCGTCGCCGTTCCAGCCGCCTTTCCCTCCCCTCCTCTCGCGCTCACCGCGAAAGCCCCCTTTACTTTTCAAGAATAGCCTTTTTCTCCAGACTAGCTGAATGCTTCCCCCATCCCCCTATCGCCTATCGAGTTTTTCTCCTTTCGCGATCCATGGCGCCGACGGACTTCGATTAAAAGGAATGGAGTTGGTACCCTCCCCTCTTTCCCGATCGCCAATTTTCCCCTCTAGTCTAGCTTTTTTCTCGTTTTTGGTCCAATCCCCCGCCGCGCGGCCTCTCCGACATCTTAAACTCCCTCCTAGTCTCCTCCGTGTTCCCTCCGCGGGATCTTATTTCTTGCCACTGCGTTTTTTCTTCTTTCCCCTTTTGGGCCGGCGAACCCGCTCGCTGTCAATCTGACCGATAAAATGTATGCACGTCCTTACCCTGAAGCGCCCGCGGCGCTTCTGCTTCATTCTCGTCTTGGTGTTTGCTTTTTTACCGTCTCTAGTCCATGACATCTTTTGCCCCTTGCAACAGATACGATCTTTTCTCTTTCTCGATGATTTGGCATTAGTAGTTTTTTCTATTGCCCTCCCTTTAGTTGAAAAGGTCACCTATAAGAAAGTTCATCTTTTCTTCCGGACAATGACGACGGCCGACTGCACAGCCCCCCTCTGTTTCAAGAACAGTGTTTTCTCCCCTAGGTCTACCCCCTTGACGTTTCCTTTCGCAACAATCCTCTGGCCAGTTCGATTTCTTTCTCTGTGCAAAGGTTGCGCCTGCCATGGCATTCCTGTTCGGAACCCCTTCTTCAGCGGCCGTGGATGAATTGCTCGACAAGCTTCTCATTTCGTTTTTTCCTTTTCCTCTGAAGTCACGCGTTTTCCTTGCTCCCCCCCCCCCCCTCTACATCATCATTGTTGGCCTCCCCCCCGCGCCTCGGGGGTGATATAGTTCGACTTTTTTCTTTGAAACTGTTTCCACCTTACTTCAGGATTCGGTACGGTCGATCCTAGCTCCGATGATCTCTGCCTGTATTCTCTTCCCCCCTTCTAAAAAGAAGGCTCGCTGCCTTTCACGGAGTTCTCCTCCCATTCTCGAAGGGTCTAGAGTTTTTTTCTTCTCCTCTGTTGACGTACGGAGGATGATGACACCTGAGCCGGAGCCTTTACCTATGGTTCCGGACACCCCCCCCCTCCCCACTCGAAGTTTTCAAACAGCGCCCATGGCATCCCTAGTTTTGAAAATTCCTCGCGGGGTCCTTTTTCTTCCCTGGAAGGCACTGCGCGGACCCGTCTTCCCCCTTACGATGTTTGTGTACCCTGGCCCCCTTTTAGTTCGAGATGTCCGCTTTTTCGATTTCTTCTGACTTTTTGTTTGCGATTCTTCGAATTCTCAGCAGTACCAAGCAACCGACTTCTGTCTGTAGTGGTCACATTTTACATTCGACCAACCCTCCCCATGTTTTTTTTGATCGCTTCTCCTTCTGGGCGAGTTGATTGGTGGTGAACGCTGCCGGTTCCAAAGATACAGGAGCTTCCTCCTCTTCCAGACCTTGTTTACAGGTGTGGTGTTTTCCCCCCCCCTAGTCACGCATTTTGACGTTCCTCCTTCCTGCGAAAGAAAACGGGCCCGACTCTTTTTTACCCGAAGAGCTGGTTCCCTTCGTGGACTCGGATGGTCCTCACCTTCAAGACCTCCCCGGTAGAGACCGGTCCTAAGAAATGTTGTTACCCCACCCCACCATCTCCTGGGACGGTCTGATAGTTGTGTGTTGAAAAATTCTTTCCTCCGATAACGTCCCCCCCCCAATTTACTACGGGACCCCCCTTCTGGCCCGCTTCAGATCTCATCAGTTCCCGGCCGTTTTCCTAAAACTATTAAATTCCCCCCCCTTCTGTCTCACGGCCCTACCTTTCAAGTGGTCCTCCTTTTCTCCGCAACGAGTCACCCGCCCCTCTTTTTCCTTCTCCGAAAAAGTCCCCCGAACTCAATTTCGTCTCCAATTATTCTTAAAGGATATTTCACCTTTTTCCCCTCATACACACTTTTTATTACTGTGCGAAAATTACCTTCTCTCTTTTCTGGACAAGTGGGTCTCCCCGATACCATCAGGCAATCTATCGACTACCACAAGACACACCAAAGACCTTCCTCTTCTTGTTCGGCCCCGTTGTGATGTGAACCCGGGCTACTTTTAGTAGTGACAGTGTCCGGGTCGCCGAAGCCCCTTTTTCCCCGACCTTTTCCCCTCTGCATTGATAACTATTGGTTTTTTTTTTCTGCCCTAGGTACCGACCTCTTCCCTTTCTTGTTACTTACGAATCTCCTTTCTCCTTTGTTGTTTTCTTGATGTTTCCCTCCTTTCCCTCGGCGCGTTCTCTAGATACAGCCATAGGTCTCCCAACATATCTCTTTCTCGCTTGGTCATCATTTTTTTGAGAAGAACGTCGGCAAAAGTAAACAGTCCCTTTCCCGTCCAGATAAATCCCTCCGAAAGAATAGACTCTCCCTTTTTTTTTGTCTCTATCGGATTTCAGTTGTTCTCCTCTTTCCCCCCTTGGTCTGTGATCGTACCTGTCCCGTCCGCAGGAACTACCCGTTGTTTATTTTTCTTGTAGAAATAGAAGGGCTTCTCCCCCCCTCTCTTTTGGTCGTCGAAACGTTGAGTCATAGAGCATTCTTCCCGATTTCCCCTTTCGTTTTGTCGACTCCTATGTCCTTCTCCTTTTAAATCATGATATCTCTCGGTGCGTCGTAGACGACTTTTCATCGGTGACTAGTTAGTCCGTTCCTCCCAGGGATCTGAGGTCCCCCGTTTCCCGTAGTAACTTTATTTTTGGACATCGTTTGAGAGCCCCCCCCCTTCGAGACGCAGGTGAGCCATGACATTGTTGTCCTTCCAGGTTCCGGAGCTTTTCATAAGGGATCGTGTTCAGGGAGCCCTTCCCACCCTCTTTTTTTGCCATTTCCTGACACTCCACTGAGCCTGCTTCACAGGATTGTAAGTCGTGTCTTTCTTCAGGACAAAGTTAAAATGCCGTTGACGTGGTCTTTCCACACCTTCCCCCCTTTTGCCCCTTGGTAGGTTTGAGCCTTTTCTTTAGAACTTATAGGTCTCAACTTCCAGCCCCCTCTCCATTCGAGATTGATCCCCCCTCGTTTTATCCCAACGGCATTTTTTTTTTTTGTCGAAATGATCCACATTGTTCCTACTCTCGATGCCGCATTTTTTGCTGAAGGTGGAGTAGGATTACCACCCCCCCCCCCCTTTTTCCGGCCCGCACTCCTTACATCTTCATCAACCCTCCTTCCCTTGTCCGACACATACTGAAAAGTTTTCCCATCTTTTTTTCCCTTCCATTGAAGAGCAATTGCTGCTCCCTGCCAGCGATTTTAGCCCATTGAATTTAGTATTTTGCTTTTAGTAAAAGGGAATGGAGGGCTTTTGTAGTCTCGTGAAAATGATCCCCCCCTTTTGGGGGAGTAGAACGCTCTACGTTCCATCGGCTCAGGAAAGCAGGCCTTCTTTCAAGCAAGACGCCCCCCTCGTTTCCTTCCTGTGTATACGCATATCCTTTCCTCTTTTTCTATTGGAGCTCGTACCTCTGCAAACTCGAACGTGGTTCATTGGCCCCCTTTTCCCGAAAAATTATAATCCCTTCGAGATACAGCATACCGGTAGTCTGTAAGTCCTCCTTTCGAGTTTTTTTTTTTGTCAGCACTTTTCCGTTGCTTCTTCCTTCTTCCTCGGAATACAGAGCTCCCGCTTTTCGAGCTGCAGCCCGTCCCCTCATCGAAGGTCTTCCAAAATTTGATCCTCCCGGAGTCCAAGTTCAGTCAATCTCGCCCCCCTCGATGTTCTCCCCTACCTTTCCTTTCCCTGAATATGGACGAGCTATGTGTCGCCACTCCTTCCCTTTGTTGTACTTGTAGTCCTTTTCCCCCCCCCCCCCCCCCCCCCCCCCCACCACCCACCCCCCACCCAGAGTTCTCTTGTCGATCGAAAGTGTAGAACAGACTGGTTGCACTCGCTCAACCCCTCTGACGAAGTGCCTAAATAATCGAGCCCCTCCTTTTCTCGATGCTCTGATTCTCATGTCGTGTTACGGACCCTAAGTAATTCCCCCTCCCAGCGTTACGTGTCTGCAGGGTCTCTATCTCTTTTTCCACGTGAAGTACACGATGCTGCATTTTCCATTTCTTTTTTTTGAAGATTTCAGCGATTGGAGGCCCCCCGCTTCCCTTTACCAGCGCGTTCCAGAATCGCCCCTACTTCAAGAGGACAGGTTCTCTAATCGGGTTAAGATGTCTTTCTCACCTTGGCCGCGATGAGGTTTTTGGCCCCCCCCTTCTAACGTATACGACTTTGCGCTCTTTCTTAACCTTTCTTTTGTCACTCAGGACTTTTCGTTTCTCTTGAATTGGCATTATATTCCCCCCCCCCCCTCCTTAGTATCTCTGAGGCAATTCCCGAGAATAGCCCACCTGGACCCCTATTTTTCCGTAGGATTAGAATTGTATAGAGGAGATGGCGTCTTTAGGATTGGGTCTTCCTCTAGAGTCCCCGGCCTCCATCTTATTCTTCCTATGCTTTCCTTTGTTTCTCGAGATCTTGTTCGTCTATCTAGTCCTGCCGATACCTCCCTAGCCTCACCCATGCACAGCCCTACGGACAACGGTCTCTTTCTCGCAAGCGACCTTAGTCCCTTTCCGACACACAACCCTCCTCCGTTAGTCCATACCCCGGTACTTCTGAAGGCACGCCGTTCTCCCTCCCTCCACCGCCTTGACCAGCCCCTAGTCTCCGCATTCCCCCCAGTGTATCGTTGACAGATTTCCCCCTCATTCCCTCTGTCCTACTCCTAGTTGTGATGAGAGATCTTCAAGTCCAGGCAAAACGTACCCGCTTGTTTCCCTTCTTCGTTTGCCTGGCGTGGGAGGTGTTTCCCCTTAATTTGCCTGTGTCTTATTACGGGTCTTAGCGTCTCATATTTTTTTTTCTGTGACCAAATCTTTGCCTGTTGCTGCAGACGGCTCTTTCTCATAGAGTGAGCAGTCGTCTCTCGGAATATCTCCCGCACTTTCTTCCGGCGATTTTTACCCCCCAAATCTCACGGAAACCCCACTACCGTTAGAAGTAATGGTTTCTTTCTTTCTTCGGGAAAAGAAGTCAAAGCGGCTCCCCAACCCTCCACCCCCCGACTTCCTCTGCGGCATACCCCTCCAAGCGGACGCAATAACTTTTCCGACCGAGATGGTCATTCGCTCAAGTCCCCCCCTTAGATATACTGAGGTACCCTTTCCCCTGGCCTTCTAGGACCATTCTCTTTCTAACAGCACCCCCTGTGGTTACTCCTCCTCCTCCCTTATATGTTCGAGCAGTTCCCCTATCCCGGGGTGATTAGAGTAAAGTTGCGACCTCCATCTTTTCCTCCTTCGCATTAGAGCACCTATTCCTCTCCCGAGTCTTGTTTTTAAAAAGCTGTGTGAAGCGCTCTTTTTTGGCCTCCCCAAAAAGTAGACTGTCAATCTGTCCTCCCCCCTTTCGCAAAGGCAGTCCTTCTTCCTTCAGTAAAAGACTCGCGAGCTATTTTCCCCTTCTCGAAGGGAAAGGTTGGGCTGGGCTCCCTTTTTCCAGGATTGCACAATCCCCTCCTCCCCCCCTGCTTAAACCAACTTTATTCCTCTTTTAGTCGATCGTTATCTCATGTTTGGCCACCGTCTATTATCCTTTTAGATATTGCGCACTTCCCCTTCGGTAATATCTTCGCTCAATCTGGATTTTAAATTTCCTCCCCCCCCCTGCAGACATTGTCCATAAACTTGTTCCCGCCCTAGACAATTCTTGACCTTTCCTTTTGCTTGTTCTACCCTTCCCCTTCGATTTGCTGCGTGCCGCTGCGAACAGGTGACGGGCTCTTTTTACAACGCCTGTGAGCTACGGGATTGAAGCCGCCTCTGTTGCTCTTTGATTTTTTACCGCCGCCCAAGAATCCGCTTTTCCTTTCCCCAGCTCGTTCCCCAACTTTTTTTCTCTTTTTTTTGGCGTCCCGGTATTCTTGTTTTATCTCTGCCTGTACATGATGTGGTCCGGTGCAACCGTTCCTTTGATTTTTTCCTCCGTCCCTCGTTCGCCGGACTCGCTTTGAGAAATTTCCCCTTGGGAGGAGATCTTTTTACAACATGAATTTTGCTAGCCATTTTCGTCTTCCTGCCATGCGCTGCGGTGTGCCCGCCCCTCTGTTTTCTGAAGTACGGAGTCTGAACGCCCCATCTCGGAGAATGGATGACCTTGTCCCCTTTTTTTTTCCCTACACAATCCCTCCCCCCCGTTGCCCACTTTAACCGCGACCCTTAATTCCTCCCTTTTCCCTGATCAGTGCATTGCTAACGGGTCCCCCCCCCCCCATAACTTTCGCCCTTCTTCCCTGACCCGATTTTTTTTTCCACTACCTCTTATCGGATAGGGGAACGTTTGTTCCTTTTTTAATGTCACTCCTCGGCGAGGCCTGGGTGCCGTTTGTTGGCAGAATTGATATCCGATCCCCCCCTGCCGCAAGGCAGAGCGTATTTCCCTGACATGGTCCCATTTCTTCCAACAAATGAGTGATCCGATTAAATTCTTCCCCCTTCTGTCGAGTGTCTTGTTCGTTGAAAGCTGACCGACCTGGCGACCCCTGGTCCCGGATTCGGAAATTACGCGTCCAGGTGGAAGGTGGTGTAAGACCACTTCTTCCAGGGTGACCCTTTCCGCCCGGAGAAAGACGCTTTCCTTTGGTACCCTATTCAGGGGTTCTGACTTTCCACACGCTATCCTTTTCCTGCTCACGATCAACGGAAAGGAGAGCCCGGCTCCGCTCTTGTACGTCCCCCACACACTTTCGAACCCGGATCTTCTTTTTTTTTGGAACACGCCCCCATACCTGTATCTTTACCCTCCCCTCACGCCACGAGGCCCAGAGCCGACCGTCCTTCCTTTCTTCCCACCTCTCAAAAAATGCCGTCTCCCGATACCCTCCTTAAATTCAGGCTATTTGCTTGAACCTTTCGCACTTGGACCTTTGCTCGACCTGACCTATGATCCCCCTCTTCGAACCCGCATTCCTCGTCCCCAATTTCTTCTCGCGTAACCTATTTTCTACCCCCTCCCGACGCCCAGCAACCGGGCAGTCTTTAGTACAGTAACTGAGAGTCCCTGTCCCCCCTTGGATCGCCCTACCGCGCCTACAACCACTCCCCCCGTTGCACCCCCTTTGGTTTTCTTTTCTGGTAAAAGCGGGCGATTTGCCAGTTGTGGAACCGGTTGGCTCCCCCCCTTTTTAAGAGGATGTTCACAGCGTCGATTTTCAGTGGGGGCTCCCTCATTGGCGTTCCGCCGTCAAGTCCCGCATTTTCTGACAATTCTCTCTCTTTGCTCGTTTTTGTGCTCGAGATTTTCCCCGTGGGTTAGGCGGTCCTCGAGCTCCCTCTTTCTCACCCCACATAGCGATCCTTTTCCCGCTTTCATCCATGGGAGGGGGAAAGAAAATTTCTGCCCTTTGTTCACCTCTTTTTTACCCCTTCCCCCCCCCCCGCCCCTAGACTTCCGTGGGTTTTTGGGCTTCCTCTCTTTTTTCCGGTCTTAGGATCGATCCGGCCCCCCACTTTCTCTTCTACTGTTCTTGCCAGAAGAACTTCCGTGATGCTTCTTTTTTTTTTAATAGCACCTCTTGTACCCTTGCGGGTCTCCCTGATCGTTTCGTCCTAATCCTCTTTTTCCCTTCCCTCGTTCGAAGTCCCTTCCCGTTTTTCTGTGACCCTTTCCCCCATCTCTTTGCGGTATCGGAGTCCCCCCCGGCCCCTCTGAGGCGGTGAGAGTGTTAACTGCGGATCCTCGGGTAAGGCGTCCTGCCACAGCTTTTTTTGCCTTCTTTTTCTTCGCGCTTTTAAAACGCCCCTCCGCCTGGGCTCCATTCCCCTTTGGTTCATGTATATTCGCCTTTTTGGCCGGTTTTTAATGGCCAGGAGAGCTTGCCATCTGTCCCCGTCCAGGACCGATCATTTTTTTATTTCTTGGAAGCGTGATTTCCATGTCCCTTTCCCGCCTTTCCCTTTCCTTTAAAAAAAATGTGAAAAGGATTCAACCCTTTTTTTGTTGTTCAAGTCTTTTGCGACGCATCTACTCCCAGACCACAGCCCTGTCATCCGCGCTTTTTTGATCGGCTCTCCCCCACCGCATTTCGTGGTATCCTTTTGCGTCCGTCTTGTCTTTTTTCCTTGATCTTCTTCACTCGCCCCCACGGAACCGCCGCATTCGCCTGCGACATCAACTTCTAACAAAGCGATCAAGGGATTCTCACCCCCTGAAGCCGGCGCTCGGGGTCGACTTCCTGCCTCCTCCCTTTTTTCCCGGCGTCTCCCCCCTTGCAGGCTCCCGAAAGGACTTTTCTTCTTCTAAATTTTTGGGTAAATTTTCTATTGTTGTACTGAGGTGACCTGAGCAACTTTCTCCGGTTCTTTTGGGCGCAGACGCGTACTTCTCCCCGTCCTTTCTATTTGGGCGTTGGTGTTTAGTTGTTTGTTGCTCGTCTGGAGTGTTGCTCTGTATGTTGTGTAAGTGGTCTGGGGGACAGGCCTAACTACCGTATGGATGAACTATTCCTTCGCCCCGCGCGAGATCTTCATGTTGTCCCCCTTTCTCTCCCCCCTCATTTCTCATCTCCTTCGCCGCTCATTTTCACTTTCAAAGGCTTTTGCCCCTGTTGCCGCCCCCCCCCCCCCTTCAGCATCCCTCCCCCCCCTCTCCACACCTCATAAAGGTATGAACCCTTGTCCTTTTCCCTTGTTAGTCGAGTGGGACGGAAACTTTGGGGCTCGTTTCATTTTCCGCCGCTTCAGAACAATCCTTCCCTGTTTTCCTAGCTGTCCCATCGGCATCAGGTTTTACCTCACTTCCTTTTTTTTTCCACATGGTTGAAATGCACGTTTTCCTCCCCCCTAGAATGTCGTTCTGGTTTTTCTCCCCTCAGGTCTCGTAATAATATGGTGATCCCCGTGAGGGCTCACTGTTAATTTATTCATGTGCCGCCACCCTTTCCTTTCTCCCTTCTTGAATGTCGAATTCCCGGTTTTCAATTAGCATTTATAGGGTGACGAAATAATCGACCCCCTCTCTTCGCCGAGTCTTTCCTTTTCCATCTTGGAGAGATCATTCGAGAAGGACCTCCTTCAATACAGCCACCACGGTGGGCTAGGCCTTATCTCCGGAAAAGAGGTGACTCCCAAGATCCTGACCTTTTTAATTTACTAGTTTGCCTATTGTGCCTTGATGTGGGTCCATAGACCCCTCCCTCTTTCAAAGTTTTCACCTTCTTTCAAGGTGATTCGCGCTGGGTCTTCTCTTAGGGCGCACCGTTTGACTGCTTTCTGTTACAACAATCTTAGAAGCCTCGTCCTTAGAATGCGCGATTTTCACCCGCTTGTTTGGACAAATAGTAGCCTGGCGCCTCTCAGATGTACCTCGAGATTCCTTTTTAGCTTTCGCATAGTTCTACATAGGCTACTGACCCACCCTGCCAATTGGTCCGTCGTCTTTCTTTTAGATCCGCGTATAGGGTGGAGTGATAGTCGGCCTCTCCTCTTACCCCTTCGGATCCCTGAATGCCTATGATAGTAAGAACCCGATCCTTTTGGAAGTCTGAGAAGTTTATACCCCTATCCTAAGCGAGAACTCCACTCTCTCCTTCGCCCCACTGTCCTGATTCTCAGACCCTTTTTCCCGCGAATCCCCGCCACTTTCTTTCCCCAACCGATTTATCTCCTTTCCTTACAGGGTACGAAGTACAACCTTCCCCCTAGCCCACGATCCCAATAAATTTTTCCGACTCACTGACCCACCTCGAAGATCTCTCTGTCCTCTCTTTGAGAACGCACCTTTTTCCCCCCTTTCAACGCTACTCTTTTTTGCTGAGGTTTTTCGTCCCCTGGCAAGGATCAGGCTTCGGGTGACTTTTCCCCCTCTGATTGAGGTTAGACTCGGGCGGTGCCTACTTTTCTGCTGCATCGGTAGAAGTCTCTAAAGCCACAGTCTCCCGTCGCTTATGAGGATGATCTTCCTCTCTTTAACCCTTCTAGCGGAAAAAACCCGATGATCTTCTCGACTTCCCTCGCGCAGCCCTTCGCAGGCGGCAGCCCACGCATACTAAAGAACGACCCCTCTCCGTCCCCAAAATCTCATCAGGACCTGCCCCCCGTTTGTTTTTCGTACGTTGAGAGCCCCCTCGGCTCTCCCCATCCGCTAAGCTTAGGTCTCGCAGGCCTCCCCCGCTCCTCCTCCATCGTATTCCAAAGATCCTCTCCAGGTCGCGGCGAGAATCGTTTTGTTGACCGGTTTATCACCTCCCTGCGGAAAGTTTCCCCACACTTTTCCTCCTATAGCTCTCCTCCCAGGACTGAATTCGGGTTTTATGCGCTGTCCTGAGTGCTTGCTTTGAGGCTGTACCCCCAATCAATCGCAGCGGTAAATTCACCTTCCGTCATTTGAGAAGTTACCCTCCCCCCCCGGGCTTCTCGAGCTACCTACACCGGTTTGGCCTCTAATATCTTTCCTTACCCAGAACCATGCTATAGCAAATTGCCCCCCCTCCTAGCCTTTCTTCTCGATAGTTATACTCTTTCATTTTGGACACCTATCGTTGAGCTATTTTTTGCCCCCTTCCGTTCCTCCAGTTCAAGATCTTGATCCCTTGTTAATGACAGAAGCCGATGACCTCCTTTCTTTTTCGCCCCACTTTTCTGAAGAGACCACCCGCACGGCCGATAAGAATTTCAGTTCGATCTTTTTTTTCAGCCGTTTGATACCATGCTCCCTGAAGCCATGTAGTGGCGGCTTCCCATAGAAATGCTAGCCCTTCTGGCAGCCGTTCTGCTGACGCCCCCCCCGCTTTTTCCCCCTTTCTTTTCACACCCCAAGCCAGCCACCGCTTCCCGGGACGGGTTCGAGAAAGGTTCTGTTTGGTTTCCTCGTTTGCCCTTCTTGAAGTGTTAAGTTTGCACTTTCTGCCCCGTCGATTTAAGCTTAGCTTTTCTACTCTCATCCCCGTTCTTAGGTTAGTTGCACCCCAATGCTTCGCTCCTTCTCCTCTTCCACTGTCATGACGACTCTCCCCCTTGATTTGACGTACGATCCCCTTGCTCTGCGCCCCCCCATTCTCGTAGCTTGGCTCATGGTTCCCGACTACAAAAACATTCTCGTTACCCCCCCCCCCCCCCCCCTCGTACCCCCCCAATGCGAGGACCTCAGCCGTCCCTTCATTTGCCGCTCCGAAGACCTGCGCCGGCACTCTATTGAAACGATGGTGTGACTCTCTCCTTCTTTTGAACCCACCCTGGATGCGGGTGATGCAGTTTCCCCGATGTTTGAGGCTGCGTTGCCCTTTTTGTTTGATTCCGCAGTTTCATGCCGCACCATAGAGGCCATCTCTGCCCTTCCCCCCCCTGTGCTCTTTTTTACCTGGTTCTGTTTGTTCCACCTCGAGTGGTTCATAGGGTCTGTTCGGCTGCGCCATCTCCTTTTTACTCTAGACGCGGTTCAACCGGTGTTTGGTCAAGGACCATCATTTTGAAGGGTCCCCATGCCCCCCATCCCGGGGAACTTCGTCCGAATCGGATTGGGTCCCTTTTCTGTCGCCTCTCGCATGGCTTCCAAGATTCCCTTCCTGTCACAGAGAAGAAGGACCCCAACCCCCCCCCCTGCCTTTGTCCTGTTCGGAGGCCTTTTTTTACTTTTACTGATCCGCCCCCCTCACTACTTGTCCCCCGTTTCTCCTTACCGATCCGCAGGGGCCTGGCGACCATCCTCACCATCGCGTTCCTCAGATTACGGCGATAAGTTTTTTTCTAGCAAAGAACTCGTGTTAGCCTCTTTTCCTTTTGACTCCTATACGGCGAACCACCAGTTGGTTCTTCCTCCTTGCCGTACGCCTTCTAAAAGCCCCTCGCCCCCTTTAGAAAAGGGCACATTCCTGAGTTCCTAGATTTCAATGGGACATCACAAAGAACCTTAACTCCTCGACTACCCCACACCGCCACCGGTTTTTATGCGGGCGTCTGGATTCTGGGACCCGAACTTTTCTTTTCCGTTCTTCCTTTTTGGTGTTTACTTTTGCCGCGACGTTTTCCCAAGACCATGGCTTCCGTGATAGCCTATTTTGGGTAGCGAGGGATGTAAGCCCCTCTTCCCTACCAGATGGACGTCCAACCTCCTTTTTTCTTTAACATAATAATTTTGTTGTTGAGTTGCGAATCAGGGAGGACTTCATTTTCCTCTCGCCCTCGTTCTCCCCCCCCCCCCTTATGCTTTCTTTTATTGGCACCATGGGTTTTTGATGACTCGGCGCCCCGTCCACCTGGAAGATCATCTTCCTTCCTCCTTCCCCCCCCTCAAGTCCCAATTTATACTTGACGGGGGTTTTGTTCTGCTTTGGTTCGATCCCCTGGTTGTTTTTTCCATTTGATATTTCCTTTTCTTTTCCAGCAAGCGGACACCAGATTGAGTCGAGAGTGTACATAGCCTTCCTGACTATACTTTGGCCGCCAATTGAGGGTCGCGTTGATCCCTCTTCGAGTCCGGGCTGTCTAAGTACCAGTTCTTGAGCTATACTGGCAATACCCTCTTTACGCTTAGAGGGATTATGCGGTTTCCTCTTTTTCCAGCACTTGAGGTTCCTGAGCGATCGAATTCGTGGTCTATTACATGTTCTGGTTCCTTGATAGTATTTTCTCTTTTTAAAAGAGCGCACGTTTGAGCAAAGGCATTTTTTCCCACCTGGTATAGTATGTCTTCGCCCCCCTTTGTCTTCCTCCGTTTTCCATTGATCTCCTGCCGACATAGGCACCGATACAGTTTGCGGGTACCCCCTCGCAGCCCGTGCTTTGCCCGGACCCTTCCCTGCCGTACCCTTGGCCCAACAAACGGTTGACCTTTTTTTTACCCCTGCGTCTTTTTCCGAACTGCCGTCTTTGGTCTCTGGTTTGATTGCCTCCCCGTTTTTCAGATCATCCTCCGCCCATGTCGAGATAAAAAGAATTTTTGTCCCCTCCCCTTATCCATTCAGGTACATCTCCCGATTCGACTCATCTTTCTTATAGACCAAAACGGCCCACCCTCTCACTCGACAGCTTGACCCTCGCACCCGCGTAGTATAGAAACATCCATGCCTTTGTCACCAGCGGTTTCCCCGATACTCCTTGGCCCTCGCTGCGTTGCAATTCCGCAGATCAGAGCCTTGATCTTCTTGAGGTTATTTGGTCTTTGTTTTTAAACAGGCTCCCTGGTTTTTTGTTTTTTCTTCTAGGTGACCCTTTGCCACTTTGGGGCTTTCTCACACCATCTTCTTCTCCCGCTCGATGGCTGCCATTTTTGATCTTCGCTGACCCCCCCCCCCCCCCCCCCGAGCACTTTTTTAGAATGCCCCCCTCTTTCTCTAGTTCTTTCCTTTTTTTTCTTTTTTTTTTTCTCCCGGAGGCATCTGCCTCTGAAACGGGCGGAGAAAAAAAAAAGGCCCCATCCCATCCTCGAGATCCCCACACAGTCCATACCGGTCTCCCCCCCCGGGCCCCTGTCAGCGATTTTTTCGACAGACGTTACGGCGGTCTCGTAAGGCCTGCTTTCCTATCCAGCCTGCCTGCGAAGTTTCCGTCCCTCCTGCAGTCTCTGGATTCGAACCCAGGTAAGCCCTTCCCCCGCTGACTTTCCGAACTTCCTTGATGGTTCTCCCCGGCCGTTCTCTATTTAGGCTTTGTCTAGCAAGTGATGGGCACACGATGGCTTTATTTCACCTTGTCCTTTTTTTCCCGCCGCGGGATCTTTCCCCTTTCGCACGGGACAGTTTCCCCCCCCCCGCCCCTTCCAATCGAATAGGGCCGCCCCCTCCCCTCATCGCTCGAGAAGCCGAGGCTCGCTTTTAGTCTTCTTCATTCAGTCATTTAGAGAGGTCACTCCTTTTTATGCTCCCAAACGTTCTTAGGTCCCCCTTCGTCTCTCCTCTCCCCAGTGACGTAGTTCCACTGATGTGAGAAAATGTTTTCCCTCTTTTGTACTTATGAGCCGTTCCCCCCACCCCTCCGCACACCTTTGCCCAGAATACATCCATTTAGAGGAAAGCGTCCGTTTGATGAGATGTCGGGCGACTTTTACCCCGTCCTCTGTGAATACGATTTTCCGGAAGACTCTCTATGTGCTCCAGGCGAGAACCCCCACGTCTTTTTAGCCTAGAATTGCTCAATTTTAGATGAGACTATGACCTCGATCGTTTCGCGTTTGCGCGCGCGGGTCGACACAGAATCATCCTCTGTTCGCCTTCTTCTCTCCCCTCGATATTCTTGAGTGATGGCCGAAGCTTCCGACAGCCTCTATGCTTCTTCGACCTGCTTTGGGGTCGGCGAGATTGAAGGGTTTCCTATCTATGATGTGCTCCTCCCCCCTATTTCAATATCTGCCCCCTTGACGATACCGGGCCCTTCTTGAATCAATCCACGTCCCCCGCCATCCCGATTACAAGGTACTCATAGACAACTCCCTTCCCACGCATCGAACTTACCCGCCTCTTGCTCCTAAAAGTTTTTTTTTGAAGCCATTTTACTCTTCTCATACTCATACTTACCTTTTTTGTTGAGGTATATTAAAAGTCGGTCCCCCTTCCGTGTTTTCAGGCGTCTGTGACGTTGTGTCCTTCCGTTGGCGAGGCGGCCCTGTCTGTATGAGGACCGTTGTCGTTCCACGGCTTGTTCCGAATTTTTAGGTGTGCCCGACTGTGTTGTGTCGTCCTTGGAGATTCAGGAGCCAGTCCTTACTCTTCCTAGCACGTGTGCCTCTTGGCGAAGTACCTTTTTTCCAACACAAATTATTGATAGTATCGATTGTCTCTTCATTTCCTCCCTTTTTGCGGACCGAAGGAGCTCACTAGGCTCCCTATGACTCCCTCCGCTCCCCAAGCTTCCTGATGTTCCAATAATACTTCACTTGTTAGAGCACCTGTGTGTTTTCTCCTTATGAGAGAAAATTGATCTGGTTCTATGACTATTTATCATTTCATCGCCAATTCGGTAGCTACTCTCGTTGTCCCCGACTCCGAGCCTCCCTCAAGGTCGTCGGCGTTGCCGCTATTTTTTGGATACATAAGCGCGTTATTTTTCCGCCCCCATTTCCTTCGACCGATCGACGGGTCCCCTTATTTGTTTTTTTTTTTTATCTTCTTGCAACGCGCGGTCTGAGGCGGAGGTGTCCTCCGCCTCCAGATCAGATCCCTCTTGCACCATACAACACCTTCCGCATAGTTCCGGTGAGCTCTGCTTTCGCGTTCAGGTTAGATCCCTGAACCTATCGGTACTTAGACAGAATTTTTCCCCGACTTGAAATAGACCCCCAAGTCTTTCCAGCCCTCTCCCCCGGCTTCTCCTTTAGTCCTTTTTTCTTTTAGCCTTGAGACCCTTTCAAGAATTCCCGTTAGTGGAGGACCCTCCCCCTCACAGGTAATAACTAACCTCCTGTTTTTCTCCATTTCGCCCCTTTACTCAATGATTGCCTCCTCCCGAGTGGTTTAGAACCAGTTAGACTGTTGCGTGACCTGCCTGGTTCCCCTTGAAGGGCTTACTGTTCAACTACCTGTAGAAGCGGCGATCTACATCTTCGCTTTTGTCTTCCCGCGTTCCGAGTCAAGCGTTACGTGATGGATCCACCCCCCCCCAAGAATATTAAACATAGACCCCCGTGGGGCCTTTGGGGGTTGATCTCGCTTTTTTTTGCACGTGGGGCCGTGTGTCGGTACCCTCGCCTTAGGGTAAGTATTGAGAGCCGTGCCCGATTTTCGGAGCTGTCCTTCCCAATGAAAGCGCTCCTTTCTTTCCGCTTCATCTTCCATCCTCCCCTTCTGTTAGCCGACTCCTTTGTCCACGAGCGGCTGCTGACCGCCAATGTCCTTCTAATTGGGCTCCCCCTTACAACATTCCCGCCTTTTGTTTCAACAACTAACCCTCGTCTGCACCCATACACCCCACTAATGTAGATCGGTCTGCATTGCGACCGGCCCATGAGTTTGGCCACTTGAGCGGATTGGTGTGGAATCTCGTGGGGGAATACGTCTTCGTTTTATCCCTGAACGCGGATGACTTCCCCCATGTTCCGCAGCGGGATTCTGTTTCTTTTTATATCCGTATTATCAGTCGCACATAGGGCATCGAAACAATGGTGATCATTTATTTTTCCCCTGAAATGATGGATACTCTTCACTTTTCGGCGATTCAGTGCCCCGAGTTCTTCTTTTTGGAAACGTTTCCCCCTACCCTGTGACTTGAAAGAATGCGTCCATATTTTGAAGGGTTCCCCGTTCACAAGTCCGGCAGGTTTCCCAATGTTCCTTCCCCCCCATAAACCGTGGCCCCCCCGCTCGGTACCCGTCCATATTTTCCGTTTCCGTGGACGATTTTTTCCTTTCCTTCGAAACCTTCACGATCCTCTTTCAGACCGACCCCTTGAACGCAAACCATTATCCAGGAGGCGGAGGGGTGGCCCTCCTCCAGTCCTACCCAACGCTTCCCTTTTCGTTAACCTTTCTTCCCGATTGCTATCCGCGGTGCTAGTTACAACCTTACCGCATACAAAATCGCGCTTTCCCAGTTAACTTGCCATTTTTTCCAGGAGACGCACGCACCTTTCCCCTCCTTTCCAGCCGGGACTCGAAGGCATGCCGACCGCACCAGTTTCTTCAAACCCGGCGAAACCCGCCAGGTAGTCACCAAACCCTTTCTCTTTTTTCCCTTTCTCTTACTTCGAACGCCAGCCCGTTTCAGTTAACTCCCTGCTCCTCTACCCCTGGACAACTGTCGATCCGAAAAGTGTCGACCCAACCAGTCCCGTGCCTCCTTTAGTCGTTTGTTCGGGGTTAAGGCTTGTAGTCACCTTTTTTTCCAAGGTGCGAAGGAGTTCTTATGGATTTCCTTGATCTCTGGGGGAAATAGTGTTGAAAGAAGTAAAGTCCCTCCTTTTCCCTCCTTCCCCTCTCTTTTCTTATTTGTTGTTGTTGTTGTTTGACCCTTGGGAATCGGCGGTCCTCGTCTCTTTTCCTCCCCAAGGAGTTTAGCCCCCAAATCTTGCTTTCCATGCTCTTTCCTCTGCTGGGGACACCTAACGTCGGCCCACCCCAAAAGGGGAAAGATCCCCTTCCTTCCTAACGACGGACCCCCCTTCTACTTGCACGTGGTTATTCTCTCTTTTCCTTTTTGGATTCTCCTTGGTCCGGCCTACCATGGTATGTTTTGAGGACAAATCAGTGAGTCTTTTGATTTCTGTCTCCCCGTCGTTACGGACTAGTTTTCCCCGAGAGGGTCGCCGTTTGATCGTTCTTTCGAGAAATATTTCCCCGTCCTCCCCTCTCGTTGCTTTTTTCCCTCCAGTTATCAGCCCTGATATGTTTTCGGACTGTGCCGTTAGAAAGGCCGTCAATGAGCTTCCTAATCGGTCTGAGTTCGGAAGGATCTTTTTTTTTTCCCCTTGAGTCGGTCTTTTACCCCCCGCCCTTGCGACAGGCATTGTTTTCCTTCCTTCAGGCGGGCTCCCCGGGGCCGGGATCCTTTTACTTCTAGTGAATTTCCCCCTACCCCTTACACCATCCAGCTGCGGGTCGTTTGGCCGACTGCTTCTGACTGCCGGAATTGAGTATTGACCAACCCACCCCCCCTTTAACGTGTTCCAATTCGTCTTGTCGAAAGGTAGCCGGATCGGGGATGTCTGTTAACCTTCCCCCCCCCCCCCAGTCTCCCTTTTAGCCCTTTGAATCGCGTTGATCGCCCCATCAAAAACGCGGAATGTAATTTTTGTTGTTTCCCCATCAGTTTCCCCCTCCTCTTTTTTCGGGACTTCATCAATCTCCACAACCCCCTTCCCCCCCCTAATCTCGGCCGATGCGTCTAGACTTCACACGAGTCCAACAAATACATGACTCTGCCCCCCCCCTATTTGTCGATTCTACTGCCCCTCCAAGGTGCTAATCAGGTCTCCCCCCCCTGCGCCGATAGTCAGATGCCTTTCGGCTGTCACCATTGGTCGCGTTATGGTCACGGCCGACTTTCTGGCCTTTTTAGTCCCCTGCGTTTACATGAGACCCCACTTTCTCCGCCTTGTTCGTTAGCAGCCGTTTAGCCTTTTTCCCCGGAGGACCTCCTTCAATACGCTATGTTCCGGGATGCCTGCCTCGCTGACTAGGTTTGGTTTTCTCCATCTTTCCTGATTTTCAGCGGGGACGCTACGTGAAAACCCACAGGTTTTCCCCCCCTTCCCCCCCCCTCTTCCCACACCTCGATCACCCCGAACGCGGCCCACGGTTTGTCATTGTCAGTTTAGTCGAGGCTTGGGGTTGCGAATAACGGCCCCCGGCTGGTTCATATTAGACAGACCCGTCTTCCCTCCCCCCTCGGTCGCTCTGTTCAGGCGACTCCCCCTTTTTCTCCTCCCAGTCCGAATGAAACTTTCAACCTTAGATAGCCACTGCACCCTGTTTTTTTCCCTGGCCCTTTATCATATTGATTCCTAACCCAAAAATTTTCACCTGATTTTCCAATCGGAGGTGCAGGTCGTAGTTTGTATCCTTCAAGACCGTAGCTTCTCTTTTTGAATTGTAGAGGGCCAGTTCGAAAATAGCTCCCCCCCCCCCCCCCCCCCCCCCCCCCCAGATTAATTAGCGGTGCCGAACCTCGAGAACAGAACGACGTTGGTTCAGCTTGGCAGATTCAGTTCTCTGTTTCTCCGGACGCGTCTCCTCTCCACCCTTTCGGCGCTGATTCCTCTCCTAGAGCCGGTGAACTCCCCCCTCTCTTAAATAGGGCTTTCAAAAGAGTGACACGCTCTCTTTGGCCCCGCCTCTTCACCGCGCCTGGTCCTCATCAAAGATCGGACGATCCGCCGGGATCGTGAGGATTCTGAATCTTTTTTGTCCCTGGAGATGATTGCATGTCTCCACTCAGCTCGTACTCTCTTAACTTGCAGCTGCGCGGCGTACTCAACCGTGTTCTCGCAAATTTAGTAGAGGAATTTAAGAATTATCGACTCGTGTATCTGAGAGCTCTTCTCCCATCTCTTTAGAAAAACCTTGCGCCTTTTCATTTTTTCGAGAGTCGTTTATTGAGGGCTCTGTCCTTCTTTCCTTCGCCGTGGCCTTCTCGCGCATCTTCCTATGCTCGTTTTCCCTCCCTTTTCTCATCTTTGGAAGTAGTGATTGATGGCATGATTCCCACCGCCCGGCATGATGTCCCCCCGCAATGTTCTTCATTCTCCCCCGGCGTACTTCTGCAGCGCCCAATTGTCCTCCCTAAGCGACTTCCCGTTTCCTTTTCTAGAAGGAAGCCGTCAAACCGCCTTAACAGCCTTCTCCTCCCCTCTTGACCCAGAGTATCGTTAGCTTCCTTCTCCCGCCCCCTTTTTACTCCTCTCCGTTGTTTTTTTTTCTCTGATATCACGGTCAAGATCCGTCATCATTCTAGGCTCCTTTCTTCAGGCTGTGAGGAGGCTGTCTTCTTTTTCGGTGAGTCTCCCGAACTTAGGCTTTGACGGGTGCTGTGTCCCCGTCCGAATGCGATAAGGCCTTTCGATTTCGATTCAATTCTTCTTCCCGGCGCTCTGCTTTATGCCCAGATGCTTCTCGGACGAGCAATTCTTTTCTTCGCTGCGCCTTTGACGAGAACTTCCGACCCGCTAAGAAAGGATCTAGCGTCTCACTTTTCCATCTCCGGACCCCCACCCGTCCGTTCGAGTCCAAGGATTTTAGTATTTTTCTACCAGCGATACGGATTCTTTATTCGATTCCTTTTTTTACTGGCCCTTCTGTGAATTATTTTCGCCCAGCGTGGTCCCCCTGATGCTAGCGCCGGGTAGTAGGAAGGACCCCCGAAGAGTTGATGCGTTGACCCCCTCCCCACACTTAAAAGTTGAGACATCTTCATTCCCTTGCGAGAGAAGGCCTTTCCCTCCTTCCGAGTGGTTTTATCGTCAACGCGATGCGGAGGCTTTTGTTGGCCGTCTATCGATTCACTCTTCCCCGATTCAATTCCCGGAACTTCCTCGTGGACCGCACCGCGGCTCGATCTTCCGCCTTTCTAAGGTTTTAACCGGTTTGTGGAGCTGGAGATTATTAACTCCTTTTACAGCTTTCCTGAATCTATCCCAAGCTGCACGCTCAAGCATCGGAGTCTCTATGTTCTCGATGCCCGGCCTTCGTCTTTTTTCGCTATGTCCCTCACCTTAACGTCCCACTAACCACTATCCCACCCGCCCCCTCCTCCTTTTTGATTTCAAATGACGACCCGGAAGAAAAGACATTTGCTACTACATTGGTATAGAAAAGATCCTAAACTGATTGAGACGGGTGGTCCCCCCATCCCCCCTCCTTGGTAGCTGATTGCGTCATACCTGTTGTTTAAAGTTCAGGTCATTAAGGGTATTGGACCTTTCCTGTCGAGAGAGCCTGTCTTTAGGACCGAGTCTTTCTCTGTTCTTCGAGCATTCGCCTCCTTTCGTGTTTTTCTGCCCACTCGTACTAACCATCCTGACCCCGTGGGTCTCTTTATTTTTGTATCTCTGTTTATTTCCTGGGTCTTTTTCACCCGGTTCCCTTCCGCCCCGATTCGGGTTCAGGTACGGTCTCTTTCCCTTTTTCTAGATGTTGTCCCCCTTTAATTTGATTGAGATGCATGTCTACCTGAAGTCAATGATTCTTCCGCGGGCGCGAATTTCCCTTTCCCTGACCTCCCGGTGGGTGTTGGTGTTTCCCCCCTGCGTTCGCAGATGTTAAGTCTATTCTTTTCACTCCCTGAGCCGGCGATGGTTAACCTCTCCCCCCCCCCTTTTCAGATTTCTTTTCCCCCAAAATCCTCCCGCGACCAATGCGTACACTCACGCCGGAAATTAATTCCCCCTCTCGGAGGCATCTTATTCTTGCCCCCTTTTTTCATTCCCTGGTTCGACCCCGCTGGTGTTCTGAAGGCTTCAGGTGTTGTTTCCCCTGTCTTGTTGTGATGAAGTTCCCGACTTGTCTCCTCTGCGAGGCGGCGCGTTGTTTATTTGACTTCCCTTCCCAATAAAGAAACACCCTCTGGTCCTATATTTTTACGGAAACATTTGATCTCGACCCCATCCCTTTTTTTTTTCTTTACAATAGCTCTTTTTTGGGCGTCGTTTTGGGAGAGTGACGGCCGACCCATATCTGTCTCCGGTAACCAGACCTTCCCTCCCTGCATTGCCCGGGCCCCGGTTGGTGGTCACCCACAAATTCGGAAGGGCCTTCATTCCCGGAAAGAAAAGGCCTTCCTCTCCGGTACCCGCAGTGATAGTTCTGACGTTTCCCCTCTTTTTTTTCCACGAAGACTGTTCTCCCCCCCCCCCGGATCCTGGCAAGGCGAGCCCGGCCCTCGACTGGAAGGGACCAACCCCCCCCCCCCTTTACTTGGCTCCACCGGGGCGCGGTTCCTTTTGGAACAGAGTTAATACGATCCTTGAAACCACTCCTTTATTCGACATTCTACCTCCTCCCGAGCTTCTGATCCGCAGTTGGAACTGGCGAAAATTCACCCTTCACCCCCTTGATCCCTGATATCTCCCCGATCATGGTATTTAATTAGCTTTCACTGATTCCTTTACTCTCCACCGGGCTCCCGTTTACTATCTCTCTTTCCTCAAAGATCGCGCCCACGTTTTTTCCCTTTCGTCCTTCTCCAGTATCTACAGATAGAACGCATCACGTTGTTCAGTTTTCTTAGTCCGAAACCCGTCCCCGGATCCTCCCCCTGGAACCTGGGATAGATCCCCCTACCGGCACCTCCTCTTTCTTACTACACATTCCCCCCCCACCTTTCAATTTTCTCTTTTTGCTGAGGTCCCCTTGGCGAGTCTGTAGTGTCTGGTTGGAACGGGCCTGCCCCTCTTTTCCCCCCAGACAATGTCTGCCAGTGCATTCTCTTCCTATTGCTATTGCTGTTCGGTTCCTCTTCACTTTAAAATCTGACCCGCCCCTATATTATTTTAATCTTGGTTTTGTTGATATCTATTTCTTTATCGGGGCTTGAAGGAGTCATCGAGTACATCCGAGGACCCCCCAACATAGCCTAATGCCCGCTTTTTTCCTGGTTTTCCCCTAACTGCTAAATTTCCAACCACGGTCCCTCCTCCTCTCCTGCTTTTCCCGCATACAAACCATCCTACTTTCAAGTTGTTTTTTAGTTTTTCGTTCTTTTTTTTTTCAGGTTTTTGGGCTCTCTGAGTTCCAGGTGATATTATCGGTTGACTTTGTAGGCACTCGTCCATTTTGCTGTAGGCTTTCTTTCTAACTAGCCGAGATTGTTCTCGGAACCTTCGGTTTTTGACCCGTTGAGTCATATCGTCTTCGAAAAGGCGTGTAGACCAAGTCCTCGTTCCTGAGTCTTCCTTTCCCCACCTTATCTGGGGTATCTGCGTCGAGCGCTCTTGGTGGATTCGGTTACCGCTTTTGTCGCCCGGCCGGAACTGCGAAGTGCTTTCCTTCTTCTCCCGGTGCCCCCGTCTCCCCCTTTGGGATCGTAGCTTCGATGCCAAAAGGGCACTTGCAAATTCCTCCGGTGAGCCCCGTCCCGGGGTTAGGTCTACTCTCGGGCTCGCCCCCCCCCCCCCCCCCAGGGCGTTTTTTTTTTCTTTGAGCAAGTCGCTTAGTAACGGCAACCGACCGCTGAGGGGAAAGCTGTCCGCCGTGGCGTTCGCTTTTTTGACCCCCCCAGGAATGGACTGGTCTTGACACCCCCCGGTGTTACCCCCGAGTTTCCGACTTCTTCTTTCTCTGTACGTTTCTTAACGTTCACCCCGATCAAAGAGCCCGACTCCCGCTTTCTGCGCTCACACTTTTTGTTAAATGATAACCTTGTTTCCTTCCCCCTCGATGACCCTCCTCTTTTTTGCTTTGACGGCTTGTTTTTTTCACCTCCCACAACGGCACCTTGCCTCGCCGCTGCCATAGTCACCTTCATCAAGAGGATCCGACCTACATGACTCCTTTCTTATGGGTCCTATTCCCCTTTCCGGCAAGGTGCTTGTCGTCATGCCGCTTTTCGCTTAAAATGAATTGAGTGATGTTCCCTTCCTCATTGGTCTCGTGATGTGGTGACCGGCAAGATGTGCGTTTCATCCTTCAGGGCCCCCCTTTCTTCCACGCTCATTTTGTTGATTTAAGAAGCCGCTCGTAGTTCTACTGCGAGCCGGGCACCTCCTTCTTTTTTTTTACCAGTTGATCGACTCTCCTTGCCCCCCCCGTTGGAATTTTTCTTTTAGAAACCATACACTTTCGAATCATTCGGATCCTCCCATGTCTTTTTTCTGTGAAACTCCCCGAACGGTTTCATTTTGCCTTTTTGCCCAGTCCCTCCAGATCACCCGAATACCGGTCGTCCCCCCCTTGGTAGGAAGAGATGTTAGTTAGTTTTTTGTTTGCTCCAGCAAGGAAAGGCTCTCAGTGCTGATCGCCTCTTAATACATCTTAAGGTCGTAGCTTGCATCCCGTCCTCGCACTGGCTGCCCATGGTCGCCCTTCCGGCAAAAGACAGCCGCTCTCCCTTGCTGGTTTCCCCTCTTCCGTATTCATCATATTGTAGTCATTAGCCATGTGATCGCACAGGTGCAGATTCCCTCACACCACCCCCCCACCACCCCAAACTTTTTCGTATTTCTTCAAGTCGTGTCGTTCTTCAGGTGTAGCCCCCTTTGGCCCTCGCAAATATCCAAGACGTTAGGTGCCCTTCCTCCCCCTACAGATAGATACTCCCCTTAGGATCTGGGAATTTGGCGAGTCATTTCTTCTTCTGTCTCAGGCGATTAGAACTCCCCCCAGGAATCGGCAGGATTCTCTCTTCTTCCTCCAGGTGTAGTCCTTTCCAACGATGCGGAATTTGGATATTGATCCCCCTTTGAAGCGATCTTGCTGTGCCTGCCCAACCTTTTTTTTCGTTCCACCCCCCTCGCTTTCAGAATAACCTGATCGGAACGCTCAGCCGGTCCCCCCGATCCCAGGATGATCGTTGCCAAAGGGGAACCAGACGTCTCCACTCTTTTTTTTTTTCCAAAGATTCGACGATCCCTTGCTATGTCGGCGGGCAAACCCTGTTAGTCCCGAACTTGTCTGAGTCCCATGGTCATCGCTCGACCTAGAGAATTTCTGGATGCATCTCTCCCCCTTTAGAAAACCCCTATTTGCGGCGCGGATTCGCTTCTATCTCCTCGCTCTTTTTGTTAGTTCTGTCATCTCGCGTATAGTATCAACATCTCCACTTTCTCTATAGATATACATGTTTCCGCGTCTCAGTTGTAGACCCTTACCTAATGCAATCTGACTACCAGCTTACATGGGATACGACCCTCTTCACCGATAAAGATCAT
>Ga0179593_1711141_pt1 | contig 29847 bp, 26 predicted proteins | sample CZODoug2_1_08_16_FD_185931 | JGI IMG/M metagenome (GOLD analysis project Ga0179593, IMG submission 185931) | Vadose zone soil fungal communities from Angelo Coast Range Reserve, California, USA - CZODoug2_1_08_16fungal (PacBio error correction) | ecosystem: Environmental > Terrestrial > Soil >... | reverse complement strand
ATGTACGGTACCCCTTCCTCGCTACATTGTGAGACCCCCTTACCAATGAGTTCTTTTCAGTAGCCTTTTTCTACTTCTGATTTTTCTTTGATTAGAAGGCGGCATCCCGTATGTTCAGACCATCCGTATGCAGTACTTCCTCAGCCGTACTGCTCTTCCCCTACCCAGGTTTTCGGCCCCCTACCCTCCTATTAATAATTTATTGTCCACATTTGGATTACTTCCTGGTGCTTCGCCTACTTTGTTCAGTCAGTTTAGATTTCCCGTCTTTTCTGTGTCCTCTCCTATCGTCACTACGTATAGTTTTTTCATTGGTCGGAATTTCTTTAGTCCCTAAGTCACGGTCATAATGTGCATTCCTCTTCTCCTGCAGAAGCCCCACCATGTCTTCCTTTGTTGTTCGGCCTCGTCACTTGTGAAGACTTACGCTCACCATCGAGACTGAACTGCTCGAACAAGCTTCCCTTTTCTTTGGTATATTGATCGGTCTCCCTACGGGCCTCAGAGTACCATCGATATCTGCATGGCCGCCCCTCCTGAGCAGTTCTGCGTCGTGCGTGCGACTCCCCCTTGAAATTAGTATCTTTCCCTTTCTCCGAATTATTATTTCCCCTCCCTCTTGCTTTCCTTCCGACACCACCGAAGGTTCTCTCGGATTGCACTGACTGCCGGCGGCTTTTCGGCCGGACTTCTGTAGTGTCTGAGGTATCCATGCTTTTTAAACTCCTCCTTCTTTCCCGGAGTCTGAAGATTTGTTCTATAACTGCTAACGAGAAACCCCTGACGACCTGACCTAATACCCTCACTTCGTCATTTCCTCACCTAAGACTTTCGCTCCCATAACTCTTCTCTCTTTTCCTACTCCTTTTTTGTGTTTAGTTCTATGCCCGACAGTCTCTTCTCTTCTAATGGTGCCGGACCGGTCGAGGTCATTGTTTCATTCACTATTTCTTCTGTCATGCTGATTATACAACTGAGCTTTTGTAACGCACCCCTGAAGAAGACCCTACCGCAAGAGCGTCCATAGTTCTTCCGGTGCCTAGAGCTCTTCCCTGTTTTCGTGTGCTATTCGCCACCTTTCAATTCTGTTGCTCCTTGCGTATAAGAAGGCATCTTCTTCGCTCCCTAGACATCTACGAACCCTATTTACCTGTTGATTCCATTCCCACGAGCCCCTTCCCTTTAAGTCTTATTTCTAATTTTTTATAGATTCTTCCTGTTCAATTTTCCAAATCGACGAATGCACCCCTCAGCACTCTTTCCCCCCCCCCTTTTTCTCAGATTGTTACTCTCTCTCCGTTGAGAGATATGGAGACCCCCCTTACTTCCCCCTCGAGACCCCATCAACCAAGATCCTTCATGCCTCACGCTGCATGCACCACTTCCTAGTTATTCTGTAAGACCCCTTCCCCATCGCATGCTGTGCACGCAACTAAGTGACGTGATCACGTAGCCAGCCGGAACTCTGATTTTTTTTCCTGTACCTTCTCTCAAGCGACGTCGTTGTCTTTCTTAACCCCTCGCATGCCAGTGCCTGAGACCTTCCCATCATCTTTTGATTCTCTTTTGCTAGACAAACCCTTCTCTACTACCTCCATCAGCTTTCTCCATTATCTGGTGCGTTCTCTCGGATGATGCTAATTAAAGAACTCTCTAGCCAACCAGTCCTCATCATTCCCCCTCCGTGGTTTCTTGGCGTTTTGTAATGTCACTATTTTTCGACTTCACTACCAGACCAGTCCTTCCTCATCAGGTTCAACCCTTCCTCCATGAACCTAAAACCCTTTTCGAGAGGTTCCTCTATGTCCCGCGTGAACCTTTTGTAACCCCAAGAGAGACTTGTTAGTTGCCCTTTCTGACCCAATTATCCGACAGTCACTCATTCTCCCCTTCTTTTCCTGATATGAATTTCTATTACCCTATTGCCTCCGAGCTGGTTGCTCCCTCGGGCCAGTTAATCGGTCGCAAGCCCTTTCCCCTCGAAGCAGACCAGAAATCCCTAGATCTATGGTCTCACGTATGTGAAGGTTTTCTCCGTCACAAAACTGAGTCGCTAGGGGAGCTACAACATTCCCCTTCAACTCCCATCCTTCTACCCTCCTACCTTCTGTCGACGGTCTGAACGTCCTGATATCTCTTGTCTTGGTAGTAATCCCTTTCCTCATGGTTCTTTCTTATTTCGCGCGGAGAGCCCCTGGTGGAATTTCCCTTCCCTTCAACCCCCTCCAAGCTTCTCGTTGTCGCTTCCATCTTCTGGATCCTTTCTCTGAGAAAGAGCTGTCTCTCTATCGGATTCCCCCTTTTTGATACTCTTCCTTCAAATCTTCCTATTGTCACTCTCCTTCCTGCACGGATGTCTTGGCTTTGCCTAGTGTCTCACCATCGGGTACACTCTTCATCCTGACGTACCTCGCGATCCTCTCACTATTGGCCTGGATCTTCGTTCTCACTAATTTTCTCCAGGCCGGAGTCAGCTGTCTGACGAGGGAAGTCACCTTTCCCTTCAGTTCATTTTCATCCGCAACTTTTCCCCTCCAGCCGGGAGGTACAGTGAACCTCCCCCTAATCTCTCTGGAACGTAAACTTTTGGCCCGCACACTGCCTTTCTACGTCCACCAGATCTCTGATCTTTTTCTTTTGGAGAAGTCCCTTTCTCTTCAAAAGAATCTATACCTTAGTACTTCTCCCTCTTTTTCCCCCTCCGTTGTTGATTTCTTTCCTCCCCTTCCACCAAATTTTCTCTAAGTATATCTTTACAGGACTCCCCGGATTCCGACAACCTGTGATATCCCTATATGACTACTTTTTTCGAATTTGAGTGGTATCGCATTCGCAGCTGAGTTATTTCTGTTTGCACTCCGCTTTTTTTCCACACTTTTTCCTTATCTCTCTGTCCCAAAGAGATGGAATTCGACTCTGTTTTCTCTCCTTTCGTACTAGCCTTCCAACATTGCGGTGGTATGTAAGCATCCCCGTGCCCAGATTCCATTCCCATACGTTCTCTCGTCTCCTGCTATACCTAAGAGCCCAGAGCACCCGGTCGGCAGCGTCTCTCGGTGCGCAGAAAGCTATTGTGGGCTCAGGCATCCCCAGTGATCTCTTGCTGCGCGTTATCCTTCCTCTTTCTTTCCCGATCGGGATGCTCTTTCCTCCCTCCTTTTCTCGTCTCTATTCAGGCCTCATCCCTTTTGTCCTGTATCGCATTCATATGACCGCGCCACCTTGCAGCCCGTTTTCTTCTCTGACTTTGACTTAAAGGTTAAAGTCAAACCTTTTTCCCGACACGTCGTCCTCCTCAAGATTCCCGGACCTATTTTGTTTTTCCTCATCCCTTCTACTATCAGTCGGTCTAAACCGCTCTCAGACCTTCTCTTCCATGTCTTTCTTTCAGTCCTTTTGTCCCTTTTTCTCTCCTGCTCACCCCTTCCCTTGAGGAAGTTTCCCATCTGCTTCAAACGCGCCTTACCCTGGCCTGCCTTAAAACTAGTCCCCCCACTTTTAATATGTGGACTTCTTCTCCTTTTTTTTTTCCTCTAAAGGACTGCGGTCCTAGACTCCCGCGGTAACCCATCGCGTACGCCCGACGTGATCCTCCCGCGGGCCTCTAGATTATCCTTTCCACTTTTCCCCCTACTGCATTATGATTCAACAATGTGACCTACGTCCACTCCACCCCCGGCGCGTTGGTTCTTCTACATTGATGAGAGGCGGGCCTCAGCCCCTCTTTCCCCGTTCTTCCCTAGATCAATTCGTATTCTTACGGGTTTGTGTCGAAGCTCGATGCATCCCAATCTTTAAGGTTCCCTTCTTACTAAATTTGTTGCTCTCCTGGACATGGCGGCTCTTAGCTGTGGTATGCCGGGATACTTGTGAATTTCGAAGGAGGCATCCATACTTCTTTTGACCCTGACCCTTTTAAAATTTAGCCCTCCCTGACGTGTAGGAGTTTTTCCTCCGACGACGCCGAGTCTCTTATGCACGTCCCCGGAGATTTCTGCATGGTTTCGCTCTAAAAAAGCGTGTTTTAGCGCCTTCTGCGGTCTTTTTTCTGATCGATACGATCTCTGTGCTGGAGGTTTTCCGTCAGTTGTAGCGGCCGTCACTCTCATTTTTTTCAGTTCTGATGAATAGCCCCCCTTGGATAGGTTTTCTGTGCGTTGAGTTTCTTTCTTACCTTATGCCCCAAGAGACCAGAGTGCGCTCGGATAAGCGTTTAGTTTTTCCTTGTTGAAAGGGCGCATCTTTTCGTTGGCATCTTCCATTCTATCCCTCTAAGACGCTTTTCCGTTCCTCGGGCTTCTCCTGCCTATGCTTCGTTTCGTTTTCCTCACTCAACGGCTCTATGTCTGTATCGACCTTCGTTGAGTACCCTGGGAGAAACGGACGGTCCATTTTCAATCTTCCCAACTCATGCCCTTCGGTTTTTTCACCCGGAATATCGATTTTCTTTCGGCTTCGATTTGTTGGAAAATCAGGGATCTGGTCCTTCCCAGGTTTCTTTGATTAAGTAAGCGGAAATTCCATGATGACGAATAAACGTCCTACAGTTCCCCATTTCCGTACATCCTACTCCTTTTTTTTTCTTCCTCCCCCCCCATATGTTACCATAATACTTGTGTGTTTTTTTTTCTCTCGATTTTCCCCGTTCTAGAGCCCTTTCTGATCGTCCGTCCTTTTTCTTCTTCCCCTTCCTTGATATTCTTCTAGTTTGTAATTTCCTCTTCTACTTTTTAAATCTTTAATCCCCAACTTCCCGCACTTCTTTCAACGCATTCACCCCCAATGACTCTCCATACGACTCCGTCTCTCCCTCTCGACCGGTTGAATGCACGATCACGGACTTCACTTCGCCACGACCCTTCCTCGGTGTTCGTTCCTTTCGTCACGCTTTTCTGTTCTTCTAGCCATTCTGCTCTTAATTATGCGTCTCAGACCTCTTCCCTCTCTTTTTTCATTTTCCTACGCCTACCACCTTGATCTAGTGGCTCGCCGTTTTTGGAGTTCACGAGGGCCACCTGTACAATTTTTCTTCCTCCTTCAACCCATCTACATACTCAGACAAACGTAAGAATTGTTCCATCGAGCTCCCCCTGATAGTCTTTTGACTGCGAAATCTTGCACTCCCCCCTGGACAATCCCCAGCATCCAGTTTTTCTCGCCTTTCACATGGCCTCCCGACGTGAAGCCGGTCAAACATTTTTTTTTTGGACTTCCGAGCATGTCCCCTAAAATCTCTCCGAACTCCCCGTAATTCTGCGAGACCGACAGCTTGGCCCTGCCCTAAACAGCTCCAATGACTTGACCCTTATTCACGTTTTGTCTTCATAGACAAAATCGCCCGACCGCAATTGGCGATTCTAATTCTCTTCTCCTTTAATAATTTTATTTTATCAAGCCTTCGAATCCAGAGAAGATCTCTTTTCCCTACTCGCACTCTACGAAATTCATCCAATTCGTTTTCCCTCACCTCAGGCATGGGCGGACTCATTTTCTAGGTTCGCCCCTTCCCCCCAGATTCCATCCATTAAGCTGTATCAAACTCTATTTTCTTCTGTCCCCTCCTCCTGACCTGATTGATTGAAGTGGCGCACGCTGTTTGCTATTTCTAGGTCCATTTTATCTCGTACTTCTTTTTATCTAATCTGCCTTCCCTTCTCTTTCCCCCTACTGAATCGACAGCGGCTTTGGTGAAGAAAGTAGTTTCCTTTTAACCTACTCACGTTAATTCCTTTTTTAATCCTCACATGAAATTTCACCTCTCATTCCGGGCGCCCTTTTCAGAGTTTCCCGCACCTCAGAGTACCACTCAGACTCTTCGCGCGCATGCTTATTCTCAAATTCCTCAAGACATAGATTTATGAGAGCCTGCGGCCTCGCCGCTGCTACCGTTTCCTATATCTCCGTGCGCGTTTTCTTACCTCTTCCTTGAGTTACGGATTATCTTCCATTTTTTTCTCCATTTTTCTTTCCTTCCAGCAGCATTCTCCATCCTTCCTCATTTGTTTCGGTAATTTCCAGATTTGCTCCAGGCCACCCCCTTCTTGCCAACAGCGTCGCCGACCCGCTTCGTTTTTTCCTAGATCATCTCTTTCAACTATCTCTCACCCAACCAGGGTCCGTCATCTTCCCCTTCTCTTTGATCCGAGCACTCCTTTTTTAGGTTACCTCCATCATCACTGCTTTTTGCGATGTCTTCGTCAATCCTTTGCAGATCCTGAGAGCTTCTCAACTTTTATATGGACCCTGTCCTCCTAGCCTTTTTTTCAGAGTTCTTCCTAGGTACTGTATTCCGTCGCATTCAGGTGCCCATTCATCTAAAAATTGTATCTGCCTCAAGTTGTCGGGCAAGAACCGACTTCTAATTTCCTCTTCAGGCCCTTTTGCCCCCCGCGCATGCACCCCTCTTTTTACTGGTCCAACAAGATCTCTCATACGAGACTTTTTGAATTGCCTCCCAACTGAAACGTAACTCTCGTATCCTATCAGATTTACTTCCTTTTATACTCCATACTGTTTTTTTTTTCTGTTTTATATACCTAAAAAGGCCATCTTCTCTAATTACTCGATTCGTTTTGATCAATAATTCAGACACCCCCGGCTTCTCTCTGTGAACTTTCTCCCTTTTTTTGTTTGTCCTTCTGTCCAAAATGTGAAGCTTTTTTCTCCATCCTCTGACCTTGGCATTTCAACCCCCCCCCTCCTCCCCTCCTCTCACACTTTGATTTTTCTGCCCCACCGCTTCATGCGCTGGCGAGGTTATTCTTTCCGCTCCTCTGGCGAGAAAGTGATTTTCATTCAAAGACTCCCCGATCTCGACCGGTACGAGTTCCGTGACTAAGTAAAAGAAACCGTGCCTCTTAGATTCCGCTTTGTTTGCGCACATAGTGGCCCATGGTCCCCCCTAACTAACGCCTTCGCTAAGTCTGGTTTTCCCTAGATTTTTACGAAACGCGCTTTCGCTCTTTTTTCTCTTGCAAATTTTTCTTTTGATCTGTGACGTATCGGCCCGCTGCCTATTTTACCTTTGAACAGTTGCGAGTCTTTGTTCCTGACTGGGAATCCCCCACCAAGTCGGACCTTGTCCCCTGTCCCCCTCCCCTCAAGGACGTTTCCGTAACCACGCGACATAGAAATATCCGTCCGTTGCCCCTCTCCGACGTTTCTCTTGCTGTCGACTGTCTATGATTTGTTTTTCCCCCACCGACCTCCTGCTAGCATCGGCGGAAATTGTAAGCTTTGTCTTTCTACATTCTCCCCTTAAGATAACGTTCCCTCCTTATTTCGGTGGCCTGATTTTTTCTTATGATGTTTGCGCTTACGGCTTCGTTTCCTACCTGTCCTACCTCTCCTTGTACCGTCTTCGATAGGAAGCCCTATTCCTTGCCATTCAGTGAAAAGGCGTCCTCTAAAAGTTACACTCACGCTTCGTCCCCCTCCTCCCGATTTTTCTGATTGCAGCATAAGGTCTTTCCCGCGTCTCCCCGATATATTCACTACCTTTCGTCCTCTCATGAGGTTACTCTTTGCGTCATTTAGAATCCCCAGACCACTTTCATTTCAGTTGCACCTTTTTCTTATTCTCTCCGCAATTGTTTTGGCACCTTTTTCATTTTAGCGCTTCGATTCTATTGTTTTCTCTTTTTCCGGTTCACTCGGGGCTACACCCGGATGGACGACCCTTCCCCCTCAAGTTTCCTCCCGATGTGTTTTGTGCCCCTTTTAGACCCTCGCGCTGGGACTTTCTTTGCCAGCTTCTGCCTTTTTCAGTCATCGGCCTTTCTCACCTATTTCGTTTCCTTGACCGGTCCGTTCACTCTGTTTTCTCTCTGACGATATATTTTTCATTTTTCCTTATTATTTACTTGTTCCTTCCTCTCCGTTTCCCTTTTGAATGCGCTTTCGAGGCTGACGCATCAACAGTTTTTTTTTCCATTTTCCGTGGCTCCGCGAGAAGCTTCACCTCTAAGCGGACTCTGAGAACAAGCTTCCTTTTTAGGTCCATGAGATCGTTTTCTCCCTTTTACCTTTTCCGCCTATGGTTCACCAATTCCTTACCCCCTGTGTTCCCCCATCCGACTTTCATGTTTCTTTGCGTCCTTATCTAATACCGTGAACCTTTACCTTTCCTAGTAAGACCGAAATTTGTCCTGATGATAAATTCTTTCACTTTGCCAACCCTGAACTTTTTAGTGATGGCCTGATTCTGAGGGCAACTCCAGTGCCCTTCCCTTCTTTCAGTTTTTCACCTGTACATTATGTAGTCTCCCTTCTTCCCCCCCCCCTCTTTTAAGCGCTACTTTTTTTTTTTTCTGTTTGGGCTTTCAGATTTTTCCCTTTGTTGACCCTCGAAATAGTACCCCGGAAATCAGATACGGACTCACCTTCCTCTTCTCTTTTCTAAGTTCCCCTTCTGTTTTTTTCGCGACCCCCCCCTCCCTCTCTTTCCCGTTGTTAGTGATGGTTTTTTTTCCTCCCCCAGTGAGGAGTCCCTGATAGTCCTGGAATTCTTGACTTTTCCCCTTAGATTCGCTCCTTTTTCATCAGCTCTTCCCCCAATCTTTTCTCTCCACCCCCACCCCTTTTACTTGCTTCTCTTCCCCCCCATTCCACCATCTGAAGGTCCTTCCTCAGAGACTCCTGCCTTCCCTGAAACTGCCCTTTGAAGTTTTCGTATTAGACCCTTATCGACACATTACTCCGGTGTTATAAAGTTCATAGTTTTTTAGATAGAATAGATTTGATCTCTTTCTTCACTTACTCATGAATTTCGCACCTCCTTTCACGAGTACTTTCTGAGGCTCCCTCCCCCTGTATCGGCGTCGTTCTCTTTTCCCCCCGAACTCATCTGACCCCCCCCTCTGAAAGGACTCACACCCCTTTTCTTCGAGACTTTCTTTCGCATGGAGATATGGCGCCTTCTTTGCCTTCTCCCTAACGCCCCTACACCCCCCTTTTTTATCCTTTCCTTAATGTCCATCCAGATTCCCCGTCTTGCCGTCTTTCAATATCTGCATTTTCACGCCATAGTCTCTTCCTGACCTCCCTTTCTTTCCGACCAGGTTCCGTTCCGAACGTCTCCCCTTGCTTTTCTCCTCAATGTCTCCCCCATCGTCAGCGTCGACCGTGACCTATCCTCCTCTTTTTTTTTTCTTGGACTCGTCCCATGTCTCTCGACCCGACACTAGGAGAGTTCCCTTTCCTCATAGCCCTCCCCCCCATTTCTTGATTTCTTTCCCCCTCACCGCCTCCTCTGGCTAGGACACAGCGCCTCTATTCGCTCCTTCCCCTAGCACCCCTTCAGTGCGGCCAAGTACACCGCCCGCAATCCTATCAGATTTACCCCCCGGCACCCCCCTTCCCACCTTTTATGAACTCTGCTTAGGTTTCTCTTCCGCTTCTTTATTTGACTTTCACGAAACAGCGTACGGTAGTTGAGATCGCCGTCTTGAACCTTTCCTTTCTTGCACTCTAATTCTTTTCTTCTGTTCTTATCTTGCTTGTCCCATCTTCGATTCGCATCGGATCGCTGCTTGGTTCCCCTTTATGACCTCCTTCAGTCGAGCTCCACTAAATCTCCCATTCCCCCCCATTAACTTTTCTCTAATCGTTCTCCGTATGCGAAGGTTTTCTTTTCAATGGACCTCTTCCTCAGTTAGGGCTCCGAGAAGGTTTCTCTTTTCCAAGCCCCTAACTTCTCCGCGCTCGATTTCCGGTCCCCGTTGTCCTTAATCCTTCTTTTCAATCCATTTCTTGAGTTCGTCAGATGTCTTCCCCCCCTCTGTTTTTGAAACTTTTTTTTTTACTTTTCCCCCATTCCCCCCCCTGTATCTCACCCCACAGCCGAGAAAACTTGCTTTCATATTCCGATTTCTTATGTAGGGCCCGATGCTAGACGTATTCTTCTTTTTACGCCCCCTCTTCAAAACATTATTCCCTCCTTCCCAAACTTCTCCTCAATCTATGCTGGTGTCGACCTCCCATTTCGAGTCGAGAAGATTCACGACTTTTTGAGATGGTCTTAGCCATCAGTTTCCTCCCCTATATCCCGCTCTCCGTTTCAAACTTTCTCTTATGTTCGCGCCATTCGCGTAGCTATTACTTCTTAAGAACCCCCCCCTCCTTTCTAATTCAGCCCTCTGCTGAACCATCCCCCGTTTTCCTCCGCAGCTCGGATCGGAAAGATTTTTCCTTCATGTCACTTTTTCCCATCAACCCGAACTTTACTATGTCATATCTATCCTGATTTCGAAGGTTTTCGTTTCTGCCCCCGACCGCTATAATTCGCCTCATCTTTTTTTCCTTCTTTTAGTCTCATATCTCTCCTATTTTTCTCATCTCATAGAACCCCCAGGATCTAAGGACTGGGGTTTTTTTCGAAACTTCACTTCGCCCACAGGATACCTGTCCTCCCACCTATTTGTTGTCATTCCCCGTTGCTTCTTCACTCTTACCCGGTTTCAGGGCCGCATGAAATTCTATTCTTTTTTTCCCTCTCCTCCTTTGGTGAACCCCTTTCCTGATTTTTTTATCTACCTCGATTCTTTCGTGATATTTCTGTATCTCCCTTCCTAGGCCCCTCTTGCTCCCTGATCCTTAGCTCCCAATTTAAGCCCCAGTTATCAATCCCTATGTTCGACTGTCCCTCTAATGCCCTACGCTACCCTTGTTCAAAGAGTTGTTCTTTTGGTTCTCTCATTTTTTCCGGTGCTATCGCCAAGTTACCTCTTCTTTTTTTCTTATTGTCTTTTGCCTTGCTCCTACTCTTCTTCTTTGTTCCCTTTAATTTTCTTAACCCTGTCGGCTAGAGCTGACCTTCCTCTCTTTCTGATCGCCTTGACCCCGCTCTTCGATTCTTTGTGCATTGATCTACGGACTTTATTTAATTTGAACTTCCCCCCCCTGGTGCGCCCCTTTTGGCCCTCATAAGCCGTATCCGTTATCTCCAAACTCGCCTGTGCTGGCTCATTTTTTGTGAAAAAGGCGAGATAAGTGTTCTCCCGCTCGTTCCTCTTCTTTTCATTGCCTCCTCAACCATGCTCCTCTCCCTCCGTCACTTTTTCCTCTTCTGTGTTGATCAAAAAATCCCTACGCTTGATTCCAGTTCATTCTTGCGGGTCTGAGGAGATGTTTTCTCCTGGACTCTTGTCGAGCACCCCGCAAAACGGCGCGCTGCATCTACTCATGTCCGGCTCACCGATTCCTAATGTCCCCTACAATACTACCTTCTTAAAAATGGTCAACCGACGTCTCGCACATTAGAGCAGTGTTTGTCTTCCCCCGTCAGAAATCCCCACGTTTCTTAGTCTTCCTTTTTTTTTCACATACTCGAACAAAACGTTTTCCTCCCTACTACTTTTCGGTTTCCTTTCTCGGACCTGGTCGGACTCGCTAGATCATTCTTTTCACCTCTGATTTTTGACCGGCTTCCCGCCGACTTGTTTCCCCCCTGTTTCGGTACCCTTCTCTTTTCTAGTCGTGTCTGCCTTCTCCGGTCTTCCTTTTCAGTACGTTTCGGACTAAATAAAGGATTCCCTAAGCACTTTTCAGGTTCCTTCCCCCGACCTAATTTCTTTTACGCCTGTTTTCTTACTTAACTTCCTAGGATATGAACAACTTTTCCAATTCAGCGCTCCTATGCGCTCTACTGCCGAAACCTTCTCTTTTTTGAAGAACCTCGAGTTGATGCTCTTTCAGACCAATTGACTTAGGTTTCCTCTGTGATCTTCTTGCCGTCCCTGGTAGGCCTGTTTCCCCCTGGTTTTCATCATCTTTCGGTCTTACTTCTGATCAGAAAACCTCTTGTTTTCTTGTCCTTTCCTTCCTTGAATATTTTCCAATTATTTCAGTTTCCAATAGATTCCTCGACCCCACTCTCGGTTTTTCTTTAGGTGGTCAGTCCTTTCGATATTTCAGTTGGCCGTCTCTCCCCCTCATCGCTTCAGCGCATTAGACCTAGAGATCGCCTCTTATCCTCCATCCCACGATTGTCTTCTTCTTATTTCTCTCGGTAACGCATTCCCTGTCTTCAAGGTCCTTCCACCCGATTCCCCTTTTGTAGCCTTGCCTACGAGCAACGAAATGGTCGTTCCCGGCTTCTTGGCCCCCTTTATACTGGTCGGCCGGTCCTCTGTCTTCCCTGAGCAGTTAAAAATGCGTTCCGGCTTTTTTGACTCATTTGAACGTGCTATCAATTTTGAAAGAGAAACAGATTCGTCCCCGAACTCCCTCTCTTTCCCGTCTTCCTTCCCGAAGCCGTTCCCTTTTTGATTCTTCTCTTTCCTCCTTGTTGTTGGAAGATGTTTCTCGAACCCTTTTGAATGGTTAGTCCCCGGAGGCTATTTTGAGGGCTATTCGTTCAGGGGTCATTCACTCTATATTTCAAGTCCCCAATTATTCGTTCCATTCACCTTCTACGTCCCCCCTCGCAGCTGACCTTTCGACGCACGCTTGACATCAGCGATTTTTTTTTTCCCCGACATGTCATCGCCGCCCTTATTTCTCCCTACTTCCCGTTCCACTTTTCACCTTTTTTACCTTTTCTCTACGTTTGATTCTTCTCATAGATCCGAATTAGCGGCCATCATTTCCTTTCTCCGTCTGAATCATCCCTCCCCTCCTGTTTGAAACGAACTGAGAGTGTCGTCCCTTCGGGTCTTCTCCGATCTGCCAACGTGACAATCCGCCCCTCTTCTGACTCCTCCCAGAAAAACTCAGACTATTTATTTCTCTTTTTCGATGTATCTCTATATGCCCGACTTAAGGAAGGACGTCAAACCTACATTCATTCAGCATATCCCGTGCATGCACCCACCCCTTCCTTCCTCCGCAATGCGGAAAGAATCCTCCTTCCCCACTCCGTGGCCACTAAGTTAAAGAGCCTTTCCCTCCCCTTCTTTGCTTCCCTCCTCCAGGCCGGTTCTTCTTTGGATTTTCCTTTAATTGATGCCCTCTTCGGCGTGACCTGTCTCCCTTTTTCTTTTTTTTGATAGAAACAACCTGTTTTCCCCACTTATTAGAGGAATCCCTAATCTTTGAGTTCTTTCCCATCCGTTGATTCCGTTTTCTTCCCATCAACCCCCCCCCAAGGCCCCGCGCTTTTTCCCTATTTCCCGAGAGCATTTTCTTCTACCCCTACCTGTCAGCCCCACCCTTTTCTGGCTCCTAAAACTCCTATGGGCGTTCTTCCTCCCTCAGAGTATACCCCGGTCAAGCATCCCGAGACATATCGCCTGTCACCTCGATATGCCGCCTCCAGTACCCCCTTATGATGCTTACTCCCCTTAGCATATGTCGTTGCTCCTTGAACCCCCCTTTACATGTGGCTTTGATATCCATTGAAGGATTAGGCACGATCTCCATGCAGCGAGTCTCTTTGTCTGAAGGGCAGGTATAGCACCTCCCTTACTGCACCAGCCTTCCTGTAGTCAGCCCTCCCCCCCAGAACCCCTGTTCTATAATCAGCGCGTAGGGCTTTTGTTACCACTTGGTTTTAACAATTCCTTCCTCTTTACTAGCTGTTACTGAGAACCAATACCAAGGCTTCCTCGGGTAGAGCTCCCGAAAGAGTTACTTTTTACGACCTGGGAATGAATTCCTTGGTTTTAGGTCAATACTGGCCAGAGTAATGGCCCTAATTCCTTCCTGGCCTCCCAATTGTGCTTCATGGTTTTAGAATCGCACCAACCCTGCTTTTTATACCGGAGCGCAGGACGTCTTCCGTTGCCCATTTAGATATGCTCTCTCCCCCTTTCCGTCTCGCGATGGAACACCTCTCTTAGTTTCGAAAAGCGACCCAAACCTGACCCTCCTTTGGCCTTCTTTTATCCCTCCCCCCCCAACGAGGTCGTCGCAATACCCTCTCGTTTCTTTTCTTCCTCAAAGGACGCTCTCGCCAATTGTCAGGGTAGAATTTCTTTAAATCTGCATTTCCCTCTGCGCGCTTTCCGCAACCCCCTCCTCGTGCACCGCTCTTCCTCCTCCCAGGCTTTCTTTTTTTTTCCAGACCGCGGCGCTCAGCTCTCTCCGATTGCCCGGCCCTGGGAACGATTGACTCCACTCCCCTTCCCCTTCCCACCAGATCGTAAAGTCCGTCGAGCTCGCCTTTGAATTCAACCGACGACTATAATTACTTAACTCTATTAGGTGCGGATTCTATAGTTATCTTAATAATTTCCCCCCCCACCCCCCCCTTTTTTCTCGTTTGTTTCTTCCTACTCCCCCCCCTTCGTCTCGATATAGCCGTTTTTCAAATTTCAAAGCGGCGAAAACTGCTCTGAAGATTTCCGCCCTTTTTCTTTTGTGCTTCGCCCTCCTGGCTCCTCTACCGATTCTGGCTTCAAGATCCTCTGACGGTTGAATTTCTTTCTCTAAAGATCTTCCTCGAGCGAGTGTGTTTTTTTCTTTTCCTGCCCCGACGCCCCCCTCCTTTCCCCGTCTCCCTATACAAGGCACCCGTCCGCTATTTGTATGAGGCGTAGATTGCCCTCCCTTCGCCACCACGGGGTTTCCCTCGTTTCTGTCTCTTTGATTCGACTCGGGCGGTGGCGCCTATGTCTTCTGTTTGATTCCTTCCTCTTCCCTTTTTTGTCATTCTTCGTTATTTAGAACTCCTAACTTCTCTCGATCAGCTAACGTGTAGTGCCGGGTGATATGCTGTTCCCTCTTACAGCTCCACTTGTTTTTTTTTCTCTAACCCTTTAGTAAGGGCCCCGTCCACCAAGGGGTCTTCGCCCCCCCTTCTGGCAGTCATCTACGGACTTCAGACATTTTTCTTTCCGACACGACGCAGGATATTTCCTTTCCCGTTCTTGAAACCGCCGCCTCCCTTTCCTCTCTTCGATTCGAGGCTTTTTGAAATTGCCTGCAGAACATCCGTCCCAACCTTCGGACTTTACGCCTTTTTTAACCCCCCTTCTCCCTACTGCTTTCTCATCTCGGCCCCCGTCATTATGTTTTGGTCTACGGACTACGGACTTGTATCGACAGCCAGATTTCCTTCACCCCTCGGCATCTGCGATCTTCCCGCTTCTAGGCCCCCTTTCCTTCCCTTGACGTACTACCCCCCCCCTGGTTTCCTTCGTCCTCGACAAGGATCTGTTTCAAGGCGCATCACCTTGCTTTTCTCGCTTCCAGATCTAGATACTCGAAATATAGAGGGATCTTCTGACGGTGTTAGACCCGCCCTCCCTTCTCCATTTTCCCCCTTTTTTTTGAAGGGCCTGGTTGTCCCTTTTTCCTCCTTTTCCCGAGGAAAATGAGCTCGTGCGGCGGCTTCTTCGCAACTCCTTGGTTAACTTTTTCTACGGATCCTCCAAAGTTTTCCTATCCAGACCCACTTTGAATTCCTTCTCCGTATTGTCGATGAGACCTGATTTCTCTTTTCAGACCCGCCGACGAGACTCCTGACCTTTCCAGGAGATGAATGAAGCTCTTCATATCCATCCCCTTGGCGCCGCCTTTCTAAACCTAGGCCTTTGCTGTTCCCCCAGAAGAATCGTTTCGTGCATGCTGGAGATTATTCCAGTCAGTCATTCAAGGTATGCAGGCTTTTCATTGAGATGAGAGGATTCCACTCCTCAAAATGTTTTTAGAAGGTTTTCCCTCCTCATATTTTCCAACCCCTGAGCCCTTACGCTCGAGAACCTTTCTTTTCGTCTTCTTTTCTCTTTTTGATCAGCCCGGCTAATATTTTCTTTTTTCCCTCTTTCAAACGAGCTAACGTTACTCCCCCCAGACCTTGCGTCTTTCTATTGATGATGGATATGCACGATTCATTTATAATTCGCTACTGAGAGAGACACCATCCTTCTGGCTTTCTCCTTCCCTTTGACCCCCCCCCTTTGCGATGCCGTCTTCTCTCAGACCTCTTCTTCCAGGATTGAATTTTCACCCGACCCTGATGTACTCTAGGAGGATATATTCGGTCCTCTGGAACACTTGCGTTCTGTTCGTCGTGCCTTTGAGCTTTCTCCCGGTTTCCTTGAAAGAGAAATCGATGATGTGACCGACCTTCAAGTTCCCGTCTCACCATTGGACTTAAGAAGCTTCATCCTTTACCCTTATCGATTCCCCCGTTTTTTTTTAGCTCTGTTCTTCCAAAATCCTTTCTTAGATAGCACTAGGTGCGGACGGCTGGTCGTATTTCTTGTTCCCTCAGATTCTCTTTTCGGCTCCAAATCTTTTCCTCCTCCCTTTACTTCCAGCATTCACAATGAGCAGTCCGAACATTCTCCCTCTCAGGTTTCACCTGACGCAGAAGCGCAAGGTTCGGGTCTGAATTTTTAGTTCCTCCCCTTTTTCCTCCCTTGACTTGGCCAGACGGGAGTCCGCTTTCTCGTTTTCCTTCTAGCTACGATCAGCATTATCCTACTTTGCCCTCCCTCTCCTGCACGAGCTCTGGGGCGTATTTTAGGCTTTTTAGGATTTTCCCTATTCTCAACTCAATTCTTTTTGCCGAACCTTCACCTCGCGACCTTAGTTGTCTCTTCGCGCTCTTTTTCTTTTCTGATCTTTCCTTCCGGACAGCAGGCGACAGCAAGCTTTCCTCAGTTCTTCTCGAAGTCAGAATGTCAACATTCCTTTCCTTCCTTGACGTTTTCTGACCCTCCGATGATTACCCCCACTATCGCCCTACTCCTCCCCTAGATTGACAACCGTGGCGTCCGGGCTAAAGCTTGCGTTATTACTGCAATGCCTACTCTCAGGAATTGACCTTTCATTTTTCAAGATTCTCTTTTTTTCCTTCACCCCCCCTTCTGAGTCCGCCCGCCTCTTATTCCTCCCCTGGATGGTGTATCGTCAATCCCTGATTTTCAAATGCTCTCCTCTGCGGGCATAGTTCTGAAGAGTACTATCTCCTCATTCTTGACTTCCCCCCCCATTGCTTGCCTCTTCACCGTTTCACCGTCACCCCTTCTGTTCATTAAGACGAGCAGATTGGTCATTGCATCAAGATCCACATTCTACATGATGTACTTATCCCCCTTTCTTTTAGTCCTCCCCTTTTGACATTGATTCTTCCCGGCCCTCCCTCTCGTTTTCTCTAAGCGGTGAACATGGATCGCATTAGTCCTTGGAACATGACGTATCTTCTACGTGGAATAGTTCGATTCTCCTCCTTTTGGTTTTTCATCAGTGAGTTTTCTCTCCGTCTCTTCTTCAGCACATCTCAGGCGCCACAGATCCGAAGATTAAATCCGTTCTGGTCCCACCCAAAGGAAGCTAGGGAGACGGGTTGAGAATCGCCTAAGAGTAGCTGAGCTCAGTTTTACGACCCATTCTTGACCCGTTAACATGTTCGACCGCCTCTCCATTCGCCTCTTTTCTCCGTGGCATATATTAGCGGTGGTGGCCTGTGCGGCTTTCCGGCGTAGTGTTAAAGCTGTCTGCTCCCAGTTTTCCAACTTCCCCAGGCAAGTATTGACTCCTCCTCTCCCGGTTCTGCGGTCATAGGTGCTTCGAGACACGATTTCTCGTTTGCTCGACTCCCCTCTTTATGACCCATCTTAACACAAGATATTATTCCTAACGCTCCCCACCCAGGTCTCTTCTCTCTTTTGCAGAGCACTTTCGCAAAACAGCCCATCACGCTGCAGATGGTCAGCTTTTTCCCTTCTTCATCGTTTCTGCGAAGCGAACCTCTGGCACCTGAGCCCTTTTCGCAAACTTTCTGATTCTGCCCTTTCTCGCGTATCTCTTCGCCTATACATTTCTCACCCGAAGCGCCATTTCCTGCTACCCTTCCTTTGTTTCACACGCAGCGGGTCCGGGAAAGTGAAGCTTTCACGCTGACCAATTTGACAGATGCCCCCCCACCTCTCTCCCGTATTGTTACCACCCTCCGATAATTCGGTTTTTAGACGTTGTGTAATTTGCTACCCAGACCCTTACTGAGTACCGTTTTGGTGCGATTTATATCTTTTCCTACCTCCCCCGTTTTTTTTTCCTATAACTCCCCCACTTCCTTATTCATTCGCCCGGGGAGGCACTTTCCATACGCACAACCACCGCTCGTTACTTTTAGATATGGGACCCTTCCATACTCACCCCGGTAATTTCTTATGTGATGCTTTCCGTATTCTCCGATGCTTGAAAAACCCTGTGTCCTTGTCAAGACGCTTTTAATGGCGCGCGGCCGGTATGTAGCCTTCCCCTGCCCCTCTCTTTGAGCTGACGTGTTCATTCCTCGACCTGACCCCCCTTAGCCCATATCGTGCGTGGCGCGGACAGTCAGAAAATAGCTTATCCCTCCCTCAGTCTATTTTTCCCCTTTTTCCTTTTTTTCTCTTCGAACAGATACGATGCTCCGTTTGCTCTATCTTGTGTTGGACCAGACCGAGGGATATATCCGCTTTTTCACCAGCGTGCTGTTTCTGCATGCGTCCTAAGTGCTGCTTTCTGCTGTCTAGCCACCGTGAGAGTTTCTGACTACCTCCCCTTTTCCTTGTTGAAGGTCCGTCCACCAAGTTTCTGCCTTTAAGCATACGCTGGAAGAGACATTTCCTGCCCTTCTTTCCCATCATATCTTTCTTTTCCAAACTCGCGCGCAGCGTTTGGCGAGCTGTTTGATGGAGGGACGGGGAAAGTGTTAGCCCCGTCCCCACCCTTCCGTTCGACTTGGACGGCTTAATTTCCCAGCTGCTGTGCAGGACTCCCCGGAGACCCGGATGATCTCCAGGCCCCTCACTGGTTCTAATTCTTTTCCTCTCCACGGACGGGGGATGATTCTGCAAACTCTTCGCTCGTTGATCCTCTCTTTGGCCCTTCCCTTTCTTCATTCCCTCCAAAGGCTCAGAATTCGAGCACCCCCCTGAATTCTCGAAACCGAACCAAGGCGCTCCTCCTCCCCAAGTGCTGCCTTCTCCTCTCCCTCTCCCAACCGAAACTGACCTTTTTCCTCTTATATTGCGGCCTTTTTCTGATCTGTCTTATGATTCCTTTTCCCCGGGGATTGACCGGCTCGCCCCAAGTGTTTCGTGGCTTTTTACAATGAGTTCGGCGCCTTTTTATTTACTTTTTGCTTGACGCTTGTTTCCTTCCTTCCGCATCCCAGGATTTCCATCCCGTCTTAAGCTTCGCCGAAGTTTTTTTTGTCTCTCCCTTTTTTTTCGTCTCAGAACCCCATCCTCCGTCCTTCCCCATTTCCCTGTTTTTCCCGGCATGCGGAAGAAATTTTTTCGCGCTCTGCACCGGTTCTGTAAAATCTCTTGCTTGATTATCCTCTCCAGATAGTCCTCCCCCTCTGGAGGCTATTCCGCCCCTTCGGTCACGGGTCTCCGCATGGCTCGCTGCATGCTTTTCCCAAACCTGGATCTGATGGTGATCTCCGAGGGCGTTTTCCGTTACTGTCCTGACTTCTTTTTTTCTGAGGTAACCCGGTTTTCCTTTTTTCATCCCTCCTTTCCGAATACTTTGGCCGCCCGTCTTCGAGCTGGTACCGCAACTTTTCAGTTTCCTCCTTTTGATTCCGTCCTTTTCGTTTCCCTCTTCTCCCTCCTTCCCGAGCGCGTGACAGAATGCCTCCTAAAAGAGTGCGGGTCGAGATTGCCGATCGCGGACATTTCTGACTTCCTCTTCTCCCTAACCGTTTTTGACCCGCTTTGGAGTCTTTCCCTTCTCCTTTTTCAAAATGAGAGGCTCGGCGTGCCTAGTTTAAAGTTTGGCTCATTCTTCAGAGAAATCGCTTTTTGACCCCTTTCCATCTCCCTCCCTTGCAGAATAAGCACACTTTACACAGAATGGTTTTTTTCTGCAGCTCTTCAGCTATTTTCCTCCTGCAGTGGTTGTTTACCATAAACATGTTCCCGGCGATTCCGGACTGTTCTGACGGCGGTCCTTTCTAGTTTTTTATCTCGATTTATATTAAAAGCCTAGTCCCCCATTCTTCACTCCTTCCTCCTCTCCCTCAAGTAATCACAAGGTTGGCAGGCTCGCCGAGAGATCCATCATCGATTTTCAGGGTGACCCATCCCGATTCCGTTCGTGTGCTCTAGACCCTCTAGAAAGCTTTTGCCTTTCCCCCCCCTTCGCACGCCGGGAATGCTGTTCGCCAGCTAATTTAGCGCCATCACGATTTCATAGTGCCATTTTTCTTTCCACCTCAGCCACTTTATTTCCGAGAGAGGTTTCCCATCTTTTATTGACGAGTCTGCCAACCGAAATCGTACCACACGGACACGAAAAACCGCCTCTGTTCTTCGAGCTCCTTTTCAACTGTGACTTAAGGCCGGCCCGGCTTCCTCCTCCCCCCTTCCTCTTTCCCCCCTTTTCTCCTCAGAATTCTAAAGCTGAACACTACCGTCCCCTCTGAAAAGGAATAATTCCTCCAGCATGTGCACGGAATCTCTCTTCCCCTATCCCCCTCTTCCCCGCGTTGATGGCGTAACAGGTGGCGTCCGTGAAAGACGGCGGCTCTACGCTTTTCAAGCCTGACATAGCCTGAGGACCCGACCTTTGCATTCCCCTATTTCTGTTCCCAATATTAACTTTGTCTCTCCTCCTCAATTCTTCGTCCATCATCCGGATGGTGCGGACCACCCCCGTTTTAAATTACCGCACGCCGACAGCGCCTACAGCTCCGTTCACTGACCAGACTTTCTTAACACCCCCCCCTATCTTCATCCCGACAACAGCATGGGTCAGGAATTTGCATTTTCCGGATTTTTTTCTCCAACCCCTAACCTATCCCCTCGTACATGCATACCCCTTCCCCCAAGTTAGCAGTAGTCTCGATATGCAGCCCTCCCTTCTTCCCTCCCACCACGCGCGTTGTCTGTGATTCTATTCCGAGTGCACACGACCTTCGTCTTTTTTTCCTTGAGCAATTGACGGTTTTCTGTGCATCGTCGATCGCGATGCCGCTTGTGCCGCCTTTTCTTTCGACCACCGTCCTTCGTCGCTCAGACCCCATATACGGCTAAGCCTCCCCCGCCTTAGTCCTCTTTCGCCGTAGGTTCCAGGTCCCCACTTCTCCTTTGTTGCCGTCGGGTCGGCGAACTCCTTTTTCACCACGCCTCTTGAACAGGTCGCCCCCCCCCCCCGAAGGAACTCTGGCTCCCGTGGTCCTTGAGTTCGGACCCCCTTCCTTCTTGGAGTAGATTGCTTTCCATGTGGCGTTTTTCTTGTGTGTTTTCCTCATGGCACAGTCGTGACCAGCACCCCATCCTCCCTGCCCCTCTTTTCAAGTACCTATCTCCCTTTTCTTGATCGTCACGCGTTGGCGTTGTCACCCTCCCGTGAACACAAGATCGTATACACCACACAGGCCGCGCCTTTATTTTTTTTCCTTCCCTCCCCCCGAGGTTGCCCCCCTCTAACTGGCCCTTTTGCTCTTGGTATTCTTTTCAATCGGCGCGAGCTTCTCTATTGCAGGCGAGCGGGCGCTTTTCTCTGAATTTTTCCCTTTGCCTTTCTCTATTCTTTATCAGCCCTCCCGCGTCCTTTCCTCTTTCCTCTTAAAAATCGGCCCGGTGGTTCGCCGCGGTTCAATCCGATCGAGTTTCATGAAGCGGACCGGCACGTTTCCTCCCTCGGAGATGTTTCCCACCCCTTTCCCTTTTCGACCGGTTGGCGCCGCGGCCCCGACGCTCCTTCGAGAACGCCTTTTGATTCTTTCCTCCCCCTTTTGTTGTTTTTCTCCCTCCCCCCCATTTCTTTCTGAATTCGCGGTGCTCCCATTCCGGGCGCAACTGCTCGACGATTCTTTCTTTTTCTTGCTTTGGCGGTTCTCGCTTTTCCGCTACCCCCGCGCTTTCGATCGACGCTGCGTGAAACCCGTTTTTCGCGGCGCTGAATATCGGCGAGGTTGACGGTTTTCCCTTTTTCCATCCTCTGCGCCGAGCTTTAGCCCTCCCCTGATGAAAAGGCGACCTTGCCATCTATGTTGCAGAGTTCGGCGATTTACTATTCCCAGCTTCCCTTTTTCGTGATTGGTCCTCCCTCGTGTTCCCCTAAACAGACGATCCGATGATCGGTTGTGGCGCTTTTTTCCCAGATAGGAATCTTGACATAAAGCCCTGATTGAGATCTTTTGATGATCTACTTGCCGCCTCTTCCTTCATTTTCGCGGCTTAGTGCTCAAGACTTGCCTTGGCCCATGACCCAGTCACAAGGGTCTGCCTTTTTTTCAGTCCGCTTGTAATGCTTTCTCATCCGAGCATTTGAGCCGCCCGGGAAATTCAGGCCACGGTCGTCCCGAGCTTTCCAATGGAGGCGTGCCTTTTCCCGTTGTTTTCCCGAAAACTGATCTGAGTGACCGCGGGCGCGTTAAAACACTTTCGCCCTCCTTCGACCTTTCAGGCCCCACTGTTTTGTTTTACTTTCTTTTTCCCTCTTTACCTTCTCGTTAGTTCCTCTCCGAGGATGTCGAATACCGGAAAAGCGCGTCTTCCATCTGCTGCCCCCTTCCTTATGACGAGTGTTTCTTTTCATCCCGACAAGAAAATTCGATGCTCACTTCAACTTTCGTCGCAAAGACAAGGTTCTCCATGTTTTTGTTTTTTATCATTCTGTGTTCTCCGCTTCCTCCGTCGAACCTCGAAACTGTTTTCCCGCGATATTTTCGGCCGGGTTTAGTAGCTTCCTCCCTGCTTATTTTTTGAAGGTTTCCCTCCATGTGTTTCTCTATGGGCAGTCGTCAAGGACTCTTCTCCGCGCTTCTGATTCCGTCGCTACCTTTTTTGAATTGTTGCATTTTCAAACTCTTGACCCCAATCTTCCCTTCCCATCGAAGAAGGAGGTCGGCGTCTGTTTGTCGATTTTCCCAGAACGTCTCCCCCTGAGGATCTTCGCAGGGTCATTCGTCTATGTTAGTTCCATTTCGATCTCTCCACCGCTTTTCTTCGCTACCGGATTCAACATAGGCAAGCCCTTTATGATGATTCCCTTTAACTTTTTTTCCTTTTATGGAGGTCCTTTCGGTCCCCGGTGGCTTTTCTTTTCCGCCTCTTCTCTTGGGGACTGAAGCAGAAAAAAGCCCCTTGTGCTGTCGCGGGTGCCGGCCTGCCATTCCCCCCGCTCATCTTTTTAAGACGGACTCTCGCTAACCATTTTCCGGTCTTTTCTTCTTCAGGAGATAGCACCCGGTCCAACCAGCGATTGCCGCACAATGGCCGTGCGCCTGGCCTGAGTGATGTCCTCGTGAAAGAAATAGTGATACGGAAGAGTAGCTTTCTCTTCTCCTCTGGCCGGGTGCTCCAGTACTTTTCGGTGTCAGCGCTTTGCAGAACCGCCTTGCCGTCTGTCGGCGTTCCCTTTTTTTCTCGTCTTCGCTTTCTTCTCGATTGGAAATGCGTTCCGGCATTCGTCCCCCCTGAAAGATTCTATCAAGGCTTGAAGAAATCCATTGATTCCCCTGTACCTCCCCTGTCCCTCCCTCCCTTCCGTCCCTCTCTGACCTTCCAGCAGGGTAAACTGTTTTGCCCAAACTCTCTATTTCCTTCTTTGTCTTTCTCTCTCTTGGTGATGTCGTCAAACAGATGCCGTTTCATGGGCTTTCTTTGCAGGGTCATCGATTATCTTCAACTTCAATCACAAATTTTCAATGTTTTCTTTTTCCCGATTGCACCTCTTTCCCCCCAATGATTTCCCCTTCTGAACTGACCGAAGAGCGAATAGCTTTTTACCCCGCCAGCAGCCGACGAAAGGTCGTGTGCTCTGACGACCGCCCCCTTCTTTCTCTTGTTTAGCGCCTTTCATGATCTCCGAATGATCCCCTTCCTTTTCAAGATTTTCGGGGAAGATTCTGAATCCCGACGGCCGCCGACAAATGCAGCTGAGGGCGTCCACGTGCGTCTTTTTTTTGGCTCTTGGCTTTCCAAGAAATATCTCCCTGACCTCTCCCTCTCCCCAGAACCGGCAGCTTTTTCTACGCTTGGTGCTCGATATTTGCATAGTTCGCCGTCCCGCCCCGGCTCCACTATCCCCAGTTTTTTTTTCACCTCCACCTCTGATCCCCCCTTGGTCCCGACATCCGACTGCCGGAAATAATCTAACCCCCAACTATCGTCGTGATGCGCGCAGCCCCCGGACTTGACCTACGTGTTTTCAACTCCTTTTTTTTGTTTCTCTATCTCTCTCCTTCCACAAGTCCTTCTGACTGGCCATTCCATCCTCTTGTATAATCGAACAACAGTCACTCCGACAGCACTTCGGTAGGCCCTAATCTTTTCCTGAGGATCGTACCGTACTTCTCCCTCCCCCTCTCTCTAGCTCAGGTACCAGAGCCGCTCTAGTTTTTCTTCTCCGACCCAATGAATCGTCAAAATTTCGGCGCGCCTGGTACACCCGTTCCGCACCTTCCTTCTTAAGGCTGCTTCGCGCCCCGGAACTAAAAGATCCATCGACATTACGTATTACAATGTTCGAGTCTCCCTCAATTCTGCCAGCTGATTTCTATGCCGGAAGCCCAATTTTTCCCCTTGTGAGGTCGGTCACATGTCTCTCGATTTACTTGATAAATTGAAGGATGCTCCGTTTCATGTCGATTCATCGCTTTATGTTTGCTTTTTTTTAAATTTTTTTTCATTGTATCCCCCTCCCCTTCCCCTTTCCTGAGCTCACAACATCGCGAAGCATGAAATCCGTTGCCGAGTTAGTTGGCGAAGGGTCTACCCATATGGCACACTTACGCCCGCTGCGGTTCTGCGAACCATTGCACCTTCACGCTTTGCATTTTTTTTCTCCTTTCCTTTTAGACCCAGGTTTCGCTTTGCAGATTTTTAGTTTTCGAAATCCCTGTTGCGTATATATGATTCCCAATCGTGTCGCTAAAGCTTTTAATTCCCTCCTTTCCAGCTTCTAATACACCACGCCCGACCCCCCCCTGTGAGAGTAATACTTCCATTTTGATGCCGTCTTTGGCAGATTTCCTCTCGATCGCTACTTCCTCTGATCATCGAAACAAGATCTAGGCTACCTCTTCCATTCCGTGCTTTATCTGATTTCCCTCTTTTCCTCCGAGCCCGCCGAGTTCGCGGCGACATACCCTCTTCCCCTCCGGGTGCTGTTGTCCCATCCGACTTTGAGAATCCCCACATTCCTCCTCTCTTTTTTTCCTACTTTTCTCTGACCAGGGCCGCGCACTCGCGCCTTGCCGAGGAAGGCGATAGCACTTCTCTCCCCTCTTCGCAGTGAAAAACCCCTTTTTTCAGTCCGAAGACGTGGATCGGGAACTAGATTTTCTAGCTTTCCCGGTACTGGTACGATGACAGCCCCACCGTGGGTTTTTCACCCCTTTTTTTCCCAGACTTCTCCTCCCTCCCTTTTGAATCTTTCACCGCTGCGTACCTTGTCCTTCTTTGGTGCTATTCGACCCGCCTTTTTTCCTCTCCGTTGTTGATGTTTCTCTATCACCGTGTCCAACGCGATCGAAGTATAGCCGGGTCGCAATTCCCGTAGGCCACCGGTGTTTTTGATTCTGTTTTTTTGTCTACCTTTGAGTTTGTTTTTCCTTTTCCCCGGTTGGACCCTTATGAACTATCCCCGCTGAGGCTTAAACCACGGTGATTTGTCGTCATTTTATGGTTTGCTGGGAGCTTTTCTTGACGCCTTCTCAGGAGTCGCAAGCGTGTTTCCTTCTCCCCCCAAATTTTTGAGAAAGTTTCTTCCCGGCCAGCTCGTGCCGATTGAAGAACCGCGAAAAGTTTTTTTTCTAGTCGTCCTTTTTTGCTTCTAACTTAATCGGTGTTTTAGGTCAGACGATATGCTTTTACTGTTGGTCGCAATAACTTCTTTGTTCCACTCTGCCTCAAGCCGCGTTTTTTATCATCGAGAATCGTGATATACTTTTTTTAGGTGGTTTTTTAATCTCAGAGATTTTGGGCGGAGTGTTGGCTTTTCTTTGCATGTGCTTTCCATTCCACGGCTGAAGATCCTACACAAGCATTCCGACCTGACGCCGCGACATTCTTGACTTCCCCCCGCTTTTTTGTATATCATTCCCGTTTCTCCCCCTCTACGCGTTAGAGCCGCTACTTCTCGGTGCGGGCAATCGTCCCCCGCAATTTCGTACGCTAGGCCCCTTCCCGTGTCGTGATCCCCCCCCCCTGCCCCTACGGCAGCCCCGGATGAATCTCTGGTGTGAATCTGTTTGGCTTCATGGAGATGTTCGTGTCCGTTCTCTGGTTTCTTCCCATTCCTCCATTTGGACATCGCCCTTGACGCGATGCCGAGCAGACCGCAATTGCATTTGATTTGACGATTCCCCTCTTCCCCCTGCACTCCGTCGATCGACTACCAAGGCTCCGGCTCATCAGGGATTGCGCGGCGTCTTTTCTTTCCTACCGAAACTGTACTCTCATTTTTCCTTTCATTCCCCCTCAGGGTGTTCGCCTCGCTCGTCACCTGTCAGGGGGGACAGTTCCGTTTTTCTTCGGATCGTTTGTTCGTTCCCGCGTTACCCACATGAGCTTCCGCGCGGACTGTATTGCTGAGCGTGAATTTCCGAGGCACAAAACGATTGACGATTTCCTTCACCCCTTTAATCTCGCCTTTTTGTCTTCTCATTTTTTTTCTATCTTTCACCTCCCCCGCTCGATAGGGTATGCAAGGTAAAGCGGCCTTGAGCGGCTGTTCCCAACCTTTTTTTTCTTTTCTGGACTCCCCTTTTCTTCGCGTTTTCCCTTCCCGGACGTCTTCTTGAAATGTTGCGTATTTCTCCGTCACTCGTCAGGCTGTGTAATGCGCTGAGATGGAAGCAGACCAATTCTTTTCTCTTGTTCAGGTTCTTGAATTCCTTTTTTCCCGATCTCCCCCCTCGTGCTGCACTAGACGACGGCCCCTAGAGAGCTTTCCGGCCCGTTTTTGGTTGCAGGCGATCTGGCTTTTCCTTTTTTTTTCCCTAATTTTTTTCCTGCCGAGCTGGCCCATGGCAGTGGGTGGACAGGATATATTCCCGAGAAAATCTTTGTGAGGGCCCGTTCATTCCTCCCCTCTTCCGACTTCATGCCCGGCGTGTGTAACCTAGGACGGTTTTTTTATTTCTAGAACAAGGACCGGCTGTTCTGTTTTTGCGTTCACCCGAATCGTGATGTTTTGAGTGGGTCGGCATGTGCATGTGGACCATGCGTGCCGGTGGTTCTTTTCATTTCCCATATTTTGTGTATAAAGCGAAAGATCCCCTGATGAGACAGGAACTTCTCCCTCCCGTTTCCCCCTTCCTGACCTGATCGAAGCCGCCCCTTTTTTATGAGAAATAACATCTCTCCTTCCTCTTTGTTTTTTTTTCTTCGCGAACCCTTTGCCTTTTTCGGACCTTTCGGTCGTGAGTTCAGGGGTTCTCATTCTTCAGCACATCTTTCATGCGACCGGCACGCAGAGCCGGAATTTCCCAATGCCCTGCGTTTTTTCTTCCATCAGCCCTCTTTGGGTGCAACTGCCCCTTTTTTCTGTACTCGATCGCCATCTTCTCCAACTTTCAGTTTTTTTCCCCCTGAGACCCTCAAGGGAATGCTGTCCCCGCTCCATGATGAATAGCGGCCGACCCTATTTTTTTCTTCTGCATCAGAAGACGCCGCGCAAATGATTTCGCTTTTTCGCGGGTTTTCCGACCAGGTCCTTTCTGGTCACTCTCACTCTTTCCCTCAGACAGGTCCGAAAAACCGTTCCTCTGGTGTCGATTGTTGCTCCAGGCCGGCACTTCCCTTTTTTTATCACACGTCCCATTCTTCCCTTCCCTCCCCAAGACTGCACAGCATGACGACTGCCCTGGCCCCTGACCTGCCACCTCTTTTCTCTCCTGACGTGTGATCGATCTTTCAGCACTCGCTTCTCTTTTTACGGTCGAACGCGACGTTTCTGCTCAGCCTGACCGCGCGCGGCCTTTACTGGCTGCGGCTCTTTTTTGAATCTTCCAACCTGTCCCCTCCAGCAACCCTTCGGCGGGCTCCCTTGATTTTGCGGAGTAAATCCGGTATTTCTTTGCCCCTTCTGAAAATTAACCGCGCCTCTCGCCCGGATACCTTGAACTTCCTTTCTTGTCTCCGAACTCTCCCAATTTTTTTTCCGGAACCCCCAGGCAGGGTCAGGATGCCCGTGAAACGCCCGCAGACCACAATCCGTTTTTTCTATCCCCGTATGAGCTTTACTGATTACTCGCCGTCGCTGACCACGCAACACGCCTATTCCGGATCACTCTTGAACCCCCTTTGAAGCTCGGAACGCCTTTTCGCTCGTTTGCCTTTCTGGCATTCATTTTTTACCCATTGCCTGAGCGATGTGCGGACCTTGTTCTACCGCCGTAAGTCGAGGCGCACGAAATCTCCTTCTTGCTTTTTACGCTTTCAAACACCGTTTGCCTTCCCTGGGCGCCGTAGGGAGTAGTGATGCCGCGGAGAACTCGCGCCGCGCAGGGTTTCTTTAACCCCTTTTTTGCACCTTTTTTTTCCTAGCCTCTCACTCGTTTTCGCTTTTTGCCTGATATCGCCGGGCGCCGGTTTCTGTCGCCGTCCTGCGTAGAGTTTCAGAGTGTCGCCGGCAGCCCTTTATTTTTTAACTGCGTAGTCAGCACTTTTCCTGCGTTTGGCCTTTCATAGGCCAGCTTGCTCCGGCTCTGCGCTGTCCTCAGCGGGCGTTCTGCACAGCTTTTTTCTTTCACAAAGATGGCGAAGCAACCGATTCTCTGGTTTCTGGGGCGCCGGAAAGCCACGGCACCCATCAGCTGGCACGACGGTCTTCTTTCGCCGCGCCGCTGCACTTATTCGCCGTTCTGTCCCATTCTATGACTTCTCGCGCGCGCGTCGTAGGAGGCGATCAGCACTCGCTTCTCCTCTCTGTTTCCCCGGAACTTCATGCTCTTCCCTTTAAAAGCACGATCGAAGCTTTCAGTTTTGTCCGATGACCATCCACACGACAGGGAGACCGGCCCCCTTCTCAGTAGAGATTTGATCCTGCGGCTTCCGAGTTTCGAGACCGCCTGGTGTGATCTCTCTCCACATCCCGTGTTTTGGTGTAAGAGAGACTACCCCCCCTCTGTCTCTTTCAGTATAGCGTATGGAGCATTCACGGCTTCAACCGTTTCCTTTGGATTAGCCGTTTGGGCTGTAATCGTTCCCCCCTGTCGTTAAAGCCTCCTCAGTTTCCTTTTTAGTTTTTTTCCCAACCCACCGGCCGGACTCCCTGAATGCGCCGCTGGCTGATTACTCTGCTTTTGCGTTTAGTCGTCAGAGAGACAAATAACCCCCAAAAGTGCGACCCTCGCAATGTCGCCGGCGCAGGTGCTTTCCAAACTCCCCTTCGTGCCTCCTATGTTCCTTTGGCGGCCAGGCGCCCAACCTTAGTTGCAGTTTTGTTTTTCTCCCTCTTTGCTTGATAGACGCGAAACCCTTGGCTATCCGCGCAATGCTCAACGTTCTTTCTGACCCTAAACGGAGCTTTTGTGGAGCTAATTGACCGCGAGGGAATTGACCCCAGGGGCTGTCGCGACAGCTTGAAAGCCGGACGGCGCGACATGATTTTTTTCCCCCTTCCGTCGATATCAGGAACACTTTTGGAAACCGACTGCGCTTTCTCTTGAGAATTCGAGGAGTGGTGCCGGTTTCCTGGTGTCGGTTTTTCCCACAATCGCGTCCCGCCCCGCGGCTTGTGCGTTTCCATAAAACACTAGCCCCACTACCTTCCTCTCAGGAACAAGGTCTTTTTTCTTGTGCGGATGCCGTGTGATGTCTGTGCGACTTTCTTTTCGGATTGCCTCCTCTCGTAGGGCATCGACTTCTCGCGCTCAGCAGATCCGCAGTCTCAATGAAAAGACGAATTTCACTCCCCTGCACGCCTGGATCTCACTCTTTCTCGTTTGTATGCAAGGCAGACAAAGTTTCGGGATCGAGACCCCCTCAAACTGTTTCATTACGTTCG